>Ga0193717_1001040_pt1 | contig 17451 bp, 21 predicted proteins | sample U2c2metaG_FD_145900 | JGI IMG/M metagenome (GOLD analysis project Ga0193717, IMG submission 145900) | Soil microbial communities from a riparian zone of the East river system, Colorado, United States - U2c2 | ecosystem: Environmental > Terrestrial > Soil > Riparian zone | place: USA: East River... | reverse complement strand
CAGAGTGACGGGAGTCGGGGGCGGTTCTACCTGGCGCGGGTGAGCTCATGGGGGGATAGCTCCGTGGCGATCTCGGACTCGAGCTCGGAGACGGGTTGGAGCGTATCGATCTTCTCGTCGGAGTTGGTGGTGAGGCCGCCGAAGCGGCGGTCGCGACGCTGGTAGTCGGCGAGGGCTTCGAGAAGATGGATGCCGCGGAAGTCGGGCCAGAGGCGATCGGTGATGAGGATCTCGGCGTAGGCAATCTGCCAGAGGAGGAAGTTGGAGATGCGCTGCTCGCCGGAGGTACGAATGATGAGGTCGGGGTCGGGCATGTGCGCGGTGTAGAGGGCACGGGTGATGCTGGGCTCGTCGAGGGAGTCGAGGGCGCCGGCGCCGAGGAGGTCTTCGACGGAGCAGCCGCGGGTGTGGGCCTCGGTGGTGAGATCAGTGAGGATCTTGCGGACAGCATCGACGATCTCGGAGCGGGCGCCGTAGTTGAGGGCCAGGGTGAGGGTGGTGCCGGTGTTCTTCGCGGTGGACTCGGAGGCCCACTGCATGGTGTCCTGCACCTCCTGCGGGAGGTCGTGGGTGCGGCCGATGTAGGCCATGCGGACGTTGTTGTCGTTCATGCGCTTGACGTTGCCGATGAGGTAGCTCTTGAGGAGCTTCATGAGGAAGCTGACCTCGGCTTTAGGGCGGCGCAGATTGTTCTCGAGCGAGAAGGCGTAGAGGGTAAGCCAGGGAAGGTTGATGCGGGAGGCGGTTTCGACGACGTATTGAACCGACTCGGCACCCTGCTGGTGGCCGAGGAAACGCTTGAGCGCACGCTTGCCGGCCCAGCGACCGTTGCCGTCCATGATGATGGCTACGTGCTGGGGGATTTTTGTTGGATCGAGTTGCCGGTAGATGCTCTGCTCTTCAGGAGAGAGTTCATGGACGCGGCTAGGGTTTGTTGCACGCAAAGCGACCTCACCAAGGAAGACGCTAGCATACCCAAGTGGGCTGTGCAATGAACGGCGATACCACGATTGTGGAAGACGTGCAAAGACAGCGGTACGGCGGTTGAGAGCGTCACGCTATTGTAACGTGACGCTCCCTGGAGAGGAGGGTGGAGACGCTCGGTGCCTGGAGTTCAGGCGGTGCGGCGGTGTCCGGCGGCCAGCTCGCGAACGTGGTTGAGAAAGATGGAGCGCTGCAGGGCGTCGAGCTGCGAGGTGTAAGCCGCAATCTCGGCGAGGAAGGGGTCGGTCATGAGAACGGCCGTCTCGTCGCGATGGCGGGTGGTGGAGTCGCGCAGCAGGGTGGAGATATCGACCTGGAGGGCTCTTGCGAGGCGATCGAGCGAGGAGAGCGTGGGCATAGCCTTGCCGTTCTCGATCTTGGAGATGTAGGTGCGTGGCACGTTCATGCGGGCGGCGAGCTGACGCTGCGAGAGATTGCGCACGTGGCGCAGGTCGCGAACGGCAGTGGCCACCTGAAGGCCTTCAGGCTGTGGGGTTGGCTGGGGTACGAGTGCTAGCGGGGCGGGAGCCGGTTCAGGCTCTTCGACCTCCAGGCATTTGTGGCAGCGACGGCACAGCGCGTTAGCTGTGCGAAACTGCACCAAGCTGCAATGGTCACAACGCAAGACCTCACGCTGTTCGACGGGTGCCATCATGGTTGCCATAAGTTGTCTGTAGCGGGCGGATCCAGAGCAGGGACCGCATCACATGTCCGATAACGGAGCGTGTGATGTGCCTAGAGTGACACTGGGGTTACTTGTGAGTCAAGGGGAATCCCGATGATTATCAGCTAAATGCCTAAAAAACCCGGATAGGAACCAAAGTAGTAACTTGGTTTCAGAGAGAATAGATGGTTAGGAGGACTGGATGAGTGAGTTTGGGCGGGAGCGTGCGCTGGCTTTGCTGCAGGAGTGGACGAAGGGCGAGTCGCTGCGGAAGCATGGCATGGCGGTGTCGGTTTGTACAGAGGCCTATGGCGTGATGGAGGCTTCGCGGCTGGGATTGATGGGGGCTGAGGCTGAGGCTTTTGCGGAGCTTTATGCCTGCGCGGGTCTGCTGCATGACATGGACTATGAGCGGCATCCTTCGCTGGATGAGCATCCGTTTGTGGGGGTGGCTCATCTGCGGGAGTTGGGATGGCCGGAGAGTGTGCTGCAGGCTATTTTGGCTCATGCGGACTACTCAGGGGTGGCCCGGGATTCGCATCTGGATAAGGCGCTGTTTGCTTGTGATGAGCTGGCGGGATTTCTGACGGCTTGTGCGCTGGTGAAGCCTTCGCGGTCGATTCTTGAGGTGGAGGTTGCGGGAGTGAAGAAGAAGATGAAGGATAAGGCGTTTGCGCGGGCGGTGAAGCGGGAGGATATTACCGGGGGCGCGGAGTTGCTGGGGGTTCCGCTGGAGGAGCATCTGGGGAATTGCTTGGGGGCGATGCAGGCGAAGGCTGAGGAGTTGGGATTGGCGGGGAGTGCCGTTGTTGGCTAGTTAGCAGCCGCGCATGTATGCGAGAAAGATGATCGAGAGGATGACGGAGCCGGCTACGCCTATGGCGAAGAGTGGGGGGCCGGTGACGGGGGAGGTGGCGGACCTGCTGTTTTGCTGCGGGTCCAATGGGTTGTAGGAGAGGGGTAGGGTCTGGCCTTGTTCGAGGTAGGTGGGTGAGGTGAACTGGTCGGTGTAGGTTTTGCCGTGGGCGTAGTAGGTGAAGGTGACGAGGAAGTGATTGTCGTCGGTGGGGATGCCCAGGGTAAGGGTGTTCATGCGGGCGAATTGATATTTGCAGGCGGTGACTTTGGCTTGGGTCTCGAACCAGGAAGGATTTGGTGCGGTACTGCTTGTCATGGGGTGAGTATCTCTGCGGATTGGATGCGCGGAATACTTAAGGCGGCCAGGGCTTCGTTGGCGGCGGAGACGGAGCCGAGTAGGTTGACGGGGCGGGTTGCGTCTTCGATGACTACGGTTTCGAAGCCGAGTTTTTTGCCGTCGATGGCGGAGTAGCGGACACAGAAGTCGTAGGCGAGGCCGCAGAGGAAGAGGCGAGTGAGGTCGCGCTCGCGGAGGTAGCCGGCCAGGCCGGTGGGGGTGAAGTGGTCGTTTTCCAGGAAGGCCGAGTAGCTGTCGATGTGGCGGCGGAAGCCTTTGCGGAGGATGAGTTCGGCGTGGTGGATCGAGAGGTCGGGGTGGAGGGCAGCGCCGCGGGTGTTCTGGACGCAGTGATCGGGCCAAAGCGTCTGGAGTATGTCTGGGCCGTAGGGGGCTTCGATGGTCTCGTAGGGCTCTTTGTCTGGGTGGGTCGATGCGAAGGAGATGTGGTTCTGGGGATGCCAGTCCTGGGTGAGGATGACGTGGTCGAATTTTTGTGCGAGGGCGTTGATGGTGGGAATTACTTTGTCGCCGTCTACGACGGCTAAGGCTCCGCCGGGGCAGAAGTCGTTCTGGAGGTCGATGACGAGGAGGGCGTCGATGGGGCCGGGGCGGATGATCATGACTGTTTGATGATTATTTCTTGAGGTTGGCAGTGCTTTGAATGGTGCTGATCTTGATGTCGGTCTGTTTGCAGGCTTTGTCGATGCAGGTGCTGGTGATCCAGACTTCGCCGTTGCCGAACATGGCTCCTTTGTAGTTGACGAAGAGATCTTCGTACTTTTGTTTCTGGATGGCGGTGGCTATGGCGGGGGTGATGATGCGGTCGTACCGGGCGATGAAGGCCTGGGGGGTTCGGATGGTGAAGGGTTTGGTGCCGGGGTTGATCTTGATGGGGTAGTGAACGAGGGCGGCTACGGCGGGGGCGTCGTGTTTAGCTACGGCTTGCTGGAGGTCGGTGACGAGGTGCTGGACCTTGACGTGGTCTCCGAGCATGGTGTCGATGGACTTGTCTATGTCGGTTGGGGTGTTTTGTGCGAGTGCGGGTGCGGCGAGGATGCCGGTGAGGACGATCAGGCTCGCGAGTTGGGTGCGGAATTTCATTCCGTCTCCATACAGAACGTAGAGTATTAGTCTCGAGGATAGGCTATACGGCTCCGTGGTATGAAGAGCGTGCAGCGCGGTCTGTGGCTAAGATGCTATGCTGACGAGTTTTGGTGGATGGTGCGATGGTGGAGGGCTTGAAGTTGGAGAATGCGTTGACGACGAAGTTGGATGTGACGGCGGCGCGGTTTGTGGCGAATCGGGCGGCCATGGCGGCGTTGCTAGGTGGGATGCGGGGGGAAGAGGCGAAGATTCGCGAGGGTGGCGGGGCTAAGGCGGCCGAGGCGCAGCGCGCGAAGGGACGGCTGACGGTGCGTGAGCGGTTGGCGTTGTTGCTGGATGAGGGCATACCGCTGATGGAGTTAGGGCTCTGGGCGGCGCATGGGATGTATGAGGAGTTTGGTGGAGCCCCAGGGGCTGGGGTGGTGACGGGGCTGGGAAGGGTGAGCGGGCGGCTGTGCATGATCGTGGCGAACGATGCGACCGTGAAGGCTGGGGCTTTCTTTCCGATGACGGCGAAGAAGGTGCTGCGGGCGCAGACGATTGCGTTGGAGAATCGGATTCCTACGCTTTATCTGGTGGATTCTGCCGGCGTCTTCCTCCCCTTGCAGGAAGACGTGTTCCCGGATACGGATGACTTTGGGCGGGTGTTTCGGAATAACGCGGTGATGAGCTCGCTGGGGGTTCCGCAGATTACGGCGATCATGGGTATGTGTGTGGCGGGAGGGGCGTACCTGCCGGTGATGACGGATACGGTGCTGATGACGGAGGGGTCGGGGCTGTTTCTGGCGGGGCCTTCGCTGGTGCAGGCGGCGATTGGACAGAAGACAGGGGCGGAGGAGCTGGGTGGGGCTTCGATGCACTCAGAGATTTCGGGTACTGTGGACTTTAAAGAGCCGAACGATTATCTGTGCCTTGCTCGGTTACGTTCTCTGGTGGGGAAGCTGGGAGAACGTCCGGGGGCTCCGTTCTCGCGGGTGGCGTTTGAGGCGGTGCGAGACGCGCCTAAGTATGCGGCGGAGGATCTGTATGGGTTGATCGATCCCGATCCGGCTAAGGCGGCGACGAATGTTTACGACATGCGTGAGGTGATTGCGCGGATTGTGGATCGAAGCGAGTTCGATGAGTACAAGGCTGACTTTGGACGGACGGTGCTGTGTGGGTATGCGCGGATTGGTGGGCGGGCAGTAGGGATTGTCGCGAACCAGAAGGTGCATCAGCAGCAGATTGCGCTCGATGGGAGCAAGCGGACGGAGTTTGGCGGGGTTAACTATACGGAGAGTGCGCAGAAGGCGGCGCGGTTCATTATGGATTGCAATCAGAGCCTGGTGCCGCTGATCTTCTTTCATGATGTGAATGGGTTCATGGTGGGGAAGGATGCGGAGTGGTCGGGCATTATTCGGGCAGGGGCGAAGATGGTTTCGGCTGTGAGCACTTCGGTAGTACCCAAAATCACCGTTATCGTTGGCGGGAGTTTTGGTGCGGGTCATTATGCGATGTGCGGGAAGGCTTATGATCCGCGGTTTCTGTTTGCGTGGCCTACGGCGCGGTATGCGGTGATGAGTGGGGCGACTGCAGCGAGTACGTTGGTTGAGGTGAGGGTTAAACAACTAGAGAAGAGTGGGAAGACGATCTCTGAGGAGGAGCGGAAGGGGATCTTCGACGAGATCAAGGCGACGTATGATGCGCAGGCTGATCCGCGATATGGGGCAGCGAGAGGGTGGATCGATGCGATTATTGATCCGGTGGAGACGCGGGGTGTGTTGATGACAGCGCTGGAGGCGGCTAGTTTGAATGCGGAGGTGGCTAGGTTTAATCCGGGGGTTTTGCAGACGTGATCCGTGTCAGAAGTGGCGAGACAAGAACCTGGAGAGATTGCCTCTAGAGTTGCGACAGAACAATTTAGAAACGAGCAACAGCAAAGGCAAATACAGGGGTTCTTCGCTTCGCTCAGAATGACGACGTAAACGAGCAACGGCAAGAAGAACGACAAATGCAACGGCAGGTCCTTCGACTCAGCAACTCGCAAAGTGCGCGAGTTGCTTCGGTCAGGATGTCACTGTTTGGGTAGTAAAGAATCTGAGGCAGGTATGAGTAATTTGGTGAAGATTGTTGAATGTCCGCGGGATGCGTGGCAGGGGCTGCCGGTGAAGATGCCGGCGGAGGTGAAGGCGGACTATCTGCGGGTTTTGATTGCGGCGGGGTTCAAGCATATCGATGCGGTGAGCTTTGTTTCGGCGGCGGCGGTGCCGCAGATGGCGGACTCGGAGAAGGTGCTGGAGTATCTGGATCCGCCGGATGATGTGGAGATTATCGGCATCGTCGTGAATCAGAAGGGGGCGGAGCGGGCGATCAAGACGGAGAGCGTGCAGACGCTGGGGTTTCCTTATTCGATCTCGCCGGGTTTTTTGCAACGGAATCAGAATCAGACGCCGGAGGAGAGCCTGGAGGCTCTGGAGCAGGTGGGGACGCTGGCTTATAAGGCGGGGATGGATGTCGTCGCGTATATCTCGATGGCGTTCGGGAATCCCTATGGGGATGCCTGGAGTATCGATGAGGTGGTGGATGCGTGCGACCTGTTGATCGACGCGGGCGTGCGGCAGATCTCGCTGGCGGATACGGTGGGGATGGCTACGCCGAAGATGGTGGCGGATGTGGTGGCGGATGTGATGGCGGTGCATGACGAGGTGGAGATTGGGGTTCATCTGCATGCTCGATATGAGGGGGCGAGGGAGTTGGTAAGGGCGGCGTATGGGGCTGGGTGCAGGCGCTTCGATGCGGCGATTGGCGGGCTGGGAGGATGTCCGTTTGCGCAGGATGTACTTGTGGGGAACCTTCCGACGGAGATGGTGTTAGAGGAGTTGAGGGAGTTGGGAGCGGAGTTGCCTCCGATGCTTCCGCTGGATGGATTGTTGTCGCTTAGCGCGGAGATCTCGCGTAAGTATGGAGCTAAGGTTCAGTAAGGCAGCGAGTCAGCGGGTCAGCGGGTCAGATATTGGAGGAATGGTGAGCTACAAGACGATTCTGGTTACGGAAGAAGATGGAGTGAAGACGATCATGCTGAATCGTCCGGATCGCCGGAATGCGATGACGCCGGAGATGCAGGACGAGTTGATCGTGGCGTTGGAGAGGGCTGCGACGGGACACTGCCGGGTGGTAGTGCTGACAGGCGCAGGGGAGGCGTTCTGTGCCGGGCTGGATATGACGCATCTGCAGGCGATGGCGGGTAAGTCGCAGTCGGAGCATGTGGCGGATGCGGAGCGGGTGGCGCGGCTGTTTCGTACGCTGTACGAGCTTCCGAAGCCGACGATTGCGGTGGTACAGGGGGCGGCGATTGCAGGTGGGGCGGGGCTGGCCATGATCTGCGACTTTACGCTGGCGGCTCCTGCGGTGAAGTTCGGGTTTACGGAGGTCAGGATCGGATTTGTGCCGGCGCTGGTGTCGGCGTTTCTTGCGCTCCAGATTGGGGACAAGCGGGCTCGAGACCTGCTGCTGACGGGACGGCTGTTCCAATCGGAGGAGGCTGAGGGGCTGGGGCTGGTGAATGAGGTGGTTCCGGCGGAGCAACTGGCGACACGGGCGCTGGAACTAGTGAAGGTGTTGAAGGCGAATAGTCCGCAGTCGATGTCGGCGACGAAACAGCTGCTGGCGGCGCAGAACAAGGTCTGGCTGGATGCTGCGATCGCTCATGCGCTGACGGCTAACTCGGAGGCGAGGTCGATGCATGACTTCAAGGAGGGCGTGACGGCGTTTCTGGAGAAGAGGAAGCCGGTTTGGGGAAGGTAATTCGACATTCCAGACATTCCATTAGACTGGAGCGATGAGTGGAGCTGTGGCAGTGAACCCGGAGGTCAGTGAGGCGCGGGTACGAGTGCGGTATGCCGAGACGGACCAGATGGGCGTGGTGTATCACGCGAACTACCTGGTGTGGTTCGAGGTGGGGCGAGTGGAGTTCATCCGGCAGCTTGGGTTGGACTACAAGTCCATGGAGCGCGAGGAAGGGTGTGGAATCGCGGTAGTGAATGTGTCGGTGAGGTATAAGGCTCCGGCACGGTATGACGATGAGCTGGTGATCCAGACGCGGCTGCTGGCGGCTCGGGGGCCGGTGATCCGGTTTGGTTACAGGATTATTAAAGCAGTGGATGCGGTTCTGCTGTGTGAGGGCGAGACGGTGCATGTCGTAGTGGACAAAGATATGAAGAAACGGTCGCTGCCGCAGAGATATGCGGATCGTTTCGCGACGGTTCTCATCTCATAGATATTCTAGATATCCCTGAAACGATCAGGACACGAGGTGATTTGCGATGAGTACAACGAAGAAGGTTGCGTTGATTTCGGGCGCCAACAAAGGGATTGGGCTGGAGACGGCGCGGCAGTTAGGCAAGCAGGGCGTGACCGTGATTCTGGGAGCGCGCGATCTGGCCAAGGGAGAGGCGGCTGCGGCGGAGTTGAAAAGCGAGGGCATCGACGCCCAGGCAGTGAAGCTCGATGTAGTGAACCCCGCCGATGCAAAGGCTGTCGCGGAGAAGATCGAGAAGGACTTCGGCAAGTTGGATATCCTGGTGAACAATGCAGGTATCTCTCTCGATCCGATCGGCGGCAATACGACGAGTTCCACGTCGGAGGAGACGCTGCGGAAGACGTTCGAGACGAACTTCTTTGCTGTGGTGGCTGTGACACAGGCGCTGCTGCCGCTCTTGAAGAAGAGCGAGGCGGGGCGGATTGTGAATGTGTCGAGCATCCTGGCTTCGCTGACGCTGCACGCGACGGAGGGATCGCCGATCTATGAGGCGAAGATGTTTGCGTATAACACGTCGAAGGCTGCGTTGAACGCGTTTACGATTCATCTGGCGCATGAGCTGAAGGGGACGAAGATCAAGGTCAACTCGGCGCATCCGGGTTGGGTGAAGACGGACATGGGCACGGATGCGGCGCCGATGGAGATCGTCGATGGCGCGAAGACCGAGGTGGAACTGGCGACACTGGCAGCGGATGGGCCTACAGGTGGGTACTTTCACCTGGGAGAGACGCTTCCCTGGTAAGGGTTAGTTTGCGAGCAGGCCGCGGGGTTTTATGTTCTCGCGGATGAAGTTGACAGTGGTTTCAAGCGGCGTTCCCGGTCCGAAGATGGCCGAGACGCCGTTTGCTTTTAAGCCTGCTGCGTCCTGATCGGGGATAGTTCCGCCAAGGACGACGAGGATGTCTTCGGCGTGCTGCTCGCGGAGCAGGGAGGTGATGCGGGGGACGATGACGTTGTGGGCGCCGGAGAGGATGGAGAGGCCGATGCAGTCGACATCCTCCTGGATGGCGGCGGTTACGATCATCTCGGGAGTCTGGCGGAGGCCGGTGTAGATGACCTCCATGCCAGCGTCGCGGAGGGCTCGGGCGATGATCTTGGCGCCGCGGTCGTGGCCGTCGAGGCCGGGTTTGGCTACGAGGACTCGGATTGGGGGCTTATTCATTGCGAAGGTGAGTATACGTGGGGCTGAGGACTTGTCGCACTGCCGGTTGGGGTAAATGGAATCTTCTCGGAGGAGTTTGCCAGGTTGTCTACAGAGAGAAAGACGAGGCGGATGATCTTCGTGAGCTTGGGGTAGTTGATGCGGTCCCAGGTGTCGTTTTCAGTGTGGTAATCGTGATGGAGACCGGTCTGGAATTCGACCTGGGGGATGTGTCGTGCGGCGAACCAGAAGTGATCGCTGCGGGACCATAGGGAGTCGGGATCGACGGTGTCCATCTTGTAGTCGAGCTTCAAGCCTTCGTGCTGGTTTTGCTGATCGATGATGCGGCGAAGCGCTGGGTTGTAGCGGGTTCCGAGGACGTTGACCATGTTCACGTTGTGATCGGCTGGGGTGGGCCAGTTGGGGTTGTCTTCGTTGCGGCCGATCATGTCAAGGTTGATGTTGGCTATGGTTTGGGCGAGAGGAACGATGGGGTGGGTTACGTAAAAGTAGGAACCGAGGAAGATGCGCTCCTCGCCGTCGTAGGCGATGAAGAGGATGCTGCGTTTAGGGTGAATGTTTCCTTTGACGAAAGCTCTGGCCGTTTCCAGCAGACCTACTATGCCTGAGGCGTTGTCGTCCGCGCCGTGATAGATGTGACCGTCGATGACTCCCATGTGATCATGATGCGCGGTGAGGATGATGGTCTGGGACTTGAGGGTGGGATCGGAGCCTTCGAGGAGGGCGACGACGTTGCGGCCCTTTCGGATCTGAAGGTTGTTGTAGGCCGTGGAGAGGCAGACAGAGCTTTGTGGCACATCGAAGGAGTTCGGGTGGGTGGTGCGATCAATCTCGGACTGAAGTGCGTCGGCAGTCTTGCCGCTGGGGGCGAGGAGTTGGTCGGCTATCTCTCTTTGAATGGAGAAGACGGGGATGTCCCACATCTGCCCAACCAATGCGTAGCTGGGGCCCCCGGCGGAGCGCTGGGAGGTGGCGGGGATTGGTTTGATGGCGCGGGGAACACGGTCCTGAACGAGGAGGACTGCCGCTGCGCCCTGCTTTCGTAGCTGCTCGATCTTGTCCCAGTAGAAGGCGTGATAGCTGTCGAGGGTCCCCATGAACTTCGAGTGGGGATCGTCGGCCTGGGGTTCGCGGGTGAAGACGAGGACTACTTTGCCCTTGAGGTCGATGTTGGCGAGATCGTTGTAGGCGAACTCGGGAGCGTCGATGCCGTAACCGGCGAAGACGATGGAGCCACAGGCTGTGGCCGGATGCAGACTCTGGCGGTTCCAGCGGAAGTCTTTATCTATGGTGTAGGTGTGATCGACGTTGTCGATCTTCGCCTTCATGGTGGTGTGCTGGTGGTCGAGGTCGCCGGAGACGATGTCCATGCCCTGGAAGAAGGTGCCGTTGTCACCGACGGGTTTGAGGCCCAGCCGCATGAACTCAGAGGCGATGTAGTCGGTGGCGATGCGGTCTTCGGGGCTGGTGATGTTACGGCCGGAGAGATCGTCCGAGGCGAGGAAGTACAGGTCGGCCTTGAGGTCGGCGGGCTGTATGAGGTCGGCTGCCTGTCTCGGCGGCTGGTTGGCTCCCTGTGGAAAGGATGCCTGCGAACAGAAGAAGAGACAAGCGGCGAGAACGGCGCAGAGGGTGTGTTGCGAGGAGGTGGTCTCAGTCGTAATGACTGCCGAGGCCTGACGGATGGGCATGCCTCTGTTGTAGCACGGAGAAGCTATCGTTTGCGGGTTGTTTGCCAGGCCTTCGAGTATTTCCAACTGGTGTAGGTGGAGTGATAGAGGTGGAGGAGGAAGCCCTCCCGGCCATCGAGGAAGCCGCAACGGAAGATGTAGTTCCAGAAAAAGGTGAAGGTGGGGATGAGGAGGATGTTGTAGTAGAAGCCGAGCGAGGAGCGGCTGGTCTTTCCCTTGGATACGACGATCTGGGCGCCGAGAGTGCTGTATCGATCCATGTGCTCGACGTAGCTCTCGATTGTTGGGTAGGCGTGGTGGATGAGATCGGCGTGAAGAGTTTCGAGGTTGCCGTCGAAGGCAATGGTTTCATGAACGGGACGGTCGGTGAAGCGGGCTGGCGGGGCGAAGTTGGCGGCGTGGCGGCGGAAGAGGCGGAGCTTGGGGTCGGGGTAGTAACCACCGTAGCGAATCCATCGGTTAAGGAAGAGATTGCGTCGACGAAGGAGGTAGGCGTCGGCGGAGGGGTTGCCACGCAGGAGGGCGCGGATCTCAGTCTGAAGCGCGGGGGTGAGTTCTTCGTCGGCGTCGAGGGAGAGGACCCAGACGCCGGTACATTTCTCGATGACGGAGTTCTTCTGGGCGGAGAAGCCCTTCCACGGTTCGGAGTAGACTTTTGCGTTGAAGGATTTGGCGATCTCGATCGTGCCGTCGGTGGAGCCGGAGTCGAGAACAATGATCTCATCGGCAAATTGGACGCTGGCCAGAGTGCGCGCCAGATTCGCTTCTTCGTTGAGCGTGATGATAGCTACAGAGAGCGTTGGCGGCATAGGTGGGACGATTTTGTCCTGGCAGTATGTTGGGTAATGTTTTTATAGTACCGGTTTAGGGCGATAACCACACTACAAGATGCTTATTTGTTGGTGAAATAGGTTCGCCGTTTCCGTTTTGGCTTATGGGTCAGGTCAGAGTGATGGTGGGATCGCTGAGTTGCTCGCGGAGAAGGCGTTGGATGAGGGTTTTGAGATCTTCTCCGGTTTTGGAGAGGGTGAAGGTGCGGGAGGATTCGGACCAGTCGAGCTTGTAGCTGGTGGCCTGAGCGGAGATCCAAATCTGCCGGATGGGTGTGTTGGGGGTGACGACGAACTTGCTGGAACCGTCTTCGAAGATGATGTTCATGACGCCATTGTTGTCTTCGAACTCGAAGGTGCCATCATTGTCCTCGGCGGCGATGAGGGACTGCTTGAGGGATTCGAGGGCGAGGTCGGACTCGCGGCGGAAGGTGGATTCGTCGATCATGGGCTTAGTGTAACGGCAGGGAGTAAGGATTAGGGAATAGGAAGTCGCAGGCAACAGCAACAGCAAGGGTGGCGAGAGGGTAAAATTGCCGTATGGTCCGGGCGATTGAATGCCTGGCAGTCCAAGTTTTAGGGGTGGTCCGTTGCACAAGATTGTCTTTCTGCTGATTTTCCTGGGGATGTTCCCGTTGAACGTTGAGGCGCAGGATGACTCCGAAGGTTTTGCCGAGAAGTGGCAGACGCGTGCTAGCCGGACCCAAGCGAAGCAGCCTAAATGGAGTGTACCGATGGTGGCTCCGTTTCCCATGGTGGCGCAGGTGTATCGTACGGATTTCACGCATCAGATTACCTCGACAGGGCCCGAGATCTGGAACCTGGGAACTGGCAAGGGGTTCAACCTGATTCCATTTGCCAATACACAGATCGATATTTTGACGCCGGGCTATGTTCTGCACAACGATAGCGCTCCGGATGGATTTGGAGATATTTCGTTTCTGGCGAAGTATCGGTTTCTCTCTGCCAACGAGCAGCATGGCAACTACGTCATGAGCGGGGCGGTCGGGTGGTCGTTTCCTACGGGAAGCTATAAAAATGGGGTTGCGACGGCCATGATTACGCCTACTTTGTTGGGCGGAAAAGGGTTTGGCAGACTTGCCGTGATGAGCAGCTTGGGTGGAGGTCTGCCTATCTCCGACGCGCGGACGAATGGGCGGACGATCCACGCGAATACCGTGGCGCAGTATCATGTGGGCAAATATTTCTGGCCGGAGGTGGAGTTCAACACGACCAGCTATTTGGGTGGGACGCGGGATGGGAAGACGCAGACATTGATCACCCCCGGAGTGATGGTGGGAAAGTTTGCCTTGCGGCCGGAGGGAGCGAAGAGCCGGATGGGCTTGGCAGCGGGCGTGGCTTTTCAGACGGCGTTGACGAGCTTTCACACCTATAACCATGCGGTGGTGGTCAGCGTGCGATTCGGTTTTTAGGGCTGCTGCTGCGAGGGTTGAGTACACAAAAAAGAGCCGCCCGGTGAGGGCGGCTAGTAGAGCAGAGGAATCGATCCTATTGCACAGTGATGTCGGCTTAGGAGACGGATATAACTCTGTTCGTACGCATGGCGGCCGAACCGATATGCAAGCTGGCCGGCGGGAATCGCACCGGCGAGGTTTCCCACGGCCATCGCGGTCGTGAGCAGGCCGAGGAGCTTTTCTGTGTAGCCGTAACCTACGAGGAAGAGATTGAACAGAAAGAAATAAATCGATAGGCCCAGGCTAAAAAAGAGGCAGCAAGGAAGATCCAGAACTGTCGTACGGGTTGATGATACGAAAGTCGCCAGCGGAGGCCCCGCAGGATAGTGGTCACGTTGAGATAGGTGTACGAGAAGATTCGCGAGAGGAGATAGGTGGTGTATTGTTTATACGGATTTGTGGTGTTCGACCTTCTCGATCGCCTGTTCTCGAACTTGAACGCCGGGGAACTAATAGAGGGGATATGATTTGGCACGAAGACTCGTTTGAACAGGGCTATTTTTGTTTTGGGCGATGTGAGGAAGCTTAAGTGCAGCCAAACCGAATCTTTGTTTTGATGAAACATGCTCTCAAGGGTCGATCCGGTGAAGCGGTGCAGCCATTGTTGACGGATCGATGAGAGGCTTGCGACTTCGTTCTCGGCCAGCTGGTGAAGATCACAGCCGAACCAGGCTCTGGCATAGTAGAAGGCTATTGCTTCAGACGAACGCAGCGAGGGACTGTGGGTCTCACTCCAGGTCTTCCAGAAGGCATCGTCGTTTGCGCGAGAGTGAAGAAAGTTAGCTAGCTCGCGGACGTGATGAATTACCCAATCACGGGCAAGTAGGTTGCGGAGGACATGAAGGGTGAAATAGCCGAGATGGTCGACAGGACTCAAGCATGAGAAGGAAAGGCCGTCGATGATCCTTGTGGTCCGTCTCTCCCAGAAGCCGTCGACCTCCGGTATGGGGAACAGGGAGACTGCCTGGTTCCAGAGGCAGAAGTGTAGCTCAATGGAGAGTGGCATCTCCGGATCGAAGGGATTGCCTCTCCACTGCCAGTTGCCCAGGCGAACCATTGTCGGTACATGGTCGGCACGACGGTAGTCGAATCTCTCGTCGGATTTGTAGCCTATGGATTGCAAGGCGGTTCGAGCGGACCCGATCATCTCGGGTAGGCAATACAGGTCAAGATCGGATTGCGAACGGAAGCGCGGATCTTTGACGTAGTCGGGAGCCTGCGTGAAGCCTTTGATCATGATGTGATCAACTCCGGCTTTATTGAGAGCCTCTGCGGCTTCTTTGTAGGTGGCCTTCATGCGCTCGAACCGTAGGGTATTGTCGGCGACGTTTGTCCTGAGCCGCTCGGCTACCCATGATGGAAAGCCGGACCCTTGGAGTCGCGCGAGCGGCAACGTAAGATGCGCCAGGTCGCAGAAGGTGAGTAGGCTGGTCCATTCGTGATCGTCCAGTCTTTGCAGTGGCGTTGTGTCTGGTTCGCGTAGCCGAAGGGCGGCTATGAGAGCGGTGACCTCGCGCGGAATCTGCAGCGCTGGCATATCGGTCGCGATGGTATGTAAGTTCATAAAGGATTACCGTCCCGTGAGTGCCAAGGTTTCAAGCCGCTCTATGGCCCAGTCCAAATCGGTGTAGCGGAGTTCGAAGATCTCGACGTCAAGCAGATGGCGAATGGCGGCCTCCTGAGCTGGGTACGTTGCCGTGGTCTTCAATGGAAATTGATTGAACCAAGACAGGGCGGTCTCCCTCGAGTGGGGAAAGAGGCCTGGAGTCTCTGCGTCGCGGCGGTTGAGAAAGATGATGGATTTTACGATCGCCGATTCGGCGGTGCGCAACTCGGGGAGATCTGCGGTAGGAATCTCGATGGATGGTTTTCCGGTAGCGCGTGGAGTGATGGGACGTCCCTCAAGCTCAGGGAAGAGCTGGACTCCCGAGTCACGGAGGCGAACCTGGTGGCAGTTGCCCAGGACCATGCGGTCTGTGCGATCGAAGGGAAGATAGCTGGCGTCGTCACAGACGAAGGTCCAGCCGGCGCGAGCTCCGGCAAAGGCGAGAGAGGATTTGCCGGCTCCGGAGTCGCCGCAGAGCAGCATGCCGTGTCCAAACGGAGCGACACAGGCGGCGTGGAGTGGTGCGGCGCAGAGAGTGGACACCATGCAGAGAGCCGCAGTTTCGAGGATGTGGTATCGCAGGTACAGAGAAGATTCCGCTGTCTGTTGTGTAACCCATCCAAACGAGAATCCAGCGTTGAGATCGGAGATGGTGAAGTTATTAGCGTCGGCGATATTCGACATCAAGCCTTTTTGTATCCTGCAGACCGGGGCTGGCGGTATATTGGGCGAGTCGGTTGCGTTCCCAGTTACTCCTATGCGAAGAACTAGCGGCGGGCATGAGAATCTGGACTGGAATAGGCCCCAACTTTGCTGAGCTGCCGTCAGAACCGCTGGGGAATTTGTGGCGATCTCCAGGGGAAAGCCAAGAGGGAAGTGTAGCGCTCTCAGAGGTAATTTGGCGTTCAAGAGTACCGGATCGGCCTCGGTAGGAACGATTTCTTCCATGGCTCTGACGATATCGGGAGTCAGCATCTGCATTTTGGCTCTTCCATGAATCGCATTGACTGTGGTTTATAGCTACGCTGCGGCCATCTATTTTGCATACTCTTCACCTGAATAGGCACGTGGCTCTCCCAAGCTTCCTGCAGGGGGTAGATGACGCAGATAGAGGACGATGGTCCACATGTCCTCATCGCTGAGGATTCCCTTCGACGCAGGCATGCCAGATGGAGAGAGTCCATTTTCGATGATCCATTTCAGCTGTCCGTCGCTATATCGTTGAACCTCCGGAGATGCGAGCGAAGGGACAGGAGGTGACATGTTGCCAGCAAAGGGCACACCGGTATTTTGTCCGTCACGACCGTGACAGACGACGCAATAGAAGCCAAAGGTCTGCTTTCCGGTTTCGATCTTGTCCGGGGTGCTTTGAACGGGATTCTTGTCGTGTCTGCCGCCTACTGTAACAGTGTGCTTGGTCCATTGGACGACTGCGGACTCGGCCTTACCGGGCGGGGTTACCTTGCACCCGGTGAGGGCGAGACATGCGGCACATGCGAAGACAGCAAAGAAACCGTCGAGCCGCATAGTCATTCCTCAACGTGAACGGTAAAGAGCATCGATCCATGACCGCTGCCGCAGAAACTTCCGCACTGGCCGGGGAAATCTCCCACGCTGGTGGGCGTGACGGTGATATCGGCTGGATGCCCCTTGGAGACTTCCTGTTTGATTTGGAGACCCGGGACGAGAAGGGCATGAGTGACGTCGTCGGAGACCAGGTGCAGTTTGACGGTCTCTCCCTTCTTCAAGGTAATTTCAGACGGGGAGAAGGAGAAACGATGCGCGCGGATCTCAATGGTGCGAATCTGTTCCTGCGCCGGAGATGGTGACGGTATCTGCGTAAAAAGGCCGAGCACCAGCACGGCAGACAAGATTCGTTTTATATACTTCACTGTGCAAATCCTCCATTTGCTTGGATGGGTTAATACTTCGAGGTGAGTTGCCGAGCTATGGCGCCATGTACTTGAGGAGAAGCTGCTCATCCTGGCGGGACAGGCGTGCGCGTGTGCGCATGTGCATGATGACTGTGCCTGTGATCCTTGGAGGGATGATCATGGGTGGAACGTGACAACGACCGCAGTTCGTTTTGAAGACTCCTTCTCCTGTGGGTTGTGCATTCTGACTGGAAGAGGACGTGCTCTGCCCCTTGTTTGGCGATGATTGCTCAGTCTGCAATGCAGCATTAGCAAACGCCAGGCTTGAGAGAAACAAAAGAACGAAGACACAAAGATTAGAACGTTTCATTTTGTCCTCCCTGGCCACAATGGAAACAAGAATCGGTAGGTGAAGCCGACGTTCCAGATATTTGAATTTCCTTGCGAGCTGAAGTTTCTCCCGTAGCTCGAGATGAATCGCAGGTCATCGCGTACGTAGTAGTTGAGGCCTACGTCAAATCTTTGGGTGTTGACGCTAGGGAGACTATTCCCTCCACCATTGGAAG
>Ga0193717_1001038_pt1 | contig 17452 bp, 13 predicted proteins | sample U2c2metaG_FD_145900 | JGI IMG/M metagenome (GOLD analysis project Ga0193717, IMG submission 145900) | Soil microbial communities from a riparian zone of the East river system, Colorado, United States - U2c2 | ecosystem: Environmental > Terrestrial > Soil > Riparian zone | place: USA: East River... | reverse complement strand
AATTCGGCCGTAAACGAACTATGCTGCTGGCTCATGACCGTTGGTTGGGTCTGCCGAACCATTCACGAGTGGTGAAATATGATGTCAGTGGCCAATGACCCTTCTTTGGAAGGCGCAAAATTACTCGATCCACGGGTTCTTATCCTCGGATTAGCGTGAATTAGGCAAAGCTAGGCGATATTAATCAACCTCGTGCGGCCAACCTTTCAGTTGCTGAAGCGTCAGCGTCCTTTTCCTGCAGCAGTTTGCTATAAAGGCGATCCACATCAGTGATCAGACGTTCTACCGTGAAGCGCCGTCGAACGAACTCTCGCGCATTGTGACCTAACTCCCGCGCCGTCGGCGGATTATGGAGTAAATCAAGCACGGCGCTTGCGAGCGCGTCGGCGTCCCGTGGCGGAACCAAAAGCCCTGTCTTATGGTCATTGATTAGATCCGGTAATCCACCAACTCGGGTCGCCACGACAGGACAGCTGGACGCCATCGCTTCGATCGCCGAGACTGGTGTGCCTTCGTTATCCGACGAGACTACCAAGACGTCCAGATCGGCGTAGATGCCGGAAAGGTCGCGACGCCAGCCGGTAAACAGCACTCGATCGGCGATGCCCAGCTCATGTGCTTGTTGCTCCACAGCAGTGCGCAAATCGCCGTCGCCAACAATGACAAAACGGGCTGCGGGTTCGTGGATCGCGATGCGCGCCGCGGATTGCAAAAAAAGTCGGTGGTTCTTGATCGGAAAGATCCGACCCACGATGCCCACGAGCTTAATCTCTTCGCCAAAAGACATTTCACGTCGAAACCCGCCTTGCTGAGTATAGGCGTTTAGAAACGGGTCGAGATCAAATCCCAACGGTATCACGGCGATCTTTTCTTCTGCTGCAACGCCGTAACGGACCAAATCTCTCTTGACTTCTTCGCTTACAGTCACTAATCGATCGGTGCACCAAGCGAGTGACCGCTCCAGCAAACACAGCAGTCCACTCTTGACTGGCCCGTAATAGCCGTGCAGCACGTGGCCGTGAAATGTGTGAACGATTATCGGTACACCAGCTAGCCGAGCCGCGATGCGTCCCAGAAAACCAGCCTTAGCAGTATGCGTATGGACAATGTGGGGACGCTGTCTGCGGATCAACGAATAAAGTTTCCAGAGGGCTTTAGCGTCCCTTGGTGCAAGACGAAAAGCAGTAACAATCTCGGGTATGACCGTGGGCCGCACATCGTGAGCCAAGGCGAAATCCAACATGGAACCTTCCCCTTCGTTTTCACTTCCGGCGACAAGCAACGAATGATAACGGGTTGGATCCAACCCCGCCGTTAGATTAACGACGTGGATGGCGGGACCACCAACATTCAATCGGCCGATGATACGTAGCACCTTTGCTTTGTGCCCCAAATCAACTCTCATTAGTGATCGCCGCAATGGAAAAGGTTTGCTAGCTTCGTATCCATCGACCGCGAATCAACACCTGCGAACGTGCAGATAAAGCCCCAAGGAAAATTTCTTCGTCTTCTGTTTGACCGCTTCATCTGAATTTAGGAACTCCTCCAGCTCACTCCATAGCTGCATAAATGCGTTTTTCTGCCCCGACGGGATAATATGATTGTGAATAAACTTTAATGGAGCCAGGTTATAGTAACCGCATTCAACAACTTTTAACCCTCCTTGCCGGCAAGCTGCCTCGACTTCCGTGTCTTCCCAAGGGAGATCGTAATGGCGTTCATATTTGGTCAAACTGAGCCCTTTTTTAACCAAATTCTTAAGCAGCCTGACTGGCTCACGGGGATCGAAACGAGAGCGCCAATGAGCTGAATCAACAGTAAAATATGCCTGACCGTTAGAGCGCAAAACAGCGGCGACCTGGTTCATAAATAATGGAAGGCGCGCTATATGCTCGAGCACCTGATTAGCAGTGACTATGTCGTAGGACTGTGGCGCAAATATCTCTTTGAGCTTGTAGCCGCTTCCTTGTTGAAGAACGACCTGATCTGACCAACCGCGCTGGACGACCATATTCCGAGCTTGCTCAACATCCTTCACGTCTACCCCTGTAAGTCGGAAATGAACGCTAGGATCATCCAACAACGGTTCCCAGAACTCCAATGGTCGGAGGCCGATACATCCGATATCCAAGATGGAGGTCGTTGATGTGTTTGACGTCAACCTGTGAATCTCGCGCAGAACCTTCACCTTGGCAACGTTGCCTGTAAGGACGTTCGATTTTCTATAAAGCTCGGGCCACAAATCGATCGACATAGTCACCAGTCCCCCTTAACAAATCTTTATAGAGCGAAAACGTCTCTTCGCACATCCTTTTCGAAGAGAACCGACTATAAACACGTTCCTTGCCGCGATCGCCCATTGCCCGAGATTTATCCTCGTTTAGCAACAACTCACCGATCGCATGCGCAAAAGCTAAGGGATTCCCCGGCTCAACCAGTGTGCCGGTTTCCCCATCGACCACAATCTCAGTCAGCGGTGGAATCCTAGTGACGACTGTTGCCTTACCAGCGGCCATGGCCTCGATGACCACCTGCCCGAATCCTTCGGAATGCGTCGCAAAAGCAAAAACATCTAAGGCATTCAAGAACGAGGCGATATCATTCTGAAAACCAAGTAATCGCACCGATTGGTTTAGGCCTAAGTTGCTAATGAGCCTTTGTAGTTCTTGCCCATATCCCAAGGGGTCATGCCCAGCTATCACCAGCATGGCACTCGGAACCGTCTTCCTAATTTCCGACATGGAGCGAATTAAACAATCGTGGCCCTTTCGCGGTTCAAGACGGCCGATCGCACCGATGATGCTCTTATCCTCTAAGCCCCATTCTCGTCTCAGACCGCCCTGAGGTCGGGAAAATAGCTCCGGATCTATCCCATAATGAATCACCGAAATCTTCTGAAGCGGCACAGAGCGTTCCGCTACTAGCCAATCCTTTACCGCATGAGAAATGGCAATCACTCTGTCGGCCCGACGCCAGATAAAGTTGAAAAGAGGAAGAGTCCAACGTCCAGACCAGGACTTGTCATGAATATCATGAACAGAGCAGACCCATGGGATATTGGGACACGCAAGACGCGCAAAAAAACCCCCGAAGTCGGCGCGTGGAAGATGGGTGTGGAAAATCGCCGGTCGCTCGTGCCTAAGGAGCCGCGCCATTGTCACGACAAAACCCAGACCGAGTCTTTTGTGAGCGCGTAACCTCACCACCCGGATTCCATCATTTTCAAAATCGCAGACTAAAGATCGACTGTCATGCACGTGTTCGCGCAAGCACGCCACTACCGGCTCTACTCCATGGCGTCTCTGATACCGGCACAAAGTCAATAGATGCAACTCAGCACCACCTGCCGAGAGGGTATTAATGACATGAAGGACCTTAATCATAGTGCACTCAAGGGCAGAACATCCGGTAAATCCGGCCTGCACAAGCGACCATTAGACTCTAAAAACTATCCAAACTGCGGTGAACAGAAACGCGCCAATCCACCAAAAACGGAAGACCCATCGGAACCGCGCAAAGATGCCATTTTGGAAACCACCACCGGCAAGCGTAAAGACCAAGCCCATCGCGGCTATTCGATGACGATAAGGATCCGTACCGAACATCACGCCCATACTTACAATCGCCAGAATGGCACAGACCACAACGCCACAGGCAACTACGATACCTTTATGGCGCTCAGCTAAAAAACCAGCGACAGCGAATGGAAATAATAGATACCACACAATCATAACGGAAGCTTCAATGATTGAGCTCAAACTATAATCGAACAGAAAACGGAATGGGGATGGTGTGTAGAAGCCTCGGAGAAAAAGAACCCCTAGATTTTTGGGAGCAAAAGCGTTTGATTTATCGACAAATTGCATGACCGTAGCCGACGAACCTTCAAACCGTTGCTTATAATAAGTTTCCTCTGTTAAGCGGCTACCAATTCGCTCGCGGATTGTTTCGCTCAAAAACGACAATGCAAAGAGTGCGAGCAAGCTGCCTAGCAACAGACCTGGTACGACGCGCCTTTTTCGCATACCCTTGAGACCCCAGGTTTCTCCCAGAACAGAGTAAGCAATAACCCCTGCTACCGCCACAGCTGCCCACGGTGCGCCACGTAACCAATATAGGATACTCGAGGAAAAGACTGCGGCGCCTATTTTCCACACAGTAGAGCGACGAGGCACAATAAGTAACCATAGGGTAAGCACCAATAAAAACACCGTCAGTATTTCCTTTAAGCTTAGCGCCGAGAAAAGTACCAGCGGTGGCAGAAACGCGGCGAACAAGAAGCTACGCCATGCCGCCTTAGGCTCGTTAAAACACTGTCGGCTAAGATCGTACAAAAAGAACGGAATCAGGGAGCCGATGAGCGTATTCACCACCTTGGGAAGGAGGAAGTTAGGCCCAAACGCACTATACAGCATACTTACTAGATGGTAATATCCCTTACCTTCATTCCATGAAATTACTCCATACGGATGTTCTATACCTGCATAATGAAATGTAAGTTCATCATCGGCTTGAAACAAAACCGATAATACAAATCCAAGTATGAGTCGCAGTACAAACACCGCAGTGAAAAGAGGAATAGGGTGGGGAATATCGGCCAAATAAAAGATAGTGGCGATTCCTAAGAAATAGCAAACCACAGCTAATGGCACTGCCCAGATTACAGAACCCCACGAGATAGGTAACATCCGTCCGCTGTCAATCAACGAAGTAATATGATTCGCCAGGACGCTAGCAACACAGGCAATAACTATGACGCTAACCCAAGTTGTAATCGGTCCTGTAGACCTGCTGTGGTACTCCGCTGCCTCCCTAAAATAAGTACTTTCAGTTTTTGTCATCATGGCTGGGACTCGGATAATATAGAATGGCGGACGCGCGCCGTTTCCAAGTGTATTTTTCGGCGTCATGCTGTGCCTTCTTGGCAATCTTGCCCAAAAGAAGACGATCACAAAATAAAGAGCGCATCCCTTCTGCCAACGCACTAGGACTTCCGGGTTCCACTAACCAGGCATTTTCCCCATGCCGCAAGATCTCCCTGATCGAGGGTAAATCGCTCGCCACAATCGGAACCGCCGCCGCCATATACTCAAAAATTTTGAGCGGCGACATAAAATAAGCGTAATGTTCAGTTTTAGGAAAAGGAGCCACGGCTAGGTCAAACGCTCGTATCCAGAGAGGTACTTCATTGTTTGATACACGATCAACGAACCGGAGCTTAGCCTCCGGCACACTGTGGCGGCGTGCAAGATCTAGATAGGGTGGCACCGCATCCATCGGTCCTCCCACACACAAAAGAAGTGGCTCTTTTCCATTAGGTGAGGGCAAATATGCCATCGCTTGTACCAGTTCGGGGATGCCCTTTTCCATCTCCATCGTACGGAAGCGGCCGATGTAGCCGATGATCAGTCGATCTTCTGGCAGTCCCAAACGTTGTCGGCACTCTCGCGGACTTGGCAAGTCGGCAAACAACGACAAATCAACGCTGTCCGGGAGAGTAACAATCTTATCGTCAGGAAAGCCCAATTGCACAAATTGCTCCTTGATAAAGGCCGTCAGGACGACCACGCGCCTCAATGCCGGATGCCGAGCAATGCGACGGAGAATGATGCGGCGCGCTCGTTTGGGTACTACGTGCGCTTCATAGACCGTGGGCAGGCCTAATCTCGTAAGCCAATAGGCGATTGTACTGTCACGGGTAAAGTAAAGATCCGCCTTTGCTTTCCGCGCAGTCATCGCCGCATACAATCCCCAAATGAGCGTATGGCTAAAGCCAAGATAAGTAAATTTGCTCTTCGGGAGAAGCTGTTGTAGCCGAACCACATCCCAGTTGAGCAAAGTCTTTACCTTAAAATTGGGGCGAATACCGTAGTAATCGAAGACACTTTGCTCCCGAAGTTTCGTGTCAGGCTGATATCGGTATGGGTGCCATAACTCCACCTCCACACCATTTTTCGCAAAAGCCTCGCACATTTTGCAAATCTGATAGCCGTGCGCCTTTTCCGTCGGAAGACGAGCGGTAGCGATGTAAATCAACCGTACAGCCATGGATTCTATTTCAGCTACGGACTACTTGGCCACCACTATGGCTGAGGTAGATGTAGTACATATGTTTTGCCGCTTGCCGCGTTTCGGGTGTGTGGCTGGGAAACAAGCTGAGAAAGCGGTCAATCTCTGTTAGTGGAGCTTTTATTTCACCCACGAGGCGGTTGACGTGGTGCACAAGCTGAGATTGCGAAAACACTTGATACTCGAGGTCTTCAATATCGAACTTGATAAGATCAACGGCGCCGCCGACTTCCTCGATGATTGCGTCTAGCGGCTTAACATTACAGACCCCTATCTTGCACGCCTCGCTTTGGTTAGGTTTTAAGGAGCTGGCCGTGTGTCGCTCCGGATTAATATAGAAATTGGCTTTCCCGATGGCGGTTCCTACGGCCTCGTGATGCACGGAGATGTTGGGCACATCCTGAGTGTTCAACTTCAACAACCGAAAGTTCTCAGGATCAGGTTCGTAACAGTGAACTCGTGCTTGTGGGAAAGCTGCGGCGAATCTGGTTGCGGCTAATCCTACGTGTGCTCCAAGGTCAACAATGCATCGCAAGGGCTTTTTACGGAGGTCTGGCCTCAGGTAACCCTCACCGAATAAGACCTCGCGAAAAGTGAATATATCTTGCTCTCTGAAATACAGTGTCCGTTCTAAGTCTTCTAGCTGGACAGTGGCAGTGTAAACATTGGAAGTGCTTAAGCCCAATGCCTTATAGAGCCGCAAACGAGGGAGCATTGAGGCAAGAACCCACTTGGAATAGACATCCGCTCCTAGACCCAGGCCCATTGAGACATATTTCAAGCCCGTATGGAATTTACTCATTTACTTGAGCCTTTCTTTCCTCATTAATCTCGTTTCACGAAACACAAGTGGTCACCTCTCCACGGGTAATCAAATGGTTGCCGGTTTTGAAGCTCGAATCCCGACGCCGAGATAATCGCTATCAGACTGTCTACCTTCGACCAGTATAAGCTCTCAAAACCTCCGGGCTGTTCGCCTTCTTCGCTACCCTTCACAGCCTCGACGATAAAACGTCCTTGCTTTACCAATATGCGGCTCGCTTCGGATACAACCTGCTCGACATACAAAGCATGATCAAGTGCGTTAGTAAAAATCACATCAACAGAGCAAGCGGGGTACTGCACCTTGTGGAAATCTCCATACACTACGAACCTATTGCCTTCCCCTGGATTTACGTCAATACCGACGGCGAAGCATCCTAGATCCAAGAACGCCTTTACTTCTGTACCCATTCTCGCGCCAAGACAGAGCACTCGTGTTCCCACTAAGAACCTGTAGTGCTGCAATCTTTCGCTCAGTGCAAGCCCGAATTTGGAATCGTAGTGACTTAGCTCTGCTATTTTTAGTTTTGCCTGTTGGTGGGCGACGTATTGGTCATAGTCTTTATACTGCCGAACGGATAGTCCTTGATGCGTCTCATGAACGGACCATGGTTCTTTCAATTTGACCAAATCTTTTTCCGATAGGAGGGATTTCGCTAAAATCCTCAATTTATGCCACTTAGCCAAATGGCGGATTCGTCGTATATTGCGTCTAGTCTTTTGAAACTCAGATATCGAACGCCGCAATAGGGCAACCGTGACGTTACGACTCGATCGATTTGTTCGAGATTCAGATATTCTATTCATGCTTCCTCTCTTAGCGTTGGTTCAATCGCCCGTGCACATTAGTGGTTGGAAATGGCGTCTTGATCCTGTCCCTGCAAGAAATGCCGTAGGGAAAGACCATTGCAAGCAATAAATTATTGATCAAAATTCGGGCAATGATCTTACCCTCCACTGTTACATCCTACCCGAATACGACTGTTGGCCCTGACCCATTGTTGCGAAAAGGGCTAGCAAGCGTTGTGTCATCCCCTCTAAATTATGCTGCGTCACAACAGCGTGGCGTAAATGGTTACCGATCGGCCGTTTTTCCGCGTCGCTGAGTTGCAGTAACCGTTCGATCTTGCCTGCCAAGTCTTTCGCATCCCCATGTCGAAAAAATAACCAGTCCGCCCATTTGTCCATTGATTCTTTAAATCCTAGAGTGGACGAAAGGCTCGGTTTCTCACACGCCATTGCTTCCAGTACGGCTTTGTCCAAGGAATGATCCGATGGGGAACAATTAACATGAGCAAAGGACCTCCTGTACCACTTGACGACCTGTTCGTTGGGCACGGCACCAATGAATTGTACCGAGTCTTCCAGATCTAGCGCTTGCACCCTTTGTCGCAGCGCTGTCGCATAGTGACGATCCCGGTCCGGGGCATCTCCGACCAGCGCGCAGAGAACGCTGTACCTACGTTGTCGCAGGAGATAGACTGCCTCAATTAATGTCATGGGATCTTTTATGGGTGAAAGGCGACCTACAGATAGGAGCAATGGTGGATCGTCAGATAGCGTACCGTTTGGCGAAAACAAGTCGCTGTCAATTCCCTGACCGACAACGGTCAATTTGTCGTGCTTGTACCGATAAGAGGCTGTCGCGCTGGTAACTATTTGATCCGAGAGATAGTGAGCGACTTTCAAAGTGGTTGTCACGTGTCGATGGGCATACCAGGTCACAATGGGAATCCGTTTTGCCTTTAACACAGGGGCAGCAAGAATGCTAAAAATCGGGATCATGTGTGAAAAGCAGACATCAATGCGATCTTCACGTAAAATCCGAAACAGATGCCGGTAGAATTCCATAGCCCGACGCGGTTCGCTAAAGCCCTTTTCCTTGCCAACTGAATAAACACGCACATTGCGAGGTACATCGACGCGCCCCGCCCGCATCGTAATCACATTGATGAACTCTACTCTTTTGGCGAGCGCCCAAATCCAGCGCGTGTTAAAACCCTGTGTAGGATTGTCCAGATCCGTCGCCAAATTGAAGATGAGCAACCGCATCGTAGCTTCAGCGTATAATGGTTTGCTCAAAAACTTTGACCGATGGATTTTGTCTTCTTGGACTTCCACCCATCACGAACAAGATCTCTTTTCATGTTGAAACCTACCCTTCGCAATTCAAAGCCACCTTAAACCTAGCGTGACCAGGAGTCCTGCACATTCTCATTATTCTCCCTCTGTTTGGTCGCCGGACGACCCCTTTCTACCGTTTCACGCCAAATATCGATAAGTTGGTCGAGATACCGATTCTCGGGTATCAAGTAATCCCTTACGTGCTCTTTCCCTCTTTGTCCCATTTCTTTCGCCCCCTTGGGGTTGGCCAGCAACTCAAGCGCTTTTTCCGCCAGGCTCACATGATTCGTAAAGTCGGGAGCGATAAACCCTGTCTCTCCATCTCGGATTAACTCCAGCGCACTATCAAAGGGGGTGCTAATCACCGGCGTTCCCATTAGGTACGATTCGACGATAACTTTGTTGAGACCCTCATGAAATGAAGGCATCACCGTTGCGCATGCCGTCGCATACCAGGCGCGTAACGACTGAAGAGGAAGATTGCCCAACCAAAGGATGCGATCGTCGATTTTCAACCGCTTTGCAATTTCCGTGAGTTCACCGCGCAGCGGTCCATCACCCGCCAGAACCAAAAGACTTTTTGGCATCCTCTCACTCACCAAAGCGAATGCCTTGATAAGTATCGGCAAGTTCTTTTCAATCACAAGGCGTCCCACATAGAGCAAAAAAGAACCTCCATCTATCCGTCGCCTGCTCAATGTGACTCGGACCTGTTCTAGCTCTTCGTTGCCAAGAGGTTCATTGAAGATATGGGCGTTAATAAAAGGGTGTAAACAAGCTATTTTACCATTTAACTTATGGAAGCGCTGCTCTAACCGCTTTTTCTCAACACGGCTAACCACGCGGATGGTATCAGCTCGATGAATCACCCATTTTCCCAGGACATTGAAAACACGATAGACAAATGGTCGTTCACTTATCCACTCAGGTATGTCAAAAAAACTAGAGTGTAATTGTACGTTGAATGGCACAAGGAATCGCCATTTAAGATAGACGCCGACAAAGCCATCGTCGAATGGTGTTTGGGTGGTTACAATATCGAAGGACTGTCTTCGAAACGCTCTTTCAAGAGTGATTATTGCTCTTATTGCGAATACGGAGCGTCGGCTGGGAACAGGCTGTATGATAAGTCCATCCTCGATCTCTACTTGTTGAGCCGAATGCCCTGGCGGAACTCTTAAGATAATGACGATACTTCCATTAGGATAGTGATTGCGTAAGGTTCGTGCATATTTGATGTGCCGCTCCCGCGTATCACTAGCTTTTGCAAACCTTTGGTCAAGCATACTTTGGTCAAATCCGATAATAGCAACGCGCATGTACTTCTCTATCCCTTCCTTAAGATTCAAGCGGTTGGTGGACTGGACTCCGACTTGCTTGTTGTACTGCGCAGCCAGCACTCACCAATCGCTCCCAGGATTCGAACGCAACTCAAGGCTCAACAGTTTTCCTTGTTTCTCCGCGCCTAGTTTTTCCACACACTTTGCAACACCAGTGCTTCGGTATGGCCCGAGATGGAAGGTCACAATAAACTACCGAGTGTCCCTGGCTACTGAACCGTGAGCGCAAATTTCCGGGCATTAGAAAACTCGGCAAATTCGGTTACTAAAAACTCCGGTTTGCATGCCCGCCATCAACACTTCGTAAAAGCGGGGTCAGCGCCATTCCATGTCCAAAAATCTGAATACCGACCTGCAACGCCGATAGACCAACGTACCCCCAGACGGGAATGATTGTGAGAAATGCTACCAGCGACAAGCCCGCCACCACGCTGTTACATTTGAGCCACTGCCGGATATTTCCTTGAGCCATGTACAGGGGTCGCAACCAGAAGAAGGTGAGCCAAACTGCTGAACCCGCGATCAGAAGTTGTGCCGCAAGGATTGCTGGCGCATAGGTGTCCCCTACAGCGCGTACCAAGACAAACGGTACAATCAAAACGCTAGCCAACACAGTAAGTCCTAATGGCGCTCCGACATGAAGCGCCAGGGATCGGACTTTCTTCCTAAGTAGCAGGGTGTCGTTTGCCCCTAACATCCGAATCAGCTTGGGATAGGCAACTTTCTGCAACGGGCCAACTAAATAAGTGACGAGGCTGGCCAAATTCCTTGCCAGTTTGTAATAGCCAACCTCAAGGGGATTGCGGAAATAACCCAATAGTACCAAATCCAATTGTTTGGGAATGATACCCACGAGCGCGCTAAGTTCATTATAGGCCAAAAACCTTACTATCTCCCGTCGGCAACCTTTAAGATCTCGCAGGTTGGCGGTCAATGGCGATGCTCCCCAGGTTCGAGATACGAGCACCCAGGCGATAATGCCGTAAATCAGACCCGAGGCCGTAGTCGCGAGCACATTCCCCCACACTATACCCGTCACTTGCCAACCCGTGAACACCAGACCTAGTACGAGCCCAACTCGGATGCTCATGATTATGACTTCGATCCAGGCAACAAGTGAAAATCGCCCTAGCATCGTTAGAACGGCGGATGAACTCCCCACTAGTGCTCCCGGCAAAAATGCCGCAGCAGATATGACAATGAGCCCGACAGCATCCGGTCGACCGACGATTTGCTGCGCAGCCCAGGAAGCTGTGACTGAAACCGCGAGGAATGATAGTGAAGCAATTATAAGATCCAGGACGTAGCCTAGCTTGCACATGGCTAACACTTTGCTGTCTTCTCCTGCCGAATGAAACTCAGTCATGTATTTTACTGAGGCCTCCGATGATCTGGCATCGAAGAACGTGTGCATAATTCCAGGATAAACCATCACAAGTGCCGCCACCCCATACAGTTCAGGTCCGAGCCAACGGGCAACCAGGATACCCTGAACAAAATTTAGGGCAGCTTTAACACAATTGGCAGCCATCAAGACGCTTACATCCCGCACGAATCTTCGTGCCACAACCTTAGTTCGGAAATTTCCCCAAAGACCGGGAACGGATAACGATTTCATCAATATATTTCTATTGAGTTGAGATATTTAGGCGGTCGCCGTCAAAGGGGGGAACAAGGGACTCGATCGCGCCGGCAAGTTTGACTTCATTAATGTCTCATCCACCAGAATGTTTGTCTTCCCCTCTTGTTAATCACGCGAATACCCCCAGGGATAGAACAAATGTCGAAAGTTGTGGTTTTTTTCTTTTTTAATCGACACAGTAAGTCGCTCGTATGGATCTTTTAGTCAGCGTGGAATTTCAAAATGGCTTCGGTTCTTTCGATCATTGCTTCACGTCGAAACCGCTGAATCGTCTGCCGCCCACCTTCAGCTAAGCGCTGTCTTACTTTTGAAGAAGCGCCCAGACTCATTAGAGTTGCCAAGAGATTGGCTTTAGCGCCGGGCTCAACAAGCAATCCATTCTCACCGCTACGAACCAACTCCGGTGTTCCACCTACAGCGGTGGCAACCACAGGCAAGCCAGCGGCCATAGCCTCGAGCACCACATGGGGAAATCCCTCATACGTGGAATTCAAAACAAACAGGTCGCATGCGGCCATCAATGCGAAAGTGTCCTCCTTGCTTCTTTGACCGGCAAAGTAGACCCGCTCGACCAAGTGATGAGATCTCACAAGTTCTTCCAGGCGATCACGCTCAGGTCCGTCACCCACGATAACCAAACCGGTCTCATCGCAATCAACCAGCAATTCGATCAGATGATCGACTTGCTTCCACGGTACGAGTCGTCCCACCGTCACAACTTTCAATTGAGCGGATAAGGGAACGGAGGTTGGAATAAAGGCTGGTACCTCTACGGCGTTATAAACCACGATGATTTTAGCCTCAGCTACTCCCCAAGCCGCAACGACACGGGCCAGGTACTGGCTGGGAGCAATCACGGCGTCCGCTCGCCCGGCACAAAAGCGCCGCAGTATTTTAAGCAGTTCAACTTTCAAACAGTAGCGGCGCTCTTGAAATTCCTCGAAGTTGTCCTCTATCCAACCCTTGTTTGTCGAGCGTTCCCATGCCCAATCGCCCACGATCTTCTGCACTAGAGGTTTGCGCAAGAAAAAGTTTGCTATAACCGCCTCCAACTGAAGTCCGTTCACGTAAAGCACTTGGGCTTGTCGACCTTTCCGCAGAATGGCAGACACGGCGAGCACAAATCGCCAGGGCTTAAAGGCGTTCCGCAGGATACGCAGTACGCGGAAAGAATAGGCATGGTCATCATGATCGATACTATCACTGAGAGTTACGACTGTGACCTTGTGCCCATGCTTCACCAACGCCGTGCTGATAGCAGGTACATAGCTGGCTGGACCGCCAATATCGGGCGGGAAAATGCCAGTGACAACGAGGATGCTTATACAAGGAGTCATCGTGCCCGAAGTTGCGCGTCCAACATCGCTTTAATATAGGATTCGTCGATGCCGGAAATGGGAAAGAAGCGAGGGCCTTGACTGTAAATCCACACGTACCTGTCACTAACATCGAGAGCATCCCTTACAGCTCGCTGAAACTCTTCCGGAGTCAAATAGCGTGGATTTTTTTTGTAATCGATCCAGAGACCAAACCCCGCTCTCACTTTTTGCCGGTAGTGATCCGGCACGGTACTGAGCGCGAGAGCCGCATGATAGATTCGCCGGTAGCCATCGATAAATTGCCTGCGCTCTTTAAATGGGAAGCCGAATTCGTAGCCGTCAACCAGGTAACTCCCGGCTGGCATTGCTTCCAGAAAACCATCGTAAAATGCGGGCAGAAGTCCGTATTTGACCTCGTTCAGGCTTCTGTCACGACGCAACTCACTCAAAGGGAGGGTGTTGCCAAAAAGTGAGAAGAGCACGGCCTCAGGCATCGCAGCTCCAATGGCTGTCATCACCTCGCGGCCCCTCTGACGGGCCATCTTCTTGTATGCCTCGAAAGGCTCGTCGTGCTGTCGCTGCTGATCCGGGTAGTAGAAGAGCTCACATTTGCCGTAGTGCTCAGGGTCCAATATTAGTCCCTTGATGCCTCCCTCCACAGCGATTCGAGCCAAGACTGCAAAATTGGTCGCCACTGCGCTCCATCGTTGGTCGTCGAACCAGTTCAATCCGCGTGCTGATACACAGGAGGAAAAGGCCACGGGCAAAAAGTTATCGCTAAATTTGCGCCAATTCGCAGCCTTGAGGTCTGCGATGCTATCTCTGAAATCCTCTATCCGAAAACCCTTTTTCCCCATAAGTTGCCAGCCAAGTTGATTCCCGGTATCACGCTTTCCCTGCTGCCATGCGCGGCGATCCAAAGGCACGACAATCCCGACACCGTCAAACGGCATCTCTTCCATCTCGCGCCAGTGGTCGCGCACGTACATGGTATCGGGAGATCCCCAGCCGTAATAGATAAGCTTTTTAGCTTTTGATTCCGGGGGAGGAGTCACAGCCGTTGGCGGCTGCGCGCACTGATAGAGGCCGACCACGGCCAACAGAACAAGAGCGAACGCAACCTTCGCTCGCATTAGAGGCTCCAATACAGCAAATCTTTCTTCGCGCGCACTGCGCTCATCGCGCCTTTGATATCGACGAACACAGCCGGGTGGTCATGGTTTGCCAGTAATTCGATGTAGGCTTCCGCGGCTGTGTCGCGGAAGATCTTGTGCGGCACCGCCAACACGACCGCGTCGAATTTTTCGTTTCCGCTGAACGGATCGGCGACGACGCGGACGTTGAAGAGTGCCAAGTCTTTGGGGCGGACCAAAGGATCGGCTACCGCCACTTCGATGCCATGCTCTTCGAGTTCGCGCATCAATTCGGTTACCCGGGTGTTGCGCACGTCGGGGACGTTTTCCTTGAACGCGCCGCCGAGGACGAGCGCTTTGGCGCCGCGCACGACTTTGCCCGAGTGGATCAACAGCCGGATGGTTTCGTGGGCGACGTAGCGCCCCATGGAGTCATTGATGCGCCGCCCCGCGAGAATAACTTCGGGATGAAAATCGATCTCCTGGGCTTTATGAGTCAGATAATAGGGATCGACGGGGATGCAGTGGCCCCCCACCAGCCCCGGTTCGAACGGCAAGAAGTTCCACTTGCTGCGCGCGGCTTGGAAAACCGCCGCGGTATCCAAGCCCATGCGGTGAAACAACACCGCCAATTCGTTCATGAGCGCAATGTTGAGGTCGCGCTGGATGTTTTCGATGATCTTTGCCGCTTCGGCGACGCGGATGCTCGGCGCCCTGTGGATTCCCGCCTTGATCACGAGCCCGTAGGTCTGGGCCAAGACCTCGGCGGTTTCCGGGTCCTGCCCCGAGACGATTTTCATGACGGTTTCGAAAGTATGCTCGGCGTCGCCGGGGTTGATGCGTTCCGGCGAATAACCGACCTTGAAATCGCGCCCCGCTTTCAGGTTGGACTCGCGCTCCAGAATCGGCACGCAAACCTCTTCAGTGCAACCCGGATAGACCGTCGACTCATACACGACGATGGTTCCCGGTGTCAGTTGCTTCGCGATCAGACGGCTGGCCTCAACCAGCGGGGTGAGGTCCGGCCGCTTCGCCTTGTCCACCGGAGTCGGCACGGCGACGATGATCAGAGAGGCGCGCCGCAGTTGCGACGCGTCGGAGGTCAACTCCAGCGGCGCCGCCGCCAAGTCGGCTTGGCTCATCTCACCGTTGCGATCCAGGCCTTCTTTCAGCTCGGCAATACGGTTCCGATTAATATCGAAGCCGATCGTCGGCAAAACTTTGCTAAAAGCCGCCGCCAGGGGAAGCCCCACGTACCCCAAACCGACGACAGCCACTTTTGTGGTCAAACCAATAGTCATAATTTTCAGCGCTCCTCCTCAACGAAATCGAGGCGCAGTTGCTTGATCCACAGTCCCTCTTCCTCGCAGACCGTGCGAAGCTGTTCGGCGTGCCCGTTGGCCAAGATCTTCGGAGACGAAATAATGCAACCCCGCACTTTTTCATGGCGGATTATTTCTGGTAACTTATCCGCACCGCCCAAAATGCGCAGGCCTGCCAGGGTGCGTCCCTCTTTGCGTGGATCATCGTCCAGGAAGCCGATGGGCTGGTATTCCACCTGGGAATTCGCGCGGCATTCGCGGACCACCACCTCTCCGCCGTCGCCCGCGCCGTAGACCAACACCCGCCACGCCGAGAAATAAGAGCACCCCATACGTGACAAAAGCGATGCGCGAAAAGCCGGCGAAGCGATTGAAAAAAATCAACCCAGTCATCGACAGAACAGTGGCGGCAACCACACCCTTAGCGATGCGCACAAGATCTTCCAGACCGGTATAGCGCCATAAGCCGCGATAGATACCGAAGAGAAAAAGACCCAAATAGCTACTAGCCACCGCGATGGGCAGCGAGGTGAGATACAGGTTCATCAAAGAGTCGCTCAACGAAAATTCAAAGCGCAAGGCAAAAGCCAGATAATAAGCGAAAGCGATGACAAAAAAATCGAGCATGACTTCCAGCAGCCGGCGCTTATAAGTAAGCGTGACCAGCACCACGGTGAGCTTTTTTTGCGCCTGTTTTTTTCTTCCTTCCTCCTCTGAAACAACCTCCGCCTGGGCGAGATAAGCGGTAAAGAGCGTAAACGACAGCAGCACCAGCGGCAGGAAGACCAGACTGAGTGTGTAGGAGAAGCCTTTGATCAAAACCGCGCTGGCCCCGGCGATAATCGCCATCACATAAAGCAGCAGCACCGCCTGAGGCTCACTCAAACCCAGAATGACCAATCGGTGCGATGCATGGTCTCGGCCGCCTTGAGAAATGCGCTGGCCGCGCAGTAACCGCGTCACGGTCACAAGTGTGGTATCCAGAATGGGCACGAGCAAGATACAGGTTGGTATGGCGACCAGAGAAAGAATGTTGGAGGCCTGCCCGTTGGCGTGCATCGTGAGCAGGCTGAGCGCCGCGCCAAGAAAAAGACTGCCGGCATCGCCCATAAAAATCGAAGCGGGATGAAAGTTATGACATAAGAACCCCCCCAGAGCGCCGGCGAGCGCCAGAGCCAAGACCACGTGCTGCGTGTCGCCTTGGTAGGTAAACAGAAATCCGAGATAGAGGGCCGCGATCAATGCGATACCGCCGGCCAAGCCGTCCATGTTATCGAGCAGGTTAAGCGAGTTGGTCAGTCCGACGATCCAGATAGCGGTCAGAAGAGCATCGAGCGGCGCCCAGGTAAAAAAGTGTAGAGAATAACCGAAAAAGATCGCGGTGGCCGCACCGATGATCTGGCCGATGAGCTTGGTTGCGGGGTTGATCCGGCGTACGTCATCGTAAATACCCACGACGAACATCTGCGTGGCGATGATGAAAAATGGCAATAGCGATGACAAATTGGGCGACAGCAACAAAACCGGCGGTACAAAACCCAGAAAGATCGCGAGCCCGCCGATGGTTGGGGTAGGACGGGTATGCCATCTTTCTTTTCTTGGCAGCGCCGTGCAACCCCACCGAGTTGCCAGTCGCTGCACCAATGGCACGCACAAGAGCGTCACCAAGAACGCACTTCCC
>Ga0193717_1001037_pt1 | contig 17459 bp, 21 predicted proteins | sample U2c2metaG_FD_145900 | JGI IMG/M metagenome (GOLD analysis project Ga0193717, IMG submission 145900) | Soil microbial communities from a riparian zone of the East river system, Colorado, United States - U2c2 | ecosystem: Environmental > Terrestrial > Soil > Riparian zone | place: USA: East River... | reverse complement strand
CTGGTCGGGTCGCTTTCCTACATCGGCCTGCTCGTGGGCTATGGCGGTGGCGCCATACGGTTCCGCAGCGAACGCTTCCGCCGGAGGGTATCCGCGAAGGCGTAGTGGCTGCAATGCGTTTCACCTGGAACTCGACGGTGACGCGCCTGGCCATGCTTCGGTCCTTCATGTTCGGATTCGCCGCGAGCGTGATCTGGGCCTTGCTGCCCTTGGTGGCGCGTGAACGTCACGACGGCAGCGCCGCGCTATACGGTTACATGCTGGGCACGCTGGGCCTGGGGGCCATTCTCGGCAGCGTGTTGGTGCCACGTTTGCGCCGGTGGCTCGGGTCCAGCCGATTGATCAGTGCTGCCGGCGCTGTGCTATCCGTTGCGCTGGTGTTGCTGGCTTATGCCGGCCCGCTTCCAGTGCTTTTGCCGGCGCTGGGGGTGGCAGGTGCTTGCTGGATTACTGCGCTCACCGAATACAACGCCAATGTGCAGATCCTGGTGCCGGATTGGGTGAAGGGGCGGGCGTTAGCGCTCTATCAAACGGCGCTCTATGCAGGTCTGGCGATCGGATCTTTCCTGTGGGGACATCTGGCCGAAACCATGGGGGTGTCCGGCGCGATTCTGAGCGCGGCGATAGTGCTGGCTGTGTCGGTTTTGCTGCTCTATCACTCGCAGTTCCCGCGAGTGGATGCCGCCGGCATGTCCTTGGCGATGGGCGGCAAGGTCGTGGCGCCGATCGTTGCCTTCGATCATGAGCAGGGGGATGTTGTAATGAGCATCGAGTACGTCATTCCGCGCGAGCGGGCCGACGAATTCGTCGTGCTGGCCTTGTCGTTGCGTCACTTGCGGCTGCGCAATGGCGGGCGTTACTGGGGGATGTTTCGCGATATCCATGATGGGGAAATATGGCGCGAAGTGCTGCTGGTGGAAAGCTGGCTGCAACACTTGCGCATGCTCGATCGCATGACGGTTGCCGACAAGGCCCTTATCGACCAGGTCAGGACATTGCACCGGGGAACGGCACCGCCACGCGTGCTGGTCGGCGTGACTTACGAATCGATCGTGGACGAAGAGGTAAGCATGGATGGGTAGGGAGTCAGGCGCTGCGCACGCTTTCCAGACGCGCAGCCATGGCATCGAGGAATAGCCGCACCCGCGTGGGCACCAGTCGATTGGATGGGAAGAGGGCGCAGATGGGTGCATCCTCGCTACGCCACTCAGGCAGCACGCGGACCAGACGCCCGCTACGCAGTTCGGCTTCGACGTCGATCCATGATTTGAGGATCATTCCGCAGCCAGCGAGGGCCCAATCCAGCGATACCTCGCCGTTATCACTGCGTAGCCGGGAATCGATGCTTACCTCCTGCGTTTCGCCATCCGGGCCAATGAGCCGCCAGGCTACGCGCAATGCGCCATGATGAAGGCATTGGTGTTGCGGCAAATCATCTGGACTCGAAGGTGTGCCGTTGGCCTCAAGGTACGCTGGTGCAGCTACGATGACACGATGATTGTCGGCGAGTTTGCGCATGACCAGGGCTGAGTCACGTGGCATACCGATGCGAACGACGACATCGATATTCTCATCGATCAGCCCCACCAGCCGGTCCGACAACGACAACTCGACAGCCAGTGCAGGATAGGACCGCGCCAGGTCGCGACAGACAGGACCCACATGCGCGCGTCCCAGTGCAACCGGTGCACTCACTCGCAGCGTTCCTTTGGGCTCAACGTTCCCATGCGTCAATGAGGCCTCCGCTTCATCCACTTCAGCCAGGATGCGCTGCGCGCGTTCGAAGAAACTTGCGCCTTCTTCGGTGAGCGAGAGCTGCCGGGTATTGCGAGTGATCAGACGGGTGTTCGTTTTGCGTTCAAGCGTGGCCAGTCGCTTGCTGACTACGCTGAGCGCGAGGTCCATATCGCGGCCCGCGGCCGAAAGACTGCCCGATGTGGCAATGCGAACGAAGGTGCGCAGTTCAGCGATGTCATTCAGCATGACTATCTCCTAAAAGTGGATTATCCATCCACTTTGTGAAGGATACTCAACAAATTATAGAGGGGCTAGATTGTGCCTGTCCTTCAGGAGGCACTTTATGAAATCCCTTCTCTTTACCCCTTCCGCCATCGCCGGCCATGCCGTTTCCCATCGAGTCGTCATGGCGCCCATGACCCGGGCGCGCAGTTCGCAGCCTGGTGACGTGCCTACGCCATCGAACGCCCGGTATTACGCACAACGCGCGTCGGCGGCCCTTATCGTTACCGAGGCTTCGCAGATCTCGCCGCAGGGCAAGGGGTATTCCTTCACCCCCGGTATTTACAGCCCCGAGCAGGTGGCCGGCTGGCGTCTGGTGACCGACGCCGTGCATGCCCAGGGCGGCAAGATATTCGTTCAACTCTGGCATGTCGGCCGGATGTCGCACCCTGACTTCCACCACGGGGATCTGCCCGTTGCGCCTTCTGCGGTTCCCTTCAATGGGCAGATCTGGAAGGTGAACCCGTCGACGGGCCTGGGAGAGATGGTGGATTCGCCCACGCCGCGTGCACTTAGCCGCCGTGAGATCCAGGGGATCGTCGAGGACTTCCGAAAGGCCGCCCGCAACGCCATGGATGCCGGATTTGACGGCGTGGAAATTCACGGTGCCAACGGCTATCTGGTCGATCAGTTTTTGCGAACCACGTCCAATACGCGCACGGACCAATACGGCGGCACGCGCCAGAACCGCCTGCGCTTTCTTCGCGAAGTGATCAATGCAGTGGTCGGCGAGGTGGGCGCGGATCGAACCGCTATCCGGCTTGCTCCGTTCCTGACAGCGCGTGGCATGGCGTGCCCGGACATCCTGCCGACCATGCTCGAGGCTGCAGATTTCCTGCAGGCGAGGGGCATCGCTTACCTGCATCTGGTTGAAGCGGATTGGGATGACGCCCCACAGTTCACCGAAGCGTTTCGCAAGGAAATTCGCGCCCGCTTTCGTCGGCCCATCATCGTCGCTGGCAACTACGACCTGGAAAAGGCCACTTGGGTGCTTGAGCGTGGCTACGCGGACTTCGTGGCGTTTGGCCGCCCGTTCATCGCCAACCCGGATCTTCCCCGTCGACTTGCCGAAAACGTCCCGCTCAGCTCTTTCGACGGTGCGTCGCTATTTGGCGGCGGCGACCACGGCTACACCGACTACCAGCACGCTGGTTGAGCCATCCCATTCCAGTTCGATTTTCCATCACCGAGGAACACGTCCATGTTTGTTTACAAGGGTAGAACCGCGCTGATCACCGGCGCGTCCAAAGGGCTGGGCACGGCCTTCGCCAAGGCGCTGGCCGCACGAGGGGCCAACGTCGTCCTGGTCGCGCGGTCGACCGAAAAACTCGACGGCCTCGCCCAGTCGCTAGCATCGCAATACGATGTGCAATGTATAGCGCTGTCGATTGACCTGACCGCGCCCAATGCTGCGCAGCTGGTGGAGAGGGAGCTCGATGCACGAGGCTTGGTAGTTGACCTGCTGGTCAATAACGCGGGCCTTGGCCACTCGGGGGCATTCCTTTCCCACGACGTCCTTGCCGAACAAGCCAGTATCCAGTTGAACATCCAGGCACTTGTGGGGCTCGCCCACGTATTGGGATCACGCATGGCGGCGGCCAAACGGGGCGGCATCATCAATATCGCCTCCAACGCCTCGTTCCAGCCGGTGCCTTACATGGCGGTCTACGCGGCGACGAAAGCATTTGTGTTGTCGTTTAGCGAGGCACTGCGCTATGAACTTGCCAACGATGGCGTGCAAGTGATGGCCTCATGCCCGGGGCCGACCGCCACCAGCTTCTTCGAGGGGACCAAGACCGGCATGAAAGGCAAGGATTTTGATACTGCCGAGTCGGTTGTCGAGCGGACCCTGGTCGCCTTTGACAAAGGCAAGGCGGTCACTTACCCGGGGCGCTTCAGCGTCCGCGTCGCGACGATGCTGCCTCGATTCTTCCCACGGAAGACCGTGGTCCAACTTTCTGGAGCCGCAACGCGCGGCATGGGAATCGTTGACGCATAGACCACGGACGGGCACAGTGGCTGGCTGGAAGAATCGCCTGGTGGGAAAGCATTGCATGCGCGAATTTCATAGCTATGAGCCGCGTGATGGCCACGGCCTGCCACATGACCCATTCAACGCCATCGTAGGTCCCAGGCCGATTGGCTGGATCTCATCGATAAGCCGGGAAGGCGTGGTCAACCTGGCGCCCTACAGTTTCTTCAACGCCTTCAACTACAAGCCGCCTATCGTCGGCTTCGCGAGCACAGGATGGAAGGACACGGTACGCAATATCAGCGAAACGGGAGAGTTTGCCTGGAACCTGGCAACCCTCTCCCTTGCCCAGGCGATGAATGCGACCTCGGCCCCGGCGCCGCCGCATATCGATGAGTTCGAGCTGGCGTCGCTGACTCGTGCGCCATCACGTCGAATTAGCGTGCCACGGGTGCTGGAAAGCCCGGTTTCGTTCGAATGCAAGCTCACTCAATTCATTCAGTTGACCGATAGTGCAGGGCAGCTCGTTGATACGTGGCTGGTACTGGGTGAGGTCGTCGCTGTCTACATCGAGAAGCGTTTGCTCAAGGACGGCGTGTACGACACGGGGGAGGCCGGCCATATTCTTCGAGCCGGCGGCCCCGAGGATTACTTCACCATCGGCACTTCCCAACGCTTTCGAATGAAACGTCCGCAGCAGTAACTCGACCGATGCTGGCATCAAGCGCCCCGTAATTCCTCAAGTCTTGAAAGGAATAGCTTGAGAATCGGCGAAGTGTTTGCCTTGCTGTAACCCACGGCCAGGTCGATCGTTGGCACTTCACCCTCAAGCGGACGGCTGACTACGGACCAAGGAAGCAGGTTCTCCGCATAAGCGGGCATAAGCGATAATCCGCGCGTGGATGCCACCAGGGATACGGCCATGGTTGCGTTATCGACCCCGTGATCGAGTTTGATGTCCAGTCCGCAGCGACGCAGATACTCCTCGGTTACTGCGCGCAGCACGGTGGCTCTTTTCGAGCCGCCGATGAAGATTTCGCCGACGAGTTCCCGTGGGTGAATCACTTCACGATGGGTGAGGCGATGATCACTCGGCATCAGGACGATCAACGGTTCCTGGTCAACCACCTCATAGGCCAGATCGAAGTTAGGTTCGAGGCGCATGAAGGCCACGTCGAGCCGACCTCGGACGAGCGCCTCGGCCAGGTCCGGTGAGTAGTCGCTCGAGACCGTGATCTGGATGTTCTTCAACTCATCGCGCAGCACATGCATTGCCCGCGAAAGCCAGTTCATCTCATGCCCCGTCTGGAAGCCGATGGCGAACGTCTTCTTCTGAGGTTGTGCGGCCTTGCGCGCGGCTTCCACTGCAGCATCCACCTGCGCCAGCGCCAGCCGGGCGTGATCAAGAAAGGCCTTGCCCGCGGCGGTTAGCTCGACGCCATGAACGCTTCGAGACAAGAGCTCCGCACCGACTTGCTGCTCGAGGTCGCGAATCTGCCGACTGAGCGAAGGCTGTGATGTGTGAAGCCGGAGCTCGGCAGCCGTCGTCAGGCTGCCTTCCTCAACTACGGCTACGAAATAACGGAGATGCCTCAACTCCATCGGTATTCCATGCCTGAAAGGTATGCCCCCAGCTTACAAAGTCTTTTTCGTGTGTTCCACAGAAGCCTACAGTTGCCACAGAAGCAGGGCACGAGATGTACGACAAGCTACTGTTATTACTAAATAACCACAGGAAATCACATGTCCAGGTTAACCAAGAAAGTCGCACTCGTTACCGGCGGATCGCGGGGCATTGGCGCAGCCATCGCAAAGCGCCTGGCCGCAGATGGGGCAAGCGTAGCCATTACCTACGCGAAGGATGGCGCCGCGGCCGCGGCCGTGGTGAAAGCGATTGAAGCCAGCGGTGGAAAGGCCGTCGCGATCCAGGCCGACGCTGCCAGCGTCGAGGCAGTCAGAGGCGCGGTGGAAAAAGCCGTCGCAACCTTCGGCCGGCTGGATGTGCTGGTGAACAATGCCGGCACGGCTATGCCGAAACCGTTCGAAGAGGCAACGCAGGAAGAGATGGATCGCCTGGTCGACATCAACATACGTGGTGTATTTGCCACTACGCAGGCTGCGCTGAAGCATATCGGTGATGGTGGTCGCATCATCATGATCGGTTCGGCGGTGGGCGAGCGTGCGGTTGCGCCCGGACTGGTGCCGTACGCGGCCACCAAGGGCGCCGTCAAGATGTTCACCCAGGCGCTGTCCAGAGAGGTAGGCGCGCGAGGCATCACGGTCAACAACGTCCAGCCGGGCCCGATCGATACAGATCTGAATCCGGCTTCAGGCGATTGGGCGGTGCCGCAGAAGGCCGCCACTGCGCTCGACCGCTACGGGCACGTTGAGGAGATCGCCGCCATGGTGGCTTTCATCGCTGGCCCGGAGTCCTCATATATAACCGGCGCGAATCTTACCGTGGACGGAGGAATGAATGCCTAAGCCAATCAAAATCCCTGGACCGGATCATCCCATTATCGTTGAACGCAATGCGCGTCGCGTGGTTGTGAGAGCCGCAGGCCGCATTGTCGCCGACAGCCGCAATGCGCTCACGCTAAAAGAGGCCAGCTACCCGCCTGTCCAATACATTCCTCGCCACGACGTGGACATGACGTTGCTGCAGCGCACGGACCACGCCACTTATTGCCCCTACAAGGGCGAGTGCGCTTACTACAGCGTGCCGGCAGGCGGCGAGACATCGGTGAATGCAGTGTGGACCTACGAGCATCCTTACGACGCGGTTGCCTCGATCAAGGACCATGTTGCGTTCTATCCAGATCGCGTCGAGGCGGTCGAAGAGCTCGATCACTAGCAAGGAGGAAGTCCATGAGCAGCCTCAGTGGAAAAACCGCCCTGGTGACAGGTGCATCGCGCGGCATCGGTCGAGCCACGGCGCTCGCGCTTGCCAAAGGTGGTGCACAGGTTCTTGTCCACTACAGCAGCGGACAGAAAGAAGCCGACGCCGTGGTGGATGAGATTCGAAAGACTGGCGGACGCGCCGAGAAGGTGGGCGCCGACCTGAGTTCGCCGAATGGGCCGCACCAATTGGCCACGCATGTTCGAAGCGTCATCGGCGCCCGGTTGGACATTCTCGTCGCCAACGCAGGTGTTTCGAAGGCAGCATCGATCGAAGAGATCAGCGTTGAAGACTTTGACCGTCTCTTTGCCGTCAATGTTCGCGCTCCCTACTTCCTGGTCCAGCAGTTGCTTCCAACCATGTGTACCGGGAGCAATATCATCTTCACCTCGTCGCTCGCCGCGCGCGTCGCGGTGGGGAATCTTTCCGCCTATGCGGCGACCAAGGGGGCCGTGGATACCTTGGTCAAGCATCTAGCCGCCTCGCTTGGACCGCGTGGCATTCGCGTCAATGCGGTGGCACCGGGTGTGGTGGAAACGGAATTGTCCACTTTGACGAAGACCGAGGAAGGTCGGAACCTGACGCTGGGTATGCAGGCGCTCAAGCGTCTTGCGCAGCCTGATGACATTGCGGGCGCCATCGCCTTCCTTGCTTCGGACGAAGCACGCTGGATCACCGGCGACATCCTGCAAGTGGATGGTGGCTCGAAGTTGTAATCGCCATTGTCAGGGCGTATTGCGCCTCACAGTTCCATGGCGACCGCGGTCAAGGTGGCTTCCAGCGCCGTTGCGGCGGCTGAGACGGAGAGGGGGCGATCGATCACATAATCCATCGTTCCCAGCTCAGGCAGGCCTTCCTCCAACCTCACCAGGCCCTGGGGTATGACGTATCCGCCAAATGCGCTGACGCCAAGGCCCGCCATCACCGCAGCCGCAAGAACCGCGATGCTGCTGCTGGTGATGACCACTTTGTAAGGTCGTCCTGCAGCATGGAGTGCTTCAAATATCCGTGAGCGCGCAACGCTCGGTTCCGGGTGGACCGCCAGGGGAAGCACGGCTTCGCTACCATCGATGAGCGAACCTTCTCCTACACACCAGTACAGGGGCTCGGCCCGGATCACACGGCCACGCCGGCTGCCACTCACGCGCTTGGCGAGCACCAGATCGTAGTGCTTGTCATCGAGATCCCGAAACAGATCGCCGCTCAGGCCGGTGGTGATCGACAACTCGACATCGGGATTTCGCTGCATGAAGCTGGCGAGCGCCGTGGTGAGTCGGGTCGATGCGAAGTCTTCCGAGAGACCCAGGCGAACCGGGCCATCCAGTGGTGGGCCGCATACCGAAGCCACGGCTTCGTCCATGAGATCAAGGATCCGTGTTGCATAACGATGCAACTCTTCGCCGTGGCGTGACAGACGGACATTTCGGGTATCGCGCTCGAACAGGGGACGATCGAGCAGCTCCTCCAGGCGACGTATGTGTTGACTCACCGTCGACTGGGACAGGTACACACGCTCCGACGCGGCGGTGAAGCTGCCTGCCTTGGCCACGGCGACAAAGCTGCGAAGAAGCTCTGGTGGTAGGGGACGCATGGCAAAACCCTCCGCTGACTTTCGGTGATTTCACGAGGCTGGCGGGCCTCAGGCTGGCCGCCCGCAACGCTCATCGCAAACCCCACTGAATCGCCTCCAGGAACTTCATAAATCAGGGAAGTCCGTTGGTTTACGATCCTCACACTTTCCCGAGGACACGATCATGATTGGCACAATGAAAAAACTCGCGCTGTCGGCACTGCTGTCAGGCACGGCAACGATCTTCAATCCCGCCACGGCTGCAACGCCCGTGCACAACATCGTTCTGGTGCACGGTGCCTGGGTCAACGGCAGCGGCTGGAAACCAGTCTACGATATCCTCGTGAAGGACGGCTATCACGTCTCCGTCGCCGAGCATCCGCTGACTTCCTTCAACGATGATGTGACGGCCGTGAAGCGCATAATCGACATGCAGGATGGCCCCACCATCCTCGTCGGCCACAGCTACGGCGGCGCCATCATTACCGACGCGGGCAACGATTCGCATGTGGTGGGGCTCGTGTATATCGCGGCGCACGCACTCGACCAGGGCGAGACCGAGGTCGGCAACGGCAAGCGCTTCCCAAATGCGACCAAGGCCGTCAAAAAGACCGCCGATGGCTTTCTCTATCTCGACCCGGCGCACTATCCGGCCGATTTCGCTGCGGACCTGCCCAAGGCGCAGGCCGAATTCGAGGCCAATGCGCAGGAACTCACCTCGGCATCGGTGTTCAGCGTGCCAGCCGGTCAGCCCGCCTGGAAGACCAAGCCAAGCTGGTATGCGGTAGCGACAGCCGATCGCATCATTAATCCCGATCTCGAGCGGATGTATGCCAAGCGCGCACATAGCCACACGATCGAGGTCCAGGGCGCGAGCCACTCGGTGTATGAGTCGCACCCGAAAGAGGTCGCGGCCCTGATCGAGCAGGCGGCGACCCACGCCATCCCGTAAAGCGATCGACAGCCTTGTTTGCTCGAAGACGCCGGAGAGAGACAGATGACGGTTTGGGACAACGCACAGCGAGCACGAGACTCGCGCCTGCAAGCCGGCGCCCGGTATGCACAAGGCAAGCGCGTGGCGCGGCAGGACGCCACGGCGTTGCTGGAGGCAGTGATTCAGCCGGGCGACCGCGTATGCCTGGAAGGCGATAACCAGAAGCAGGCCGACTTGCTGGCGGTGGCGCTGGCCGCCGTGGATAGCGGCAAGATCCACGATCTGCATATGGTGCAGTCTGGCGTGGTGCTTCCCGAACACCTGGACGTGTTCGAAAAAGGCATCGCCAAACGGCTGGATTATGCGTACTCGGGCCCGCAGTCCCAGCGTATCGCCAGGCTGCTTTTCGGTGGCCAGATCGAACTAGGCGCGGTTCACACCTACCTGGAGCTGTTTGCCCGCTACTACGTGGACCTCACCCCCCAGGTGGCGCTGATCGCCGCCGTCAGCGCGGATCGCGAAGGCAATTTGTATACCGGCCCCAATACCGAGGATACCCCGGCGATCGTGGAGGCGACCGCGTTCAAAAACGGCATCGTCGTTGCGCAGGTCAACGCGATCGTCGACAAGTTGCCGCGTGTCGATATCCCGGGCGACTGGGTGAACTTCGTCATCGAGAGCGACAAGCCGTTCTACGTCGAACCCTTGTTCACCCGCGATCCGGCCGCCATCACCCAGACGCAGATACTCACCGCGATGCTGGCGATCAAAGGCATTTACGCACCGTACGGCGTCCAGCGCCTGAACCACGGCATCGGTTTCAATACCGCCGCGATCGAACTGCTGTTGCCGACCTATGCGGAGCGGCTGGGGCTGAAAGGACAGATTGCCACTCACTGGGCGCTCAATCCGCACCCGACCTTGATTCCCGCGATCGAATCGGGCTGGGTGAAGCAAATCCACAGCTTTGGCTCGGAGGTTGGCATGGATGACTATATTCGTGCGCGGCCGGATATCTACTTCACCGGTCCCGATGGCTCGCTTCGTTCCAATCGCGCGTTCTCCCAGGTCGCCGGCCTGTATGCATGCGATATGTTCATCGGCGCCACCTTGCAGATCGACCTGCAGGGCAATTCCTCCACGGTGACCGCGGATCGTGTCACCGGCTTCGGCGGCGCGCCCAATATGGGTAGCGACGCACGCGGCCGCCGTCACCCCAGCAAGCCATGGTTGCAGGCCGGCAAGGAAGCCGACCCGGACAGTCCCGCGCCACTGCGCCGGGGTCGCAAGCTGGTGGTACAGATTGGCGAGACATTCGGTGGCAAGAACGCCCCCTTGTTCGTGGAAAACCTCGACGCGCTGAAACTGGCCGGGAAGCTCGACCTGGACCTTGCCCCGGTGATGGTCTACGGCGACGACGTGACCCACATCGTCACTGAAGAGGGCATCGCCAACCTGCTGCTCTGCCGCGATAAGGACGAGCGCGAACATGCGATCCGCGGCGTCGCCGGCTACACCGACGTCGGTCGGGGCCGGGACACGAAGCTCGTCCAGCGACTGCGCGAGCGCGGTGCCATCCAGCGTCCGGAGGACCTGGGCATCGATCCGCTGGATGCCGATCGCGATCTGTTGGCCGCGCGATCCATCAAGGACCTGGTCCGGTGGTCCGGTGGGCTGTACTCGCCGCCGTCCAAGTTCCGAAACTGGTAAGGAGACAGCACCATGGAACAACTCAATTATCGTCACGTCGCCGCGAAACGCGCGAACGGCAGCAAGGCCCAGGCCCTGGTCGGCGTGGTGGCCTCGGGCAACCTGGAGGTACTGGTGGAGCGCACGCTTCCTGATGGTGAGTGCGAGGTCGACATCCGCACGGCCGACGAAGGATTTGGCAAGCTCTGGCAGGCCGTGGTCGCCGACTTCGTCGAACGCCGTTCTCCGGGGGGCTTGAAACTCTCCATCAACGATGGTGGCGCGCGTCCCGACATGATTGCCCTGCGACTGGCGCAAGCGGTCCGAGCCGTCGAAGGAGAGCGCTCATGAGCGCTACCTTGATGGATGCGTGGTACGAAGCCAGCGCACGGCAAAGGCTGTCCGGCCTGCTTGACGAAGACAGCTTCATGGAATTCATCGGTCCGGAACAGCGGGAGACCAGTCCGCACCTTTCGCTCTTCAACCTTCCCGAGCAGTTCGACGACGGCATGATCGTGGGACGCGGTCGACTAAATGGCGCGCCGGTACTGATCGCCGCGCAGGAAGGACGTTTCATGGGTGGCGCGTTCGGCGAGGTCCATGGCGCCAAACTGACCGGCCTGCTGAGAGCTGCGCGCGGCATCGCGTCGATGCCGGTGCTGATCCTCTTCGATACGGGTGGCGTACGCCTGCAGGAAGCCAACGCCGGTGAGCTGGCCATCGCCGAGATCATGCGTGCGTTGATCCAGGCGCGCCTCGCCGGGGTGCCAGTGATCGGGCTGATTGGCGGCCGTGCCGGCTGCTACGGCGGCGGCGGTCTTATCGCCGCGTGCTGTTCGGCGCTGGCCGTGTCCGAGCAGGGCCGTATCGGAGTCTCCGGACCGGAGGTCATTGAGACCAATCGTGGCGTCAAGGAATTCAATGCCAGCGATCGCGTCCTGGTCTGGCGAACCATGGGCGGCAAGCATCGTCTACTGATGGGCGGTGCGGAAATATTCTCCGACGACAGCATGGCCAGCTTCCGCGAAGCAGCCCGATACCTGATCGCGCACGCGCCGGCGATGACTACGGCCACGCTCGAGGCGGAGCAATCGCGGCTCGAACAACGCATCGCTCGCTTTGGCGGCTTCGAGGATTCCCTCGAGATCTGGCGGTCCATGGGTGCGGACGATGCTAAGGCCATACCCGGTTTGACGTATCAGGAATTTGTCGTTCTCGCCGATATGCTCGAGGAGCCGCGCCATGACGCTCGCTGAATTGCTCGCATCGTTATTCCCCAACGGTCATGAAGTCGTCATTGAGAAGGGCCTTATCTCAGGACGGGGCAGGCGGCCCATAGGCGAGGCGATCGCCGTCATCGGCGTGGATGGGCGCTTGCCCGTGGGCATCGATGAAGCCGCGAAACTTTCCCGCCACGTGCTCGATATCGTCAAGAGGGGAGGCGATGAGCCGATTCTGGTACTGATCGACAGCGACAGCCAGCGTATGAGCAAGCGCGACGAGATGCTCGGCCTCAACGAGTTTCTGGCGCACCTCGCCAAGAGCCTGCTGTTTGCCGATATGCATGGGCACCCGACTATCGGTCTTCTTTATGGCCATACGGCGGCCGGTGCCTTTATCGCCACGGCGTTGGCGACCCGCGCGCTGCTCGCCTTGCCTGGCGCACAGCCGGCCGTGATGGATCTTCCTTCAATGGCACGCGTGACCAAGCTGTCGATCGAGTTCCTTGAGGAAAAGGCCAGATCCACGCCTGTATTCGCACCGGGGCTCGACAACCTGGTTCTGACCGGCGGCGTGGCGTCGGTCCTGGACCCGGCTCGCTCGTTGGCCGAACAACTGGAGACGACACTGGATGCATTCGCACAAGCGACCGAACTTCAGGACATGCGCGACCAACGGGGCAAGGAGCGCAAGGGCCGCCCCAAAGCTGCCGACATCTCGGAGCGCGTACGTGTACTTGCCCTCGCTTCGGCGTGACTGGCGACCTCAGCGCCACCAGCTGGCAAGCGTTTCTCCGGCTGCCTGGGATACGCTACTGGCCTCGCGCGACGACCTCGCCGGCGAGCCACTGGTGCGCGACTGGGCAAGAAATCACTGGCCCTTGATCGTACGGCGGCCCGTGCCTGGCGAGGAGGGTGGGTTGACCCTCGGGTTGCCCCTTCCTCCTTCGGCAGGCAAGCGACGAATCGCCGTGCAACTGCCGCCTGAAGGTATCCACTCGGTGATGCGGCTGCCGGGGGTGGCCGAAGTATTTGAATCCGCGCCTGATGCCTGGCACGCCAGTTTGCGCGAGCTGTTGGCGCTCGCCACGAAGTACGGGGTGAGGACTGGGGTTTTCGGCAGCCTCACCTGGCAATGGCTGACCGGCCTGCCTTATCTCTCTCCCGGTTCGGATATCGACATCGCCTGGGAGCTGCCTCGTCGTGACTGCCTCGAAAGGTTCCTCCAGGCACTGGCGGACCTGGATGCCAGTGCTCCGATGCGCCTGGACGGCGAGCTGGTGCGTACGGACGGTGCCGGCGTGAACTGGCGCGAGCTGCATGCCGGTGATGCCGACGTGGCGCTCAAGACCGCTGCCGACGTCGTGCTTTATCCACGTAAGTCATTTATCGCCGTGCCCGCATGAACGCGCTGGCATCGATCAGATCAGTCGCCGTGGCGCCGGGCTTCGCCACGCGTTCCCTACCGGAGCACGTCGCCGCGCTGGCCGAGCAAAGCCTGCAACTGGAAGTCCACACCTGGCCCAAACCCGGGCTGGTCAGCCATGTGGACACCGGCAGCCACACCGATATGGATGCCGACACCTTCCTTCGAAGCGGGTCGGCTATACGCCCATTCTTCGCCGAACTGGTTGAAGCCGGTATGCGGAATGGTGATATGGCGGAACTCCGACGCATTGGGCTGCGTGCCGAGTTTGCGATGCTCAGGGCGACCGGTGGAATCAATACGCATCGTGGAGCGATCTTCGGCATGGGCCTGTTGTGCGCGGCTGCCGGATTGCGTCTTGCCGGTCACGCGGATGCCGGAATATCGCTGGGCGACGCGGTAGCCAAGCGCTGGGCGCGTGGCATTGTTGACGGGCCGTACCTGTTGTACAGCCATGGCCAGGCGGCAGCGCGTGACTTCGGCGCCGGTGGCGCACGGCAGCAAGCCGCGTCGGGATTCCCGTGCGTTTATGAAGTCGGCCTGCCAGCCTTGCACAATGCATTCGCGCTGGCACCGGGCGACGCGGAAGCGGCGAGAGTGCAAGCGATTTTCGCCTTGATCGCCGTGCTTGAAGACACCAACCTGCTGCATCGTGGTGGCCTTACAGGTCTGCAGTTTGCGCAGCAGTCAGCCCAGTCGTTCCTTGACCGGGGCGGTATCGGCCAGCCGGATTGGCGCCGTGTCGCCCGGGCCACGCACCGCGCTTTCGTCGAACGCCGACTGAGCCCGGGTGGCGCGGCCGATCTGCTCGCCATGAGTCTGTTCGTCGAAGCATTCAGTGCTAGCATTTAAACCTCTCATTTGGTGAGGTCTGGTGCGACAGCACGACTGCCGTAATGATCGTGTCCGGAATTGGGTTTGTCGTGGCCCTGTACATGACACTGGCGTGGCGGATGTTCATGGCGCGGCAGGTCTGGCGCGCCGGCGCGACGATGAAGATCGCCAAAGTGTCGGCGTATCACATGGCGTTGATGAATGGCGGCGTGTCGCGGGTGGCCCTGACGGGCGTGGTTCGGTTACTGGGCAGCAAGGCGCTCGTGGCAGGTATTTCGGGCGTCCTGACGCCAAACGACGCATTCCGGGACGCGCTCGACAGTGTCGAACGCGAGGCCATTGCGGAAACGAAGAGCCCGGCGGTGTTCAAGGATTTCCTGCTGCGGCTGGAAACGCGGCTCAAGCGAAGTCAAATACATCGTGTGGTCGGCAACGCAACACCATCCGGATTTGAAGACCGCGCGGATGACACAGGGCGACGCGCTCGACACCAAGGCACTCGGGCAATCCGTGGCACTGTACGGAGCTGACGCCCTGGCAGGAAGTGATATGGCGTGGATTCCGGCTGTATTGGGACAGATCGACGCTTCGCATTGATAGTGTCGACCACGCCGTCTCACACGCCGCTGACGGTCGACATCCGCTGGTGACGGTACAAGCGAGCGACCAGGCTTAGCGCGGCAACCGTTACGACCACGGCAAGCGTAGACACGGCGGCAGGTAAGCCGATCCAGTCCGCGCTCACGCCCACCCCGAGTACGGGGATGGCAACGCCTGCGTAGGCCACGATATAGAACGCAGACATGACCGAGGCCCGTTGTTCAGGTGGCGCGAGCCGACCGATGCTCTCCGACGAACCCATCCACCCAAAACCCTGGGCAGTGCCTGTGACGACGCAACCGAGCACGAGACTGGTTCGGGACTGGAAGAACATGGTCGCGACGATAAGCAGAAGGCCTAAAGGCAGAAGTACCAGGCCTATATTCATTGCAATTCGGGCATGCATCCTGCGGCCCAGGATCTGTACGGCTCCGGCCGTTCCGAGCACCGCTACCACGGCAAGGCCACCGATCAGGCGATCGGAGCTACCCAGGGCCGTCATGACAAGAGAAGGGCCAAGCGCAAGCCATAGTCCCGTACATGCCCACACCAGGAATGCAACGGCCGCGGCAAGCCAGAATCGATCCCGGATCTCAAATGGCACGGTGATTCCCTGGGGAACGACAGAGACCTCTCGCCAGGAACGCAGGTTCGATGGTGGCGCCGTCTTACGCAGACAGGTTCCGACGAGCAGTAGAGCCACCGCCAGTAGCACCATATGCACAAGGAAAGGCAACGAGGATTTCATGGCGGGCAGGGGAGGGAATCGTACGAGGAGAGCGGCCAGCAACGGACCGAAGCCAATCGCGGTCACGGTCGTCAAAGCGCCCAGCCAAGCCCCTTTTTTTCGATCACCCTGTGGGTTGAGCTCCGCGATTGCCGCGACGGCTGGTCCACTGAGGAGGCCAATCGCGCAGCCATTGACGAGCCGTCCAGTGAAAAGCAGCCCGACGCCGCCGGCCATGATGAAACATGCTTCGGCAAGGACGCTCGCGAGAGCTGCGAGCGCCAGGAGCGGCCGACGCCCAAGCTGATCCGCCAACCTGCCGCCAAACAGCAGCCCCAGGACGACGCCCACTGGATAGACCGCGTAAACACCGGTGATCGTGCCTGTGCTAAGGCCGAACTGCTGCTGCCACAGCGGATAAAGAGGTGTAGGGAGATTGCCTCCGAACAGGACCAGGAACAGCACGCACGCCGCCGCAAGATACTGGCCCTGGGGCGACAGCCGGGTGGCATGATTTTGCGATATTGGAAGCCTGGAGCTTGGCACATCACACATCACTTACTAATAGTTGCTTACTCTGCCGTATGCGCTTGCCCAATGCAAGCGATAAAGCTATCTTTCGTAAGTACTCCGCGGTCGGGTGGCGAATGAGCAAGTCAAAGACAATCTCGATTTATTGCGAGCACTACCAAGGCGTCATTGAGCTTATCGGCCGGCGCTGGATGGGAGCGATACTGCGTGCGTTGATGAGCGGTGAGCCACGCCGGTTCAACGAGTTGCTCGCTGCCATTCCGGGCCTGTCCGATCGGCTATTGACCGAACGCCTGCGTGAATTGACCGAGCAGGAAATCGTTGAACGTGTTCCCGCACCGGATATTTCGCCAATCGCGATTCAGTATCGGCTGACGAAGTCAGGGCGTGACCTCGAAGTTGTCGTGCGCGCGATATCCACGTGGGCTCGACTATGGCGGGGCGGCCCGTGACCAGATGAATTCCCCCACAAATGCATTAGTCAGGACAAGTCCATGATCGCAAAATCTGTAATGACCAAGGCAGCTGCAGTTGCACTGCTCGTCACTGGTATAAACGTGTCGCAAGCCCAAGACGCGGTGCCTACGGCGCTGAAGCCACCCGCCGGTTACGTGGTTGCGCTCACGGCAAAGGCCACGGGAGTCCAGATCTATAACAGCACTGCCGAGGCTGGAGCGGTACCGAAATGGACATTTGAGGCGCCGCTGGCCGAGTTGAAAGGTCACGGCGCGGTGATCCATCACTATGCCGGCCCTTCGTGGGAAGCCGTTGATGGCAGCAAGGTTTCCCGTGATATGGACACGCCGGTGACGACGGTGCCAGCGAAGCAGGCAGCATCCGATATTCCCTGGCTGCTCATCAAGGTTACTGCCGACGCTGCGCCGGGAGTGTTGAGCAAGGTGGTCTATGTCCAACGTATCTCAACGGTCGGTGGCGTTGCACCCGCCGCGCCACCTGCCCATGTCGGCACGAAAGTGGGCGTTCCCTATACGGCTACCTATGTGTTCTACGCCAAGTCAAATTGATCCTGCGTGCAGG
>Ga0193717_1001035_pt1 | contig 17467 bp, 18 predicted proteins | sample U2c2metaG_FD_145900 | JGI IMG/M metagenome (GOLD analysis project Ga0193717, IMG submission 145900) | Soil microbial communities from a riparian zone of the East river system, Colorado, United States - U2c2 | ecosystem: Environmental > Terrestrial > Soil > Riparian zone | place: USA: East River... | reverse complement strand
CTTATCAATCCTCACAAGTGCTGAATAACCTGCCGGCAGGTGCTCATCTCATCCGGGTGGAGGATGGGCGGGGTTGTATCGTGCAGCAGACAGAGACGCTGACACAGCCTGCGAGCGACATGGCGGTGAGCCTGATGAATAAAAAAGACAATGACTGCGCGGATGGTATTGCGGGTGTTTTGTCGGTGTCAGTCAGTGGTGGCACTGCTCCTTATCAGTTCAGTAAGGACGGGATAACCTATCAGAACGATGGAAATTTTGGAGCGCTGGCTTCGGGGGACTATACCATCACGGCGATGGATGTCAACGGGTGCAGGTTGGGTAATGACTATGTTATTCAATCCTTGTATCCGGCCATGACCGTGTCCCATAGCGTCCGGGCGGTACAATGTAATGGGGGCAGCGATGGCAGCGTCCAACTGGATGTGAGCGGAGGGTTTGGAGGTTATGCTTATCAATGGAGCAGAATGGATGCTATTGCACTGCCTGTGACCGGCCCTGCTGCCGGAGCTCTTACGGCGGGTACCTATATCGTACACATCACGGACGAAAAGGGATGCGGAGCAGGAGATACGGCGGCGGTGAGTCAGCCCCGGCCGCTGTCCGCAAATTTAACGGTGCGGCCTGTGTGTTCGGATGTGACGAGCGGGCGGGTAAGAGTAGCGGGGGACGGTGGCACCCCGCCTTACCGGTATGCTTCGGATGGGGGCGACGCCAACTCTGATTCTGCCTTTAATGAGCTAAGTGCTGGACAACATACCCTCTGGATAACGGACAGTCACGGATGCAGTTGGAGCCAGGCAGTGACGATACCGGTCAATCCGCTGGTGCCTTCGGTAGATTTCCTTGTAGCGACAAAGCAGAATGTGTTGGATACCTTACAGGTAGAGGATATCTCGTCGCCGAAACCGGACAGCGTGCAGTGGACCTTTGATCCAGCGACTTTGCTCCTGGGCAGCAACCCTGATGGACCGATGGTCCGGTTCTCACAGACGGGCACCTATCCGGCATCGATGCGGGCCTGGTACGGAGGTTGTGACTTCAGCGTCACAAAAAATATATTGATCCAACCTTATGACTCCAGTAGCTCTAGCGCACCGGTAAGAGCCGGGCTGAGCATCGATACCGCGTCGATGGCTCCCAATCCCAATGCGGGGAATTTTCATTTGTATGTGAAGCTTTATAAGGCGCAAAGGCTGTTGCTGACGATCACGACCTTGTCGGGCCAGCCGGTATACCGGAAACAATGGGATGGGCAGGATATGGTCTCCGAACAGGTAGTGTTGCCGGGTTATATCGTTTCCGGAGCCTACATGGCCGAACTGGTGACGGAGACAGATGTGAGGGATTATACGATACTGGTAACGAAATAGATGTAAAATAGATCAATATGTCTCTGACACTGGAAAGTTTTACAATGCAAGAAACAGCACTTGAGCAAGAAAGAAGGGCATTGGTCGCCAAGCAAGGGGGTGAACTATGGAATGGAGTTGTGCGTGGTTTTTGGGGGAATAATCAAACTTTTGGTATCGCAAGTTTTTGTCTCGAGCGCGATGTTATGAAGGCAAAGCAACATTTTTATCTGTGCGGCCGATTTGAGGAAATAAGTGTTAAATACTTTAATAGCCAGGTGTTTGACTATGGGTTAAGCCGCATCTGCTATCCGATACTTAGCGATAATCTCCCATTTCTTCGCCGATTCGCGGAATTAAAGTACAAGAAAGATGACAAAGGGGTCCCAGATATGGAGGAATCGGTGCTAAAAGGGGAGGGTGCAATATTTTGCCATAGCATCCTGATGATCTTAAAAGAGGACTGGGAGATGCTTGCCAGGAATTTGAACATTATGGAAATGAAAGTCATTAGCAAGAAGAAAAATGAATCATTAAGACCCGATTACATGATTTACAAGTCTATTTTGGAAAGAGATCAAAAAACGATAGAGGAAATGTTGGAGCAGCTGGTTTCGCCGAAGGTACACGCGAAGAGAAATGAATATAAGTTGCTAGCGGAATATATGTCTTTTCCGGCTTTAGGATACGCCAAGATTGCCTGGCAAAAGGGGTTGCAAGTAGCCGTTAATTCTCCACTGGTTCCAAAGGAATTGTTACCGGTGGTGCCGCGGGAAAGCTATGAAGATAGTTCCTATGATTTCTTGATCAAATATCCTTAGAGTTACCGAAGAATACAGTTATATGCTTTTAAAAACTTATGACAGAATAATGCGTGAATTTTTTACAATTGAAGGGTTTAAATTCAACGCTGGCATCCGGGCATCAAATTATTTTAGAGAAGATAAGGAATGGGAATATTATATATCCTTTGATAATATGTTCATTGCCGACTCCATCCAGGTGACTTGCTCCGGAGCAGCTCTTGCACATAAGCCAACTGAAGCGATTTTTAAAAAAATAATAGATAAACACCCGGAGCTGCCCAAGGTTACCGTGACTTTTACCGATCATAATCAATATAATCTTTCTGATACAAGGACAAGACCTGTAAAATCCGAAAATGATCTGATTGAAGTGATCGGCGTATGGAAAAAAGAGACGGAGGGGTATATCCTTCCTTTTTTTGAGCGGTGGAACGATCTGAAAAAAATAGACACCGAGATTGTCGCCGAAATACCGCCAAAGGATGCGGGAAGATATATTCCCTGCGCTACCCTGTTGAAGAAATCAATAATAATGAAACTGACCGGAGATGCGCATTATCAGGATTTTGTGCTGGAAAGAGAGAACGCTTTCCGAAAAGTGGTTTCCGAGGGAAAGGAGGAATATACTGTTTGGCTCGATGCCTGGCTTGATCTGAGGAATCTTCTTGAACAATAGTGAAATCATGTAATTGCGGCGGTATAATGAACGCGTGAGGGTAATATTAATAAAAAAATGAAAGCCAATTGCGCTGTTTGGTCGATGAGAGTAAGATGAGCTTGGATGAGTGGTTTACAAGTATGCAAAAATTCATGCTTGAGAATGCGGATAATATTTATAAGGACCCTAAGAGTCTGTATGCTAGTTCCAGAGCATTATTTGTTGGATTGGGGATAACTAATGAAAATGAGTTTGTAAAATTTTTTGGAGATGTTGATAACAGAGGTAGGTGGTTTGATATTATTTTTAATCAAAACTTTCATTAATGATCCATTTGTTAAAGACTATTCGAATTGAAGACGAAGGAGGGAATGTTCTGGTCAAGGATGATAATATTTATTTTTATGAAATGGGTAAGATCAAAGCGTTGGCCGTCGTTCAGGCGGGAAGGGACCGGGTATCTTGCTTATAGATTAAGGATATCCAGGAATTCGCCGAATGCTCAAGTTCAAAATAATAAGGATCATGCTTGTATCGTTGTATCCATCCTCAAAGACAGCCTGAGGGTCGATCATTTACGGAATTTTCCTTATTGATCACAAGATTGCCATTTTATCGTTGAGTAAGGACCCGGGCGACGCGTGGATGGCTCCTTATTATTTGTCGGGATATCTGTGGTTGCAGGAAAGTGAGCATATTCCCACGGAAGATCTTGGTGCGTTTGCAGGCGATGTGTTGAAAAATCTCCTTCTGTTAGAAGAGAATCTGGTCAAAAACAGAAACTGGATCGGAGTAAACGATGAAAAGGGACTATGGGGCAGTGTGGTTGGGGTTGTTAAGGTGATAGCCAATGAATACAGTGATTTGGGATTAGATATCGGTATGTTTGGGTAGGACATCGACGGCCAGTTGGACAAGAAAGAAGGACGTTGGTCGCCGAAGAAGGTAGGCAATTTGAAAGTCACTATACGCATAATCAGCACAATTATGAATTTGGTAATTGACGAAAAATATCTAACTGGGCCAATCGCGAATACCGATCTGCATGCAGGAGGGCTTTTTTTTGCTATCATATATAAAAAGAGTCTCGTTTTTTCAGGCAATGAGGTAGTGGTTATATCGAGAGAGCTAGTCGAGCCATTCCGGCCAATGGATGACCAGGATGTAGAAACGATAAAAAACTATCACTTTACGGGTCGTTACTTTTTTAATAGCAGGGAATATCTCGAATGTCATTTTGAGGAGATCGGCTTGATGCTTACGGGTTTGCCGGTTGCGAAACACTCTGGCATGCTGGTCTTTCATGTTTATGACAAACATACGCAGAGGCAGTGGGGAGAGGTGTTCGAATTGGAAACCGGCAAATAAGTAGTGCAGTTTGGTGAAAACTATCGAAAATAAATGAATTTATGAAGTTGGCTGATTTCAAAAAATCAATGATTCGACTGCTCCCGTTGCAGGGATTTGAGTTCGATGCCTCCATTCGGGGTTCTGTTTATCTGAGGGAAGACGCGGAATGGAAATATATTATTTCTATTGATAACCTTTCTTATGGTGAAAGGATGGAAATTACCTGTAACGGCGGATCTCTTATAAATAAGGAGGTAGAAGCTATTTTTTCAAAGATCGCGGTCCGGTATCCTTTAAATCTCAGTAAGGTCAATGTCACGTTTACAGATTATCATCAATATGAGCTGACAGATACCCGGAATAAGCCCATTATTACGGAAGAAGATTTGAGTGAGGTTGCAGGGATATGGGAGAAGGAAATCCGTCTTTATGTGCAGCCCTTCCTGGGTGGCTGGAATGATCTGACCAGGATCGATAGTGAGCTATTAAATAATGTACCGCCTTCCGAGCTCCCCAATTATCTTCCGGGGCAACGGCATTTAAGAAACTCATTATTATGAAACTGGTAAGTGATCCGAGCTATGAGAACTATCTTTTGGAACGGGAGAATGCCTTGAAAAAGGCTGTCCGGGAAGGGAAAGAGCGGTATCGACCAGATCTGGAGGCCTTGCTGGAATTGAAGACATTATTGGGATAAGGCCGGATCAGGGTTATGGCTGCGGCCTCAATGTTTAAATGCCGGATGAGACCCAAGGAGGTTGTTTACGACAAGCTAAGTCAGGCCAACCCATAAACAAGTGAACATGAAAATTAATTTTGACAGACTCCCTTTGATCTTGTCTGAAGAGATAATAAGGGAATTGTTAATAATTTATGACGAAGCAAGGCAGTCTTCTGAATGGAGGGAGGTTAGCGGCAAACTATCGGATGATCAGATCTGGCAAGTGTTACGCGCCGTGGCGGAGCGGGACGAGAAAAATGCCCATGAAGAATGGCTTCATTCGTCCCAGGAAGGAATAGGTTTGTCTGAGGTCGATGAGCGTAGTAAGAGCAGAAAGGATTGGAAGGGGAAGAAAAAGCTTGGCGAGCTATTGACCGAATTGCGGGTGAAGTTAATGGGGGAGTATTGAAGATCCCGAGCCAGGTCGTGTAATAATTATATGTGGTAGCCAGGAATACAGTGAGCTGTTTGCTATTATCTTTAATTAAAGGATTAAAAAATGATCGATCTGTTGCAGACCATAAAAATAAAGGATACGGGTACAAATGTGATCGTCAGCGGGGATCTCCTGTATTATTATGAAAAGAATGAAATAAAGGCATTGAAGAACTACAAACCGTTCTGGTCGTATAAGGCTGACGAAAATCCTTACCAGCTGTATTATTACAACTCTTCGATCCTGTTCCAGAAGGCCCAAGCCGGAGACATTATTGTGCTGAACGAGGCCGGCCAGCCGCAGCTGAAGATCGGAGGGCAATTGATCCTACATAATCTCACGGGTGTTGTTGATTTTATCTTATTATATGGACTGCACCGGACGGCCGATAATCAGACTGCCTGGATGAAGCTGGATCGTAAGTTTGATGTCATTCCGACCCGGCTGGACTTATCTGCGGCGTCTAAGTTTGTGCATGGAGGATGCATTTATGACAAGTTCTCCTCCATTCGCTGTTGGAATCTTGACAAGGAGCAGCTCATATGGGAAAAGGATGTTTCCCGTTATAAAAAGTTTGCCCTACTGGGCAACGTCGAAGAGAACGATGCTTACTCCCTGTTTTTTGAAGACGGGATACTCATTGCAGTCTTTAATAATTGGCTGGTGGCCCTCAGCACGGCGGATGGAGCGATCATATGGGAACGGGAATTTGAATTTAGTGGTTTTGGACCCTGGAGTTTTTTGGAAAAGGGGATACTGTATTCATATTCGTTGTCTGCTTATTTTAGAAAGATTGATGTTAAGACGGGTAAGATCCTGTATGAAGAGCAGGAGTTGCTGACGTATATCGATCCTGAGAACGGGAAAAAGACCGAATTGCGAGTTCTTCGTCTGGCGAATGTGGTCAATACACCAGACTATTTTGTAGGGGGTACCAGGAGAAAAGGGTTTCTCTATCTCATTAACAAGAGTACCGGGAAGGCAACAACCCATCGACTTGCCGGGGATTCAGAAGGTATCTACCAAACTATCCGGTATGTCGATGGGTTGTTGTATGTTCCGTTTAAATATAGTGACTATCAGGATCTGATGATCTATGAAATAAAAAAGTAGTATTTTATGGCGATGACATTGAAGGGCGTTGAGTCCCGTTTCCAGGTTGAGCCGCTGAAGGATTCACTGCCCGGTGGACATTCGCGGATTTAATGTTTAAAAGCAGGATGAAACCGGTGCAGGGTTTCTCGCAGGAATTCCCGGTCAAGGTGGGTATAGATCTCGGTAGTAGTGATGCTTTCGTGTCCCAGCATTTCCTGGACGGCCCGGAGGTCGGCGCCGCCTTCTACGAGGTGGGTGGCAAAGGAATGGCGGAAAGTATGGGGGGAGATATTTTTTGTGATGCCGGACTGGCGGGTAAGCTCTTTCAGGAGGAGGAAGATCATTACCCGGCTGAGCTTTGCACCCCGGCGATTGAGGAACAGGATGTCCTCATTGCCCGGCTTAAGGGGGACGTGAATACGGATATCTTCCTGGTAGATCCGGATGTATTTTGTTGCGGCGCTGCCGATGGGAACCAGCCTTTCCTTGTCCCCTTTGCCGATGACCCGGATATATCCTGTGTCCAGGTAGAGACAGGAGATGCGCAGGTTGACGACCTCGCTTACGCGCAGTCCACAGCTATATAAAACTTCGAGGATGGCTTTGTTTCGTCCTCCTTCCGGTTTACTCAGATCGATTTGGCCAATGATCGTTTCGATCTCATCGAAGCTGAGGATATCCGGAAGGGCCCTTTTTAGTTTGGGGGATTCCAGCAGGGTGGTAGGGTCCTGTTTGACGATGTGCTCGATGGAACAGTATTTATAGAACGACCGGATGCCGGAAAGGATGCGGGCTTGTGAAGAGGCATTGAGCCCCAGCTCTCCTATCCAATGCAGGAAGGACTGAAGGTCTTTCAGTTCTACGCCTTCGGGGTTCTTGAGGGTGGCGGCAGCCTGGAGGTATTGGGTCAGCTTGTCGATGTCCCGCAGATAGGCCTCGATCGAGTTGTCCGAAAGGGAACGCTCCAGCTGAAGCCACGCTTTGTATCCTTTTTTGTACGGCTCCCACATGCACCGAAGATAGTAAAAAAAAGAGCCGGCTTACCAAATGTAAGCCGGCCGTTGATGGAGTGCGGATCAGAATTTATCCCAGAACAGTTTGGTCTCTACTTTGTCGCCGCCAATAGCAGAGGAGGCGCTGGTATAGTTGTCGAGGTTGACTTGTTGTTCAACCGTAGGGTAGGAAAACCGATTGGGGAACCCGGAGACGGCAGATACCGGCGCGGTGAGCTTCGGATAGTCGAGGCGGCGAAGCTCGGTCCATCCGTCATAGGGGCGATTGTACAGCGCGATCCATTTCTGGAAGCCGATCTTCTGGTGCCAGTCGCCGGTGGCCGTAGTATAGGCAACGTCCGGACGCAGCAGATATCTGGTAGCAGCTGTGTCGGCTCCGCCCCATATCTTGATGGATGCCGTGATGGCATTGTTATAGTGCGTTTCTGCGGTGCCAGCGACGTTGTAGCCTCTTTCGATAGCCTCGGCGCGGAAGAATTCGATGTCCGAGTAGTCCATGAAGTAGTTGGGGGCAGTGGCGGCGGAGACCTTCGAAGAAGGCTGAGACGTTATCGACAGCGTATTGTTGGAGCCTACGATGCCGCCAATGTATTCGCCGTTGTTGTTCTTGGCGAAGAATCCCACCATACGGGGGTCGGACATGCTGAGCAGGGGCGTCATCAGGTCGGTGGCTGCGACATAGTCACCGCGTGCGCCAAGGACAATATCCGAATAGAGCGGATTGGTGTTAGGGGTGCCTCCCAGATAAGTCAGGGAGACGTTGTCGGCAGCTGAGGCCAGCGCGCCTGCATCAGAAGCTTCGACGGCCGCTTTTGCCGTGGCGTTGTCGACGTCAGCGAGGGTCATTGCCATTTTTAAGCGAAGGCCATTGGCGAACTTGATCCATTTGGCCATGCTGGCTCCGCAGAGCAGGTCTTCGGTGGCGGTGAAGCCGGCTCCGGCGGACGCGCTCATTTTGGAGATGTCGTCGTTGAGGCGTTTCATCAGGTCGGCGTAGACCGTCTTTGCATCGTCATACTTTGGTCTGGTCCTGGTGAAATCCAGGGCTTCCGAATAGGGAATATTCCCAAAGGTATTCACCAGGATGCCATAGGTATATACCTGCATTAGGTCGAGGATTGCCAGCTGGTTGGCCTTGACCCCTGCGACGATGGTCTCGTCGGCCTTGACGAGCCGGGATGCGTCGTTCATGTCTCCCAGCACGTCTTTGTACATACGGCTCCACCAGGCCTGGGGGATGTTACGGGTTGTGAAATTATACCGGGCTTCGTCCTGGTAGGTGGTCATGGCCCAGTGTTTTACCGTGAACCGCCATACATTGATATTTACGCTGGCGTTGGCCAATCCGTCCGAGAGATTGCGTGTGGCATTGGCAAACAGTGCTCCGGGAGGCGCCAGTGTCGGCCGTTTGGTCTCGTTGTTAATGCTGTCGATATTTTTTGTGCAGGACTGCAGCAAGACGATAGCGAGTACAGCGATCAGTATTTTATTCTTTGATAACATAGTTCAGAATTTTTTTGAATTAGAGTTTTACTTTCAGGTTGACACCGAGCGAACGGGTTGTCGGATAGGCGCCGCTCTGATAACCTTGAGAGTTACCTGAAGAAAGGTTCTCCTCGGGATCGGCATAAGGCAGGTTCTTGTGGATCAGCCAGAGGTTGCGGCCTACGACCGAGAATTCCATGCCCTTGATGAAGGAAGCCTTGCCCCATACGCTGGCTGGCAGATTATAGGAGAACACCACCTCGCGCAGCTTGATATAGCTGGCGTCATATACGAACTGGGAGTTCGGCTTGACCGGCGAGCTGGCAGTTATGACGACGCGTTTGGTATTGGGCTTTCCGTCGGCCGTAACGCCAGGCAGGATGATGCCCCCGCCATTCGCCAGGCTGTTGCGCCGGGGATTGCCCAGGTCGTTCAAGCCGGCTGATTCGGGAAGAATACCCGTCTGGGCCGCATAGAACAGGTCGAGTGACCACAGGTCGCCGCCCTGGCGCACATCGACGAGGAAGCCAAGTGAGAATCTTTTATACCGGAAGGTGTTGTAGATGCCGCCGGTCCAGTCAGGGTTTGCGTTCCCCAGCACGTTATTCGTAGTGGCGGTGACGCTGTCAAAGCCGGTGGAGGCAATGAGGTTCCGGCCATTGAGCATAAAGCTGGTCTTTCCCTGGATGGTGCCGTAAGGCTGGCCGACACTGGCATTGATGGTGGTGCCTCCTTGAGAACTGGTGATCAGCAGGTTCTGGGTTCCTTCGAAGAGCGAGATCACCTTACTGCGGTTGCGCGTCCAGTTGATGTTGACGTTCCAGCTGAAGTCTGCTGTTTTAACAGGCATAAAGTATACCGTGGCTTCAAAGCCCTGATTTAAAACGTTACCCGCATTCACATATTTAGAAGCGTAACCTGTTGCGGTCGAGATATTAACGGGATAGATCTGGTCGGTCGTATTCGTACGGTAGTAGGTGAGGTCAAATCCGATGCGGCTTTGTAAGAACGACATCTCCAGGCCGATTTCCTTGCTCTTGGTCCGTTCGGGTTTGAGATTTGGATTATTTTTCGTATCCGGTAAGGAGTAGAGCAGTGTGCTGCCGAACGGAGAGTTGACGTCGTAGGCATCTTTCAGGGCCAGGGAGGGTGCGTCATTACCAACGGTAGCGTAATTGGCCCTCAGCTTACCGCTGGACAGCCAGCTAAGGTTCTGCAGGTGGCGGGCAAATTGCCAGCTACCACTAACCGAATAGTAGCCGTAGCTGTTGTTGTTTTTGGGCAGCGTGGAAGAACGGTCGCTACGATAGGTAGCATCGAGCGATAGGAAATTCCGGTAGGTCAGCGTTGCGCCGCCAAAATAGCCATCGACGGCCACAGGGTTATATTTTTCTGTGGGCGCAGGCGCGGTGCCTTTCGAATTGGAAATAGCATAAAAATCAGGGACAACCAGGCCGCCGCTTGTGGTAGCAAGAATAGAGCTTTCATCCTGCTTGCGTTTGTTAAAGCCAAGGAGACCCTTCAGGTTCAGGTCGGGGCTTATTTCTTTATCGATATTGGCAATGAGGTCATAGTTGGTCTCATTGAAGTGATGGTTGAAGCGGGTGTATGAGGCTACTCCCTGGCTGCCAACGGCGACGCGTTCTTCCTGCGCCTCGTCGTAGTTGTCTGTAGCGACCCGGCCGACGAAGCTCAGCCAGCTGGTGGCCTTATAGTTGAGCGCAAAGAAACCAAAGGTGCGATTGCGGCTGTCGTTCTCAAAGTTCTTATAGCGTGTCCAGTAGTAATTGTTCGTGTATTTGGAGACGAGACCGGCTGCCGTGGACGGATCGGCCCAGTTCCAGGTGACATTTTTTCCTGTGCGGAAGTAGGCGTCCTTCTGTTCCTGGATATCGACGTTGGTCTGGTACCATTGACGGAAATTCTGATTGAGGTTGAGACCGCTGTAGCCTGATCCATAGCGGCCAAGCCCTGTCATACGGGAGTAGTTTACACTGGCCGATGCGGTGAGACCGCGGGTGACGTTGTAGCTGCCGCCGAAATTGAAGGTGTTTTTTGTCAGATGGCTGTTGGGCAGGGTTCCTTTTTCGTCGTTTCGGGTAAAGCCCATCTTGTAGTTGCCCCGGTCGTTTGCGCCATCCATGCGGATGTTCGTGTTGTTGGAGATAGAGGTCTCATAGAACGTCGAAGGATCGTTCTTAGCGGCTATCCATGGGCGTTTGGTATGAAAATAAGGAGATGTCGGGTCGAAAGCGTCCCATTGATAGACCAGCAGATTCGGGTCGAATTTGGCGCCAAAGGAGGCGTCTTCGGAGGTCGGGACGACATACTCTGACAGGCCATTGCCGAGGACGTCGAAAAAGAGAAAGCCGTCCTTCTGGTAGTTGGACGAATAGCCGGCGCCGTATTCCTTTTGGTATTTCGGGAAGGTCGATTTGTCTATCTTGCCTACCGTGAGACCGGCGTTGACCGTTAGATTCATGCCTTTACGTCCTTGTTTGGTGGTGATCATCACGACCCCGTTGAAGCCGCGGGAACCATAAAGCGCAGTAGACGCTGCTCCTTTGAGGACGTTGATCGTCTCGATGTCGTCGGGGTTAATATCTGCAGCGGCATTGCCATAGTCGTAGCCGCCGCCTCCGCGCTGCTGAGCAGCCGTATTGGTATTCGAGTTGTTGAAGGGAACACCGTCCACGACGAACAGGGCCTGATTATTTCCCAGGAATGATTTGTTGCCACGGATAACCACATTGGTAGATCCACCCATGGCATTGCCCTGGCGGATCTCGACGCCGGAGATCTTTCCGGAGAGTGCGCTGACGGCGTTGCCGGTGCGGATGCGGCTGACGTCTTCGCCGCTGATCTGCTGGGCAGCATAAGGGAGGGTGTTTTTTGAACGCCTGATGCCTAAGGCGGTGACTACGACTTCCTCGATGGCGCCCTGGTTCCTGGACAGGCTCAGGTTGATGGTGCTTTCGCTGCCGGCCTGGTAGTCTTTGGAGGCATAGCCAATGGCGGAAAAGACAAGTGTTTCGCCCGGGTTGATCCTGGCAACAAAAATGCCATTCTGGTCGGCGGAAACGCCCTGTTTATGTCCTTTAATAACGATGGTAGCAAAAGGGATGGGCTCCCCTTTCTCGTCGGTGATCTTGCCGGTGACCGATCTGGTCTGTGCGAATACTGCGAGTGTGCCAAAGAAGAGCACAATAAACAGTGTCAGGTGTTTTCTCATTCGTGTCAGTTTTGGTTATGATTAAAAGGCGTATATATATGAACGTTAGTAATAAAAGAAAAGCACTTTCCAATCCATCAACAGAGTGGTTGAAAGAAGATCATCCCTGGTAAGTTTCTATATCAGGGCATGGTGCAATCGGGGTAATGTCTAGGGATCAATTGAGGAAGGGATAGCAGGAGATAATGCCTGCAAGTCCCCGGAGGGATGGAAATGGTGTTTCTCATGTGTCGTCAGTTTTAGCGGCGTAAATATAAGCTGCAAAAATGTAAAAGCAAATTAAAATGATAATGGGAGTTAATTGATTGTTAATAAATAGTTAACGATCTGATTTCCAGGATGAACTGCTAAGCATTGATGTCAAATGGATTAGCCGATATCAAGTTTGATCATTCCGCAAATTCCCGTAGGTTTGTCTTTTTCAATCGAACATTATATGGTGACAGTCAATTTGCGTTCGTTCCGTCAACTGGTCCTTCGTAACAAAAGGCGTATAAGAAGTTTTCTCACCCGGTTGGAGAAAGATGTTCCGAAAGGTTTGCAGAAGCATGCCCTCGAAGCAAATGAAAAAGCCTGGGAGCGAACGGACTGCCTGGATTGTGCCAACTGCTGCAAGACGATGTCCCCCACGTATACAAAAGAAGATATACGGCGGATCTCGGCTCACCTCGGAATGACGGACAAAGCGTTCCGCGAGAAATGGCTGTACAAGGACAGGACAGGCGACTGGATGAATGTGAAACAACCCTGTCAGTTCCTGGATCTAAAGACCAATATGTGTGATATCTATGCGGTGCGCCCCCGGGATTGCGCCGGGTTTCCGCATCATAATAAAAAGATGGGGGAGGATTACATGCATATGTACAAGCAGAACATTGAATACTGCCCTGCTACCTATCGCCTGGTAGAGAATATAATGGACAAGGCAGCTAACGGCGAATTATAAATACACATCTTCGAAGAGGGTGATCTCCGGTTCGGCGTTTCTGCGTAAGTCGATGGCCATGACATCGTATTGAACACGTTGATGATGGGGATATTTTACCAGCCAGCCTGCTGCGCCCTGCATCAGATTTTGAAATTTTTGCCGGCTTACACTTTCTTCCGGCCGGCCATAGGATGACGACCGTCTCGATTTTACCTCGATGATATGGAGGATCTTCGACCGGCTGGCAATGATATCAATCTCATAACGGCCATGGCGCCAGTTCCTTTGAAGTATAGCAAAGCCTTTAGCAGTCAGCCAGTCGGCGGCAAGCTCTTCTCCCTTTCTACCTAATTCGATGTGCTGGTGCATTGTGCAGATTTTTTACTTAATTTGGCATGCGAAAGGCCGAATCGATAATAAAATAACATGAAAAAGGATAACAAGGTTTTTAAGTTGCAGGGGAAAGTACAGCATTATGCATGGGGAGGGATGGAATATCTGCCCAGGCTATTGTCTTTGCCGAACCCGGACAATAAGCCTTTTGCAGAATATTGGATGGGAGCGCATCTGAACGCGCCTTCGGATCTGCTTGTTGAAGAAGGGGAGACGGTGAAGGCCATAGCTTTGGATAAATATATTCAGCAGCAACCGGAGGAAACGTTGGGGTCATATACAACGGGCCGTTTCGGCAGATTGCCTTATCTGCTAAAAATATTGGATGTAAAAGATATGTTGTCTATCCAGGTGCATCCTACCAAAAGGAATGCGGAAATAGAATTTGCAGCAGAGAATAAAAAGGGAATAGCATTGAATGCTCCCGAGAGAAATTATAAGGATGACAATCATAAGCCGGAGCTGATGCTGGCGCTGAGCGAGTTCTGGTTATTGCATGGATTCAAGCCATATCTTACGTTGGAAAAGCTGCTGCTGGATACACCGGAACTGGAATTTCTGACGCCGACGCTGGCAAAGCATTCTTATCTTGGTTTGTATCGGAAGGTGATGGAGATGTCGCAGGCGGAGGTAAATAAGGTCCTTCAACCTTTGCTCGACCGTATTTTGCCGTTATATCAGGCGCAAGAGCTGAAAAGGAGCGAAGAACATTTCTGGGCTGCGCGGGCTGCTCTCACTTATAACGAGCCCGGGAAGATCGACCGGGGTATTTTTTCCATTTACTTTTTTAATTTGCTGAATCTTCATCCGGGAGAAGCGATATTCCAGGACGCGGGCCTGCCTCATGCTTACCTGGAAGGACAGAATGTGGAGATCATGGCAAATTCGGACAATGTGCTGAGGGGTGGGCTGACGCCAAAACACGTAGATGTAGCCGAGCTATTGAAGCATGTACAGTTCGAGCCGACGGAGCCGCGGATCATGGCAGAGGAGAGAACGCCGGGGCATATTACAGTCTATCATACGCCGGCGCCTGATTTCGAGCTGAGCAAGGTCAGTCTTATGCGGGGAGAGTCGATAACTGTCCGGGCGCATACGGTCGATATTTTTATCGTGTTGGAAGGGAAGGTTGGAGTTGTAGAACAGAACGGTTCACCTTTTGGCCGGAAGAAAGGGGAGAGTTTTTTGGCTTTTCACCAGGCGAAGTTCGAGCTGAAGGCACAGGAGGACAGTGTGGTATACAGGGCTTCGGTACCAGCGGGGACATTGTAAATTTTATTATCTGCCAGCCTCTTCTTCGAAAAACTTATCCACCTCCAGATGTTTCCCATCGGCGGCTGATGTAGCCAGTTCGTCGCAACGATTGTTATAAGGATTGTCGGCATGGCCTTTTACCCAGACGAAGCGGACATTGTTCTTTTTCGAGAGTTCGTAGTAGCGCATCCAGAGGTCTTTGTTCTTTTTCCCGCCTTTAAAGTTAGTGGCGATCCAATTCTTTAGCCAACCCTGTTCTACTGCTTTGACGACATATTGACTGTCTGAATAGACGGTGACTTTGAGGCCTTCCTTTTTCAAAGCTTCCAGGCCGGCGATGACGGCCATCAGTTCCATTCGGTTATTGGTCGTATAGCGAAATCCGCCGGACAGCTCTTTGCGATGACCGCCCCAGAAAAGGATAGTTCCATAACCACCCGGGCCAGGATTGCCACGGGAGGAGCCGTCGGTATACATGGTCAGTTCGTTGCTCATAATTGGAATGGGTGGTTAAACCTGGAACACACCTGTTTTGAAATTATCAATATTGGGATTTTGTGCAGCTGCGTGCAGGCCTTCTGCTATGACCATACGGGTGTCGGCGGGGTCGATAATGGCATCTACCCATAGACGTGCTGCTGCATAATAAGAGGAGGTTTGTCGTTCGTAACGGCCTTTGATCTCGTCCAGCAGCTTTTTCTCTTCGGCCGGATCGATGATCTGTCCTTTTGCTTTCAATGCGCCGACCTGGATCTGCAGCAGCGTCTTGGCGGCCTGTTCACCGCCCATGACGGCGATGCGGGCGGAGGGCCAGGCGTAGATGAAGCGGGGGTCATAGGCTTTGCCGCACATGGCGTAATTGCCGGCTCCATAGGAGTTGCCAATGATAATGGTGATCTTGGGGACTACCGAATTGGCGACGGCATTGACCATTTTTGCACCATCCTTGATGATGCCTGCGTGTTCGCTGCGTGAACCAACCATAAAACCGGTGACGTCCTGCAGGAAAACGAGGGGGATCTTTTTCTGGTTGCAGTTCATGATAAAGCGGGCGCCTTTGTCTGCGCTGTCATTATATATGACTCCACCCATTTGCATTTCTCCTTTTTTGCTCTTGACGATCTTGCGCTGATTGGCGACAATGCCCACCGCCCAGCCTTCTATGCGTGCATAACCACAGAGGATGGTCTTGCCATAATCTTCCTTGAATTGCTCGAAGCTGTCTTTATCAACGATATGCCCGATGATATCGACCATGTCGTAGGGCTTTGCAGGGTCGGCGGGGAGGATGCCATAAAGCTCTTCTACCGGTTTGCCGGGTGCTATGGCGGAGATGCGATCGAAAATAGCGGGAGGTGTCGCACCCAGCCGGCCCATGATCTTCTTCACCTGGTCGAGACATTCCTGTTCTGTTCCGAACTTATAATCTGCGATACCGGATAGCTCAGTATGGGTAACGGCGCCACCCAATGTTTCTGCATCGATGTCTTCGCCGATGGCGGCTTTCACCAGGTAGGGGCCAGCCAGGAAGATCGAACCATTGCCTTCCACCATCAGGGTCTCGTCGCTCATAATCGGCAGATAGGCGCCTCCTGCAACACAGGGGCCCATCACAGCGGCTATCTGCGTGATGCCCATTGCGCTCATGCGGGCATTGTTGCGGAAGACCCGGCCGAAGTGCTCTTTATCAGGAAAGATCTCGTCCTGCATAGGCAGGAATACACCCGCGCTATCGACGAGATAGATGACGGGCAAATGATTTTCCATCGCAATTTCCTGCAGCCTCAGATTTTTCTTTCCGGTGATGGGAAACCAGGCGCCTGCTTTTACCGTTTGATCGTTGGCGATGATGATACATTGCCGGTTGCTGACATACCCGATGCCGCCTACTGTGCCGCCGGCGGGGCAGCCACCCTGGTCCTCATACATCTCATAACCGGCAAATGCTCCCAGCTCGATGAAAGAGGAGCCTTCGTCAATGAGGTATGCAATGCGTTCGCGGGGAGTCAGCTTATTCTTTTCCTTTTGTTTTTCTATTGCCTTTTTTCCTCCGCCCAGGGCAATTTTATCAAGCCTGGTTCTGAGTTGGCTCAGGGCCTGGCGCATGACGTCTTCATTTTTGTTAAAATCAAGGTTGTTCATGGCTGCAATTTAACATTGAATGCTTTAATATTTGGAGTATTTTTAGCGCGTATGAGGACTAAACGCAAAATAGCCTGGATATGTCTCATAACACTGGCAGTAGTTATCAAAATCCTTTCCTGCTGGCCGGAAGCTGTCGAAAAGTATTATTCCACCGGTTTGTATCCTGTACTATCCCGGATACAACGATTTTTGTTTGGCTGGATACCATTCAGCATCGGTGATGTGCTTTATGGAGCGATCCTGATCTGCGCCCTCTATAATCTTGTGATCATAATCCGGAAGCTGATAAAAAAACAGGCGGACCGGCCCTGGCTCCTGGGTTTTCTTCGACGGATAATTTTTATCGTCCTGCTTATCTATGTGCTGTTTAACGGGCTGTGGGGACTCAATTACGATAGAAAGGGCATCGCGTCCCAACTGCAGCTGAATGTCCAGCCATATACTACGGCTGAACTAACCGAGCTGGTAAGGCAGATAACCACCCGCCTCAATGACCTGGACAGTCTGTCCAGGCTGAACCGGACTGCGCTGACCTCTTCCCGGTACCTTTATTCCAATGCTGTCCGGGCATATGACAGTCTATCCAGCCACGACCCCCC
>Ga0193717_1001033_pt1 | contig 17488 bp, 20 predicted proteins | sample U2c2metaG_FD_145900 | JGI IMG/M metagenome (GOLD analysis project Ga0193717, IMG submission 145900) | Soil microbial communities from a riparian zone of the East river system, Colorado, United States - U2c2 | ecosystem: Environmental > Terrestrial > Soil > Riparian zone | place: USA: East River... | reverse complement strand
ATCAAACGTTTACTCAGCAACGAGAAGGCCGCCGAGACCGACGACCCGGTCGAGCTGGACGCGGAGGCCGAGGCGGCCGAGCAGGCCATCAGCTACGGTATGCGCATCGTCTCGATCTCCGGCAAGGGCGGCGTCGGCAAGTCGGCCATCGCCCTGCGGGCCGCGCACGAGCTGCGTGACGACTATCCCGACGGCCACCTGTACGGCGACCTGGAGTCCCCCGACGGCGAGGACCGGGTACGCGGGGTGCTCGCCAGGTTCCTGCGCGCGCTCGGCGTCGACGGCAACGCGATTCCGGACGACGACGAGGAGCGCGGCGAGCTCTACCGCAGCCGCGTGGCCACCAAGAAGGTCCTGGTGGTGGTGGACGGCGCCACGAACGAGGACCAGGTCATCCCCCTGCTGCCGGCCGGCCAGGGGTGCGCGGTGATCGTGACCAGCCGGGCGCGGCTGCCGGGTCTGCCCGGCGCCCATCAGATCGACATCGACGTGTTCGGCATGAACCGCTCGCTGAAGATGCTCACCATGATCGTCGGCCCGGCGCGGCTGCAGGCCGAGCCGGAGGCCGCGCTCGAGTTGGTCAACCTGTGCGGCGGACTGCCACTCGCCATCAGGATCGCGGGCGCACGACTGGCGTCCCGTCCGCACTGGCGCATCGACGTGCTGGCCGTACGGCTGCGCAACTCGGTGCGCCGGCTCGACGAACTGGCCTACCGCGGCCTGGTGCTGCGCTCCAACATCGGCCTGAGCTATCAAGCCCTCTCGGGGCCCGCGCAGTTCCTGTTCCGCCGGTTCTCGCTCATCACCACCCGCGACTTTCCGGGATGGACCGCCGCCGCGCTGCTCGACACCGACCCCCGCGAGGCCATCGAGGTCGTGGAGAGCCTGGTCGAGGCGCAGCTATTGGACACGGTGCAGTACCCGGGCGAACGGCTGCGCTACCGGTTCCACGACCTGATCCGGGTGTACGCCGCGGAACGGCTGCGGACCACGGAGTCCGACGTCGAGCGCACCAGGGCGGTCGAGCGACTGGTCGGCGCCTGGCTCGCCCGCGCCGAGCACGCGCATCGCAAGGAGCTCGGCGGCGACTACACGATCATCCACGGCACCGCTCCCCGCTGGCGTGGCGCGGCCGAACTGGAGAAGACCGACGAGATGGGCGACCAGATGAACTGGCTGGAGGCCGAGCGCAACTCGCTCGTGTCGGCCGTCCATCTCGCCGCCGACCACGGGATGTCCGAGGCGTGCTGGGACCTGGCACTCACCGCGGTGACACTGTTCGAGGTGAAGGCGCACTTCGACGACTGGCGGGAGACCGCTGAGCGCGCGCTCGCGGTCGCCAAGGAGGCGGGGAACCAGCGCGGCCGGGCCGCGATGCTGTACTCGCTCGGCGCGATGTACTCGCACCAGACCAAGCTCAGCGACGCCGACCGCTGTTTCGCCGCCGCGCTGGAGATTTTCGAGCGGGTCGGCGAGGAGCACGGCTACGGACTCGCGCTGCGCAACGCCGCGACCGTCGACCGGATGCGCGACGGGGGCGCGGCGATGATGGAGAAGTACGACCTGGCCCTCGAGAAGCTGCGCGCGGTCGGCGACGAGGTCGGCCAGGCCTACATCCTGCAGAACGTGGCCAAGGTGTGCATCGACGAGGGAGACGCCGACCGCGCGAAGGTGCTGTTGGAGAGCGCGCTCGAGTGCTGCCGGCGCGCCAACTATCTGCGTGGTGAGGCGCAGGTGCTGCTCCGGTTCGCCGAGTTGTACCTGTTCGTCAACCAGGTGGAGGAGGCACACCAGGCGCTGAACCGGGTGCTGCTGATCGTGCGGGACATCGGCGACCGCAACGGCGAGGCACACGCGCTGTTCCGGCTGGGTGTGGTCCGCCAGCGCTCCGGCCGGCTGGACAACGCCGAGACGACCCTGCGGCACGCCCTCTCCCTCGCGAGCGATGTCGGCGAGCGCACGGTCGCCGCGGGTGCGCACTACGCGCTCGGTGAGATCGCGCTGGCCCGCGGCCAGGCGGACGCGGGCTCGGGCCACGTCCACGCGGCCCTCACTCTGTACGCCGGGCTCGACTCCACCATCGGGCGAGCCAAGACGTTGATCCTCCGATCGGACATCCACCAGGGCCGGGGCGAGGTCGACCTGGCCACCCTCGACGTGGCCGAGGCGGTCACGTTACTCGGCACGGTGGAGTCCGCTGAGGCAGTCAAGTTACGTCAACAGTTGGAAACCACCCACGGAAATGCGATCTTTCACTGAACCGTCACGCGGCGGCAGGACCCACTCCCCCGAGTGAGCGCCTGCCGCCGCGTTTAATTCCTACCGAACAGGTATCAGGGCGACGGGTTGTGCCAGTCGTTGTCACACGTGACGGAGGACGGCTGGGCGTTTGCCGTCGCGGTGGCGGTGACTGTAAGCAACGCGGACAGCCCAAGGAACAGTGTGGCCGCGGGCACGGCGATCTTGCGGATGGCAGACATGAGGGCCTCCGAGAAAGTTCGATGGGTCGCGATCGACGGGTCGCGGTCGATGTGTCGCGATCAAGAGGGTCGCGATCGACGGGGTCGCGGTCGATGTGTCCCGATCAAGGGGGTCGCGATCGACGTATACCCCACTTGAGAACCTCCCAACACAGAAGTGCCTATATTTCTCATTTCGCCCGCGCTACGGACCTCTATCGTCCACCGATAGTGAACAAATAAGGGCCTGGTAGAGCAATCAGCGAGATTTACTGACATGGCTCGCGCACCGACTCGCCCCCCGGTCGGGGGCCGTTGCCAGCTGAGATGACCTACCTGCGCTCGCACGGACATGGAGTGACCGACATGGTGAGGCAACCGGACCATCGAGACGAAAAAGGATACGGTGACCAGCCGACCTGCCGCAGCAAGCGGCACGAGCCCGGCACGGCTCCCCTGCTCGCCGCCGGCTACGACATCTGCCCGGTCTGCCGCGAGTTTGCCGAGAAGGCCCTGATCGAGCTGCCGACACTGTTCGACATGTGTGCCCACGCCCTCGACCTGCGGTCGAACGGGCTGCGGGAGCGGGTGAGCGGGCATCGGCCGCGCGGCATCGAGCTGCGCGACGCGGTCGTCTCGGCGCGTTCGGACATCCTGGGCGTACTCGCGACCTGGAGCGGCCTGGTGACGGTCCAGCGGGGCGTCGCCGGCCCGAACGAGCTCGCCGTCCGCAAGCTCGTCGGCTTCCTCGCCATCCACATCAACTGGCTGTGCGAGCACCCGACGGCCGCGGACTTCGTGGACGACCTGATCGGCCTGACCGAGTCCGCGCACGAGGCGATGCGGCCCGACACGGGCTTCCGGACGGCCGTCGGCCCCTGCCTGCATCCCGACTGCGACCTGACCGTCTACGCGGAAGCACACCGTGACGGCGCGGAGCCCTACGAGGTCAGCTGCGAGGCCGGGCACGTGTGGGCCCCTCGGCACTGGCTGGCTCTGCGTGGCAGGCAGCACGAGGACAACGAGAACAACAAAGGGCAGGTGGACGGCCGGCGGTCGCCCTTCGTGGAAGGAGCGGATTGAGTTCGCTGACTGGTACGAAGAGCTGGCACCGCCGAACGGTGCCCACCGAGCTGGCCGCGATGCTGGCCGGGGTCACCGAGGCCACCGTCCGCAAGTGGGCGAGCCGGGGCAAGCTCACCCGCTACGGCAGGCCCGGCCGCGCCGAGTACGACATCGACGAACTGTACGAGCTGGTCGTCGAGCCGAGGAGTTGAACACAGCGTGACGAACACAATCGCTGAGCGCATTTCGAAAACTGCCGCCAGTTCAGAAAAAAATGTGTGCCCGGAGGGTTTACTTTCCGAGCGGCGCGCATTTAACATAGGGCGAGCAGTTATCGGTCGAGTTCTGCTTGACTTATTCTTAGCGACCTGTCACGCTTTTGTTGGGACTCGCGCGCCCTCATAACGTCAAGCGCCACCAACTAGCAACATAAATTGCTCGCCCGACACCGTCGGGCGAGCAATTTGCCGTTCGGTCAATCATTGAGAAGGTTTTTGTCATGCGAGTTGAGATCAAGGTTCTCGGACCGCTGGAGGTAACCGTAGGCGGTATATCAATCGTGCCCACCGCGAGCAAGCCAAGTCAGCTCCTGGCCATGCTCGCCCTCAATGCCGGTCACGTCGTCTCCCAGGCGGCACTGACCGACGAGATCTGGGACTACCAGCCCCCGCGCAGCGGTTTACCGACGCTGCATACCTACATCCTGAAGTTACGCCGCAAGCTCGAGGACGCGCTGGCCGGTGAGGCCGGTGTCACCTCGAAGGACATACTCACCACCTGCCGCTCCGGCTATCTCCTCAACCTGGACCCGAGCGATATCGACGCCGTCCGCTACGAGCGGCTTTCCTCGGCCGGCCGAAAGGCGGTCAACGAAGGTGACCACGAAACCGCTTCGGCAACGCTGGGCGAGGGTCTGCGACTGTGGCGTGGCGCCGCGCTCTCCGACGTGCCGACCGGCCCGCAGCTTGCCATCGAGGCCATGCGGCTCGAGGAGAACCGACTCGGCGACCTGCACCTGCGGATCGAAGCCGACCTGCGACTCGGCCGGCACCACCAGTTGCTCGGCGAGCTCGCCACCCTGTGTGCGCGAGAGCCGATGCTGGAGAACTTCTGTGCCCAGCACATGGTGGCGCTCTACCGCTCCGGCCGTCAGAGCCAGGCGCTGGAGGCCTACCTGCGGCTGCGGTCGACCATGGTGGAGCAACTCGGCGTCGAGCCGTCGCCCCGCGTGCGCCAGCTCCACCACGGGATCCTCTCCGGAGAGGCCGTGATCGACGACCCGGCCTTCGTGTTCAACCGATAGCACCGCGGCCGAGGCAGGGACCGCCGGTCACGCCTCCAGCAGGCGGTTCAGGCCGGCGTAACCCACTTCTTTGAGCCGGTTGCCGGAGGTGGCGTAGTACTCGGGGCCCGCGGTGATGTTGTGGCCCTCGACCATCCGGTTCATGAAGTTGAAGAGCGCGCAGACCATCACAGCGGAGTGCAGCGCATGCTCGTCCCACCCCGCGGCGAGCACCTCCTCCGCGTCGGCACGGGAGATCGCCGCCGGGGTACGGGTGAGCTTGCCGACGTAGCGCAGCACCGGGCGCAGATTCTCCGGCACGGGCGAGGTGTCCAGGTCGGCGACCGCCGCCGGCACGGCGCCCGCCGCCACGCCGCAGGCCTCCGCGGTCGCGGTGTGCACCCCTTGGCAGTAGGCGCAGGAGTTGACGCCGGACACGTACGCCGCGATCAGCTCGCGCTCGGCCACGGAGAACGGGGACGGCCCGCGCATGACGACCTCGTGGTAGTCCAGCAACGGTCGGGAGGTCTCCGGGTAACGCTTGAAGACGTCCATCAGTACGGCGTCGTCAGGAAGGGAGCTCAGGTAGGACAACGTGTTCCTCCGCGATCGTGGCGATCTCTGCCAACCGCAACCAGCATGCGATCAGATAGACCCGTTCCGCAGCGCCGGTCGTGCGCAGTTGCGGGGTCGCGTCCGAGAAGGCGGCGATCATGTCCGCGGCGGACTCCCACAGCCTGCGCAGTGCCGCGGAGCGAAGGCCGAGGCTGAGGTTCGCCGCGACGAAACCCTCGCAGGCGACCTGCCACCGCCGCGCACCCGCCGCAACGGCGTCGGAGAACATCAGCTCAGCACGTGCTCCGTGCCGGAGCTGGTCGACCAGCAGCGTCACCGTGGCCGGATCGGCCGTCGGATCGCGACCGGCGACCCCGAGCCCGGCGAGCAGCCGGTCCGGACCGAGCCCCATCAGCAGCACCCCGAGCTCCGTGTCGGGATCGTCGTCGATCGAGGGCAGGGAGAAGAGAGTGTCGTACTGCTCAGACATGTACGGCCGCCCCCTCCCGGACGTGTGCGGCGATGGTCGCCGCGATCCTCGCGGTGGCCAGCCGGTGACCGTCGAGGTTGCGTGCCGCCGGCCCGAGCACCATGCACGAGGCGGCTCCCGCGGCGAACACGCCCGGCGCGCGACGGTAGGCGAGCGTGCGCTCGTCGAGGTCCGGCCAGCCGTCCCGGGCGCCGACCAGCTCGTCGGACAGCAGCCCGAGGCCGATCGCCGGCACGGTGCCGAGCGCGAGCACGACGTGGTCGCCGGCCACCGAAGCACCGTCCGTGAGCTCGACGCCGCCGCCGGTCACCGCGCGGAGGTCGGTCCCCCGGTGCACGGTCAGCCTGCCGTCCGCCTCGGCCTCCCGCAGCAGCGGCTGGAACTCGAACATCACCGACGCCCGCCGCTCGCGGGCCATCAGCGCGAGCCGGGCGTCCCACGACACCGGTTGCCGCAGGCTGTCGAAGCGAGCCCGGCCCTCCGCGCGGAAGAACGAGGCGTTGACGTCGGAGCACTGGTACCGCTCGGCGTCGCCGCGCAGCACCCACGCCACCCGCGTGCCCCTGTCGAGTGCGTTGTTGATCAGGTGCGCGGCGGTCAGCCCCGCGCCGACGACCACCTCGCGGTCCACGCCGGGTGGCACCGGCTCGTCCCAGTAGCCGATCTCCGCCGGTCGAGGACCGGCCAGCCAACCGGACGGCGCGTCCCGGCGTTCCTCGCCGAGACACAGCACGACCTGGCGCGCTGTGATCCGGAACCCGCCGCCGAGCACCAGTACCCGGTCGCCGTCCGGCTCGACCGTGTGGACGTCGGCGGCCCAGAGTCGCTCGGTCACGCGGTGGATGGCCGCGGTGTGCCGGCAGTAGGCCTCGAAGACGTCGACCGGCACCACCGACCGGTGCCCGGCCTGGGACATCCGGACCTCCCGCCGCTCCACGGCGGTCAGCAGCGACCAGTGCATACGCGCGAAGTCACGCAGCTCGCAGTCCCGGTAGCCCTCCACGCCGGGATGGTGCTCGTACGGCGAGCGCAGCACCCGCTGGTCGAGCCCGTCGATCCGGTCAAGGAGCCGCGCGGCGGGCGGGCCGGTCCGGTCGACCAGCACGACGTCGTGCACGCCGAGGTGCCACAGCGCGGCCGCCACCGCGAGCCCCGCCGGTCCGGCGCCGACGATCACGACGTCGGCAGCGGCCGGTGGGGTGTCCTCCCGCGCCGGGAGCGCGGGCTCCGGGTAGCGCGGCCAGTCCCGGTGGCGGGGTGAGCGGAGGAGACGTGGCTGTGGGACGAAGGTGGTCACCCGATGACGGTGACCGGCACGATCACCTCGATGGCCGGCCGTTGCGGCATGCCGTCGGTGACCAGCCGCGCCAACGCCTCCTCGGACTGCGCCGCGGTGTCGGCGGTGACCGGGCTGTACCGGGCATGGGCGTACGCGGGGCGCCTGCTCTCGGTCTCGATCTCGAAGACCTTCAGCACCGCCTCGCCGGGCCGCACCTCACCGTCGTAGAACGTGAGCCGACGCTGGTCCGGGGTGAGGAAGGTCTTGCCGAACTGGCGGGACATGATCATCGCCTCGGCACCGTCGACGAAGTGTGTGTCGTCGTCGGTGGTGACCTGCATGGCAACCCAGATCTGGTCGGTCAGGTTGGTTTCCGACTTGATGATCTGCCACCGGCCGGGCTCCGGCAGGTTGATCGACACCGAGACGTCGTAGTCGGTCACGTCGATAGCGCCGGAGATCATCAGCACCCGTCGACGCAAGTCGGCAACACCGGCCATCTGGATGTCCCTGGCGCGTACGCGCCCGGCGACGTCGAGGCCGGGCACCTCCAGTGAAGCCATCTTTCGTCCTTCCGAGTGAATCGCACGAGAATCACCAAAGCTGGAATCAGACTCGCATACTCCAGACGGGTGTCAAGGCTCCAACAGGCTGCCGTGGACGGTGTCAATGCGCCATCAGGCTGCCGGGTTCGCGACGCTGGTGAAGATCGGCTTTGGCAGGGACGCACCGTACGTGACGTCGACACCACGCTCGCGAGCCTTCGCGACGATGCCGGGGATCGCACGCTCGGTGAGCGCGGCGATCGTGAGTGCCGGGTTGACGGTCAACCCACACGGCACAGACGAACCGTCGGTGACGAAAATGCCCGGATGCCCGCGCAGTTCGTGGGTGTCGTCGCACGCCGAGGTGGCGGGGTCGTCACCGATCCGACACGAGGCGAGGGGGTGCACCGTGTACGCGCCGACGACGTCGTTGGTCCACGGCATGACCTTGGCGAGACCGTCCTTCTCGATGATCTCCTTGGCCTTGGCGTCGGCCATGGCCCAGCCGCGCAAGGTGTTGGGCGTCGGGTCGTAGGCCAGCGGACCGCGGGCCAGCATCTGCTGTGAGATGCGGAAGGAGTTGCCGGTGGGCGGCGGCGGGCCGAACACGCCCTCGTTGTCGTCCTCGGTCATCAGGAAGATCGTGAGCCACGACTTCCACTTCTTGAGGATCTCCTTCTTCTCCTTGCCGAACCAGGTGGGACCGCCCTTCGCGTCCGGTGTCTGCGCGAGGATCGTGCCGAGGCCGGGCGGGAAGTAGAGCTGCTCCATGGAGAAGCGCTCGTACTCCGGCAGCGCGGCGTCGACGTAGTCCCAGCACGCGACGACCGGACCCTTGCCGATCTGGTTGGCCTCGTAGGCTTTCCCGTTGGGCCGCTGCAGGCCGAGCACCTCGCCGACGGCCTCCTCGTTCATGATCGCGTTGTTGAGGCGCTCGCCGTTGCCGGAGAAGTACCGGCCGACGGCGTGCGGCATCTCGCCGAGCGCCTCCTCGGAGCGCTGCAGGATCGGCGGGGTGGCGCCGGCGCCCGCGGCCAGGATGACGATCTTGGCCTCGATCTCGCCGGAGCCGGTCGAGACCCGGTAGTCCACGTCGTCGATCTGGTTGTAGTGCACGACGTAGCCGCCGTCGTCGGTGCGCGTGAGCTTCTGGACCTCGTGCAGCGGACGGATCTCGGCGCCGTGCTCCAGCGCGCCGGGGAGGTAGTTCATCAGCAGCGACTTCTTTGCGTCGAAGCGGCAGCCGGCCATCATCCAGTTGCAGTTGGTGCACTTCTCCGCGTCGACGCCGACCGGGACCGGGTTGGCCGTGTGTCCACTGTGGTCACACGCGGCCGCCCACAGGCCACCGGCGTAGGTGACGTCGTGCCAGTCCTGCTGGGTCACCGGCATCGCTTCGGAAACCCGGTCGTACCACGGGTCCAGCGACTCGCGGTTGATCGCGGCCGGCCACATGCGGCGGCCGATCGAACCCTGCCGCTCGAACACGTACCCCGGCGCGCGGGGCAGGGCCGCGAAGTACACGACCGAACCGCCGCCGACGCAGTTGCCGCCGAGCACGCTCATCCCGTCGCCCGCGACGAAGTCGAAGACCTTGGTGTACGAGGAACCCAGGAGGTAGTCGTGATCGAAGTCCTTGCCCGTCAACCACGGGCCGCGCTCGAGCACCGTGACCTTGGCCCCGCCCGCGGCGAGGTGGTAGGCGGTGATGGCGCCACCGAAGCCGCTGCCGACGATGAGGACGTCGGTCTTCTCGGTCGCTGTCATGCCGGGCTCCCCGATTCCGTCGTGCTCGGGTGCCGCTTGGCGAGCACCCGGCCGTAGCTGTAGTCGGAAAATCGCCACAACCCGTCTTCATCGGGTTTGGCGAAGCCCATCTGGATCAGTCCTGGGTGGCCGTCCGCCAACGCCTCCGCGGTGCTGCGGTGCGCGGCGCTGTCGTAGGCGATGTTCGAGAACTGGGCGAGCAGCACCCAGCCGTCGCGCTCCGGGTTGCTCCTGGCCGTCAGCTCGAGGATCAGCGCGGCGCGGTGGTCGTAGTCGAGCGCGACGAACGCCGGCACCTCCTCGTCCAGCGTCAGCCCGGTGCGCTCGGCGTACTCGGTCGCGCGCTCGTTCAGCAGCCCCGACAGCGGCACCAGAGCTTCGGCGACGCCGGTCGCCGGGTCGGCGAGCAGTTCCAAAGCGCCCGACTCGACCGCGCCGGGTTCTTCGCACACACCGGCGATCGCGCGATCGCTCGACGATCGTTTGTTGCCCGGGACGATCGTGTCCGCGAATGCCTCGAGCGTCATCGCCTGAACGTCGTCCAAGAATTCGGGGGTCGCCACCACGGAGCCTCCAAGCGCATCGCAAAGTGACCGGTCGAACGTCAGTCCAGTCAATTGTTCGCACAACCGCAGACGGCCCACATCTCCTCCGTTGCCATCCTCACGACCCTGCGCCGGACGGCCGTTCCACCCACTAGTCGAGTGAGCCTTTCACCCCCATTTCCCGACAACTCCTACCTGAGCGGTGTCACACAATGGACGATGCTATCGAGACGGCAGTCGAGCGCGTGATTCACGAGATGCGCGAGAACCTGGGCGAACAGATCACGATGGACGACATGGCCCGCACGGCCATGTTCAGCAAGTTCCATTTCTCCCGCATGTTCCAGCGGGTGACCGGAATCTCCCCCGGTCGCTTCCTGTCCGCGCTGCGGGTGCAGGAGGCCAAGCACCTGCTGCTGACGACCTCGACGGCCGTCGCCGACAGCAGCCATCAGGTCGGGTACAACAGCATCGGCACGTTCAGCTCACGGTTCCACGCCAGCGTCGGTGTCTCCCCGAGCGAGTACCGTCTGTGCGACGCGGTCGTCGCGCCGCTCACCGAGCCGGAGCCGGACGACGCGCATGCCGGCGTCGTGCGTGGCCACATCTGGTCCACACCGGGGTGCCGGCCGGGGAAGGTCGTGATCGGCCTGTTCCCCGGCCGGATCGCACAGGACATCCCGGTCCGCCACGTCATCCGTGCCGGCATCGGCCCGTTCGAGATCGGCGACGTGCCCGCCGGCAACTGGCACGTGCTCGCGCACTCTGTCGAGGACGGCACCGACACGCCGGCCGACGAGCCCGACACAGTGGGGCCTTACGTGGCCACGTTCGGCCCGGTCGACGTACCCGCCACCAGCGCCGGCGGTCGCGACTTCGACATGTGGCTGCGCCCGGAGCGGATCTTCGATCCGCCCGCGCTGCTCGCACACCTCGACCACTGGATGATGGCCGCTCCCGCCACCCGGCCCTGGGCTGCCGACCGGGCCGAGGCGGCCACCCTGCAGCACGCCTGACCAGCGGTTCGGCCAACTTCGTGCGTCCTATCGACACCAGCACCCGCGGCCGGGCTTGACAGCGTTGCATAACGCGGATATATTTGGTTCCACAACAGCGTTATGGACTCTCTTGAGGAGGCAACGGTCATGATGAATGACTCCAGTCAGATCAACGGCACCCCGCGGTTCCGCATGGAGTCCGGCCTCGACGTACTCGAGGACTGGGCGGCGACCGCTAGCCAAACCAAGAAGAACGCCATCTACAAGGCACTGTTCGCGGTGCAGGACGGCTCTGTGTTCCGCACGTACCGCGTCATCGAGGACTATCAGCGGCCCAGTGAGGTCTTCGTCATCGTCAAGGACAACCTGATGATGAAGATCCGCGTCGAGTGCATCGACGCGTTCGAGATCGTCGCGATCGGCCCCTGCGGCCGCACCGCGGACCTCCAGTCCGGTCTGTGGCAGCAGGGCGGTCACTAGAACGCGCGTGTCGGGGCGGCAGAGTCCCTGCCGGCCCGGCGCGATCCCATTTCGGCCGATATTGTGGTACTTGGCCGCCACTCCACAGATACTTTCCCGCACTGGTCGCATTCCAGGAGGTTTGGCGAGCATTGCTTGACGTACCCTTTCAGCAGGGACAGGAAGCGAGCTCGGCGAAATGAGCTGACCGATGCAGGCTGAAATCAATGTGCTCGGCGCGCTGGAAGTGTCGATCGACGGCACGTCCATCGTGCCGAATGCGAAGAAGCCGCGCCAGCTCCTTGGCATGCTTGCCATGAATGTCGGCAAGCTGGTGACGAGCTCATGGCTCAAGGAAGAGCTGTGGGCCACCAAGGCACCGCGCAGCGCGACCAGCACACTGCAGACCTATGTGCTGCACCTACGCAAGCTGATCCGCGAGGCGTTGCCGCTGGATCAGGAGGACCAGGTCCGCGAGATCCTGGTGACCAGGCACGCCGGCTACGTGCTGGACGTCGATCCGGAGGCCGTGGACGCGAACCGCTACGAACGGCTCGCGGCGGCCGGCCGGACGGCAAGCATGGCCGGCGACCACGAGAAAGCCGAACAGTTGCTGTCGGCGGCACTCGAGCTGTGGCGCGGACCCGTGCTCGTCGACGTGTCCGCGGGGCCACAGTTGGAGATCGAGGCGATGCAGCTCACCGAGCGTCGGCTGACCGACCTCACGCTGCGCATCGACTCGGACCTCTATCTCGGCCGGCACCACCAGGTGCTCGGCGACCTCGCCGCGCTGTGCGCCCGCCACCCGTACATGGAGAACTTCCGGGCGCAGTTCATGCTCGCGCTGTGCCGTTCCGGCCGGCCGGGCCAGGCGCTCGAGGTCTACCACGACATGTGGACGATCATCCGCGACCAGCTCGGTGTCGACCCGTCGACCCCGCTGCGCGAGCTGCACAGCGCGATCCTCGCCGGTGACCCGATCGTCGACGATCCGACGTACATGATCAACACGTGGCACCCGAACAGCGCGATCGCCAGCTAGTGTCCCGCGCCGGAAATTCGGTGCGTAAGTCGGTGGATCCAGGTTTCTGCTGGCAAGGCGCCGGTTCGTCCTCGTACCGGGTTGTACTTGGGCGAACCGGCAACGCCGCCAGCAGGAAGCTGGGCCGGCGAATTATGTGCTTGATTTCCGGCGCGGGACACTAGGTCAGATCCCCACTTCCACGGCGAACCGCTCAGCGGACACGGCCACCGACGCGGTGGCCGCCTCGAGACTGTCGCCCGCGCCGACCATCAGCGCGACGAGCTGCGCCTCGAAGCACGCGTCCGCACCCCACGGCTCAACGAGGTAGCCACCGAGGTCCAGATCGACGAGACCGTGCATGGCGAACCACATGTGGTGCGCGATCATGCCGGGGTCCGACGGCCGGAAGCGCCCGCCTTCGATGCACCGGGTCACGCAGCCCGCAATGCTGGCCAGCACATATCTTCCGTGCTGACGATCTTCCTCGGTCAGCTCGAACCCAGAGAGCGCGTCACCGCCGAACATGGCCGAGTAAAGATACGAGTGCCCCCTGGCATTTCCCTGGTACGCTCGTCCATAGACACCAAGGTCTGCGACCGGGTCGTCAGTTTCCTTGACTTGACTGAAGTTGCCCTGAAGTCGGGCGAAACCCTCGTGGACGATCTCTCGGACCAGACCGCTCATGCCACCGAAGTGCGTGTAGACGGCCATCGTCGAGGTCTTCGCCTCGGTGGCGATCCGTCTCGTGGCGAGGGCTCGGGGGCCCTCCTCTGCGAGCAGACGCGCTGCCACGTCGATCAAGGTGTTTCGCACATTCGGGTCGGCTTTTCTGGGCACTTGACAACAATACATAACAGCGCTAGCTTACGTCTAGTGGGTGTAGTGTTATTCCCCGACAGCGCCGCTAAGTTCCTGTTGAAAGTGAAAGGGCAGGGTGCTATGAGCGACTCGCTTGAACCATCCGAGAAAACTGCGCACCCGCGCGTTCGGATGGACACCGGACTCGACGTCCTGGAGGAATGGACAGCGAGCGCGGCGCAGAACGAACTGGCCGCCGTTTACGGCGCCCTCTTCGCGATGACCGACCGCACGCTGTTCAGCACCTACCGGGTCGTCGACGACGGGATGGAGCTGAGCGAGTTCTTCGTGATGCTTCCGGAAGGTCTGGTGCTCAAGGTGCGCATGCACTGCTTCGACTCGTACGGCATCGTCTACATAGGACCGAGCGACCGCGCGCCCGGCCTGGCGGGCGACGGATCCGGCCTGCCGGCCTGATCTGGACGCGACAGAACGCCGGCGGGCCACAGCCTGCCGGCGTTTCGCGTGTTTCCAGCCTCAGCTCACGATGCGTGCACGGGGTCGGCCGCGGCCGACCCCACCGCCCGCGCGGACAGGTGACCACCGCGGGCGGCGACCGAATGGGCGCCCACGAAACCGGTGCCACCGGTGACGCTCACCAACATCAGGCGGTCCGCGACGATGGCATCCCCTGGTGGAACCCACCGCCGAAGAACAGCAGCGCCTCGCCGGGTCGCCGAGACGCGTCCAGCACGGTGCCGAGGAAGATCGAGTGATCGCCGCCCTCATAGACCTCGGCGAGCTCACATTCCAGCCAGGCCAAGGAACCGGACAGCAACGGCGCACCGCTTTTGCGTCCGGGGAACCAGTCGACCTCGTCGAACTGGGCGATGCCCTTCGGCCGGTCCCGGCTCGCGAAGTAGCGGGCCTGCTGCTCCTGGCCCGCGCTGAGCACGCTCACGCCGAAGTGCTTGGCACGCAGGATGGCCTCGTGCATCTGCGCCGTGCGGGCGATGCAGCACAACACCTGCGGCGGGTCGAGCGACACGGAGCTGAAGGCGTTCGCGGTCATGCCGTGGCAGTGCTCGCCAGCCGCGGTGAGCACGGTGATGCCGGTCGCGAAGCTGGACATGACGTCCCGCATCACCTGCGGTGCGGCCATCGGCGGCAGCGCGGGAGTAGGGAGCGGCGACAGGTGGCGTTCGTCCGGCACGGGTCAGCCCCCCGCCCGCTGCGTTGTCCGCTGCGTTGTCCGCTGCGTTGTCCGCTCCGCGGCCCCGTCCACCGTGTACGGCTCGAGTGCTTCGCGCAGCTCGGCCGGTACCCGGGTGGGGACGGTGTCGTTGTTGGGTCCGCGCATGCACGCGATCCGCTGTTCGCCCCGCGCCACGACACTTTCCTGACCGTCTTTCAGCTGCACGTAGTCGAAACTGAACAGCACCTGCGTCTGCGTCAGTTCGTGGAGTCGCATTCGGACCGACAGCTCGTCGAACGCGGTGATCTCGCCGAGGAACTCACATCCGGCCTTGAGGGTGAACAACTTCAGGTCGTGATCCATGATCTCCGCCAACACCCCTGGCGCCTCCTCGAGGAGGAAGCGTTCCCGGCAGTGCCCCTGCCAACTCAGGTAGTTGACGTAGTACACATTTCCGACAAAGTTCGTCTCTTCGAACCCCACCCGGTGCAGCAACTCGTAATAGCCAGCCATAATCCCTCAGTCACTCCTCCCGACAGACGACGAAATATTCCGTGGTAGAACTTTCTGAATTGCTCATCCGGCGTCAGATGGGCGTGGGCCCGTCGCCTGCGCGAACGGACGACGGCCCACGCTCATCGCTTCACGTCAGGCCGCGCGGTCGGCAGCGCTTCCCGTCGCGGTCACGTCATAGGTCGGCGTGTTCTGGTACGCGGCGAGACGCCACTCACCCTCGTGCCGGACACACAGCCAGGAGGCGCGGATCGCGTTCTCCTCGGTGACCTCGGTCTCGCCGGTGCCGAGGACCCCGCCGTTGCTCAGCAGGATCGCCACGTCGGGGCCGAGCGGCCGGATGCTGATCGGCTTGCCGGTCACCTGGGTGTCCTTGTACCTGCCTTCGAAGGCCGTGGCGAAGTAGTCGCGGACCTCGTCACGGCTGCCGCAGTACGTGCCGGCCAGGACCAAGGTGCCGTCCTCGACGAAGAGGTTGGCGATCGTGTCCGCGTCCCCGTAGGCCCAGCCGGCGACCATCTTCTGCGTCAGGGCGGCGATGGCGGCAGCGTCCGAATCGTTGCTCATTCTTTGGTTACCTTTCTGGTGGTCGACGTACCGGGTCAGATGTAGAGCGTGTTGGGCTCGAGGCCACACAACACCCGGCCGTAGAGCTCGGTGTTCGTGTTCGGGTGCATGAGCGCGTGCTGGTTGACCGCCTGGATGTCCCGGTTGATCCGCTGGATCGGGATCCCGCTGTAGATGGACGAGCCGCCGCTGGCGGTGGCGAAAATGTCCACCGACTCCTTGGCCAGCCGGACGGTGGCGCCGACGTCGGCACGCGACTGTGCGCGCTCCTCGAGCTTCCACTCGGTGCCCTCTTCGGCCTTGGTGTCCACCAGGTCGCAAAGGCGGCGCGCGGGGAACTCGGCCTCGTCGAGCTTCATCGTCGCCTCGGCCACCTGGAAGTGCGTGATCGGCGCTTCGCGCTGGCTGTCGTAGGCGGTGTAGGTGATCTTGCGATCGGAGAGCCGCTTCATGAAGACCTCCTGCGCGCCCTTCACCATGCCGACCAGCGTGCCGACCGACGCCGCGGAGGCGATCGGCAGCAGCGGCGACCGGTAGACGGGCGACGAGGCGTTGCGCTTGGAGGCGATCTCGCCCTGCAGCACGGCCGGCAGGGGCAGAATGCGCTCCTGCGGGATGAACAGGTCCCTCGCCACCGTGCTGACGCTGCCGGTGCCGCGCAGGCCCGACGTGTGCCAGTCGTCGACGATCAGCAGGTCCGACATCGGCACCATGGCCATGACCGGGTACGGCTCGCCGTCCGGCGGGACCAGGATCGCGATGATCTCCTGCCACTGCGCGTGGGGCGCGCCGCTGATGAACCCCCACTTGCCGTTGACGACGATGCCACCGTCGGTCGGCTTGGCCATCGCCGACGGGCTCAGCGTCCCACACACCCGGACGTCCGGCGTGGCGAACACCTCGTCCTGCACCTCATCCGGGAACTGGCAGGCCATCCAGGTGGGGATCCAGTACACCGACGCGACCCAGGAGCTGGACCCGCAGCCCTGGCCGAGCGCGGCGCCGACCTCGAACAGCGTGCGGTTGTCGACCTCGTAGCCGCCGTAGTGCTTGGGCCGTCGCAACTTGAACACACCCGCGTCGGCGAGTGCCTCGATAGTCTCGTCGTGGACCCGGCGGTTCTCCTCGGCCCAGGACGCGTGCTTGCGCAGGAGCGGAATCAGTTCCGACGCCTTGCGCACGAGCTCCTCGCGCGGTGGGATCGTGGTGGCCAAGATGTCCTCCAAGCAATGGGTTCGGAACGAGCACGAACACGTATCGCACGAAGCTCTCGCCCGCGTCCGCGGTTGTTCCCGTCGAGCGTCTCCCGGCCCGGTCCCACGGTGCATCTCTCGGCGTGCGGGTTCCTCCCACCCACCGTCCACAGCCGACATAACGCGTGCCTGCGGACCGCGAACACCGCATTCACAAGGATGTCCGACGCCGGCTCCGGTGTGATCCTGGGTGCCGACCCACGTTGGTCCTCGACGTCCAGGACTGACCCATGCCACCACACGAGGGCGGTGACCCAGTGACCGAGCCCACCCGTCCGCTGACCGGTGCGGAGTACCTCGAGAGCCTGCGCGACGACCGGGAGATCTACCTCTACGGCGAGCGGGTCAAGGACGTCACCAAACATCCGGCGTTCCACAACCCGGCGCGGATGGTCGCCCGGCTCTACGACGCGTTGCACGACCCGGAGCACCGCGACGTGCTCACCACCGCCACCGACGCCGGTGGACCCGGCGGCTACACCCACCGCTTCTTCACGACGCCGCACAGTGCGGAGGACCTCGTCGCCGACCAGCAGGCGATCGCCGCGTGGGCACGCATGAGCTACGGCTGGATGGGCCGCTCCCCCGACTACAAAGCGTCGTTCCTCGGCACGCTCGGCGCGAACGCCGACTTCTACAACCCCTTCGCCGACAACGCCCGACGCTGGTACAAGGAATCCCAGGAAAAAGTCAT
>Ga0193717_1001032_pt1 | contig 17511 bp, 16 predicted proteins | sample U2c2metaG_FD_145900 | JGI IMG/M metagenome (GOLD analysis project Ga0193717, IMG submission 145900) | Soil microbial communities from a riparian zone of the East river system, Colorado, United States - U2c2 | ecosystem: Environmental > Terrestrial > Soil > Riparian zone | place: USA: East River... | reverse complement strand
GCAGTGGCGATCGCCGCCGGACTTGGACCGAGCGGGTTTTCGTTGGAGCCCAATTCCGACAACGCAGCACCGAATCGCTGCCTCAAGGTCGGCAAGTCGTGCCCTGGATCGTAAGCGCGCAGCGCCGACACGACCGCATTGGCAAGCAAGGTGGCATCGAAACTCATGGCAATGCCACCGGGTAGGCGCCCAATACGCGCACGTCGGCAGCGGAGGGTTCCATGTCCTTCAGCGCATCCTGGATGCCTTCGTCCTCGACGTGGCCGCTGATATCGATGAAGAACGCGTACTGCCATTTGCCCGTGTGCGATGGGCGCGACTCGATGCGGTTCATGCTGATGCCACGCTCGGCCAGCGGACGCAGTATGTCGTACAGCGCGCCAGGCTTGTCGCGCACGCTCACCAGCAGCGAGGTGCGGTCGTTGCCCGACGGCGGGAAGATGCCGCGGCCGATCACCAGGAAGCGCGTGGTGTTGTCGGCGCGGTCCTCGATCGGGCCTGCAATGGTCTTCAGGCCGTAGACGCGCGCGGCCGTCTCGCCGGCGATCGCCGCCGCGGAGGCGTCGCCACGGGCCATGCGCGCGGCCTCCGCGTTGCTGGAAACGGCAATTCGCTCGGCCTTGGGCAGGTTGATGCGCAACCACGCCTGGCACTGTTGCAGCGACTGCGGGTGCGAATACACGCGCTGCACATCGGAAAGCTTACCGCCCAGCGACAACAGGTTCTGGTGCACGCGAAGTTCCACCTCGCCGCAGATCGTGGCGCTGGAGGCCAGGAACATGTCCAGGGTGACCTGGATCATGCCCTGGCCTGAGTTCTCCACCGGCACCACGCCAAAGTCGGCATTGCCGGAGGTCACTTCCTGGAACACTTCCTCGATGCTGCCCAGGGGCAATCCGTAGGCCGCGTGTCCGAACTGCTTGCGCACGGCCTGTTCGCTGAAGGTGCCCTCCGGGCCCAGGAAACCGATCTTCAGTGGCTGCTGCTGCGACAGGCACGAGGACATGATCTCGCGGAACAGCCGAACCAGTTCACCATCGGGCAGCGGGCCGTCGTTACGGTCGATCACGCCACGCAACACCTGGGCCTCGCGCTCGGGTCGGTAGTAGTCCACCGCAGCCTTCAGCGGGCCCTTGGCCCGCCCCACCTGCTGGGCCCAGCGCGCGCGCTCGGAGATCAGCTGCTGCAGTTGGTGGTCGATGCTGTCGATACGCGTGCGCGCCTCGGCCAGCGTGGCCTGTTTATCGGTGGTCGGCTTGCTCATGGGATTCCTTCTTGCTTTTGCTAACCGTGGCGTCGGGCGAAGTCGCTCATGAAGGCCACGAGGGTTTGAACCGCCTCAAGCGTGACGGCGTTGTACAGCGAGGCGCGCATGCCGCCCACGGCCTTGTGGCCCTTGAGCGCCAGCAGGCCCGCCTCGAGCGACTGGGCGAGGAACGCCGCATCGAGCGAGGCGTCGTGCAGGTTGAAGGGCACGTTCATGCGCGAACGCGCCGCGGGTTCGACCGGGCACCGGTAATACCCGCCGGAGTCGTCGATGGCGGCATAGAGCATGGACGCCTTGCGCTGGTTGGTAGCGTCGATCGATGCCAGGCCCCCCTGCTCCTTCAGCCACGCGAAAGTCAGGCCCGCCAGGTACCAGCCCCAGGTGTTGGGGGTGTTGAGCATGGAATCGTGCGCCGCGTGCTCGGCGTAGGAGAAGATCTTCGCCATCGGCTGCGTGGTACGTGAAAGCATGTCATCGCGGATGATGGCCACCACAAGGCCCGAAGGCCCGATGTTCTTCTGTGCGCCGGCGTAGATCATCCCGAAGCGCGAGACATCCACCGGGCCTGAAAGGATGCTTGAGGACATGTCCGCCACCAGCGGCACGTCACCGACATCGGGTATGTGGTGGAACTGGACACCATGGATGGTCTCGTTCGGCGTGTAGTGCACGTAAGCCGACGAAGGGGACAGGTCCCAGCGTTCGCGCAGCGGCAGCTTCAGGTAGTTATCGTCTTTCGAGGAAGCGGCCACGTGCACGTCCGCATAGGGCGCCGCCTCGCGCACGGCCTTCTCGCCCCAATGCCCGGTCACCACGTAGTCGGCGCGCTGGCCGGCCCTGGCAAAGTTCATCGGCACCAACGGGAACTGCAAGGTGGCACCGCCCTGCAGGAACAGCACGCGGTAGTTGGCGGGGATCGCCATCAATTCGCGCAGGTCCGCCTCCGCTTGCGCGGCCAGGGCGATGAAATCCTTGCCACGGTGGGACAGCTCCATCACCGAGGCACCCGTGCCGTTCCAGTCGAGCAATTCCGCGCGGGCACGTTCAAGCACGGGTTGTGGGATCGCGGCGGGGCCGGCGCTGAAATTGAAGACCCTGGACAAGGCGCCAGTCTCCTTGGGAAGAGTGAGTGGACTTAACCGACAGTCCTGCATTATGCCGCCCTGCAGCATAACGACAACCGGGAAATAACTGGTTTCGTCAGAAACGAACGAACAGCACCAGTGCGATGCCCAGCGCAAGTAACGCCGCGGTAAGAATCAACCACCACACCTCGCCACGCGGGCCGGCGGTTTCCTCCGGCAGCGGTGGTTCTTCCACTTCAGCGGGTGCTGCTACCGGATCGGGCATCCAGCCTGGGGCGTCGATGACGAAACGGTGGGCGCCTATGCCGATGTGGTCGCCCGGCTGTAGCACGGCGCGGCGAATCGACATGCCATTCAAGCGAACCACGTAACGGGTGGGTACGCGTTCGGCGTCCAGCAGCAGGCAGCTCCCGTCCCAGCCGATGGCCAGGGTGCCGGCATCGCCCTGTGGAAGTTCCAGCGGGTGGTCGCCCTGCGGTCCCAGGGTAAGCCGTGCACCGATGCCCAGCACCCGTCCGGAAAGCGGGCCGGCCAATGCACGCAACGCAGCCGCACCGGGACGGACGTCTTCGGCATCGACGCATGTGCGCCCGGAAACGTCCTGGTCGGCGCGCAGCAACATGCGGCACTCGCCAACGCCAAGGTGATCGCCCTCACGCAGCAGCGCGCGCTCGCGGACGGGGCGCGCGTTCACGTAGACGCGCCCGGCGCCGGGAAGGACCGCAAGGACCAGGCCACGACGATCGTCGTGGATCACCAGGTGGTGGTCGGCGACTTGCGGTTCGGCCAGCACAAGGTCGTTGTCGTCGCTGCCGCCGATGCGCAACACCCCTGCCGACCAGTGAAAATCCCCGCGGGCCGAATTGGCGAACTCAATGCGCATGCGTGTGTCTGGATGGCGTGGTGGGGATCGTAACAGATGAGCCGCACCGCATTTTGCTACGATGCGCAGCCCTTTTCGCAACGAACCTTCAAATCCATGGCACGCATCGACATCCAGCGCGAGCACCACCTCGAAGCCGCCCAGGCCCGCGCCGTCATCGACAAGGTCGCTGCACGCCTTGGCGAGAAATTCGGCACGACCTCGCGTTGGGAAGGCGACACGTTGCGCTTCGAGCGCGCAGGCGTGAAGGGCGGCATCAGCCTGGAGCCAGCCATCGTGCGCGTGCAGGCTGAGCTTGGCATGCTGCTCAGTCCCATGAAGGGCATGATCGAGCAGGAAATCAGCCGCAAGCTCGACGAATACTTCGCCTAAGGGCCCAAGGCTTTGACCCGGGCCGCCTTCGTGCAATAATAGCGGGCTATTGCGACCACTTCGGCCGCACATCGAACCGGGTCACATGGCAAAAGACGACGTCATCGAAATGGAAGGCACGGTCCAGGAGACCCTGCCCAACACCATGTTCCGCGTGCAGCTGGAGAACGGGCACGTCATTACCGCCCATATCTCGGGCCGGATGCGCAAGCATTACATCCGCATCCTTACCGGCGACAAGGTGAAGGTGGAAATGACACCCTACGACCTGACCAAGGGCCGGATCACCTACCGCATGAAGTAACCCGCGACCCATCCTCCGGCGTTACCGGGGGGCGGTGATCAAAAGAAAGGCCGCGCATTGCGCGGCCTTTTTCGTAGCCCCGGCAACGGGGCGGGACCTTGCGGCCGCCGCCCCTATGGCGCTCAGGCCTCCGCCGGCACCGGCTCCGCTGCCTCGGTGGCGACGGTGAGCTCGCCATCGACGACGTCCAGGCTCACCTTGCCGCCGTCGGCCAGCTTGCCGAACAGAAGCTCGTCGGCCAGCTTCCGCTTCACCTTGTCCTGGATCACGCGGGCCATCGGGCGGGCACCCATCTGCGGATCGAAGCCGTTCTCCGCCAGCCAGCGGCGGGCGTCCGATGAGACGTCGACAATGACACGCTTCTCGCCCAACTGGGCTTCCAGTTCGATCAGGAACTTGTCCACCACGCGCAGGATGTGCTCGAAATCCAGCGGATTGAACTGGATGACCGCGTCCAGGCGGTTGCGGAACTCCGGCGTGAACAGCCGCCGGATGGTTTCCATGGCATCGAGCGAATGGTTCTGCTTGACGAAGCCGATGCCACGACGAGCCGCCTGCTGGGCACCGGCGTTGGTGGTCATCACCACGATCACGTTCTTGAAGTTCGCTTCGCGGCCGTTGGTGTCGGTAAGGACGCCACGATCCATGACCTGCAGCAGGATGTTGTAGACATCCGGATGGGCTTTCTCGATTTCGTCGAGCAGCAGCACGCAGTGCGGGTGCTTGGTGATCTGCTCGGTGAGCAGGCCACCCTGGTCGAAGCCGACATAGCCCGGGGGCGCACCCACCAGGCGCGACACCGAATGGGCCTCCATGTATTCGGACATGTCGAAGCGGACCATCTCGATACCCAGCTGCATGGCAAGCTGGCGGGTGACTTCGGTCTTGCCCACGCCCGTGGGGCCGGCCAGCAGGAAGCTGCCGATCGGCTTGGCCGGATCGCCCAGGCCCGAGCGCGCCATCTTGATCGACGAGGCCAGGGCCTCGATCGCCGCATCCTGGCCGAACACCACCATCTTGAGGTTGCGCTCGAGGTTGCGCAGCACGTCCCGATCGGATGCCGAAACCTGCTTGGCCGGGATCCTCGCCATCTTGGCGACGATGTATTCGATCTCCGACACGCCAATCTGTGTCACCCGCTCACCTTCCGGCAGCAGACGCTGACGGGCACCGGCCTCATCGATGACATCGATGGCCTTGTCCGGCAGCAGGCGGTCCGGGATGTGCTTGACGGCAAGGTCCACGGCAGCCTTGAGCGCCTCGGCACTGTATTCCACGCCGTGGTGATCCTCGAAACGGCTCTTCAGGCCCTTGAGGATCTCAATGCTTTCGGCCACGGTCGGCTCCACCACGTCGATCTTCTGGAAGCGACGGGCCAGCGCGCGGTCTTTCTCGAATACGCCGCGAAACTCCTGGAAGGTGGTCGAGCCGATGCAGCGAAGCTCGCCGGCTGCCAGCATCGGCTTGATCAGGTTCGAGGCATCCATGGTGCCACCCGAGGCCGAACCCGCACCGATGATGGTGTGGATCTCGTCGATGAACAGGATCGAGTTGGGCTGTTTCTTCAGCTGGGCGATCACTGACTTCAGGCGCTTTTCGAAGTCGCCGCGGTACTTGGTGCCGGCGACGAGGGCGCCTAAGTCCAGTGCCCAGATGGTGCAGTCTTCCAGCACCTCGGGCACGTCGCCCTCGACGATGCGCTTGGCCAGGCCTTCGGCCAGGGCCGTCTTGCCCACGCCGGCCTCGCCCACGTAAAGCGGGTTGTTCTTGCGGCGGCGGCATAGCACCTGGATGGTGCGCTCGACTTCATCCTTGCGGCCAATCAGGGGATCGATCTTGCCCTGCATGGCCAGTTCATTGAGGTTGGAGGCGTATTCGGCCAGCGGGTTGGACTTGCCCTCACCGCCTTCCTCGCCCTCGCGCTCGCTCGCTGCCGGGGCCACGGCCGGATCGTCGCCGATCTTGGCGATGCCATGGGAAATGTAGTTGACCACGTCCAGGCGGGTGATTTCCTGCTGGTGCAGGAAGTACACGGCGTGGGAGTCTTTCTCGCCGAAGATGGCGACCAGCACGTTGGCACCGGTCACTTCCTTCCGTCCGGAAGATTGCACGTGGTAGACCGCGCGCTGCAGCACACGCTGGAAGCCCAGGGTTGGCTGCGTGTCACGTTCGTCGCCGGGCGCGAGCACCGGCACGGTCTCAGCGATGATGCGCTGCAGGTCGGCGACCAGGCGCGGCAGGTCCACGCCACAGGCCCGCAACGCGGCCAGCGCGGACGAATTCTCCGACAGGGCAAGCAACAGGTGCTCGACCGTCATGAACTCGTGGCGCTGCTCACGGGCTTGCTTGTAGCAATGGCCAATGGTGACTTCGAGATCCTTGCTGAACATACGGAACGTCTCCGCTGATGTCTTGGGCGGCCATGCAAAAGGGATGCCGCATGCCCGGTAGATGGGGCTCCCTTACAACTTTTCCATAGTGCACAACAGAGGATGCTGGTTACTGCGCGAGTACTCGTTCACCTGCGTCACCTTCGTTTCGGCCACTTCGCGGGTAAATACCCCGCAAACTCCCTTGCCCCGGGTGTGGACGTGGAGCATCACCTGCACGGCGCGCTCCTGGTCCATGCCGAAGAAGGACCGCAGCACCTCGATGACGAAATCCATCGGGGTGAAATCGTCATTCATCAACAACACCTGGAACAACGGCGGTCGGGCTACTTCCGGCCGCGCGGTATCGAGCGCAAGGCCGTGTTCCTGGCTGTGTTCTTGTTCGTTTTCGGTCGGCATGGGCACGTGGGTCAGCTTTGGTCCAAGTATATGCCGCAAGCGCCGGTGGGCGCCGCGTGAATGGGTCAGGTGATGGCACAATAGGCGTTTTTCCAGTGGCTAGAACTTTCGATGACGCCCTCCCTGCCCGACAACGACGTCTGGCGTCCCCATGTGACAGTCGCCACCATCGTCCATGACGGCGAGCGTTTCCTCATGGTCGAGGAACGGGTAAACGGCAAAATCGCCTACAACCAGCCCGCCGGCCACCTGGACGAGGGCGAATGCCTGACCGCCGCCGCCTGCCGGGAAACGGTCGAGGAAACCGGCTGGACGGTCCAAGTGCAGCATCTGGTGGCCATCGACCAGTGGCGCAGCCACGAGCATGGCGACCAAGTGTTGCGATTTACCTTCGCCGCGCGCGCCCTGGGGCACGACGACCGCCCGCTCGACACCGGCATCGAGCGCGCTCTATGGCTCACGCGCGCCCAGATCGGCGCCCTGGGCGCGCAATTGCGCAGCCCACTGGTGGAATCGAGCATCGACAAGTGGCTCTCAGGCGCCCGCCTGCCCCTTTCGATCATCGGCAACCTGCTACCCGGGCAACCGGGATGAAAGTGATCCTGGGCATCTCCGGCGGCGTGGACTCTTCCGTGGCGGCCCTCCTGCTGCAACAGGCGGGGCACCAGGTCGAAGGCATGTTCATGCAGAACTGGGAAGAAGACGACCGCCAGGGTCCATGTACGACCGACCAGGACCGGAAAGACGCCGTCGCCGTCTGCGGCCGGCTGGGCCTGCCTTTCCATGCGCGGAACTTCGCCGCCGAATACTGGGACGGCGTGTTCGAGCATTTCCTGGCCGAATACCGGGCCGGGCGCACGCCCAATCCGGACGTCCTGTGCAACCGCGAGATCAAGTTCCGCACCTTCCTGGACCACGCCCGCGCCCTGGGAGGCGAAAAGATCGCCACCGGCCACTACGCCCGCGTTGACTTCCACGACGGGCGTTACCGCCTGTTGCGCGCCGTGGACAGTGCAAAGGACCAAACCTACTTCCTGCATGCACTGGGCCAGGAGCAGCTGGCCGCCACCCTGTTCCCGGTGGGCGAGATCGAGAAACCCCGCGTCCGCGAACTGGCGCGCGAGGCCGGCCTTGGCACCGCGGCGAAGAAGGACTCCACCGGCATCTGCTTTATCGGCGAGCGCGATTTCCGCAGCTTCCTGGCCCAGTACATCCCGGCAAGGTCCGGCCGCATGGTCACGCCTGACGGGGTCGACGTGGGCGAGCACCAGGGCGCGATGTACTACACGCTGGGCCAGCGTAACGGCCTGGGGATCGGCGGCCGGCGCGAGTCTGGCGGCGAGCCGTGGTACGTCGTGGGCAAGGACGTGGTCGAAAACACGCTGATCGTGGCCCAGGGCGGCAGCAACCGCTATCTGGCCTCGCGCCACCTGGAAGCCAGCGGCGCCACCTGGGTGGCGGGCCTGGCCCCGGCGGGCGAATTCGCCTGCACCGCCAAGACCCGCTATCGCCAGGACGACCAGGCCTGCACCGTCCGCGTATCGGGTGACCGCCTGTTCGTACAATTTGACCAGGCGCAGCGCGCCGTTACCCCGGGCCAATCGGTGGTCTTCTACGATGGCGAGGCCTGCCTGGGCGGCGCCGTGATCGAAGCGACCGATGCCGCCTACGGCGGCCTGGCTCCCCCTTCGCAAGCTAAGGTTCCCGCATGAACGAAGAACGCGTCCTGGCGCTGGCCGGCCTGTTCCAGGCCACCGCGCTGGTACAGCAACTGGCCACCGAAGGCCGGGCCGACGATGCCGCCATGGAGGCAAGCCTTGGCAGCGTGTTCCACCTGGACGCCGATACCGTGGAGGCGATCTTCGGCGGTGTCAGTGGCGTGCGGCTGGGCCTGCGCACGCTGTTGAGCCAACTCGAAGACGCCAGCACCCGCGATATCGCCGTGATGCGCACCACGATCACCGTGCTGCGCCTGGAGCGCACGCTTTCGCGCCGGCCGGAACTGCTCTCGCGCCTGCAGGAAGGCATCGTCGCCGCGCGCCGCCAGGTGGAGCACTTCGGCATGGCCCATCCGAACGTGGCCGCTCGCCTGGCCGAGCTTTATGCCAGCACCTTGTCCACGCTCAAGCCGCGCGTGATGGTGACCGGCATGCCCTCCCACCTGCAGCAGAAGGCCGTGGTCGACCGCGTCCGCTCTGCCCTGCTGGCGGCCGTGCGTGCAGCGGTGTTGTGGCACCAGCTCGGTGGCCGGCAGTGGCACCTGGTGCTATACCGGCGCCGCGCCAGCATGATCGCCCGCGGGATGCTGACCGGCGCCACCCTCGATGACGGGGGTTAGCCCCGGCATCCGCCCTGCAAGGTCCACCAGCAAGTCGCCCAGCCCGGCCAGGTCGTCGCCCCAGGCCGTGGCACTGCGCCAATACAGCGCCACCTCGCGCCCCGGCGCCTGTCCTTCCACGCTTACCAACGATACGTTGGGAATCGACGCCAGGCGGTCATGGGCCAGCACCGGCACCAGCGTGTAGCCCCCGCGCACGGCCACCAGGGTAGCCAGGCTTTCCAGGCTCACGTCCTGGATACGCTCACTGCCCTGGGCACCGGCATGGCTCTCGGCCATCAGCGTTGCCTGGGCCGGGTCCAGCGTCGCCAGCGCCACGCTCGCCTTACCCGCCGCCGGATGGTCGGCATGCATCAGAAGTTCGTAGGGCTCGAAGAACAGCGGTCGCTGCGACAAGCCAGGCACGGTGGTTCCCGGTGGCGCAAGCACCGCGTCGAGCTCGCCCTCGGCCAGGCGCCGCAGCAGACCCCTGGGCTTGCCTTCGCTGATGGTGAGCCTGGTTTCGCCGAAACGCTGCGGGAACGGCTCGATCAACTGGGGCAGCAGGTAAGGGCCCAGGGTGGCCGGTACGCCCAGCCGCAGCTCGCCGCCAAAAGCGATGCTCCCGGCCAGTGCCCCGGCCTGCAACCGTTCAGCGCTGGCCAGCACGTCGCTGATCAGGGCAATCACCCGCGCGCCGCCGCCAGCCAGGGCCACGCCGCGCCCGCCACGCTCGAACAGGGTGATGCCCAGTGCCTGCTCCACCTTCTGCACCTGGTGGGAAAGGCCCGAGGCGCTGATGTTCATCAGCCGCGCGGCTGAGATGAAGCTTCCTTCACGCGCCACCGCCTGCACCAGCGCCAGGTCACGCAGCGATACCGCGGAAAGTGCCGTCGAAATCATCGAACGCTGCATGCCATCAAAACCGTTTGTGCCAGGAGGCCCAGGGCCCCATCCTTCGCCGCGGAAAATCACGACTCTCTCAAGGCGGGCATCTTAGCCGCCCCGAGGCCAGGGTCGGTGGCGCCTCCCTCACGTCCGGTCACGGTTTTGGGCGATAATTACCAACTTTGACGGGCCGTACGCCCCACGGCGCCTCCCCAGCCAGCATCAAGCCAGGAGCAAGCAATGAAAGACTCGTTCTCCGTCCGGGACAGCATCGAAGTCAACGGCAAGCGCCACGCCATCGCCAGCCTTACCAAGCTGGGTGAGCGATTCGACCTGAAGCGCCTGCCCTACTCCATGAAGATCCTGCTGGAGAACCTCCTGCGCGCCGAGGACGGGGTGAACGTCACCTCGAAGGAAATCGAGGCGGTGGCCAAGTGGGACGCCAAGGCCGAACCCGACACCGAGATCTCCTTCATGCCCGCCCGCGTGGTGCTGCAGGACTTCACCGGCGTGCCCTGCGTGGTGGATCTTGCCGCCATGCGCGATGCTGTGGTGAAGCTCGGCGGCGATGCCACCCAGATCAATCCGCTGGCGCCGGCGGAACTGGTGATCGATCACTCCGTGCAGGTTGATGTCTTTGGCACGTCCGGCTCGCTGGACACCAACGTCGAGATCGAATTCGAGCGCAACCAGGAGCGCTACAGCTTCCTGCGCTGGGGCCAGAAGGCGTTCAACAATTTCAAGGTGGTGCCGCCGCGCACCGGCATCGTCCACCAGGTGAACCTGGAGAACCTCGCCCGCGTGGTGTTTACGGCCGACGTCGACGGCGAAAGCTGGGCCTACCCCGACACCGTGTTCGGCACCGACTCGCACACCACGATGATCAATGGCATCGGCGTGCTCGGCTGGGGCGTGGGTGGCATCGAAGCCGAGGCCGCGATGCTGGGCCAGCCGTCGTCGATGCTGATTCCCCAGGTGATCGGCTTCAAACTCACCGGCAAGCTCGCCGAGGGCGTCACCGCCACGGACCTCGTGCTCACCGTCACCCAGATGCTGCGCAAGCTCGGCGTCGTGGGCAAGTTCGTCGAATTCTTCGGCGACGGCCTGGCCGCGCTGCCGCTGGCCGACCGCGCCACCATCGCCAACATGGCCCCGGAATACGGCGCCACCTGCGGCATCTTCCCGGTCGACCAGGAATCGCTGAATTACCTGCGCCTGTCCGGCCGCGACGAGCACCAGATCACGCTTGTGGAAACCTATGCCAAGGCGCAGGGGTTGTGGCACGACGCCGACACCCCGCATGCGGAATTCACCAACACCCTGGAACTGAACCTGGCCGATGTCCGTCCGTCGATGGCCGGTCCCAAGCGCCCGCAGGATCGCGTGCTGCTCGAAAGCGTGCGGCAAAGCTTCCTGGACGCGGTGGGCCCGCTCACCGCCAACCGCAAGCCGAAGAGCGAATCCACCGAGCGCTTCGCCAACGAAGGCGGCGCCACCGCCATCGGCAACGAGGCGAACAACCTGAGCAACGGCGGTGTCACGGTCGAGAAAGACGGCAAGAGTTTCAAGCTCAACGACGGCTCGGTGGTGATCGCCGCGATCACCTCGTGCACCAATACCTCCAACCCCGCCGTGATGATCGGCGCCGGCATCCTGGCCAAGAAGGCCGCCGCGCGCGGCCTCACCGCCAAGCCCTGGGTCAAGCCCTCGCTGGGGCCGGGCTCGCTGGTGGTCACCGATTACCTGAAGAAGACCAACCTGCTCGCCGAACTTGAGAAGGTCGGTTTCTATGTCGTCGGCTACGGCTGCACGACTTGCATCGGCAACTCCGGCCCGTTGCCGGTGGAGATCAGCAAGGGTATTGCCGAGGGCGACCTCGCCGTGGCCTCTGTGCTGTCGGGTAACCGCAACTTTGAAGGCCGCGTGCATCCGGAAGTGAAGATGAACTACCTGGCTTCGCCGCCGCTGGTGGTGGCCTACGCTCTGGCCGGTACGCTGGACATCGACATGACGCAAGACCCCATCGCCAACGGCAGCGACGGCAAACCGGTGTACCTGAAGGACATCTGGCCGTCGAACCAGGAGATCTCCGATGCCATCGCCGGCTCCATCAATGCGCAGATGTTCAAGGACAACTACGCCGATGTGTTCAAGGGCGACAACCGCTGGAACCAGATCGCCTCACCAGATGGCGCGCTATACAAGTGGGACGACTCCACCTACATCAAGAACCCGCCCTACTTCGATGGCATGAGCGCCGAAGCTGGTGAAATCCAGGACATCCACGGCGCCAGCGCGCTGGGCGTCTTCGGCGACTCCATCACCACCGACCACATCTCCCCGGCAGGCTCCATCAAGAAGGATTCGCCCGCCGGTGCCTTCCTGATCTCCCGTGGCGTGCAGCCGAAGGACTTCAACTCCTACGGTTCGCGTCGCGGCAACGACGATGTCATGGTCCGCGGCACCTTCGCCAACATCCGCATCAAGAACCTCATGCTCGACGGCGTGGAAGGCGGCTACACCCGCCACGTGCCCACCGGCGAAACCATGCCGATCTACGATGCGGCCATGAAGTACAAGGCTGCCGGCACGCCGCTGGTGGTACTGGGCGGCAAGGAATACGGCACCGGCTCCTCACGTGACTGGGCCGCCAAGGGCACCTTGCTGCTGGGCGTCAAGGCCGTGATCACCGAAAGCTTCGAGCGTATCCACCGCTCTAACCTGGTCGGCATGGGCGTGCTGCCCTGCCAGTTCATGGACGGCGAGAACGCACAGACGCTGGGCCTGACGGGCGATGAGACCTTCGACATCACCGGCCTCGACGCCGGCAAGTCCACCCGAGCCACCGTCACCGCCACCTCGAAGGACGGCAAGAAGAAGCAGTTCACGGTGAAGGTGCTGTTGCTCACCCCGAAGGAACGCGAGTTCTTCCGCCACGGCGGCATCCTGCAATACGTGCTGCGCCAGCTGGCAAAGCGCTAAGACAAAGAGCCCCGCGAAAGCGGGGCTTTTTTCATGGCACTAGCGCGACCACGTGGCCGAATAGCACACCCATCGGGAGCCTTCCCGGCGCCAGGCCGTTTCCACGTGGTAGATCGCGCCTTCATCGGGGATCAGGCCGGTGCCGCTGGTCAAGGTGACGGTGAAGGTGGCCACCAGGCGGTCGCCGCGCCTGTCCACGGCCACCGGCCCCATGGTCACGCCAAGATGGGCTCCGCGCAGGCCAGCCAGGCGAACCATGCCTTCAAGGCGCCGGCGATCGAGTTCGCCGCCGTTGCCGTCGAAATCGTCGGTGAGCGCGGCCACGGTATCGCCGGCCTTGCCTGCCTCCACGGCCGACTGTGTGGCGGCGATGGCCTGGCGTACCTGTTCCTCGTCGGACCCGCGGTGGCAGGCGGCCGCCAGGGCAGCCAAACCAAGGACGATGAGCAGCTTCAAGAGCCTGCCTGGCATGGCTTGTTCCTCGTTGCAGTGCGTCTTGCCGCTATACGCGGGCGTATGCTCCAATGCCTTGATACTACGACGGCCCCACGCCGCGTGCGCAACCACATGGAGAGCTGGATCAAGCATGAGTAACGACCGCCCGTGGCTGGACAACTATCCCCCCGGCGTGCCGGCCGACATCGACATCACGCAATACCGCTCGATCGTCGACGTGCTCGAGGAATCCTTCGAGAAATACCGCGATCGCCCGGCGTTCACCAGCTTCGGTAAAACCGTCACCTATGGCGAGGTCGACGAACTCAGCAACCAGTTCGCGGGGTATCTCTCAGGCGAACTGAAGCTAGCCAAGGGCGACCGCATCGCGATCATGCTGCTCAATGTCATCCAGTACCCGGTGGCGCTGTTCGCGGCGCTTCGCCTGGGCCTGGTGGTGGTCAACACCAACCCGCTGTACACCCCGCGCGAACTCGAACACCAGTTGAAGGACTCAGGCGCCAAAGCGCTGATCGTGCTGGACAACTTCGCCGCCACCGCGCAGGAAGCGCTCAAAGTCGTGCCGGTACCGCACGTGATCACCACCGGCATCGGCGACCTGCTCGGCATCAAGGGCGCGGTCATCAACTTCGTGCTCAATCATGTGAAGAAGATGGTACCGGCGTTCCGGATCGACGGCGCCGTGCGCTTCGGCGATGCGCTCTCGCGGGGCGGCCGCCACGAGACCACTTCGCCGGATGTCTCACGCGAGGACATCGCCTTCCTGCAATACACCGGCGGCACCACGGGCGTGGCCAAGGGCGCGATGCTCACCCACGGCAACATGGTGGCCAACATGCTGCAGGCCGGCGCCTGGTTCGGCGCACAGATCCGTCCGGGCCAGGAAATCATCATCACCGCGCTGCCGCTGTACCACATCTTCGCACTCACCTGTAATTGCTTCATCTTCCTGCGCTTCGGTGGCCAGAGCATCCTGATCACCAACCCGCGCGATATGCCGGGCTTCGTCAAGGACCTCTCCAAAGTGCGCTTCACCGCCATCACCGGCGTCAACACGCTGTTCAATGGGCTGGTGCACACCGAGGGCTTCGACAAGCTCGACTTCTCGAGCCTGCGCATGAGTTTCGGCGGCGGCATGGCCGTGCAACGCGTGGTGGCCGAGAAGTGGCAGGCCATTACCGGCTGCCCGCTGATCGAGGGCTACGGCATGACCGAAAGCTCACCGGTAGCCACCATCAATCCGATGATCGAGGGCGCCGGCTTCTCCGGCTCCATCGGCATGCCGGTGCCATCCACCGAAATAAGCATCCAGGACGACGACGGCAAGCACCTTGCGATCGGCGAGATCGGCGAGATCTGCATTCGCGGTCCGCAGGTGATGAAGGGCTACTGGAACCAGCCGGGCGAAACGGCCAAGGCCATCAGCAGCGATGGCTGGCTGCGTACCGGTGACATCGGCCGCATCGATGAAAAAGGCCTGGTGTATATCGTCGACCGCAAGAAGGACATGATCCTGGTCTCTGGCTTCAACGTTTACCCGAATGAGATCGAGGACATCGTGGTCCGCTGCCCGGGAGTCCTCGAATGCGCAGCCGTGGGCGTGCCCGACGAGCACTCCGGTGAGGTGGTCAAGCTCTTCGTGGTACGGAAGGATCCCTCGCTCACCGAGGAAACCATCAAGGCCTGGTGCCGGGAAAACCTCACCGGCTACAAGCGTCCGAAGCTGATCGAATTCCGCGACAGCCTGCCCAAGTCCAACGTGGGCAAGATCCTCCGTCGCGAATTGCGCGACGAGGCGAAGAAAAAAACCACCTGAAGCAACCGCCCGGGCGCCATCGGCGTCCGGGTGCAGGTTAGTCGTCCGACCAGGTCTCCAGCGTATCGGCGTAGCCGCCCAGGAGATTCCACAACGGCTCCTGCTTGTCGTCGGGAATGTGCGTGTAGGCCATGCCCACCTGCCGCGCCGACACGCGCGTCACCTGCGCCTCCATGTGGATGTGCAGGTCGCTGCCAAAGATCATGTCCAGCACCCACGTCTCGCCCACATCGCCGCGCCAACCCAGCGGCCGGCGAAGCAGAGCGCCGGTGGCGGAAATATCGACCAGTTCCGTCGGGTGCGCTTCGGCACCCCGGCTCATCAGCACGGCTGTCTCGACTTTCATGCGCGCATGGCGTAGTCGAAGCTTGTCGCCGTTTTCGTCCTTGTTGCCGTTGCTCAATGCTGCTGTCTCCACGTCGGCTGCGTCTCCGTACGTAAGGCCACTGCCGGGTATCCTGCTGTAGGTGCGCTAGTCGCGTGTCTTCAACACGCCAGCGCGTACCAGGCTCCCCGCCCCGAACTTCTCGTTGATCCGGTCCTGGATCCCATCCGCCTGCGGCGTACTGGCCGCCGGCTGGAACAGATCATTCTGCGCCCGTTCGCCAAATCCGGAAAGTCCGACACCCAACAAGCGCAGCCGTGGACGCGGCTGCTGGGTCCACCATGCATGCAGCAAGCGGCGTGCCAACTGGTGGATATCCTGCGTGGCATGCCCCGCTGCCGGTAATTGGGCCTGGCGGGTGTAGGTGGTAAAGGGCGGCTCGCGCAATTTCACCGTCACCGTGCGTCCCTTCATCTGCCGGTCGCGTGCGCGCCGGGCGACCTTCTCGCTCATCCGCAGCAGCCATGCATCAGCCATGGCGAGGTCGGCGATATCGACGTCGAAGGTGTTCTCCGCGCTGATGGATTGCTCGGCCACCTCGCGGCATACAGGGCGCTCGTCCTCGCCCCGCGCAAGCGCCTGCAGGCCTGCGACCTGGCGCCCGAGGGCCCGCTGCAGCCGTCCCGGATCACATCGCGCCAGCTCGCCGATGGTACGGATGCCGATGCGGTGAAGTTGTTCTTCGGCGACCTTGCCCACGGTCCAGAGACGTCCGACCGGCAACGGGTCGAGCACGGCCTGAACCTCCCCGGGCCGGACACGCAAAAAACCGTCAGGTTTTGACAATTCACTGGCGAGCTTGGCCACCAGCTTGTTGGCGGCCATGCCGACCGACGCGATCAGGCCCGTCCGTTCGCGGATGCGAAGCTTGATCTGCCGGCCGATGGCCTCGATGGAGGCGAATAGGCGCAGGCTGCCGGTAACGTCCAGGAACGCCTCGTCCAGCGACAGGCCCTCGATGTCGTCGGTGAATTCGCCGAAAACCGCGAACACCTGGGCGGAAATCTCCGCATAGCGGTCGTGCCTGGGGAAAATGAACACCCCCTGGGGGCAAAGGCGGTGGGCCCGGGAGGTCGGCATCGCCGAGCGCACGCCGTACTTGCGCGCCTGGTAGTTGCACGTGGAAACCACCCCCCGCCCACCCAGCCCGCCCACGATCACCGGCTTTCCTGCAAGCGTGGGGTCGTCGAGCTCCTCCACGGACGCGTAGAAGGCGTCCATGTCCACGTGGATGATCGCGCGCTCGGTGGCCATGGCCGTATTGTGCCCATCTGGCCTGTCGCTGTCGGCGCTGGACTTGGCAGCTTGCAGGCGCTACCCTAAAGCCCATCGGGTAGTGACGTGGATGCGCAAGGCGGTAGCCAGCGCGGTTTACCGTGTGTCCTCCACTTGGCTCCTGCAAGCTGATCGAAACCCCCGTTTCGACATCCAGCTACGCCTTCGCCGCATGGGCTCATGACGCGAAGGTGCGATACGGTCGGCGATCGGCCCAGAGCAGACAGAATCGGCCCCATGGCCCCTTTCGTTGCACGCGGTCAGACGACGACGACACGCAGCCCCGTCCGGCGACACCCCGGATGCGTCGCGGCAACGCCGCACGTGACACCTTGTCCTGCCGCCACGGCGGCGTCTTTCGAGTCCAGATGAGCATCGATCCAGCTCAGCCCATGGCTAGCCAGCCAACCAGCGATCCGTTCGCGCACCAGCCGCAGCAGCAGGAAATGCCGCTGGCGGTCGTGCGTGGCCAGGCCATGCTGCAGATGCCCCAGGATCTCTACATCCCGCCCGATGCGCTGGAAGTGATCCTGGAGGCCTTCGAGGGCCCGCTCGACCTCCTGCTATACCTGATCCGCCGGCAGAACCTGGACGTCCTGGACGTCCCGATCGCCGAGATCACCCGCCAGTACATGGACTACATCGACATGATGCGCGACGTCATGCGACTGGAACTGGCGGCTGAGTACCTG
>Ga0193717_1001031_pt1 | contig 17515 bp, 25 predicted proteins | sample U2c2metaG_FD_145900 | JGI IMG/M metagenome (GOLD analysis project Ga0193717, IMG submission 145900) | Soil microbial communities from a riparian zone of the East river system, Colorado, United States - U2c2 | ecosystem: Environmental > Terrestrial > Soil > Riparian zone | place: USA: East River... | reverse complement strand
CGTCCCGGAAGAATCCGCCAATCGCTCCGAGCGCGTTGCCGATGGCGCCCGGGATACCACGGAAGAAGTCGATCACACCGTTCCACGCGCCCTTGATCCAGTCGATCGCCCCGCCGAACACGCGCTTCACGAACCCGGCGACCGAATCGAACACGCCGATGACGATGTTGCGAAACGTTTCGCTGGTAGTCCACAGTGTCACGAACGCGACCACCAACAGGCCGAGTGCGATCAGTAGCGGGTGCGAGCTGATGAACGTCATCGCAGTCCTCAGTGGACCGCCGAGGAATGACGCGAACGCGGACATCGCAGGCACCACTAGGGTTGTGAGACCGCCCGCGAGATCCGCGAAACCTGTTGCCATGCCAACGATATCGCCCTCGCGAAACCCGGTCATGATGTCGCCGGTGCCGGTGACGGTGTCCGCGAAGCCCTGGAATTTGCCTTCGGCGTCATCGGTCGCGCCACCGAGCGAATCGAACGCGTCGCCACTGTCCTTCATGGACTTTGATGACGTGTCCACCTTGTCCGCCATGGCCTTGCTGGAGTCACCGACGGCGTCGAACGCCTTCGTTAGCTTGGACTCGTCGCCCGCCAGGGTGAGCGTGACGGTCGGTTTGCTACTCATCGGACGACCTCCGGCCCGGCGACCAGGTCTCTACCCGGGCCTCTACCTTGGCGAGCCGCTCGCCTTGCCGCACCTGGGTTTCCCGGATCTTGTCGGCCGTGGTCTCGATCCGGTTCACCGCGTCGCGGAGGCTGCCGCCGTTGTTCTGCTGGACCTCGTGCACCACCGTGCTCTGGGACTTGCGTGACTTGACCAGCTCCACCCAGCCCCCGATTATCGCTACGAGGATGCCTGCGCACACGGTCAGGATCGCGATGCCGCCCGTGGTCATGAGTCCACCTCCACTCCGGCCTGCCGAGCTACATCGAGCAGCGAGGCCAGGAGGACATCGTTGATGCGCTCCCGGTTAGCGCCGAGCCCGGGGTAGAGGTAGCGGCCGTCCGAGTGGAACGCGCGGTGCACGGACCGCTGGCGGCCGACGCGACCACCGAAGTCCAGCCACGGGTAGTAGGGAACCTTAGCGGACCCGCCGACTACGCGGGACTCGGTGCGGGTGCTCTTGGCTTTGACGGAGCGCGCGGCCGCACCGGTCTTCCGCGGCACCTTGGGTTGCGCCCAGTCGACGACGATGGTCGCCGCCTCGTTGTGTGCTAGCCGCAGCGCCTTCGGGAGTTCCCTGTCGAGCCGCTTCAGGTTGCGGTTGAACTCGGCTAGCCCGGCGACCTTGATTGGATCAATGGTTGCCACCGCGGCCACCTCCCTTCGCGAGTTGCTCGATCTGCGCCTTGCGTCCAAAGTAGACGTTCCACTTGACGAACTCGCTGGCACTCATGGTGTCGATCTCTGCGACCGTCTTGCCGAGCTTCTCGGCCAGGATGAACGTGAACTCCACATCGGGGTTGTCCTCAAATGCGAGGTAGGCCTCTTTTGGCGGCTCCCGCCGACACGCCACTCAGGTCATAGATGGCCTGGATGACGTCCATGAGGTGACCGAACGGCGCGTTGTCGGCCCACTCGTCCACCTCTGCCGGGGTGAGGACCGGGTCCACCATGGCGGTCGCGATGACCAGCCGCTCCACCTCAGCCTCCGGCTTTCCTTTCCACCGCTTCACTTCGCCGGCCGTCAGGCCGCGCACGACGACCGTGCCGACGTCCGGAAGCTCGACCTCGCGCTGCTCTCCGACCCGAGGTTTGAACAGGTCCGCCTTGTCCACTGTGGATCTCCCTACGCCTGAGCGCCGTACGTGACGACACCGGAAACGGTCAACTCGGCAGTCCACCGGACGATGTCCGCGACCGGACTCGACTGGTTGTATGCCTTCACGAGCACCGTCGCCGTGTCCTCCGGCAGCGTCGTGCCGGTGCCTTCCGGCCGGTACACGAACGACACCTTCGTGCCGAGCAGCGGCCGGATGACGGCGCGGGGCCCGGTCGCGCCGGTGGTGTATTTGCCGCCGATGGTGATGCCGCCTGTCTTCAGGCCGCCTGCCACCTCGTGCCCGTCGGCGCCGTAGCAGGTGGAGTCGTGCTCATCGGCGCCGGTGTTGTAGGTGGTGCTGTCGGTGAAAGTGGAGATGTCGTCGCCATCCAGGCTGACGTAGGTCTTTTTGCCGTGCGACTCTGCCATGTCAGGCTCCCGATCCTGTGATGTCCAATGTGAACTCGACACCGAGCATGTCCACGCCACCGGAGGTGTAGGAGCCCGGCACGCCGGTCGTGACCGTCACGGTGTCGCACGACGTGTAGGTGTTGACGTTGGTGTCATCGACCGCGGCCTTGACGCTCTTCGCGCCGGATCCGTTGAGGTAGGCGGACAACTCCGCTTCGGCAGCTCGCGCGTCGGCCCGGGCGACCATCACCCACAGTGGCAGCGTGAACTTGTCGGAACCCCGGTCGTACGACTCATCAAAGTCGATCAGCTCTGGTAGGCCCACGATCGCGCCAGGCGGGGGGATCTTGTCCACCGAGTAGTGGAACACCCGGAGCCCCGCGATCGCACCGAGCTTCACGCCGATCTCTTCGCGCACGGCTTTGATGTCCATCAGACCGCACCCCACCAACGAACGTACGGGTTGAGCACGACCGCCACATCGGGGTCTACGCGGGCCAGCAACCGGAGCTCGCTGCCCACTTCCGGGGATCCGGCGATACCGAACGGCGACCCGCGCCGGGCGAACAGTCGAGACGCCTGCATCAGGCACGCCTGCTCCACGGCCTCCGGCACTGCGGCCCACCCCCACGGCTCGCCCAGCACGGCGACCGAGTAGCCCCGCGCGACCGGCTGAACGAGCGACTGACGGGTGATCGCAAGCTCGGTGTAGGGCAGACCGTCTGCCGGCGCGTTGACCGGCAGGAGGCGGTACGAGAGCACTTCGCCGGTGTACTGGCCGGCGCCCGCGTAGTCGACCATGACGGACGTGGGTTGACCGATGATGTCATCAATTGACACGCGCCACTGGCACGCGTTCCGGTCCCACTCCGGCGTGTAGTAGCGCGTCGCGTCGGCCGACCCGAACTGCCGGCCGGTGTAGCGGTCTATCGCACGCGAGGCGGCCGTGATGGCAAGGGCAAGCTCCACGTCGTCTGCGTCGTCAGGGATACCGAGGTAGTGCCCCAGATCGTCTGTGTCCGCATAGTCAGGTGCCCATGCCATCTCGACCCCTCCTCACACGCTCTGTGGCAGCACGAGCAACGTGACGCTCAACAGGCCGTCCGTGGCCGCGTCGGTGTCCGTGAACTTGACCCGGACGAACGGCTTGAGCGGGTTCGGGTGCAGGGCCGCCTTACGCTGCACCAGCGTCGTGCTGGCGCCGGTGGCCGTGAGGCTGCCGTGCGTGGTGGCCGCGGTGACGCCACCTCCGGTCGTCGCGGACTCGCCCACCGACCAGGTCCCGCCCGTGTTCCCGGCCGCGCCGGCGATGTCCATCGCGAGCAGGAATCGACTGCCCCGCGGGTAGGTCCGCACGTCGAACTCGGCCGAGTCCTTGGTTCCGGCGCCGTCCTGGTCGAACGACGCCAGCAGGTTCACCACCTGAACCTGTGTGTCGATGCTCCACTTGATTTCGCTCATGGCTCACGCTTCCTCTCCGGTAAGGGCGACGTAGGCCGCCGTGTTCTGCTGCGTCGCGTCCATCCGTGCCCACGCGCTGAACTCGATCTGGCGGTATGCCATCCGCGCGTACGGGTTCACGAGCAGCTCCACGTCCTTGACGCGCCGGACGATGTAGCCCTCCGAGAGGTTGCCGAACACGCCCCAGTTGACCTCGTTGTTGTCGACGTCGATGTCCGGGAACGCCTGGTCGATCGTGACCGGGTAGCCCATGAGCTTGCCGCCGCCGCCGCCGCCGCCCGACGCGTCCGTCGACATATCGGCCGACGCTGGCCGCCAGATCGGGTCGCCGTTCGAGTCCTTGATCTTCTCCAGCGTCGCGAGTGACTGATCGTTGAAGGCCCACCGGCAACCGGTCTCCCGGTACGCGGGGTCGACCGAGTGAATGAAGTTGACCAGGTCGTCGTACTGCACGCCCTTCGTGTCGTCGATCAGCTCGATGCCCACCCGGCCGTAGGCGATACCCAGAGGCATGCCCTGCCCGTTGCCGGTCACCAAGTGCGGCGCCTGGATCCGCGCGATCCGCTCGCCAAGCTTGCGGGAGATGAGTCCCTGCACGTCGAACGCTGCGTCCTGGAGCAGCGTCAGGGACACCCGCAGCGGGGTCGCGTTGCCGCCACCGGCCATGTACTCGTAGGCGCCTAGGGTGGCCTCGCCGAACACGAGATCCGCGCCACCCACGAACGTCTGGCCTTCCTGAACGATCTCACCGACGTTGGCGGTGTCGTCGATCGTGGGCCAGTTGATGTTCTCGCCGGTGCTGGTCGAGATCGACTCGGAGACGTTCGCGATGCCGCCGAACGCCTTCATGCGGTCCACGATCTTCTGGCGGAGCGTGGTCGGCACCAGGTAGCCGCCCTCGGACGCGGTGCCCTCAGACTGCGCGTTCTTGAACTCCAGGTCCGCGTTCGGCTTGCCGGTGCGCATATAGGCATCGAACGCTTTCTCGTACCCCTCGTCCTTCTTGGCAGGGGTGTGCGTCGGCCGGACGGGCGGCTCCACAGTGGCGCGCGCGGTCTGCCGTGCGACGATCGCGTCGGATCGCGCAGCGGCGGCCATCTTCGCCTCGAGCTTCTCGTACGCGGTGGCCTCCTCCTCAGTCAGAGGCCGGTCCTCACTCTGCGCCTTCTCAATGATGGCCGCGAGTTCCGCAAGGATCTCTTCCACCGTCATGCCTTCACACCCTTCCTTGCAACCAACGCGTTGTGCCGCGTCACGATCGACCTCGACCGGTTGGTCGCGGTGGCGTCCTTTGTGGACTGTTCCTTGTCCGCGCCCGGCACGGTGTCCGCGAGATGTGCGGCCACCGCTTCCTCTGCGGTGTACCAGGTTTCCTTGAGCATCAGCGCCCGCCACGTGTCGGCCGTGCCGCCCGCACGGTCCGCGTAGATGCCAGCGATGCTCTGCGAGAGCTTGTCGAGCACGTCTGCGAACTCGCGCATCTCGGACGCGTTCCCGAGGACACCGCCGCTTGCGTCGTGAATCATCATGTGGCTACCCCGGTTCATGGTCACCGTGTCGCCGGCCATCGCGATCACGGACCCGATCGACGCTGCGAACCCGTCCACGGTCACGTGGACCGCCGCCTTGTGGTCGCGCAGCGCGTTGTAGATCGTCACCCCGTCGAACACTAGGCCGCCCGGTGTGTTCATGCGCAAGCGGATCGTGTCGACGTCCAGCGCGCGCAGCTCGCGCACGAAGTCCTCGGCCGTGATCCCCCATGGTGACACCTCATCGTAGATGCGCACCTCGGCCTCGGGAGTGTCCGAAGTGGACAGGGCCTTGATGGCGTACCACGGTTTCGGTTGCGCGCCAACGGAAGCGGCGGCCTCGGTCATCATGGTGCGCATCCGCACCCGAAGATCGGTAGCGCTCATGGCAATGTCTCCTCAGGCGCAGGGGACGGCTCTGCGGCCGGCGCGGCCGGAGGGACGGCGCCAGGAGGTACGCGGGGTAGATCTGCTGACGGGTCGTCCAGCGGCGGCAGGTTGCGAAGCGCGCGGCCTTCATTCAGGGTGAGCAGCCCGGAGTTCACCTGCGAGATGATCAAGGCGATTTCGACTGCCGGTTCGGGCTTGAGGAACCCGGAGAAGTCGAATTCTGCGAACCGGGCAGACGGGAGTGTGCGGCTCAAGCGCTGCTCGAACCGGGTCGTGTAGCCCATGAGCGTGTACCGGTGCAGGCCCGTGTTCATGATCTGCACGCCGGTGCCCCACGTGGACACCGCGCCGTCCTTCATGAGCAGGTTTGCCGGCACTCCGGTCCAGCGCGCTATCTCGGATATCTGGAATTCGCGCGACTCGAGGAACTGCGCGTCGGCGGCGGACATCGACCAGGGCGTGAGCTTGAGCTTGCGGTTGACGACCGTCACGCCGCCCACGTTCTCGGTCCCGGTGATCTTGCCTTGCAGGTCCTTCTTGATCTTCTCAGCGTCCCCCGGCTGGAGATCATCATCGGGCGTCACAAGAACCTGGTAGGCCGCGCCGTTGCGGAACATCCGCGCGGCGCTCTTCTCGCCTGCCTGCGTGAGACCGAGGCTGTTGCGGGCCAACGTCAGGAGCGACATGCCCCGGAGCCCGTCCAGTGAGGGGCCAGGGATGTGGAGCATGCGCTCTGCGCCCATGATCTCGGTGTGCCCGTCCTCGAACGACACGGTGTACCTCTTGCCGCCCACCTGATCCTTGTCCCATTCGACCCCTACGCACAGCGGGTGCACGAGCGTGGTGCCCTGAATCTGGTCACCACCGTTGCGCCGGTAGACGGCGAACACGTCACCACCGTTGATCATGTGCAAGATCGCGGTCTCGGTCCACTCGAACGGCGTGTCCGAGTCCGGACCGGCCGGGTTGTCGCACCATGACTTGACACGTTCACGCGCCGGCTTGCCGGCTACAGCCTCGGCCGAGTTGTCGCGATAGGACTTCAGTGGCAGTGCCGCGATCGTCTGCGCGATGATCATCACGGCGCGGTAGTAGGCCGAGATGCCCAGGGCGGACGCCTCGGACACGGCCTCGCCGGAGTCGTTGGGCATGCCGTAGCCGAACACGGTCGCCATCGCCGGATCACCGATCGGGTAGAGCGCTACGTTTGCCGGCTGTTCACGGCGACGGAAGGGCCACACAGGCGAGAGCGTACATGCCCCGGGCGGCATGCACGATCAAGCCAACTCCAGAGGTGCCGGCGCGGCCGGCAAGCTGCGCACGAGGTGGACGGCGCCAGCGGTCGCGTAGGACCCGTCGATCGGCCCGGAGCCCCGCCGCGCGAACCGCCACACCTCACCCTCCCAGAGCTTCTGAGTGGTACCGATGTGCTGGTTCAGGAGGTCGTCGTCCGGGTGCCGCAACTCGTCCGACTCGATCACGTCCGCCAGGCCCATGCACACCGAGGGGACCTCCGCTTGAATCGGTACCAGTTCCACGGGTCGGCCGTTCACCATGGGTGGCCACGTGCCGCGGCGGCCGTGGCGCTTCCTCGGATCCGCTAGATCAACGGCCACCGATGCGGCTGGTCCGGACGGGAACCAACCGAAGACGCGCGGCTGGACCCTGGCTACGATGCCGGCCAGTTCCCGGCGCACATGACGTTTCGCCAGCGGCCCGAACCACGCCTTCACCACCTCGACCCGCAGCATGCCAGACGGCAGCTCGGCGGCCGCCATGAGCGTTGCGTGCCTGCCATCAAGTGACACATCAAGACATAGCGCCAGTCGATCACGGTGTGGTACCAGACTGATACCAGCATCGGCCGATGCGGCCCAATGCTCCGGGCTGATCGCCGGGTTGAGCTGATGCACCCGCATACACATCGCCTCGGTCTTGAACCCTGCGAGTTGCTCGCCACCGGCCATCTTTGCCCGCGTGGCCTCGCCGAGGAGGTTGTCCAGGTCGACGCGGCCGGCGCCGTAGCGGCCGAGGTTGGGGTTCGCCTGCGCTAGCGCCGCCTCGTCCTCAGGGTCCGAGCCGTCCGGCGCGGAGTACTCGAAGATGCCGAGCCGCGGGTCACCCTCGCCCGTCTCCAGGAACGTGATCGCCGCGGCTCGAAGCGAGTCGAGCACGACCGCCGAGTCGTCGCCCTGGTTGGAGATCAACCAGCCCTGTCCGTCGTATACCGCGTTCATGGCCTGCACGGCAGCGTTGTAGGCAACCCAGGTGTCTTGTTCGCGCGCCTCATCCATGATCAGCCGGTTGATGGTCTTGGACCGGCCAGCGCGCCGGTTCGCTGCCGCGATCTTGTACACGCAGTCGTCGGCGGTCACTAGCCGAACCTGCCCGTTCGAGGTGCGCACGGACGCGATGCGCGCGCGCAGGTCGTCCGTGGCGTCGGCCAGGTTGACGGCCTTCTCCCATGACTCGAACGCAGCGTCGTGTAGTAGCGACGTGCCGAGCACGAGCTTGCGGCGCTCCTCGAACAACCAGAACAGGGACAGGATCACGAGTAGCTCGGTCTTGCCGTTCTGTCGGCTGACCAGCACCAACACCAGCCGGAAGCGCGGACGGCCGTCCGGCAGCAACTCGCCGGCGTGCACGAGCAGCCACTCCTGCCACGGATCGAGCGGCCGGCCGAGGCGGGTCGCGAACTCGCACGCCGCGAACCCGTAGCTGGTCTCCGGCGTCAGGTCACGAAGTGGCGGCGTCCACAGGCGGGGCGTCGTGCTGCCCAGATGGATCGGTGCCGGCCTATCGTCGCCCTCCGCTAGTAGAAGCCTGGTCAGAGCGTCGCCGACTGGCACGGTGGACTCCCGGGGTCGCGGTGGAGAGAGAAAGAACACGCAGGCGGGTGTCCAACGGTCGGTACTGCCGGAACTTTCGCCCCCGCCCGCGTGAATCCTTCACCATCTGGTTATTTTTTTCGTTGGCGGTTCACGTGTTTGTGGATCACCAACGTGTTCGTTGCAAGGATTACACGATGCCTCCAGGAACCGCGTGTCGTCACCACTCACAGCCCGGCCGAGCGTGTGGTGCACGCAGGTGGCCACCCCCGTGCACACCCCCGGTATACGCACCCTGCACGTACCCCCATCCCGCAGCATCACCTGCGCCCTGATGCGCCTCCATCTTCGGGTGGACCCCTTGGCCCAGTTTGCACTCATAGCGCCGCGGCTCCCTCACGTTCCACGCCCAGACGCACACTCCCACGATGGCCACCCAAAGCGCCAGATCGTTCTTGCCGAGCCACATCAGGGCCACCGTGCACACGAGCACCACGACTGTCCTCATCGGAACGCGATCCCTTCCCATGCTCGGACTACCTTGCCAACGATCCACTCTCGCTCGACCTGCGCCTTGTCGAACGCGTCGGACACGCCGATGGTGTGCGCGCTCTTGACGCGGGTGTTGATCGGGTGCGTGTTGGCGTTCAGGGCAGCCTGCACCGACGCGGGCAGGCGTGCCTTGATCGTCTGGTTGGACCACTTCCGCTTCCCCTGCGCCTCAAGGTAGGCGTTGAACTTGTCGGCCACGTACTGCACCGGCACGAGCGCATTTGGTTGCGCCGCAAGGTGTTCCTGCGCGAACTGGAAGGCCACATCGGAGTCAGCTCGCCAAGCGTCGCTGGCCTCGCGCACCACCACCGGTTCACGGTGCAGGGCGTTCCGGTCGTCGTACCAGCGCAACGCGCCCTTGACAACCCATGCCAAGGCGGCCATCGGCAGGGTGGGGTCTGTGTCGATGCGGGTCTTGATCGAGGGATCGCCCTGTCGATCCTCTGGACGCTCCAGAGCGCCGTCGACGAACCTGAACGGGAACAGCACGGCGCGCAGACGTCGCCACGTGCCATGGTCGGTCGTGGACACCAGTGGGTAGTGGTTGGTGTTGATGAACAGCGAATGCGTGGTCCGGAACGTGATCGAGTCCTGACGCATCTTCCGTGCCGTGATCTTCGGTGTGCCGATGATCGTCTTGAGCTGGTGGGTGTCCAGGTTGCCCTCCTCGGGGGTCTCCTCGAGCACGGCTAGCCGCAGCCCGCGCAGGTCCATCAGCTCCGTGGGGTGCTGTGCCGAGTTGCCCGTGAGCAGGATCCGGTGCGACACCATGTCGCCGTACTCGCCGAACGCGCGCATGATCGCCTTCATGAACGCGGACTTGCCGTTCTGGCCGCCACCGACCGCTAGGACCAACGAATCCTCGGTATATCCCGAAAGTGCTTGACCGAAGCGGACCTGTAGCCACTCCCGCGCATCGACGGGAATGGCCTCTAGCACCTCATCCCAGGTGTCTGACTGCGCCGACGCGTCGTAGGCCGCCCCGGCCTGTTTGGTGATCAGCATGGACGGGATCGACCGAGACAGGTGCCCTGTGCGCAGATCGAGTGTCCCATTTGGACAGTTGACGAGATCATCGTGCGTGTCGAGGTCATTACTGTCGGTGCTGATGCCGTGCATGCCTCGCATCAAGATCACAATGTCGTCGATCTCCTGACGGCGCAGGCAGCCCTTCCATGCGAGTGCCTCAACGTCGCGCGAATTCATCCGCAGCTCGTCCACCCGCGTCCGCACGTACGAACGGGTGGCCTCGCGCACGAGGTCCGCGCGGCCCGGGTCGTGCTTCCACCGGCCGCCGACGAACTCATGCCAGCCGATGCCGGCCACGTACCGAAAGCGGTTGGTCAACATGCCGGCAGCGACGCGCTCCGCTACATCCGACTGCACGGCACGCCTCCTCGGTTGATCTTCAACGGGGTCATCAGCCGTGTTGCCATAGTCGATCACGCTCACTCCTAGATCATCTGTAACGGATGTAACAACCTAGCATGATTGCGCTCCATAGGTGCGCACTACACGCGCACGTATGGGGTTCAAACACGGGAGGTTGTTACATCCGTTACAAATCACTCGTTTGGCCTGATCACATACCCTGCGGCCCGCCTGCGCGCGTTCGAGCTGCGCGCCCACGGCGGCTCATCGGCCTCGGTGTACTCGGTGCGCTCGGCGTACGAGCCGAGCACCGTGCGCCAGTCCCGGCCGGACGAGAAGGCGTGCGACACGTCCCGCATCGCACGTGCAAGCCACTGCTCGAACAGGCGCTCGGTCGCCGCGGCCGCACCCCGGTTCCGCATCGCCTCGACCACTGAGCGGTAGGCCCGGCTGTCCGGGCAGTCACAGGGCCCGCTGTCGGCCGCCATGCGGCACACAAAGCACTCCGTGAGGTCCGGGTTGACGTTGCTCTGGTGGAGCATCACTGAGTGCCCGCAGGCAGGACAGGCGTCCGTCATCGGGGTGCCTGCCGTCACACGCCACGTGCAGGTCTCGGTCTGGTACTTCGCCTGTCTGTTCATCTGGGCGGCCTGCTCCTGCGCGCTCTCCAGCGACTTGAACGCGGAGTAGAAGCCGCCGGCCTCAGCGGTGGCGAACGTGCCGGTATCGTGGTCGAAGACCGCGAAGCTGGTCCCGCCGCCTTCGGCGACGTGCCGCTCCCAGGGAGCGGCGTAGAAACGCTCAGTGCGCATGGCGGTTGACAGCCGACTGATTCTGGACGTTGTACCACTCGTTGCACTCGGTGCAATAGGCCGCGTCCGGGTTGATGCCCTGCGCACGCAGTTGCTTGTTGAGCCGGATGTTGCGCCCCCTGGCTCGCGCGACCCGCTTACCGGACTTCTTGTTGCGACTGAAGAATCCCATGATTCAGTTTCCCTTTCGTTCGAGTCTTTCTTTCCCTGCCGATGACTATGCCATATCGTGCCACGTTTCGACAAGGGTGACGTGGGTCACAGTTGACAGGGCCTGTCAACTCGTGCCACCCTCTGCGGCATGAAGCGATACGGACCGACCGTACACACGGCAGTCACACCCGACATGAAGACCCGACTTGAGGCGCTTGCGGTCAAGCAAGACCGCAACCCGTCCGACGTCGTCCGGGCCGCCCTGTCCGCCTACCTGCGCAAGGAAGAGAGCCGACGATGAACGAGCCGGTTGTGCTGGTTCAGGAGATCGTCGTTGCTCAGTCCAACGAGTTCTTCATTGTGGACGCGTGCTCCGTCGCTGCGATCCGCGAGTTTGTGGCCGAGCTGATCGAGCGCTCCGGCTACACGTCGCTGCACGTGGAAGGTCGCGACTTCGGCGCCTGGGTGGCGGCACTCGGCGCGACCTACTTCACCACGCACGCCAGTAAGAAGATCGACTATCAGCATGCCGCCGCCCGCGCGTGCATCCCGAAAGCGGGAGGCGGGACAGCCGACGTTCACGTGTCGTCCGACGCGTCTTCCAGCGGCCTGCCGCAGTGGGTCACGTTCCCGGAGGCTGAGGGCACGCGCCGGTGGAAGTCCGCGTGGGTCCTGTTCAACGAGGAGGCCACGTCATGAGCGACTTCCCACCCCCGTGGATCGATCGCAGCGAGGCCGCGCGCAGCGTCGCGCAGTTCCACCTGCGAGGCGGCGTGCACCGCAACGCGTGGCTGAACGAGGAGGTACGCAACTTCCGCTCCACGCTGATCAGCGAGGAGACCGTTGAGGCGATGGACGCCATCGACGGGTTCGACCGACGCACCGGAGAGTACGGCATGCCGGTGCGGGCTGATGTGGCGAAAGAGTTGGCCGACATGCTGTACGTGACGTACGGCGCGGCCGACGCGTTCGGCATCCCGCTGGACGCGGTTTTCCGGCTCGTGCACGCCTCGAACATGACCAAGCTTCAACCGTCCGGTCTAGTGCTGCGAGGCGACGGAAAGATCATGAAGCCGCCCACGTACCGTGCACCCGACCTGTCCAACCTGATAGGAGATTGATCATGCGTGAAACCAAGGCTCAGAAGGCAACCCGGATCGCGAACCTGCTCGCCGACTACGACGCTGCGAAGTCCGACAAGTCCAAGGCCGAAGCGCGGTTCGACGCGCTCAAGGCGCAGGTCGCGATGATCGAGGACGGGACGTACGGCGAGTGGGTCCGGTCCCATGGCACGCCGCGGAAGATCACCGACAACGACGCGGTTGCGCTCGACTTCGCGGAACGGAAGGTCGAGATCCCGACCAAGCTGACCAAGGCGCCGATCATCGTCCGCCGCACCGGGTCATGACCGCCGTGGACCGGCCGCGAAAGCGTGACGTCGAGCTATACGCAGAAATCGACAATGTCCATGCCGGCGCCTGCGCAGAAGCGGAAGGGCGCGTGTTCGCGGCGCACCCACAGCTTGCGCCAGGGTCGGAGGAGTTCTATGGGGAAGTGTTGAGCCTCGCCAAGGGGATGATGGATAGGCGTGCCTGAGACGTCGGCACAGAACGGCCCCCACAGCGCGTGCTGTGGGGGCCGCGTGCTGTCCGGGGTCAGGGACGCTTCATGTACCCCGCCGTGGCGCTCAGGAGGACCGTGAGCGCCCCGGCGACCAGGTTGGGGACGTCGAGCCCGAAGAGGCTCGCGAGCCAGACCAGGACCACTGTGGACGCACCGGCGACCGTGCCGGCGATGACCTTCGGGACCGGCGCCAGGTCCGGCGCCGTCGGCGCGCTCACTTCCCGGCCGCCTTCATGTTCAAGACCAGCTCGGTCAGCGTCGCCACCTGGTCGGTGAGGTCGCGGACCCGGACCGCCATCACGCCGAACCACTCGGCGAACGGGTGTGTCTCGACCAGCTCTTGCTTGCCGTTGACGATCGGCAGCCCGGCCGCCTTCGCGGCCGCCGCACTCGGGTAGGTGTAGCTCAGTTTCCCCATGAGGACTGTGTTTGCGTCGTTCGCCGTGAGTGCCACCGTGGGACCTCCGTTGTTCCTGATCGCGGTTGCCAGCGAGGCCACGTCGGTCTCGTCGCCCACGATCTCGAAGTGCATTTCGTCTTTCCGGCCATCGTAGTCGCCACCCCACCGCACGATCCCCGCACACGCGTGCACGATCGTGCGGATGGCCGCCTCCTGCCGGCCGTCAAACGTGTTCTCTTTGCCGAGCCCGTGGTCTGGCGCGTTGATGTCCACGGCCGTGCCGCTGGCGTGGTTGCTGATGTCGTCGCCACCGGCCACGTTTTTCCACGCCCAGCCCCAGCACCAGCCGAGTACGAGCGGTTCGACGTTCGCATGGAACTGCTCGACCACGTAGGCGAACACGGTCGTGACGTCGCCGGCCTTCACGCCACCCGGGAACGACACGCCGTTGATCTCGAATGCCTCGACCGCGATGTCTCGCCGGTTCGAGCTTGCCGGCCATCCGTTCTGTGACCTCATCATGATCCTTTCCTAGGGCGCGAACACGAACAGGCGTCGGTTTTGGAAGTTGAACGAGCCGGACAGTGACTTGTATTTCAGGGTGTAGGTGTTCGAGCCCGGTGTGATGGTCACCCACTCGAAACCTGTCGACCGGAACCCGGCCGCGCCGTTGGTGGCGGACACGATCGCCGCGGACGCGTCGTTCGCGGCGCGCGCGGTGGCGCCGGTGATCGTGAAGTCGCAGTAGCCGCCGCGGTAGGTGGCGTCACCGGAGAACATGCCGGCCGACCACATGACCAGCGCGGTGGTGCCGGCCGAGATGAGCGTCACCGAGGGCCCGACGGTGGCCAGGTCGGTGTAGCTAGTGGAGGTGGTGGTCTGCGGGGTGCCCACGAAACCCGTCTGGCAGCTCCGTGCGAGTAGCGCGTTGAGCAGTTGGGCTGTGAGCTCTTCACCTGCCGCGTAGGCCATGGCGGACTCCTCAGGGGGTCAGGTAGTGGCGGGTGGCCAGCGTGAGCCGTGACCCGGCCGGGATCAGTTTGACGACGCCGTTCACGGGTGCCGCGGTGATCGTGAACGACTGGCCGGCTCCGGCGCCGGTGATGTTGGTGACCGTGAGCACGACCCCACCGACTTTGATGTTGAACGGGAACGGGCCGGTGGTGGTCCAGATCGTGCCGCCCGTGGTGGTGACGCTCATGAGCGTGTCGGTGCCGGCGAGGAACGAACCCGCGGTGCTCGTGTCCGACCCGAGCCGGGCGCCGGTGCCGAGCGCGGCGCCGTCGTAGGCGCTGGCCGGCGTGGTGTTGAACGCGATGGCGTGTCGGTAGGCGTCGTCCAGGGTCTCGACCCACCCGCGGACCACTTGCCGGTAGTCGTCGAACAGGTAGGCGTTCTGTCCGTTGATGACGGTGGCGCCGTCACCGAACGACAGGTCGAGCAACTGTCGGGTCAGGACGGGGTCGCCAGAGATGGCGTCGGCCCGCAGGTTGACGTTGATGGTGGGAGAGCGCGCCTCGTCCGTCGTGCCGAGGTGAAGTCGCCATCCGGCCACGTCGATCAGGCCTGCGTCGGTGTCCGTGTTCGCCGGCCACGGAACGGCGTACCGCCCGACCGCGCCCGGAGATGACCCCGGGTTCGCGACGTTCATCGGCCCGGTGAGCCGCTGCCGCCGATGCTCCCCGCCGTCCGGTTTTTTGGCGGTCACGTCGTTGACGGTGGCCTGATCATCCCGGACCGGCCGGAACACCGGTGCTATCTCCTGGTTGGCGTAGTCCAGCGTCACGCCTGGCGTCTGCCGAATGAGGGACCTGTTGGTGCGCATGACAAGCGAGGCGTTGCCGCGCGCCTCAAACAGTCCCCCGAGATCGACATCAATGCACTCCTGCACCAGCGCCAGCAGGGTCAGTGGCCGCTGCGGGCCCATGACCGGCGTGACGGTCGGATAACCGACCATGGCGTGCGACGCACCCTCTTCGGTGCACAGTCGGTTGAACCGCGTCCCGGCCTCCTCTCCCGGCCAGCCGAGCTGTGCGTTCAGGATCGGCACCCAGGCGCCACCGGTGGCGACGTTCTCTTTGAACATCACCATTTGCGCGATGTTAATGGGGTCCAGTCCGCCGAATTCATCCGTCTGGAATGCAACACTGACGGGTGCGTTCAGTGCGCCTGCCTGAGTGGCTGTGCGGGCAACGCCGTCGACGACGAACGTGAGGTTGATTGTGCCGGCGACGTTGGTTGCGGAGATCGCGATGTAGTGCCATTCGCCGTCGTCGCTGATGGAGTCCGGGGCAGGCACCGCGAACAGCACCGGCCCGAGTCCACCTGAGTTGATTCGGACCTGATAGCTTCCGTCGGCGAATAGTTCCGTGATGAGACTGTCGCCGTTGTCCAGACGGCAGGTGACGATGTTCTTGGCGTTGCTGCGTTTGTGCATCCACGCGTAGCCGAAGCTGCCCGTGGTGTACAGCTCGGTCTTCACGAAGAATCGCATGTTGCATGCGTACAGCTTCACGCAGCGTTCGATGGCCAGCGGCCCGGCCGTGACACCCCACGTGACGCCACCGACGACGTTGGGGTAAACGGCGCTGGGAACCACCTTCGGTGGCGGACTCCCCGTGGGGCTAGTACCGAGCACTTGGGACTGTGGCTGGTCATCCAGCGGCCAGTAGTCGGTCATCGTGACGGGCATGGCGGTAGACAGAAAGAAGCGATACAGCGCGGTCTTCAGGGGGTTGCTGCCCTGGGAGAGCCGGCGCAGGATCCCGGTCGCCGTGACCTGTGTCTGCCGGTTCGTGTTGTCCACAGTGGACGTCGGGAGCAGTTTGGCTGACTCGCCGGAGAAGCGCGGGATTCGCACATCAATGTTGTCGTACCGGAACACGATCGGCAGCGCGTTGGTGTTGCCGCTCGCGACACCGGACCGGATGCCGAGCCACCCGGCATCCCACACGTCCCCGTGGCTGTACTCGATGTGCCACGCCAACGGCTCGACTGACGCCGCGGCCCACACCTTGCCCCGGAACGTGTTGTCCTCAGCCTGGAATCGAACCCGGAGTTTCTGTCCACTGTAGACAAGTCCGGGCACGGTGATGGTGCTCGACAGGGCGCCTCCTGTGGCGTGCACCGCGACCGACACCACGCCGGCCGTGCTGATGCTCACCCGAAGCATGTAGTACTGGCCGGTACTGATGCCGCGCAGCACGATGTTGGCCGGCTCGAGCGCGGCGCCGGTCACCGCGGCCACACCGTTGATGGTGACGTCGACGGCCACGTCAACGTTCTTGACGGTGAGGTCGTTGAGGTAGTTCATCCGGAACGTGTTGGTGCCATTGACCGAATGCCTGGCCTCACCCGAGGCGACCGAGCTATCCGCGCCGAATGCGGTGTAGGCGCCCAACTCGGGTGAGGTGCCCCACCCGGACGCCACGATGCGCGCGCAGTCGTCTCGGCCGACCCGCAACGCGACCCGGAGAGGGGTGTTGCGGGTCAGGAGCTCGTACCACGGTCCAGTCGGGTTCTCGGGGTTGTAGTCGCCGTCGCCGTGCTCCGGTCCGTCGTCCAGCACCAGCTCGCACTTGCACGGCACCGCCTTCGTGGCCTCGTCCTTGCCGCCCTGCGTGATCGTGATGCTCGTGCCCTGCCGAACGTCCTGCTGCACCTCGCGCCACCCGTTCAGGAAGAGCTCCACGATTGGCGCGCGCGGGAAGGTGAGCGTCATGCCGGCCGCCACGTGATGTCGCCGGACCGGAACAGGGTGTCGATCAGCGTGCCGACCGCAGCGTCCGCGTTGCCGCCAACCATCAGCACGCCGCCACCACCGCTGTCCTGCCCGCGCGGCACCAACCGCTCACCGGCCTGCGCGATGATCATCTGCTCAGTGCCGACCATGCCGCCCACTACGCCGCCGCCGTGCATCCGCTTCAGGTGCGGGATGTTCGGGACATCAGCGAACGGGTTGATCACGTTGATGCCGTAGATCAAATCGTTGATGCGGTCGATCATCCAGTTGACGACGTCGATCGCCACGTTCGCCGCGCCCTTGAAGGCGTCCCGGAAGAATCCGCCAATCGCTCCGAGCGCGTTGCCGACGGCGCCCGGGATACCACGGAAGAAGTCGATCACACCGTTCCACGCGCCCTTGATCCAGTCGATCGCCCCGCCGAACACGCGCTTCACGAACCCGGCGACCGAATCGAACACGCCGATGACGATGTTG
>Ga0193717_1001030_pt1 | contig 17544 bp, 14 predicted proteins | sample U2c2metaG_FD_145900 | JGI IMG/M metagenome (GOLD analysis project Ga0193717, IMG submission 145900) | Soil microbial communities from a riparian zone of the East river system, Colorado, United States - U2c2 | ecosystem: Environmental > Terrestrial > Soil > Riparian zone | place: USA: East River... | reverse complement strand
GGCTTGAGAACGCTGGGGAAGGCGCCCCTCGAGCACAGGAGGTCCGGTGGCGACGACTCGTGGCGTTCTTTACGTCCACACGGTGCCGTCAGCGTTGTGCCCGCATGTCGAGTGGGCAGCGGGCGGCATCCTTGGTGTGCCCGTGAAGCTTGACTGGACCCCGCAGCCAGCGGCCCAGGGGACTTACCGGGCAGAGCTGTCGTGGCAGGCGGAAGCCGGCACGGCGGCGAAGTTGGCGTCCGCTCTTCGCGGTTGGCAGAAGCTGCGCTTCGAGGTCACCGAGGAACCGAGCAACGGCGTCGAAGGCGAGCGGTACTCCTTCACGCCGACTCTCGGTGTCTTCCATGCGACCACCGGGGTGCACGGCGACATCATGGTGCCGGAAGAGCGGCTGAAGGCAGCGATGCTCAAGGCCGCCAGTGGCGAGGCAGATCTGACCGAGGAGGTCGAGCGGCTGCTCGGCCGTCCCTGGGACGACGAGCTCGAACCGTTCCGGTACGCCGGCGACGGCGCGCCAGTCCGCTGGCTACATCAGGTGGTGTGAGAGCGCGATCCTGAGAACTTCAGAAGAAAGCAGTTCCGCTGAGAGCTTTCTCCGAACTTTTCTACGATGCTAGGTGTCAGACATTCCACCAGGGTGGGAAAAGGACCGTGGCCGCTGGGCCACCGGGTGTCGGGACACCCCCGGTAGTCAGAAACAGCGGCCGCACCACTTGAAGGGCGCGAACCTCACGGTTCGCGCCCTTTCATCTTGCTAACGTCCGAAGACCCGAGGGGCAGGCCCCCCGGGTCTTCGGACGTAAGGCGTCTCTACAGGGGGATGTTGCCGTGGTGGCCGCGAACCCGGCCGGTGGACTCGGCGAGGGCGATCGCGGCGGCGAGGGCGGAGCGGGTGGCGCTGGGCTCGACGACCTCGTCGACGACGCCGATCTGGCGGGCTCGTTCGATCCCGCCGGCGATCTTCTCGTGTTCGGCGGCCAGCTCGGCCTCGACCTGGGGACGCAGCTCGGGCGCAACCTCGGCCAGCTTGCGACGGTGCAGGATGCGGATCGCGGCGATCGCGCCCATCACGGCCACCTCGGCCCGCGGCCAGGCGAACACCCTTGTCGCACCCAGCGATCGCGCGTTCATCGCGATGTAGGCGCCGCCGTAGGTCTTCCGGGTCACCAGGGTGACCCGCGGTACGACCGACTCGGCGAAGGCGTGCAGCAGCTTAGCGCCACGCCGTACGACGCCGTCCCACTCCTGACCGACACCGGGCAGGTAGCCGGGGACGTCGACCAGCACGACCATCGGGATCCCGAACGCGTCGCACATCCGGACGAAGCGGGCCGCCTTCTCCGCACTCAGCGCGTCGAGGCAGCCGCCGAGCCGGAGCGGGTTGTTCGCGATCACGCCGATGGTCCGCCCACCGAGCCGGCCGAGCGTGGTGACGATGTTCGGGGCCCACCGCTGGTGCAGCTCGACCCCCGACCCTTCGTCGAGCACCCCACCGACCAGCGGATGAACGTCGTACGCGCGCTTGGCCGACTCGGGCAGCAGCCCGGACAGGTCGGTGTCCGGCACGTCGCTGGAGACGTCGCCCTGGTTCGAGAACAGGTCGGCCAGCTGACGGGCCTTCTCGATCGCGGCGGCCTCGGAGTCGGTGGTGATGTGCACGACGCCGGAGCGCCGGCCGTGCGGCTCGGGACCGCCGAGGCGCAGCATGTCGACGTCCTCACCGGTGACCGAGCGAACCACGTCCGGACCGGTGACGAAGATCCGGCCCTCGGGGCCGAGGATGACGATGTCGGTCAGCGCCGGTCCGTACGCCGCGCCGCCCGCCGCCGGACCGAGCACCACAGAGAGCTGCGGGATCTTCCCGGAGGCCTGCGTCATCTCGTAGAAGATCCGGCCGACGGCGTGCAGGCTGAGCACGCCCTCGGCCAGCCGGGCGCCGCCGGAGTGCCACAGACCGATGATCGGCAGCTCCTCCTGGCGGGCGACCTGGTAGGCCTTGACCACGACCTCGCAGCCCTCGTCGCCCATCGCGCCACCCATCACCGTGGCGTCCGAGCAGAAGGCGACCACCGGCGCACCGGCGATGGTGCCGCGGACCGCGAGCATGCCGGACAGGTCGTCCGGGGTGATCAGCTCGAGGGTGCCCGGGTCCAGCAGCTGGGTCAGCCGGCTGAACGGGTTGCGGGGATCCTGCTCACGGGGCAGCTTCGCCGGTTTGACGGGGGCAGTGGTCACAGGGGTCCTCCCGGATCAGACGGACTGACGGCAGCAGACTGAGGTTGAAGCTTCAGACTGTTTTGAAGGCGAGGGCGACGTTGTGGCCGCCGAAGCCGAAGGAGTTGTTCAGTGCCGCGATGTCCCCGTCACCGAGCTTGCGCTGCTCGGTCGCGATGTCGAGATCGACCCCGTCATCGACCTTGTCCAGATTGATGGTCGGCGGTACCAGCCGGTGGTGCAGGGCGAGCACGGTGGCGATCGACTCGACCGCACCGGCCGCACCGAGCAGGTGACCGATCATCGACTTCGGCGCGGTCGCGACCGCGTGGTCCGCCGCACTACCGAGTGCCTTGCGGATCGCCACCGACTCGGCCACGTCGCCGGCCGGGGTGGAGGTCGCGTGGGCGTTGATGTGCACGATGTCGCCGGTGGCGAGGTCGCCCTCGCGTAGCGCCTGCTTCATCGCGCGCTCGGCGCCCGAACCGGTCGGGTCGGGCTGCACGATGTCGTGGCCGTCGGCGGTGATACCGGCGCCGGCGAACTCGGCGTAGATCTTCGCGCCGCGAGCGATCGCGTGCTCGTACTTCTCCAGGACCAGGACGCCGGCGCCCTCACCAAGCAGGAAGCCGTCGCGATCGACGTCCCACGGCCGGGATGCGCGCTCGGGGTCGTCGTTGCGCTTGCTCAGCGCCATCATCTGGCCGAACGCGGCCAGCGGCAGTCCGGCGATCGACCCCTCGGCGCCACCGGCGACCACGATGTCGGCGCGGCCGAGCCGGATCTGGTCGGCGGCCAGCGAGATGGCCTCGTTGCTCGAGGCGCAGGCGGAGACCGGCGTCTGCACGCCGGCCAGCGCGCCGAGCTCGAGGCCGACGTTGGCGGCGGCCGAGTTCGGCATCAGCATCGGGATCGCCAGCGGCGACACCCGGCGCGGGCTGGTCTTCAGCGCGTCGTAGTTGGTCAGGGTGGTGAGCAGGCCGCCGATGCCGGTCGCGATCGCCACGCCGAGCCGCGTCTTGTCCAGCTCCACGTCGGCCAGGCCGGAGTCGGCCCAGGCCTCCCGGGCGGCGACGATGGCGAACTGGGCGTTGCGGTCCAGCCGGCGGGCCTTGACCCGCTCGATCACCTCGGTCGGCTCGACCGCGGCGGGAGCGGCGATCTTCACCGGCAGCTCCTCGACCCAGTCAGCGGTCAGCAGCTTCGCGCCCGACCGGCCGGCCAACAGCGCGTCCCAAGTGCTGGCGACGTCGCCTCCGACCGGAGTCGTGGCTCCGAGCCCGGTGACGACGACTCGGGTCTTCGACATGGTTACCTCATCCTTCGGGGTGAGAGCGGGTGATGGAAGGTCTAGCCGGAGCGGTTGCTCACCGGACTCTGAGATCCGGTGAGCCCCAGCACGATCGAGGGCGGCGTGGATCAGCCGTTCTGGGCGCGCTCGATGAACGCCACCGCGTCGCCGACGGTCTTCAGGTTCTTGACCTCGTCGTCGGGGATCTTCACGGTGAACTTCTCCTCGGCGGCCACCACGACCTCGACCATGGAGAGCGAGTCGACATCGAGGTCGTCGGTGAAGGACTTGTCCAGCTGGACGTCCTCGACCGGGATGCCCGCGATCTCGTTGACGATCTCGGCGAGGTTGGAGCGGATCTCTTCGGTGCTGGCCATCAGTTCGTTTCCCTTTCGGATTTCTGCTGCTGCTGGGGTTCGCCGGGACCGGCCACCTGAGCCGTTCCCGGACATCTCTGTTAGGGGAGCCGGATCACCTGGGCGGCGAAGACCAGGCCCGCGCCGAAGCCGATGATGAGAGCGAGATCGCCGCTCTTGGCTTCGCCGCTGTCCCGCATCGCGGTGAGCGCGAGCGGGATCGAGGCGGCCGAGGTGTTGCCCTGCCGCTCGATGTCACGAGCAACCTTGACATGCTCGGGCAGCTTCAGCGCGCGACGCATCGCGTCGGTGATCCGCATGTTCGCCTGGTGCGGCACGAACAGGTCGAGGTCCTCGGACTTCACCCCGGCCACGTCCAGCGCCTGCTGTGCGGTCTTCGCCATCTCGAACGAGGCCCACCGGAACACCGGGTTGCCGTCCATCCGCAGGTTCGGCCAGTTGTAGCTGCCGGCCGCCTCCTGCCAGGACTCCTTCTGGCTGATCACCTCGTGCTGGGTGCCGTCGGATCCCCACACCACCGGGCCGATGCCCGGCTGCTCGGACGGCCCGACCACGGCAGCCCCCGCGCCGTCGGCGAAGATGAACGCCGTACCGCGGTCGGTCCGGTCGGTGATGTCGCTCAGTCGCTCGACCCCGATCACCAGCACGTACTTCGCGCTGCCGCCGCGGATCAGGTCACTGGCCATCGCGATGCCGTAGCAGAACCCCGCGCAGGCGGCCGAGACGTCGAACGCGGCCGCGGTCGGAGCGCCGACCGCCACCGCGATCTGGGTCGCGATCGCGGGGGTCTGGTAGAGGTGCGTGACGGTGGCGACGATGACACAGCCGACCTGCGCCGGGTCGACCCCCGAGTCCTCCAGCGCGGCCTTGGCGGCGTGCGTGGACATCATCAGTACGGTCTCGTCCGGCTCGGCCCAGCGCCGCTCCTTGATCCCGGAGCGGGTCTGGATCCACTCGTCGCTGGAGTCGATGTGCTCGAGGATCTCCGAGTTCGGCACCACCCGGCGCGGGCGGTAGGCGCCGATGCCGAGGACCGCGGTGTGGGTGGCGCCGGTGGACGGCGTGATCTGCGCGTTCATCAGTTCACCGCGCTCGGGTGCAGGCGGACCAGCGGCTGACCTGGGGCGACCGGGTCGCCCTCCTCCACCAGCCACTCGACCACGATGCCCCCATGCGGAGCCCGTACTTCGAGTTCGTCGCGCAAGCTCTTCACCATCGCCACCACCTCACCGGCCTCGACCGTGTCGCCGGGCTCACGGGGCACGTTCGCCTCACGGGTGAACGTGCCCTTCATCGGGGCGACCAGGAGCCGCCAGGTCGGGGAGGCGTTGATCTCCGAGGGGCTGCCGTGCTTGTCCACGAAGGCGCGGGCATCGTCCAGCTGATCGGGCGTCTTCAGCGCGAAGGTCTCGACACCCTTCAGCGCCCGCTTGGCGATCCCGGTCAACGTGCCGGCCGGGGTCATCTCCAGGATGCCGGTCACCTGTAGGTCGGCCATCGTCTGCATACACAGGTCCCAGCGGACCGGCGCGTTGACCTGCTGGACCAGCCGGCTCAGGACGTCGCGGCCGTCGTGCACGATCTGGCCGTCGCGGTTCGAGATCAGTCGCGAGCGCGGGTCGTGGGTGGTGATGGACCGGGCGTAGCCGGCCAGCGTCTGGACGGCCGGCTCCATGTGCTTGGTGTGGAAGGCACCTGCGACGGACAGCGGGACCAACCGGGCCTTGGCCGGCGGGTCGGCGGCCAGTGCGGCCAGCTCTTCGACCGTGCCGGCGGCAACGATCTGACCGGGGCCGTTGTCGTTCGCGGCGGTCAGGCCGTGCTCGACGAGCTTGGCCAGCACCTCGTCGCGATCTCCGCCGAGCACCGCGGTCATGGAGGTGGCGGTCGCGGCCGAGGCAGCTGCCATCGCCTTGCCGCGCTCGCGGACCAGGACCATCGCCTGCTCGGCGCTGATCACGCCGGCACCGACGGCAGCGGCGATCTCACCGACGCTGTGGCCGGCCAGCGCGCCCATCTTGGTGAACGCGTCGCCGGGGTGCGGGAAGACCGCGAGCGCGGCCAGCATGCTGGAGGCGACCAGCAGCGGCTGCGCGATCGCGGTGTCGCGGATCGTGTCGGCGTCGGCCTTCGTGCCGTAGTGGACGAGGTCGAGGCCGGCCACCGCGGACAGCCAGTTGAGCCGGTTCTCGAAGACGGGGTCCTCGAGCCAGGGCTCGAGGAAACCTGGGGTCTGGGCGCCCTGTCCGGGCGCGACGATGACGAGCACGGGACAACTCTCCCTGAGCCGGGACGTTCGTGGGCCGGGCAGCCGCACGAATTCTACCGGCCCGCTTTTGTAGGAATCCTACAAAGTGTACGAACCGGGCTCCGGGTTGAGCAGGCGGCCCAGGGTCAGTGCGACACGCAGTGTGAAAGCGTCGCGGGGATTCGTCGGGGAGTAGCCCGTGATTTCCCCCACACGCTTCAGCCGGTACCGGACGGTATTGGCGTGGATGAACATCGCCCGGGCCGTCGCCTCGATGGAACCACCGGAGTCCAGGTACGCCGAAACGGTGTCCAGCAGCACCCCATCGCCCATTGTGAGCGGGCCGTAGACGTCGGAGGCCAGTTGGCGGCGGGCATGACCGTCGCCGGACAGTGACCGTTCGGGCAGCAGTTCGTCGGCCTGGACCGGCCTTGGAGCACCCGGCCAGGCGGGCGCCGCGCGGAGTCCGGCGACCGCTGCCCGGGCCGACGTGACCGCCGCCATCAGGTCCCGCACGGCCGGGCCGACGACGATCGGACCCGGTCCGAAGAATCCGGCGAGTTTTTGTACGATCTCGACAGGTTTGCTCGTACCCCCGAGTACTATCACCAGCCGATCGCCCTGCATCGCGCACAGTGCGTCGGCACCGGCCTCGCGGGCCGCGTGCCGGACCATGTCCGAGACGTTCGCGCTGCCGGTTTCCGCCGCCGGTGCCCTTCCGACGACCACGGCGACGTCCGACGACCCCGACGTACCGGAGCCGGTCCAGCCGAGCGCGGAGGCGCGGGAGCGGACGGATTCGTCGGCTTCACCGCGGATCACCGAGTCGACGACCAGCGCTTCCAGCCGGGCGTCCCAGGCGCCGCGCATCTCGGCGGCCTGGGCGTAGACGGTGGCAGCGGCGAAGGCGACCTCGCGGGCGTAGCGCTGCATCGCCTCGCGGACCACCGGGACGTCGTCCTCGGGCAGCAGGTCGCCGATGGTGTTCTCGATCATCTCGATCGTGGTCCGGACCAGGTCGACGGTCTGGTGCAGCGAGATCACCCGGGTGAACTCACGCGGTGCCGAGCCGAACATCCGGGTCGGCATCGACGAGTGCGCCTCGGGATCACGGAACCAGTCGACGAAGGCGGTGATGCCGGACTGCGCGACCAGTCCGATCCAGGACCGGTCCTGCGCGGACAGTTTGCCGAACCACGGCAGCTTCTCGTCCATCGCGGCGGTCGCGGCGGTGGCGAGTGCTCCGGTCGCACCCTGCAACCGCTCCGCGGTCGCGTCGTGTGCCAAAGCGGCCGCTCGCACCTCGGCCCTGCTCAGCACCTTCGCTGTCCGCTTACCCGCCACGCCCCGACCCTAGCCGCAGTCAGTGGCGCGCTGCGGCTCAGCCGGACGGCCGGACTGCGGCGGATGGTCGGTGCGGGGCGTCATGATGGGGGCATGAGCGACAAGGTGGGTGTGGCGAACGCGGTCGAGGCGCTGCGGGCTATCGGGTACTACCTGGAGCGTGATCGGCAGCCGACCCATCGGGTGAAGGCGTATCGGCGGGCGGCCGACACGATCGAGGCGCTGCCTACTGCCGAGGTGAGGGCCAGGCGCAGGGCCGGGACGCTGACCGAGTTGCCGGGGATCGGCCCGAAGACGGAGGCCGTGATCTTGGAGGCGATGGACGGCGCGACCCCGTCGTACCTGGTGAAGCTGGAGCAGGCGGCGGGTGCCCTGACCGAAGCCGGTACTACGCTGCGCTCCGAACTGACCTCGGATCTGCATCTGCATTCCGAGTGGTCCGACGGCGGTAGCCCGATCGAGGAGATGGCGCGGACGGCGTTCCGGTTGGGGCACAAGTACATGGCGCTCACCGACCACTCGCCGAGATTGACCGTGGCGAACGGGTTGTCCCGGGAGCGGCGGTTGCAGCAGATCGACGTGGTCGGCGAGCTGAACAAGAAGCTCGCGGACGAGTTGGACGGCTTCACCATCCTGAACGGGATCGAGGTGGACATCCTGGACGACGGGTCGCTCGACTGTGACACCGAGATCCTGGCCCGGCTCGACCTCGTGGTCGCCAGCGTGCACTCGAAGCTGCGGATGGCCTCCGAGCCGATGACGGAGCGGATGGTCCGGGCGATCGCGAACCCTCACGTCGACGTCCTCGGGCACTGCACCGGACGGCTGATCACCGGCGATCGGGGGACCCGGCCGGAGTCGGCGTTCGATGCCGAGGTGGTGTTCGAGGCCTGCCGGCAGTTCGGTACGGCGGTGGAGATCAACTCGCGGCCCGAACGGCTGGATCCGCCGAAACGCCTGCTGGCGTTGGCCGTCGAGGCCGGCTGCATGTTCTCGATCGACACGGACGCGCATGCGCCGGGTCAGCTCGACTGGCAGGTCTACGGCTGCGAGCGGGCCGAGGAGTGCGGTGTCACGGCAGACCGCGTGATCAACTCCTGGGAATCGGACGCATTGCTGGCCTGGGCCCGCGCCTGAGTGGCGCGGGCGCGGGCTCAGTCAACTTCGTCGTCGAAGGGCCTGACCTCGATCGGCACCCCGCAGGCCGCGGTGGCCTTGGCAGCCCATCCGTGCGCGGCCTCCAGATCGGGCGACCTGATCACCCAGAAGCCGGCCATGTACTCCTTCGCCTCCGTGAACGGGCCGTCGGTGATCAGCACCTCGTCGCCGGTGATGCGCACCACCGAGGAGTCGGACACCGGGAGCAGACCGCCGCCGAACATCCAGACGCCCTGGGCCCGCATCTCCTCGTTCACGGCCTCCACCGCGCCCGGTGGCGAGATCGGAGCGGGTGCTCCTTCGACATGCTGGACCGCGAGCAGATATTGCTTCATCTTCGTCTTCCCTTCGTCGAGTTCGTAGCCGTTCCTTGCCACCTACACGAACGGCCGGAGCGGGAATCGACACCGGCCCCAAGAATTCCACGACCAGGCGTCCATACTCGGTCTATGAGCGATCTGGAGAAGGATCCGGCCGAGGTGGTTCATCAGTCTTCCGAGGCCGAAGGGCCGGTGCTGGAACTGCTCGAGGCGCGACAGGTGGTGCTGGGACGGACCACCAAGGTCCGGCGGCTGCTGCCGAACAAGAACCGGCGGATGGTCGGCGCCTGGTGCTTCGCCGATCACTACGGCCCGGACGACCTGACCAAGCGCGTCGATCCGTACGACGTGCCGGGTGCCGCGGGGATGTTGGTGCCGCCGCATCCGCACACCAGCCTGCAGACGGTCAGCTGGCTGTTCGAGGGCGAGATCGAGCACCGCGACAGCGTCGGCTCGCACGCGATGGTCCGGCCCGGAGAGCTCAACATCATGACGGCGAGCAACGGCATCGCCCACTCCGAGGTCTCACTGCCCAGCGCGCCCCCGATGCTCCACGGTGCCCAACTTTGGGTTGCCCTGCCCGACTCCGTCCGCTCGACCGTCACGCCGACCTTCAACGCGTACGCCGAACTGCCCGAACTGACGCTCGACGGAGCCCGGGCCACGGTGATGATCGGTACGGTCGGCGGAGTCACCTCGCCCGCTCCGGCGTACACGCCTCTCGTCGGGGCGGATGTGATCGTCGAGCCGGGACGGACCGTCACCCTGCCGCTCACTGCTGCCTTCGAGTACGCCGTCCTCGTGGTGGACGGGTCGCTCCAAGTCGGCGAACTGAATCCCGGCTTCGGCGAGATGGCCTACCTCGGTACCGGGCGGGACTCGATCGAGCTGGTTGCCAGCAGCAACGGAGCCCGGTTCCTGCTGCTCGGCGGGGAACCGTTCGAGGAGGAGCTGGTGATGTGGTGGAACTTCATCGGCCGCACCCACGAGGAGATAGTTGCCGCTCGCAATGACTGGATGGCATCCATCGACGCCCACGGCAGCGACCGCTTCCCGGTGGTGGCCGGCTACGACGGCGATGCCCTCCCGGCCCCGCCGCTACCCGGCACTCGCCTGAAGCCTCGCCCGCGGTCCCGCTAGCCGGAGACGGTGGAAGCCAAGCCAGGCAAGGTTTTTGAAGCGGTCTTCCGGCGGCGGTAGTAGGCCCAGGTCAGGATCAGAAGGGCCGGGCCCCAGAGGTTGAGCGGCGCGTAGCTGGCGACCATCAGGACCTTCGCGCCGTCGCTGGTGAACGGCATGAAGTCGTCGGTGAAGATGCCGCGGAAGCCGTAGCTCCAGATCGCGATCAATGCCAGGCTGCCCAGCGTCGCCGGAATGATGGCGGCGTACGGCGCCACGCGGCGACCGCTCAGCCACGGGATCCACCGGGGGACCACCTCGCCCCAGGGCTTGACCAGGCCGAACGCGGTCAGGGCGACGGCCTCCGAGAAGACGCTCAGGCCGATGATGTACCAGACCTCCCACCCCTGCACGGTGAACGGCTGCCCGTAGTCGTCCACCGTGCCCATCGACCACCCTGCCGCGATGCCGAGCCGCCACAGCCCGGACGGCAACGTCAACAGCGGAATCACGTGCGCCAGGAGGTAGGCCCACCGCGGTACGGGATGTTCGGTTGTCTTCATACCCCGAGCATCGCGTACGTCCGCAGTGCCGGTCCTCACCCTACGGAGTGAACGGTCTCCCTCCGAAGTAGATAAGAATCGCCCCCGACCCGTCGTACGGGTCGGGGGCGGTCTTTTCGGAGCTCAGGCGCCGGCGCCCTCTTGCTTCACGCCGGCTACCGCGGTGGGGTCGTCGATGCGGTACTTGCGGGCTGCCTCGGCCGCTACCTCGCGTTTGACGTCGCCCCGCTTGGCCAGGATTTCCAGGGTGGCGACGACGATGGACTCGGCGTCGACGTGGAAGTGGCGGCGTGCCGCGGCCCGGGTGTCGGCCAGGCCCCAGCCGTCGGTACCGAGGGAGGTGTAGTCGTTCGGCACCCAGCGGGAGATCTGGTCCTGGACCGCGCGCATGAAGTCGCTGACGGCGACCACCGGGCCCTTGGTGTCCTTGAGTTGCTCGGTGATGAACGGCACCCGCTCGTCCTCGTCCGGGTGGAGCAGGTTGTACTCCTCCACGGCGATCGCTTCGCGGCGCAACTCGTTCCAGGACGTCGCGGACCAGATGTCGGCCGCGACCGAGTACTCCTCGGCCAGGATCTGCTGAGCCTTGCGGATCCACGGCAGGGCGACACCCGAGCCGAGCAGCTGCACCCGCGGTACGTCGTCGCCCGCGGCCGTCGGGTACTCCGAGAAGCGGTACAGCCCCTTCAGCAGGGCCGCCACGTCGAGGTTCTCCGGCTCCGCGGGCTGCGCGACCGGCTCGTTGTAGACGGTGAGGTAGTAGAAGACGTCCTCGCCGTACGGCTTGTCCTTGTCCAGCCCGTAGCCGTACATCCGGCGCAGACCGTCCTTGACGATGTGCGCGACCTCGTAGGCGAAGGCCGGGTCGTAGTGCACCGCGGCCGGGTTCGACGAGGCGAGCAGTGGGGAGTGGCCGTCGGCGTGCTGCAGACCCTCGCCGGTCAGGGTGGTCCGGCCGGCGGTGGCGCCGATCAGGAACCCACGGCCGAGTTGGTCGCCCATGGCCCAGAGTTGGTCGCCGGTCCGCTGGAACCCGAACATCGAGTAGAAGATGTAGAACGGGATCATCGGTTCGCCGTGCGTCGCGTACGCCGTACCGGCCGCGATCATCGAGCCCATCGCACCGGCCTCGCTGATGCCCTCGTGCAGCAGCTGGCCCTTCTCGGACTCCTTGTACGCGAGCAGCAGGTTGCGGTCGACCGACTCGTAGGTCTGCCCGTGCGGCGAGTAGATCTTCGCCGTCGGGAACATCGAGTCCATCCCGAAGGTGCGGTACTCGTCCGGCGCGATCGGCACGATCCGGTGCCCGATCTCCGGGTCCTTCATCAGGTCGCGGAACAACCGGACGAGCGCCATCGTGGTCGCCACCGGCGTCTTCTCGTTGCCCTTGCTGAGCGGCTTGTAGACGTCGTCACCAGGCAGCTTCAGCGTCTTCGGCCGGACCCGGCGCTCGGGCAGGAAACCGCCGAGCTGCTGGCGGCGCTCCATCATGTACTGGTACTCCGGCGAGTCGGTGCCGGGGTGGAAGTACGGCGGGTCGTACGCGTTCTCCAGGGCCTTGTCCTCGATCGGCAGGTAGAGCCGGTCGCGGAAGGTCTTCAGGTCGTCCGAGGTGAGCTTCTTCATCTGGTGGGTCGCGTTGCGGCCCTCCAGCGCCTCGATCGTCCAGCCCTTGATGGTCTGGGCCAGGATCACCGTCGGCTGGCCGACGTGCTCACTCGCGTTCTTGAAGGCCGCGTAGACCTTGCGGTAGTCGTGGCCGCCGCGGGGCAGCTTGCGCAGGTCCTCGTCGGACAGGTTCCGGACCATTGCCTGCAGCCGCTGGTCGCCGCCGAAGAAGTTGTTCCGGATGTACTCGCCGGACTCCACGGAGTACGTCTGGAACTGGCCGTCGGGGGTGGTGTTCATCTTGTTGACCAGCGCGCCGTCGTGGTCCTGGGCCAGCAGCGAGTCCCACTCGCGGCCCCAGATCACCTTGATCACGTTCCAGCCCGCACCGCGGAAGAACGCCTCCAGCTCCTGGATCACCTTGCCGTTGCCGCGGACCGGTCCGTCCAGCTGCTGCAGGTTGCAGTTGATCACGAAGGTGAGGTTGTCCAGCTCCTCGCGGGCGGCCAGGCCGATCGCGCCGAGCGACTCCGGCTCGCCCATCTCGCCGTCACCGAGGAACGTCCAGACGTGCTGCTGGCTGGTGTCCTTGATGCCGCGGTGGTGCAGGTACCGGTTGAAGCGCGCCTGGTAGATCGAGTCCAGCGCGGCCAGCCCCATCGAGACCGTCGGGTACTCCCAGAAGTCCGGCATCAGCCTCGGGTGCGGGTACGACGACAGTCCCTGCCGCGGGCCGCGGGAAACCTCCTGGCGGAAGCCGTCCAGCTGGTCCGCGGACAGCCGGCCCTCGAGGAAAGCGCGGGCGTAGATGCCGGGGGAGGCGTGACCCTGGATGAAGACCTGGTCGCCACCGCCCGGGTGGTCCTTGCCGCGGAAGAAGTGGTTGAAACCGACCTCGTACAGGCTGGCCGCGGACTGGTAGGTGGCGATGTGGCCGCCGACCTCGAGGCCCTTGCGGTTGGCCTTGCTCACCATCACGGCGGCGTTCCACCGGATGAAGGCCCGGATCCGCCGCTCGATGTGCTCGTCGCCGGGGAACCAGGGCTCGCGCTCCGGCGGGATCGAGTTGATGTAGTCGGTGCTCCGCAGGGCGGGCACCCCCACCTGTCGCTCCCGGGCCCGTTCGATCAGCTTGAGCATCAGGTAGCGCGCTCGCGCCTTACCGCGTTCGTCCAGCACGGCGTCGAGCGATTCGACCCATTCACGAGTTTCGTCAGGGTCGATGTCGGGGAGCTGGGTGGGCATCCCCTCGGTGATGATGGCTGGTGGTTCGTGTCCGGAAGCCACGGTGTCCTGCCGTTCTGTCTAGTCGGTCTCTCAGTAATCCTGTCACCTGTTCGGAATGCGTTCTACTTCGCATCGACAACCTTGCCCGAACCGGCCCCCATGGCCCCGCCGGGAGCGGACACGCGCGGTCCACGCCACGCGCATAGCGGACACGTCACGAACCCTCGTGCATACTTGCGCGACGCGGTAGGCCACGATGGACTACTGCTACTGACGCCTACCCCCGGGCGACCGGGGACGACGGAGGAGGAAACGTGAGCGCGACCGCGGACCACGCGGACGGCAAGAGCGGTGAGCCGAACATGGCTTCCCGCCTGGGCTTGGAGAGCGGCACAGTCGTGCTGGAGCTCGGCTACGACGACGACTCGGACGACGCCTTCCGCGACGCCATCCAGGAACTGACCGGCGAGTCTTTCGCCGGGGATGACATGGACGACGTCGTCGACGTCGTCCTGTGCTGGTTCCGGGACGACGACGGGGATCTGGTGGACGCCCTGTTCGAGACCCTCACCGACCTGAAGTCCGGGGGAGTGGTCTGGCTGATGACCCCGAAGGTCGGCCGGGACGGGTACGTCGACGCCAGCGAGGTCGCCGAGGCGGCCGACACCGCCGGGCTCTCCGCGACCAGCAGTCTGACCGTGACCGACAACTGGTCGGCCACCAAGCTGGTGATGCCGAAGTCGCCCCGGACCAAGCGGTGACCGCTGCCGTCCCTGGGGTCGGCACCGAGGCACCGGACTTCACCGCCCGGAACCAGCACGGCGAGCAGCTCCGGCTCTCGGAGTACCGGGGCCGGCGCAACGTCGTGCTGGTGTTCTACCCGCACGCCTTCAGCCGGGTCTGCGGCGACGAGCTCCGCGCCCTCCGGGACCGCCCGGACCTGCTCCGGCAGGCGGAGTTCCTGGCCGTCTCGTGCGACTCGATGTACACCCTGCGCGCGTACGCCGAGGCGGAGCGGCTGGAATTCGGTCTGCTCAGCGATTTCTGGCCGCACGGGGCCATCGCCGCGCAGTACGGGGTGTTCGACGCGGAGCCGGGGACGGCGGCGCGGGGCACCTTCGTGATCGACACCGGCGGGGTGATCCGCTGGTCGGTGGTGAACCCGAGGTCGCAGGCGCGCAGCCTGGACGACTACGCGCAGGCACTGGCCGGGCTGGGCGCCAGTCTCCGGTAGACTCCTCGCTCGCGGTTCACGGGTGCTTAGCTCAGCGGTAGAGCGCTTCCCTTACAAGGAAGATGTCGGGGGTTCGATCCCCTCAGCACCCACCCTGATCCACTCCGCGGACGGTCTCCGTTCCACTCTGCGGAACTGTCGCGGGGCTCATTCCCCGACTGCGCGGACGGCCGTATCGCGGTCGCGTTCCGATCGTTGTGCACGTATTGGCGGCCACCGGATTTCTTAACTATCGGCTGCTGAAACGGACTCTCCGGCGCCGCCCCGCGGCTGGTAGGGTTCACGGCTGTCGGTCGGCACGATGACGCACCGGGTCCACCTGGTCACGCCCTCGTTTCCGACCGGCCGCAACGGGGCCTGTTCTGTCGGTGAAGTGAGGTTGAGACGGGCATGCCCTCGCCCGGCTCCGTCCAGTTGGGGAGGCGCGTAACCGTGGGTCGCCTGGCTGCTGGCGCCTCTAGCTTCCCGGCTCGCCCGTCGGGATTCGTATGGTGAGGAACGGCGTGGATCGCCCGGCGATCAGTACGGGCCCGGCTCTGATGATTCCGGCCGGTTATCCCCGGGATCTGCCCAGCGCTCTGCTCCGCGCGGCTCGCGATTTCGGTACTTCGGGCGTCGTGGAGATCGGTCCGGACGGGCGTGAGACCCGCCTCGATTTCCCGACGCTGCTCGAGCTCGCCGCGCGGATCCTGGCCGGCCTGCGGGCGAACGGCGTACGGGCTGGTGATCCCGCGGTCGTGCACTGCACCGAGCCGGTCGGATTCTTCGCCGCGTTCTGGGCCTGCACGCTGGGCGGGATCCGGCCGCTGCTGATCGGGCCGTCGCCAGCGGGCGACACCACCGAGGAGGGCCGCGAGCGGCTCCGGAAGGTGACGGAACTGCTCGGCTGGACCGTGCTGATCGGCCGCCCGTCGGACCTGCCGGACGACCTCGGTCTGCCGGTCCTGGATCCGGACGCCCTGGCCGGCCACGAGCCGACCTCCGAGTTCCACCGGCCGGCGGCCGACGACGTCGCGGTATTGATGATGTCGTCCGGTACGACCGGGACGCCGAAGATCATCCAGCTGACGCATCGCGGCCTGGTCGAGTTCGCCGCCGGTACGCCGGCGATGCTCCCGGTGCGGCCTGGTCAGACGACGCTCAACTGGTTGCCGCTGGACCACAGTGGAGCGTTCCTGCTCTACCACCTGCTGCCGGTGTTCACCGGCTGCACGAACATCCACGTCGCCACCGACTGGGTGCTCGCGAATCCGCTGCGCTGGCTCGATCTGATGGACCAGCACCGGGTGAACCACTCCTGGTCGGCGAACTTCGGGTACCGCCTCGCGACCGCGGCAATCGCGGGTGAGCCGGACCGGCATTGGGATCTGTCCGCGCTGCGGAGCCTGGTCAGCGGTGGCGAGCAGATCACCGTGCCGGTGATGACGGAATTCCTCCGGCTGACGAACCGCTTCGGCGTCGTACCGGAGACCTTCGTCGCGGCATGGGGGATGGCGGAGACGGTCACCGGGATCACGTTCGCGCGGCCCGGGTTGACGCCGAACGTGCATCGGGTCCGGATCCCACCGACGGGTGTCGTTGAGTGGGTCGACCAGCGGACCACGGCCGGGAAGGTTGCTGTTGCTCGGCCAGGGAAGTCCCGGGCCGATGCGCCCGGCGTACTGAGTCTGGTGTCGGTCGGAGCGCCCGCGCCGGGGACCACCGTGCGCATCGTGGGACCCAACGGCGCAGTGCTGCCGGAGGGACGGATCGGGCAACTGCAGGTCGCGTCCGCGCGGGTGACGCCGGGCTACCTCGGCAATCCCGACGCTGACCGCGTCGCGTTCCCGGCGGGCAACTGGCCGGCCCGGAAGTGGTTGGCGACGGGCGACCAGGCGTTCATCACCGGCGGCCAGGTGGTCATCACCGGCCGCGACAGCGAACGCATCATCCTGAACGGCCAGAACTACTACGCCCACGACCTCGAAGCACTAGCCAGTACTGCGCCCGGCGCCGAACCGGGCCTCGTCGCAGCCTGCGGAATCGCCGACGCCACCACAGGCACCGACCGCCTGGTCATCTTCTACGCCATTCCCCCGGAGCCCCCGACAGGCGACACCAACCCGCCAGCCGGCCTGACCGAGTCCGGGGCAGTCGACGAGGCGATCCGCGCCGTTCTGCAGGACCGCCTCGGCCTCGCAGCCGAGGTCATCGGCGTCCCACGCCGTCACTTCCCGACCACCCCCGGCGGCAAAATCCTCCGCCCCCTCCTCAAACAACGCTGGCTAGACGGCACCCTCGAAACCACCACCCCGTACGCCGCCTCCCCGTACGCCGCATCGCCGCGCACCACCGCGTCCCTCGCCCCAACGGATCGCCCAGCCGCCCCCATAACGGCAGCCGAACCCGCAAGCCCCCCGCCTATTGAAGCCGACGGCCCTCCCGCCGCAGGTCATTCGACTGCCGCCACCGCCGCAGGTCCTTCACCCGCCGCAGGGGATGCAGGTCTTTCAGCTGCCGCAGGGGTTGCAGGCGCCTCCACTGCCGCGACCGAGCACGCCGCCGGTCTCGCCGGAACGGAGCATGCTCCCGTTTCCCGAACCGACGAGGAAGCCAGTGAGCGCACCACAGAACTCCCGATCGTCCGCCTCGCCTGGCGCCGCACCCTCCAAGACTCCATCCCCGTCCCCCCGTCCCGCCCCACCTTCGGCGCCAACCGCCCCACCGAAGCCGACCCCACCGAGCACCTCGCGTCTGAGCCCCCCGAACCCGCCGCCGAGCACACCGAGCCCGACCAGAGCGAGCGCGATGCCGACGACATCGCGCCCAACCAGGTCGCACCGGCCGCCGAGCGAGCGCCCG
>Ga0193717_1001029_pt1 | contig 17577 bp, 14 predicted proteins | sample U2c2metaG_FD_145900 | JGI IMG/M metagenome (GOLD analysis project Ga0193717, IMG submission 145900) | Soil microbial communities from a riparian zone of the East river system, Colorado, United States - U2c2 | ecosystem: Environmental > Terrestrial > Soil > Riparian zone | place: USA: East River... | reverse complement strand
AAGCGCCCGTCGGTCATCAACGCGACGTCATCGCCGAGCCCGCGTCCGACCAGCGCCGCGGTCACCGCAAGCATTTCGCGCATGCCGGGTCCGCCGGCCGGCCCTTCGTTGCGGATGACGATCACGGCGCCCGCTTCGATGGCGCCGGACTGCACCGCGCGAAACGTGTCCTCTTCGCTCTCGAATACGCGCGCGACACCTTCGAAATGCATGCGGCCCTTGCCGGCAAGCTTCAGCACGCAGCCTTCGGGCGCGAGATTGCCGTACAGAATCGTGTAGCCGCCGCGCGGCTTGAACGCTTTGTCGACCGGCACGACGACGGTCTGTTCCGGCGGTGCGGATGCGGCCGCGTCGAGCTCAGCGAACAGCGTCTTGCCGGTGATCGTCGGCGCATCCTCGATCAGCCCCGCCGCGCGCAGCTCGCGCGCGACCTGCGCCATGCCGCCGGCAGCGCTCATCTCGATCGCGGTGTAGCGGCCGCCGGGCATCAGGTCGGCGATCACCGGAGTCGCCTTGGCGGCGGCTTCGAAATCCTCGAGCGTCAGCGCGACGCCGGCGTCATGCGCGATCGCAAGCAGGTGCAGCACCGCATTGGTCGAACCCGCCGTCGCCGCGACGATACGCGCCGCGTTGCGGAACGCGGCCGGCGTGAGAATGTCGCGCGGCTTGCGCTGTTCGCGCAGCGCCGCGAGTGCGAGCTCGCCGCAGCGGCGCGCGACGTCGCGCTTGGCCGGATCGGTCGCGGCGACGTCGTTGAAACCGAGCGGCGAGAGGCCTAGCGCCATCAGCACCATCGACATCGTGTTCGCGGTGAACTGTCCGCCGCAGGCGCCAGCGCCGGGACAGGCCTTGCGCTCGACTTCGTTGAGGCGGCTGTCGTCGATGCGGCCCGCGCCGTGCGCGCCGACCGCCTCGAACACCTGCTGGATCGTGATCGAGCGGCCGTCCAGTTGTCCGTGCGCGATGCTGCCGCCGTACAGCGCGACGCCGGGAATGTTGAGGCGCGCCAGCGCCATCGCCGCGGCCGGGATCGTCTTGTCGCAACCGCACAGCACGACCATCGCGTCGAGACAGTGCCCATCGACCGCGAGCTCGATCGAATCGGCGATGACTTCGCGGCTGACCAGCGAGGCGCGCATGCCGGAGGTGCCCATCGCGATGCCGTCGGTCACCGCGATCGTGTTGAACTCGATCGGCGTGCCGCCGGCCGCGCGCACGCCCGCGCTCGCCGCGACGGCGAGATCGCGCAGATTGAGATTGCACGGCGAGATGTTCGACCAGGTGTGCACCACCGCAACCAGCGGGCGGCGTACTTCCGCCTCGCTGAGCCCGGTCGCATACAGCATCGCCCGCGCCGGCGCGCGATCAGGACCCGTCTTGATCGCATCGCTGCGCATCGTCACGCAGCCTCCTGCGTCGATGCACTGGCGTCGAGCGCGGCCAGCACCGCGGCCGTGACCGCGCGCGTGCCGGCCTTGCCGCCAAGATCGGCGGTGAGCTCGCTGCGCTCGATGACCGCATCGACCGCCTGTTCGATCGCGAGCGCTTCGGCTTCGAGGCCCAGCGAGTGGCGCAGCAACAGTGCAGCGGAGAGGATCGCGCCGAGTGGATTCGCCGCATCCTTGCCGGCGATGTCGGGCGCGGACCCGTGGATCGGCTCATACAACCCCGCGCGGCCGTCGCCGAGCGATGCGGACGGCAGCAGGCCGAGCGATCCGGCCAGCGCCGCGGCTTCGTCGGTGAGGATGTCGCCGAACAGGTTCTCGGTGACGACGACGTCGTAGGCGGAAGGGCGCGTCAGCAGCAGCATCGCCATCGAGTCGACCAGCTGGTGCTCGAGCGCGACGTCGGGGAATTCCTGCGCGACACGCGTAACGGTCTCGCGCCACAGCCGCGAAGTTTCCAGCACGTTGGTCAGCTCGCGCACGAACAGGATGTCGACGCCGGCGAGCCGCTCGTTCTTCAGCGGCGACAGCGCGGCGAGGCGCGGGTGCACGCTGACCGGACGCAGGTTCGCGTAGACGCCGAGCCCGGCGCGCAGCGCGAGCAGGCCCTGCTCGGGCCGCGTCTTCGATTTCGGATCAGACCACCGCGGCCCGCCGACCGCGCCGAGCAGCACCGCATCGGCGTTCTTGCACGCGACCAGCGTCGGCGGCGGCAACGGATCACCGTAGAGGTCGATCGCCAGGCCGCCGATCGGATGCTCGTCGAACGCGAATTCGTGGCCGTGCCGGCGCGCGACTGCACGCAGCACTTCGATCGCTGCAGTGGTCACTTCAGGGCCGATGCCGTCGCCCGGCAATACGACGATCTTCGCTTTCATGCGGCCTCCGCCTGTTTGCTTTCGTATGCGTCGATCGCGTCGGCGTGCTTGAGCAGGAAGCCGAGCTGGTCGACGCCTTCGAGCAGGCACTGCCGCGCGAACGCATCGAGCTCGAACGAGAAACGACCGCCATCGGGCAACTCGATGTAACTGCCGGCGACGTCGATGGCGAGCTCGATGCCCGGATGCTCGAGCAGGTAGCGGTGCTCGCCTTCGGCCAGCACGACTGCGAGCACGCCGTTCTTCAGCGCGTTGCTGCGGAAGATGTCGGCGATTTCCGAGGACAGCACCGCGTGGATGCCATAGTCTGCGAGCGCCCACGGCGCATGCTCGCGCGAGGAGCCGCAGCCGAAGTTGCGGCCGGCGACGAGGATTTCGGCGCCTTTGGCTTCCGCGCGGTTGAGGACGAAATCAGGATTCGGCGAGCCGTCTTCGCGATAACGCCAGTCGTGGAACAGCGCGCGGCCGAGGCCGGTGCGTTCGGTGGTCGTCAGGAAGCGCGCGGGGATGATGCGGTCGGTGTCGATGTTTTCGAACGGCAGCACGACGGTGCGTGAGCGGATGTGGGTCAGGGGTTTCATTGGGTGTCTCCTTCTCCTGTCATCACCGTTCTCCGCTCCGTCGTCATCGCTCTCCGCTCCGTCATCCCGGCGAAAGCCGGGACCCAGTGCCTTCGCTTCACGAACAAAGTCGCTGGGTCCCGGCTTTCGCCGGGATGACGAGGGGTGGGGGTGTGGCGAGGAGTTGTGATGTGCATGTTCATGCGGCCTCCGGCGCGAGATATTCGCGCGGATCGGCGATATGTCCGGCGAGAGCCGTCGCCGCAGCAACCAGCGGACTCGCCAGCACCGTGCGCACACCCGGCCCCTGCCGCCCTTCGAAGTTGCGATTGCTGGTGCTGACGACGAGTTGCCCCGGCCTGGCGATATCTCCATTCATGCCAAGACACATCGAGCAGCCCGGTTCGCGCCACTCGGCGCCCGCTGCGCGAAACACTTCGTGCAGCCCTTCGCGCTCGGCATCGCGCTTGACCTGCTCGGACCCCGGCACGACCAGCATGCGCAAACCGTCCGCGATCCGCCGCCCGCGCAACAGATCGGCGGCGGCGCGCAGATCCGGCAAGCGCGAGTTCGTACAGCTGCCGACGAAGACGATGTCGACACGCGTGCCGGCCAGCGACTTGCCGGATTCGACGCGCATGTAGTCGAGTGCGCGGCGCTCCTGCGCGTTGGTCGCCGCAGGCACCGGTGCGTCGAGCGCGACGACCATGCCGGGATGCGTGCCGTAGGTGATCGCGGGTGTCACCGTCGATGCATCGATATCGACTTCGGCGTCGTAGCGCGCGCCCTCGTCCGAGACCAGCGAGCGCCAGCGCGCCACCGCGCGGTCCCACGCGGCACCCTTCGGCGCCATCGCCCGATCCTTGAGCCACGTAAACGTAGTCTCGTCCGGCGCGATCAAGCCGGCGCGCGCGCCGGCTTCGATCGACATGTTGCAGACGGTCATGCGCTCTTCCATCGACAGCGCGCGGATCGTGCTGCCGCGGTATTCGATGACACTGCCGGTGCCGCCGTTGATGCCGATCGTGCCGATGATGTGCAGGATCAGATCCTTGGCGCCGACGCCGCGCGCGAGTTTTCCTTCGACGTTGATCGCAAGCGTCTTCGGCTTGCGCTGCAGCAGGCACTGCGTCGCCAGCACATGGCCGACCTCAGTGGTGCCGATGCCGAACGCGAGTGCGCCGAACGCGCCGTGTGTCGACGTGTGGCTGTCGCCGCAGACGATCGTCATGCCCGGCTGCGTCGCGCCGAGCTCCGGCCCGATCACGTGCACGATGCCGCGATGCGCGCTGTCCCAGCCGTAGAGCTTGATGCCGAACTCGCGCGTGTTCTTTTCGAGCTCGGCGACCTGGTGTTCGGCTTCGGCGGTGACGTACGTGCGCCGACCTGCGGCATCGGGTGGCGTGGTCGGTGTCGAGTGATCGAACGTCGCCAGCACGCGATCGGGTCTGCGCACGTTGAGCCCGCGCGCTCGCAGTTCCGAGAATGCCTGCGGTGAGGTGACTTCGTGCACGAGATGCAGATCGACGTAGAGCACCCCGGGCGCGGACGCCGATTCGCTGCGCACCACGTGCGCATCCCAGATCTTCTCGAACAAGGTATGCGCGCTCATGCGGCAACTCTCTCGGGCAGCGGCGCGACCCATTCGTCGTCGGTCACCGGCGTCAGCCAGCGCCAGCGATCGACGGAACGGCCGTCGAACAATCCGAAGAACGCATCCTGCAGCGCGCGCGTGATCGGCCCCGGCTTGCCGCTGCCGATCGCCTTGCGGTCGACCGATCGGATCGGCGTGATCTCCGCCGCGGTGCCGGTCATGAACACTTCGTCGGCCGAATACAGCGCTTCGCGCGGCAGGTCGCGTTCCTCGACGACGATGCCGAGCGTGCCGGCCAGCGTGATCACGCTGTCGCGCGTGATGCCGGCGAGGATGCCGGCGCTGGTCGGCGGCGTCAGCAGCTTGCCCTTGCGCACCAGGAACAGGTTCTCGCCGGCGCCTTCGCTGAGCAGGCCGTTGTAGCCGAGCGCGATGCCCTCGGTGTAACCGCCGCGGCGCGCTTCGAATCCGACCAGCTGGCTCGACAGGTAATTGCCGCCGGCCTTGGCCCAGGTCGGCAGCGTGTTCGGCGCCGGGCGGCTCCACGACGAGATGCAGACGTCGGCGCCGTGCTCGAGCGCTTCGCCGTGATAGGCGCCCCAGTTCAGCGCCATGATCGAAACGTCGACCGGCGAGTTCGCATCCGGCAGCACGCCAAGTCCGCCGGCGCCGCGGAACACGATCGGGCGCACGTACGCCGACTGCATGTCGTTGGCGACGATCAGCTCGCGACAAGCGTCGTTGATCTCTTCCGGGCTGTAACCGACGTCGATGTCGTAGATGCGCGCCGATTCGAACAACCGGCGCGTATGGTCGTCGAGGCGGAAATAGCACGGTCCGCGCGGTGTCGCGTAGACGCGCTCGCCTTCGAACACCGACGAGCCGTAGTGCAGCGCGTGTGCGCAGACGTGCACGGTCGCCTCGGCGAAGGGTTTCATGCGTCCGTTGTGCCAGATCAGGGCGGCGTAGCTCATCGTCGTATCCTCAGAGGCCAATGGCGGCGCGCGGCTGCAGCGCCGCGGCGTGTTGTGCGTTGTGTTCGATGCGGTTGACGATCTCGAGCACGGCCAGCGCGGCAGCCTCGATGATGTCGGTGGAAACGGCCTGGCCGCGCAGCTCGCGGCCGTCGTGCACGATCGACAGCGAGGCCTGGCCCTGCGCATCGCCGCCCTGGCTCAGCGCGCGGACCTGGAACTCGTCTATGGCGAGCTCGTGACCGATCGCGCGGCCGAGCGCGCGCAGCAGCGCATCGACCGGTCCGTCGCCGATCGCGCCGCCGCTGCCTACACGCCCGTCCTCATGCGCGATGCGCACGACCGCGGATGCGCTGCCACCGAGGTGGCTGGTCGCGTGCAGGTGCGTCAGATGCCAGGGACCGGCCGCATCCGGATCACGGCCGAGCGCAAGCGCTTCGAGATCGTTGTCGCGGACTTCCTTCTTCTTGTCGCACAGCGTCTTGAAGCGCGTGAACAGCTCGTCGAGCTGCGCGTCGTCGAGCTCGTAGCCGAGCGTGATCAGCCTCTCGCGCAGCGCGTGCCGGCCGGAATGCTTGCCGAGCACGAGCGAAGTGCGCGCGCAGCCGACGTCCTCGGGACGCATGATTTCATACGTCGCGCGATGCTTGAGCATGCCGTGCTGGTGGATGCCCGATTCGTGCGCGAACGCGTTCTCGCCGACGATCGCCTTGTTGCGCGGGATCGTCGCGCCGATCAGGTTGGCGAACATGCGCGCGGTCGGATGCAGGCGTGTCGTGCGGATGCCGGTTTCGGCGCGCAGAAGATCCTTGCGCGTGTGCAGCGCCATCACGATCTCCTCGAGCGCGGCGTTGCCGGCGCGCTCGCCGATACCGGTCAAGGTGCATTCGGCCTGACCGGCACCGGCCGCGATCGCGGCAAGGCTGTTGGCGACGGCCATGCCGAGATCGTCGTGGCAATGCACTGACAGGCACGCGCGTTCGACGCCCGGAATGTTCGCGCGCAGATACGTGATGCGTTCGTGCATCTCGGCCGGTGTCGTGTAGCCGACCGTGTCCGGCACGTTCAATGTGTTCGCGCCGGCCTCGAGCACGGCGCGGAATACTTCGGCGAGATAGTCGGGCTCGGTGCGGATCGCGTCCTCGGCGGAGAACTCGACGTCGTCGCAGAGCTCGCGCGCGCGCCGCACCGCCGCGATCGCGGTGTCGATCACCTGCGCCTTGCTCATGTTGAGCTTGTGCTCGCGATGCAGCGGGCTGGTAGCGAGAAAGATGTGGATGCGCGGGCTCGTCGACGGTGCCAGGGCACGGGCCGCGGTCTCGATGTCCTTCGCCTGCGCACGCGCCAGGCCGCAGATCGTCACGCCGCGCACTTCGCCGGCGATCGCGCGCACCGATTCGAAGTCACCGTCGGAGGCGACCGGAAAGCCGGCCTCGATGATGTCGACGCCAAGATCCGCCAGCGCGTGTGCGATGCGCAGTTTCTGCGCGCGGCTCATCGAGAAACCCGGCGCCTGCTCGCCGTCGCGCAAGGTGGTGTCGAAGATCAGCACGCGACGCAACGCGCCTGCGCCGAAGGGGGTTGCTACGTTTGTCGCTACCTCTGCATTCATGGCTGGCTCCGTATGGGCCGGGCCCGGGCAATAAAAAACCCCGCATCGTTTCCGGTGCGGGGTTCTTTAGGGGTCCTGTTTCGTTATCCTGGACGCGTACCCTAACCCGCACCTCCGCTGGTAATAAGGAGTACGACGAGAATAAGGACGAGCCCGCGCAGCGCGACGAGGCGACCGGCCGCTACCGAAGCGGTTTCGATCAGATTCGTGCGGGTGCTGCGTTGCGACATGGATCCGACCCTACGCGAGGCGCGTTGGGTGTCTTTTAAGCGCCTATGACGAGGGAGGAGGGGATAGGGGCGAGGGGGCGAGGGCGCGAGAATCGCGTGCAACACATCAGCGAGTGAAGTCGTAGAGCGGACGGCTATCTCTGGAATGGTCTTGGCTCGCCCCTAACCCCTATTCCCTCTTCCCTGCTCTACCGCGACGAAACGTATTTCTCGCGGCGGATATGCGGCACCGAAAGCCCTGCTTCCTTGAGCTGCGCGAACGCCTCGTCGACCATGTCCGGGTTGCCGCACAGATAGGCGATATCGCTGACCGCATCGGGCTTCAGCTCGGCCAGCGCGACCTGCACGTGGCCGCTGCGATCGTTCGGCCGCGGCACCGCGCGCATCGCGCGGCTGAAGCACGGATGGAAGGTGAATCCGGGCACTTCGCGCGCGAAAGCCTCGAATTCCTCGCCGTACAGCAGCTCGCCCTCGTTGCGCGCGCCGTAGATCAGCGCAAACGTGCAGCCGCGCGTCTGCGTCAGCTCGCGGATGCGCGGCAGCATCGCGCGGTACGGCGTGACGCCGGTGCCGGTCGCGACCAGCAGATAGCGCTGGTTGGTGTCGGCATCCATCAGGCAAAAGCGTCCGTACGGACCGCTGGCATCGACGGTTTCGCCCTCGGCGAGATTGGCGAGCAGTGCGGTCGCCGCACCGCCTTCGACATAGGACACCGCGATCTCGACGCGTTCGACCGGCGTCGGATTGCCGCCGCCCACCGTCGCCACCGAGTAGCTGCGCTTGGTCGGCTTGCCGTCGTCGTAGTGGAAATGGACCTGCACGAACTGGCCGGGCACGAACGCGAACGGCTTGCCGTCGGCGCGTTCGAAGGCCATGTGGCGCACGGCCGGCGCGAGCATGTGGCTGCCGGCGAGGCGGAGCGGGAAATGTTCTATCACGGGACGGAAACGGGGAAAGCGGTCAGCCCGTTATACTAGCAGGCTGGCGCGATTGGACCGCGTTTCGCCGACCCCTCACCCATGACCCAAGCCCCTGCGCTCGACGTCGTCGAGCTGCGCAAAACCTACGCGAATGGCGTCGAAGCCCTGAAGGGCATTTCGCTGAGCGTGCAACCCGGCGATTTTTTCGCCCTGCTCGGCCCCAACGGCGCCGGCAAATCGACCCTGATCGGCATCCTCTCCTCGCTGGTCAATGCGACCAGCGGCGACGCCAGAATCTTCGGCATCTCGATCCGCAGCGACCGCAGCGCGGCGATGCGCATGATCGGCCTGGTGCCGCAGGAACTGAACTTCAACCAGTTCGAGAAGCCGTTCGATATCTGCGTGAACCAGGCGGGTTTCTACGGCATCCCGCGCGCGCTGGCCTGCGAGCGCGCCGAACGCTACCTCAAGCTGCTGCACATCTGGGACAAGGCGCAGCAGCCGGCGCGCATGATGTCCGGCGGCATGAAGCGCCGGCTGATGATCGCGCGCGCGATGATGAACGAGCCGCGGCTGCTGATCCTCGACGAGCCGACCGCCGGCGTCGACATCGAGATCCGCCGCTCGATGTGGAAGTTCATCAGCGCGATCAACCTCGCCGGCACGACGGTGATCCTGACCACGCATTATCTCGAGGAAGCCGAAAACCTCTGCCGCACGATCGCAATCATCGATCACGGTCGCATCATCGAGAACACGACGATGAAGCGGCTGTTGTCCAAGCTCGACGTCGAGACGTTCGTACTCGATCTCGCGGCGCCGTACACGGACCTGCCGACCGTTGCCGACGTGAAACTCACCTCGATCGACGATCACACGATCGAGGCGGAGATGTCGCGCGAGCACGATCTCAACTCGTTGTTCGCCGCGCTGTCGGTGCGCGGCATCACCGTGCGCTCGATGCGCAACAAGGCGAACCGGCTCGAGGAATTGTTCGTGCGCCTGGTCGAAAGCGGCAAGGAGGCGGCGGCATGAGCCATCCCAATGTGATCGCCCTCGGCACGATCATGCGCCGCGAGATCATCCGCATCCTGCGCATCTGGGTGCAGACGCTGCTGCCGTCCGCGATCACGATGACGCTGTACTTCGTCATCTTCGGACGCATGGTCGGCAGCCGCATCGGCGAAATGGCGCCGGGCATCGGCTACATCGATTATCTGGTGCCCGGCCTGATCATGATGGCCGTGATCACCAACAGCTACGGCAACATCTCCTCGTCGTTCTTCGGCGCCAAGTTCGGCCGCTTCGTCGAGGAGATGCTGGCCTCGCCGATGCCCAGCTGGGTGATCCTGACCGGTTATGTCACCGGCGCGGTGTTGCGCGGGCTCATCGTCGCCTGCATCGTGCTGATCATTTCGCTGTTCTTCACGCGCATCCATCTGTACCACCCGTGGATCACGCTCTCGACCGTCTTGCTGACCGCGATCGTGTTTTCGCTCGCCGGCTTCGTCAATGCGGTCTATGCGAAGAAGTTCGACGATATCGCGCTGGTGCCGACCTTCGTGCTGACGCCGCTGACCTATCTCGGTGGCGTGTTCTACTCGGTCAGCCAGCTGCCGACGCCGTGGCGCGAGATCTCGTACGGCAATCCGATCCTGTACATGGTCAACGCGTTCCGCTACGGCCTGCTCGGCATCAGCGACGTGTCGATGGGCCTCGCCTACACGGTCATGGTCGGCTTCGCGGTCGCGCTGGCGGCAACCGGCCTGTATCTGCTCGATCGCGGCGTCGGTTTGCGTTCCTGATCCCGTATGCGGCGCCAACCGGCTCGCGATCGGCGCTGGAGTCTCCTGGTTTCGCAATCAGTCTCGCGGCTACTGCCGTGTTCCATCAGACACGCGGTTGGGTCTGGCATTCGTGACGGATGGCGCTGGCGAGCTTTCGCGTGCATTGCTAGAACCTCTTCCCCGCGCCGCCCGGCGGCAAGGAGAGGTCGAATGCGCGCCACGATATGGTTGTTTCCCGTCGCACTGCTGATCGCCGGCATCGCTGTTGCCGATGCGCCGGCGCCCGATGAGCCGCCCCGGTTGCGCGAGATCGCCGGCCGCGTCGACGCGGATGAGCTGCACGCGACGATTGCCAAGCTGGTCGGGTTCGGCACGCGGCACACGCTGTCGGACACGAAATCGAAAACGCGCGGCATCGGCGCCGCGCGGCGCTGGGTGCAGTCGCGCTTCGAAGCGATTGCGAAGGATTGCGGCGGGTGCCTGGAAATCGTCACACCGACGCAGACCGTCACGGGCAAGCGCATCCCGCAGCCGACCGAGATCGTCGACGTGGTCGCGATCCAGCGCGGCACGTCCGATCCGGACCGCGTGATCGTCATCAGCGGGCATCTCGATTCGCGCGTGACCGACGTCATGGACGCCAAACACGATGCGCCCGGCGCCAACGACGACGGCTCCGGCACCGCGGCCGTGCTCGAAGCCGCGCGCGTGCTGTCGCAGCACAAGTTTGCCGCGACGCTCGTCTACGGCGTGCTTTCGGGCGAGGAGCAGGGCTTGTACGGCGGCAAGGTGCTTGCCGATTACGCAGAACAGCGCGGCTGGCAGGTCGAAGCCGATCTCAACAACGACATCATCGGCAACACGCACGGCCAGGACGGCGTGGTCGACAACACGACCGTACGCGTGTTTTCCGAAGGCACCAAAAGCAACGAGACGCTCGAACAGGCCAAGTACCGCCGCTATCACGGCGGCGAAGTCGATTCGCCCTCGCGCAACGTCGCGCGCTACCTCGCCGATCTCGCCGAGCGCTACCTGACCAATTTCCACGTGCGCATGGTCTACCGCACCGACCGCTACGGCCGCGGCGGCGATCAGGTGCCGTTCCTCGAGGCCGGCTATCCGGCGGTGCGCTTCACCGAGGCGCACGAGAACTACACGCGCCAGCATCAGGATCTGCGCAGCGATCACGGCATCCGCTACGGCGACACGCTCGACGGTGTCGATTTTCCGTACCTTGCCCAGGTGACGCGGCTCAATGTCCTCGGCATGGCCGCGTTGGCATCGGCGCCGCCGCCGCCGCGCGGCGTCGATATCGAGGGCGCAGTCAGCACGGACACGACGATCAAATGGCAACCCGTCGCGGGCGCCGCCGGCTATCGCGTCTGGTGGCGCGATACGACCGCGCCGCAGTGGCAGCACAGCCAGTGGGCCGGCAACGCGAACACGGCGACGCTGAAGGACATCGTCGCCGACGATTCGTTCTTCGGCGTCAGCGCGGTATCCGCGGAGGGTTACGCCAGTCCTGTCGTGTTTCCCGGCGATGCCGGCGCTTTCGGCGAGTCGGCGAAAACGCCCTAGCCGGGCTGCAACGCAAAGAAATCCCGTGCGGTCGTCGCCGTCGCGGCAGCGACGTCTTCGACCGCTTCGCCTCGCGCGGCAGCGACTGCTGCGCAGATATGGGCGAGATACATCGGCTCGTTACGCCGGTGGGAAGGTTTCGGCCTGAGGTCACGCGGCAACAGATACGGCGCATCGGTCTCGATCATCAAGCGGTCGGCAGGGATCAGCTTCACCAGCTCGCGCAGGTGCTGCCCGCGCCGCTCGTCGCAGATCCAGCCGGTGATGCCGATATGGAAGCCGCGATCGAGATAGGCGACCAGCTCGTCGCGCTCGCCGGTGAAGCAATGCACGACGGCCGGGCCGACGCGGTCGCGCACGTTGTCGAGGCAGCCGATGAAGTCCGCGTGCGCGTCGCGCTGGTGCAGGAACAGCGGCTTGCCGGTGTCGACTGCGATGCCGAGCTGGCGCTCGAACGCGGCGACCTGCGCCGCATGCGGCGAGAAGTTGCGGAAATAGTCGAGACCGGTTTCGCCGATGGCGCGCACTTCGGGCGCGGCGGCCAGCTCGCGCAGCAAGGCTTCGGCCGCATCGTCGACCTCGTGCGCGTGGTGCGGATGCACCCCGGCGGTCGCGAACAGGAAGCCCGGATGCGAGCGGGCCAGCGCCAGCGCCGCCCGGCTGCCGCCGGCGCTGGCGCCCGTGACGACGATCTGCGCGACGCCGTGATCCCGGGCGCGGGCCAGCACGGCGTCGAAATCCGCGCGGAAGGATTCGTGGGTCAGGTTTGCGCCGATATCGACCAGTGCCACGTCTTTACTTCCTCGCGCCGTCGCGAACGGCCCGCGATTATGCGAGGCTAGCCGGTGCACTGCACCATTTTCGATTCACTGCGACTTAATTTTCAGCCCACTATCCTTGCCCGACTTCAACAATGGGGAAACACCGATGAATGCCCTGATCCGCGTGACGCTCGCGCTCGCCGCTGGCGCCCTTGCCTTTCCCGTATTTGCTGCCGACTCTCCCACCCGACTATCGCCGGAGGCCGCGGCGCGCCACGCATCGGGAGCCGTAACCGCGCGCGCGCGCATCGCCAAGGTGATGGCCGAACGCAAGAGTGCCGCAGGGGGCTCAAAGGATGCGGCGGCCGTAGATACCGTGAATCCGACGCCTGTGCCTGGGCCGCGTCTCGTAAATGCCTATCGTGCGTATCCGCCCAGTTGTGGGGCCGATCCGCTGCCTGACGTCATCACGCAGCCTTCCTCCAGCGCCCGCGTCAACCTGTACGCCACGGATGGCAGCGGCCTTCCCGAGAATGGCGGTGTAGAAGCCGTCACCGTCACAGTCTGGCGCATTCCCTGCAGCAGCAGCGGCAATACCACGCCGTATAACACCGACGGCGGCAGCAACGCATTGACTCTCATGCGCATCGACCGCGACGCCGCAAACGAGGGCCAGACGGATTTCTATCCGACATTCCCATTGCTGTCGTCCGATCAGGGCACGACCGTCGACAACTTCGTGCGCGCCGCTGTAGAGCCGAACACAGTCATTTCAGAGGCGGTGTTCGATACGCCGATCTTCAACAGCACCACGTACACGCTCGAAAACTATCCCGCAACAAGCGTGGGCGAAACCTTGTACAACTATGCATTCAACCTGATCATCGATCCGTTCACGACAACCGACCAGATCGTCACATTGTCGGTAGCCGGCTATCCGAACCAGCCCGACAGGCTGCTTCCAATCGACGGCTACATGAGCACAACCTGGTATGACACCACGCACAGCGGCGAAGGCATGGAGGTGCAGGTCATCGACAACAACTCGACGACGCGCACGCTGTTCGCCGCCTGGTACACCTACGATGACAATGGAATTCCGTTCTGGATCACCGCGCAGGGCGTGTTCACGATCGGCGCGAATACCGTCAACGCAACGGGTTATTACCAGACCGGCGGCGGCTTTGCCGGCGATTTCGGCAGCGGCACGACGCAACACATCTGGGGTACGGTGAACTTCAGTTTTCCCAGCTGTTCGGAGATGGTCTTCACGTTCAACGGAGCGGCCTCTGACGTGACCGGCGGCCCCGCGGGCAGCGGAAGCCGCACGTGGACCCGACTGGCCGACACCAACGGCCTGTGGTGCGAGTAAACGCGTAGCACATGCGACAAGCCGATCCCGCCGCGTGGCGGGATCGGTGTTTTCGGGGACTGCATCATCGTGCCGCGATGTGCGGCACACTGGCCGGCACCGTCCTCCTATCATTCCGGCGTGACTCCTCCCCAGCAGTTCCCGATCACGCCGCTGTTGCCTGAGCTGAAACGGGCGCTCGCCGCCGGCACGCGCCTCGTGCTGGAAGCGCCGCCGGGCGCGGGCAAGACGACGCAGGTTCCGCCCGCGTTGCTGGACGCGGACTGGCTCGGCGCAAACAAGATCCTGATGCTCGAGCCGCGCCGCATCGCGACGCGCGCCGCGGCGGAATTCATGGCCGCGCAACGCGGTGAGCGCGTCGGCGAAACGGTCGGCTACCGCATCCGCTTCGACAGCAAGGTGTCCGCCGCCACGCGCATCGAAGTCGTCACCGAAGGCATCCTGACGCGCATGATCCAGGACGATCCGGAACTGCCCGGCATCGGCGCGATCCTGTTCGACGAATTCCACGAACGCCATCTGCACGGCGATCTCGGCGCCGCGCTGGCGCTCGACGTGCAGGCGAACCTGCGTCAGGACCTGCGCCTCGTGATCATGTCGGCGACCTTGCAGGGCGCGCGCATCGAGCGCTGGTTCGACGCGCCGCGTCTGGCCAGCGAAGGCCGTAGTTTTCCGGTGCGCATAGTGCATCCGCCCGCGCGCGGGAACGAGGAATGGCTGCCGCATCTGCGCCGCGCCGTTGCACAGGCGCTCGCTGAGAACGAAGGCGACGTGCTGGTGTTTCTGCCCGGCAAACGCGAGATTGAGAACACTCGTTCGGCTCTTGAGTCCCTCTCCGCTCGGGAGAGGGGTTGGGGTGAGGGTGCGGGCGGAGCGATGCGTGAAGCGGCGCCTTCGGCGCGCCCCCTTCCGCCCTCCGGGCACCTTCCCCCGCTGCGCAGGGGAAGGGAAGGCGACGGCCGTGTGGGCCTGGCACAAAACGGGGTGATTGAAATAGTGCCGCTGCACGGCGAACTTTCCCTCGTCGAACAACACGCCGCGCTCGCACCATCAGCACCCGGCAAACGTCGCATCGTGCTCGCAACCAACGTCGCCGAATCGAGCCTGACGCTGCCCGGCATACGATCCGTCGTCGACACCGGCCTCGCGCGCGAACCGCGCTTCGATCCGAACTCCGGCTTCTCGCGGCTCGAAACCACGACGATCTCGCAGGCATCGGCCGACCAGCGGGCGGGACGCGCAGGACGTCTCGGCCCCGGTACCTGCTATCGGCTGTGGCCGCAGAGCAAACGTCTCGATGCCGAGCGCACACCGGAAATCGCGCAAGCCGACCTGTCGCCGCTGGCGCTGGAGATCGCCGCGTGGGGATCCGATGCGTTGCGCTGGCTCGATCCGCCGCCGCCCGGCCCGCTGGCACAGGCGCGCGACCTGTTGCATGCGCTCGGCGCACTCGGCAGCGACGCCAGCATGACACCGCTCGGCCGGCAGATACTCGGCCTCGGCATGCATCCGCGCCTGGCGGCAACCGTAGCGCGTGCCGCGCCGGGGCAACGCGCACTGGCCTGCGATCTTGCGGCCCTGATCGAAACGCGCAGTCCGCTGCGCGGTGCCGGTGCGCGCAACGACGACTTTCGCGTGCGCGTGCGCGCACTGACGGCGTGGCGCGCGCGCGATCGCGCGGCCGCGCGCGACCTCGGTGCCGACGCCGGCGTGCTTGCCGCGATCGCACAGGCGGCTGACGCATGGCGGCGGCGCGTGGATGTGCGCGGCAACGACAGCGCGCGCGCGACGGACGATCTGCTCACCGTCAGCAACCTGCTGCTGCACGCGTACCCGGATCGCATCGCAAAGCAGGACGCGTCGAACCCGCGCCGCTATCAGATGGCCAATGGCCGTGGCGCGCGGCTGCACGACGACAGCACGCTGTACGGCGAGCCATGGCTGGTCATCGTCGACCTGCGCTACGAAGAGCGCGACAGCCTGGTCTTCTCCGCCGCGCCGTTCGATCCCGATCTGCTCGAACGCGATTTTCCGCAGCGCTTCGTGCGCGAACGCAGCGTGCGCTGGAATCGCGACACGCGCGCGGTCGACGCGTTCGAGCAGCGCCGCTTCGACGCGATCGTGATCGAGCGCCGCAGCGTGCCTCCGCGCGCGGACGATGCGGTGCCGGCGATGCTCGCCGCGGTGCGCGAGCTCGGGCTCGATGCGCTGCCATGGAGCGACAACGCGCGCGAGTTGCGGCTGCGCGTCGAATCGCTGCGCGGCTGGTGGCCGGAACTAGGGTTGCCGGATTTTTCCGACGCGGCGTTGCTGGCGACACTGGACGACTGGCTCGCGCCGTATCTGTCCGGCAAGCGCCGGCTGGACGCGCTGGCGCCGGCGGAACTGTCCGAAGCGCTGTCCGCGCGACTCGACTACGCGCTGCGCACCGCACTCGACGAACATGCGCCGCCGACGATCCGCGTGCCGAGCGGTCTCGACCGCCGCATCGTCTACGCACCCGGCGAGCGGCCCGTGCTCGCGGTGAAGCTGCAGGAGCTGTTCGGTCTCGCCGATACGCCGCGCATCGCCGGCGGGCGCGTGCCGCTGACCTTGCACCTGCTGTCGCCGGCCGGCCGGCCGCTGCAGGTCACGCAGGATCTGAAGAGTTTCTGGGAGCGCACGTATCCCGAAGTCAGGAAGGAGCTCAAGGGACGCTATCCGAAACATCCGTGGCCCGAGGATCCGTGGACCGCGCAGGCGACGCATCGCGCCAAGCCGCGTGCGCCGCGCACGTGATGCGTTGGAGCTTTGATCTCAACGCGCCGGACGGGTTTTGAGACGGCCGCAGCGCAGATGGAAATCCCAGCGGACTTCGCGCCGCTCGGCGGGATCGCCCCAGGCCGCGCGCAGCTCCGTCTCGACCATCGACACAGGATCGGTGCCGTTCGCCTTGATGTAGCGCTGCGTGGCCGACCACGAGCGCAGGTATGCGAGAAACTGCGCCGCATCCCACGGCACGCTCATGACGAATGCGGGCGCAGCAATCTCGGCAAAGGGTGCACCGTCGCCGAACGGCATTGGAATCGTGCGGTAGCCGGCATCGACAAGCTCGCGCTCGGGCGGCCAGTACGAACCGGTGAGATCGACGTAGACGCGATCCTTCAGCACATCGACAGCCGGCGTAGCGCGGCAATCGGAATAGGCCCACGCCGCGAACACGCCACCCGGCTTGAGCACGCGCTGTGCTTCCGCGAAGAAACGCGCGAAGTCGAACCAGTGCAGCGCTTGCGCGACGGTGACGAGATCGGCGCTGCGGGTCGATAACGAGGACCGTTCACTGGGCTCGACGCGATAGTCGATGTTCGCGCGCCGCTCGGCGTTGTCGATCTGCTGCGCACTCGGATCGGTCGCGAACACGCGTGCGAACCGGGCGGCGAGCGCGACGCTGGCTTGTCCGTTTCCGCAGCCCGCGTCCCAAGCGAGTTCGCGCTCGGGCGCTTGTGCCGCGAGCCAATCGAACAGTGCTTCGGGGTAGAGCGGGCGGGCCTCGCGGTACGTGGTGGCGTGGCCGGAGAAGTGATCCTGGAAAGTCATGTCGCCAATGATAAATCTGTCTGCGCGGTTCACTTGAACCGCCCCTATAGGGTCGGCCTTGGCCCACCGCTCTCCCATCGGTGGGCCAAGGCCCACCCTATAAGCGATACCAGGAGCGATTCCCTTCCCCCGCTTGCGGGGGAAGGTGCCGAAGGCGGAAGGGGGCGCTCTTGCTTTTGTCTCTTGCTCTGGGCCCCGTGTGGGGCGGCGAAGGGCGGCCGAAAAGGCCCCGCAGGGGTCGGCGCGAGGGATCGCGCCGATTCCGCTGCGGCACAGGATGTGCCGTCAGC
>Ga0193717_1001028_pt1 | contig 17594 bp, 10 predicted proteins | sample U2c2metaG_FD_145900 | JGI IMG/M metagenome (GOLD analysis project Ga0193717, IMG submission 145900) | Soil microbial communities from a riparian zone of the East river system, Colorado, United States - U2c2 | ecosystem: Environmental > Terrestrial > Soil > Riparian zone | place: USA: East River... | reverse complement strand
TTGAGCAGCCCGACGATCCCGGCCGCGCCCTCGAGGTGACCGACGTTGGTCTTCGCCGAACCCACCAGCAGCGGGACGTCGGGCGGCCGCTCGGCCCCGTAGGCGGCGCCGAGCGCGGCGGCCTCGATCGGGTCGCCCAGCGCGGTGCCGGTGCCGTGCGACTCGACGTACTGCACGTCGCGCGGCGCGATCCCGGCCCGGCGGCACGCCGCCAACAACACGTCGCGCTGCGCGTCCCGGCTTGGCACGGTCAGTCCGTCGGTGGCCCCGTCGTTGTTGGTCGCGCTGCCGTGGACGACGCACAGCACCTCGTCGCCGTCGGCGAGCGCGGTCCGCAGCGGCTTCAGCAGCATCGCGACACCACCCTCGCCGCGGACGTACCCGTTGGCGGCGGCGTCGAAGGTCGCGCACCGCCCGTCGGGGGACAGTCCGCCGAAACGTTCGGCGGCGATCGTGCTGTCCGCCGCGAACATCAGGTTCACGCCCGCGACAAGGGCCGCGTCGCATTCGCCCGCTCGCAGGCTGCCGACGGCCAGGTGCACGGCGACGAGTGACGAGGACTGCGCGGTGTCCACGGAGATACTCGGCCCGCGCAGGCCGAGGGTGTAGGACACGCGGTTGGCGAGGACACCGCGGTTGAGCCCGGTGAGCGTGTGGGGCGTGATCGCGGCGGGTCCTGCCCGGTGGGTCAGCGCGGCGTAGTCGTCGGCCATCGCGCCGACGAAGACGCCGTACCGGCCGCCCCGTGCTGTCTCGGGCAGGATGCCGGCCGCCTCGAACGCTTCCCAGGCCAGTTCGAGCAGCAGTCGCTGCTGCGGGTCCAGTGCCGCGGCCTCACGCGGGGAGATGAGGAAGAACCCGGCGTCGAACTCGTCGATCGCGTCGAGGAACCCGCCGCGTTCCGGTCCGCCGCCGCGGCCCGCCGGTACGTCCTGGATGGCGTCGCGGCCATGGGTGAGCAACTGCCAGAACTCTTCTGGTGTCGGCGCGCCCGGCAGCCGGCAGGACACACCGACCACCGCGATCGGCTCGTCGGATGTCCGGCCGCGGGTCGCCTGCTCCTCGGTCATCGCGGTTGTCGACCTTCCGTCGTACGGGACGGGCCAGCCGCGGCCCGGGTACGACGATCGCCGCGTGGGCTTGCGGCGTGCTAAAGCCCGCGAACCCCCTAGCCGCCCGGATAGGGGTTCGGTAGGGGTGTCTTGGGGCTGCTCGGATCCCAAGCATTGGTGTTGAGAATCCCCAGCTCTTCGCTTGTCTGAAAGGACAGACGCGGCCGGTCGAACCGTTCCGTACCAACGACGAAGGAGCCATCTTTGCGCTACGAGATCCTGAGCCCGCTGCGTGTCGTGGACGAGAACGGCCCGCGGTCGATCACCGCGCCGAAGGTGGAACTACTGCTCGCCGTCTTGCTCAGCCGAGCCGACCAGTTGGTCACGACCAGCACGATCCTCGCCGAGCTGTGGCAGGAGAAACCGCCCCGCCGCGCGATGGCCAGCGTGCACGTCTACGTCTCGCAGCTACGGAAGTTCCTGCACCGGCCGGACCGGACGGAAAGCCCGATCGTCACGCACAAGGCGGGCTACCGGCTGACCCTCGGCTCGGACGAGCTCGACGCCGACATCTTCCTGCGGCTGGCCCGACTCGGCCGTGAGCACGCGCAGGGCGGCCGGCTCGCGCAGGCGGCCGACTGTCTGGAACGGGCACTGAGCCTGTGGCGCGGTCCGCTGTTCGGCGATCTCCGACGCGGCCAGCAGCTCGGGGCCTACGCCGTGTGGTTGGCGCAGGAGAAGCTGGACTGGGTCGAGCTGCTGATCGACGTCCGACTCGCCCTCGGCGCGCACCGCACGGTGATCAGCCAGCTATATGGGCTGGTGGCGGAGTATCCGCTGCGCGAGTCGTTCTACCGCCAGTTGATGCTCGCGCTGTACCGCGCCGAGCGGCAGGCCGAGGCGCTGAGTGTGTACCAGTCCGCGTGGCGCGTGCTCGACAGCGACCTGGGCATCGCGCCCTGCCGTTCACTGCAAAGGCTGCACCGCGACATCCTGATCGCTCACGAACGCCTCGAGCTGCAGGCGGTCGGCTGACCCTCCCACACGCGTCTTCCGTTGGCGCGCACGGCATCGCGCGTGCGTGTCAGCGGTGCGGGCGACAACGCGGCACGCAACTGGGTGCGCCGCGAGACCCGCAGCTTGCGATAGGTCTTGGTGAGGTGCTGCTCGACCGTGCTCACCGTGACGAAGAGCTGATCGGCGATCTGCCGGTTGCTGTGCCCCGCGGCGGCCAGCTCGGCGACCCGTCGCTCGGCTTCGCTGAGCTTGTCCAGCGGCGCGGGCACGTGTTCGGCCGTCCGCTGCTCCGGCACCTGGCGCGGGCCGGACACCTCGTACCTGGCCGGGCTCGCCGGTTGGCCGGGCCCCGTTGGCGCCGGGGTGGGCACACCGCACATGGCGCTGAACTCCGCCGCCTCCAACGCTGTCGCTGGCACGAACCGGCCCATCCGCCGGTGCGTGTCGGCCAGGTCGACCAGCGCCCGCGCCAGCTCCAGCCGGTCGCCGCAGGACCGCAGCGCGGTGATCGCCTCGTCCAACAGCGCCACCCGGTCCTCGACCGGACAGGTCGCGGCAAGCACCCGCAGTGAGATGCCCCGCGTGCGCTGTTGGACGGGCCGGGTCAGTGCCAACTGTTCCTCGGCCAGCCCGCGTGCCTCCTCCCGCCCGCCGAGCCACAGGCAGGACACCGCGGTGTCACTTCGCCACGGCGCGAACGCGGGCGCCTCCATGCCCCACCTCGTCAGCAGCTCACCACACGAGCGGCAGTCCAGCAGCGCGGCCGAATGCCGGCCGGTGCTCTGGAAGTACACGCTGCGGGCACGCAGGTAGTGCACGCCGACCACGGTCTCCAACATCGCCTCCGGCACCGGAGTACGCAGGTACTCGGCCGCTTCCCGGTGCCGCCCCATGGCGGTGCACGCGGACACCAGCGAGGCCAGCGGGAAGCCGATCGCCACGCCCCAGCTCGCGGGCGGGATCAGCTCGAGCGCGGTGCGGGCCGACTGCTCGGCGAGCGGCATGTCACCCTGCCGTGCCGCGATCTCGGCCCGGACCGCCGTGAAGATCGCCTGCTGGGTCGGCGCGCCCTTGCTCTCTGCGTTGCGCATCAGCGCGTCGCACCACATGGCGGCGACGTCCAGCCGCTCGCCGTACACCAACGCGGCCAACGCGACGACCATCTGCAGCGTGCGCTCGTGCACGTCGCTGCCATGAAGGACTCTCTCGACCTCGGCGACGAGTCGGTCGTCGGCGCCCACCGCCAACGCCTCGGTCAACAGCCGTGCCGCGTGCAGCATCGGGTTCAGTGTGAGCGCTGTGCTGTCCTGTTCGCCCGGCCCCTGCCACGCGTGCCTTGCCTGCGACGGGTACAGCCAGGCGAGCCACAGTGTGGTGGCGCGCATTCGTTGCATGTCAACGGGATCGGTGGCGACGGCCCGGTGCAGGTGTCCCATCAGCTCGACGGCCTGCTCGACTTGGCCGAACCACACCAGCCAGTTGATCGGCGGCAGCGCCTGCCGGTGGTCGAGCAGCCCGGCGTGGATCGCGTCGGTCAGTTCGGGAAGGTGCCGCATGGCCAGCATCGGGTCGTCCCGCCACTCCGCTCTGGCCAGTGCCGCCCGACAGGTCGCGCGTTCGCTGTCGCCCTCCGCGGCGTCCAGCGCGGCGCGCAGACAGCGGACGGCGAACGGCAGGTCGCCGGCCTGCTCGGCCTGGCTGGCCGCCCTGCCCAGGACCGGCACGGCCCAGGCCGGGACCCGGCCGTGCCCTTCGGCGTGCAGGTCCGTGACCGCGACCAACTGCCTGGCCACCGCCACCGGCGCGGCGTTCCCGTCCCGCAGCAGAGCGGCCGCACAGACCCGCAGCACCGCCCGCTCGGCCAGCGGCAGCTCGGCCAGCGCGGCCGCCGCCAGAGCCGGGTCGCGGAACCATCCGTCGACGAGCACGCCCGCGGCCGTCAGCGTTCGGCACGCCACGGCGACCGTCGATGTCGACCAGCCGGCCGAGCAGCCCGACCGGCGCGTCCGGGCCGAGCACGGCGATCCCGTGCGAGACCGTGCGTTCGACGGGGGAGAGCCGGGTGAGGAACCTGCGCAGCGCGGCGTCGGCGGCCGGTGCCGCGTCGGTGACCACCGTGGCCAGCCGGCCGTCCTCGGCGAGCGCGTGCAGCAGGACCGGGCTGCCGCCGGTCAGCCGGTGTGCCACGGCGTCCGCGCCGGCGGGCATGGCCGACGTCAGGTCGGCGAGCGCGCGCCGCGTCCCGTTCCCGGACAGCGGCGTCAGGTCTATCCGGTGCCAGCTCGCCCGGTCGGCGAGGTCAGCGGGAAACGCCGGGGCGCACGAAGGAATCTCGCTTTCGCTGTACACGAGCAGCACGGGGGATCGCTCGATCCGGGTCGCCACGTAGGACAGGCACCGCAGGGACAACGCGTCGGCGTAGTGCGCGTCGTCGACCACGAGCACCAGCGGCCGGTGCGCGGCTACCGCGAGCACGGCCCGGCACAGGTCGTGCAGCAGGTGGGCGGTGATCACGTCGGCGACCGGGGTGCCGAGCGCGTTGTTGAGTGACATGGTGGTGCCGTCGTCGATAAGCCGGCGGATGTCGTCGGAGAGCCCGACCGGCAGGGTGGCGCTGTGGAACAGTTGGCCGAGCACGCCTAACGAAAGTGGTTGCTCCAGGCGGGACGCGCTGGATTCCAGCACCAGCGCGCCGCGTTCCCGCGCGATGCGTGCGGATGTTCGCAACAGCACGGTCTTTCCAGTGCCGACAGCCCCACGCACCGCCACGATCCGGCCATGGCCGGCGATGGCCGCGGTAATCAGTTTACCGATTGCGGTGAGCTGGTGATCGCGTTCCACCAAGGTCATCTCGCGTGAGCCTCCCCCGACGCCTCAGCGCCCCCAGTAACGCACCCAGGCAGAACCGAATTGTCGATGCCCCCGATGGCCGACCCGGTTCCCTACCCGTATCGAGCGTGCCCCAGTTCTACGACCAGAGCAAGGTTGATGTGATGTGCTGAATGGTTGTGGGTATCGAAACCTGCGGTTGTCGCGCTATGGCACGAGATGTGGAGTTGACAGTGGTCAGGAATGCCCGGTTTAGTACCATTTTTACGCCGCAGCGCAGAAACCCGAGCCCTGCCAACACGAATACGTTCGCAGGCACGGCCGACCGCCGAAACGGTGCGCGCAGACCTCGGTCGCGCGTGGTGGTGGGAGAACGGCACCGTCTGGTGCGGTGACGCGGAAGGGCCGGGCCCGCGATGGGACCGGCCCTTCGTGCGTCAGCCGTTGGCCAGTGCCTGCACCCGGCTGTAGTCGCCGTTGAACCGGTCCTGGTCACCTGGGAAGGTGCCGGAGTCGGCGAACTGCCAGATCGTCTGGTAGCCCCAGTTGTACGGCAGCGCCCCGACCGTCGACGCGTAACGGGCCACCATCAGCGGGTTGGTGCTGGAGAAGTCGCCCTTGGTGCCCGTGCACTCGCTCCACCAGCTCGTCGACGTGTAGATCACGGGGTAGCGGGTCGTCTTGGCGTGGTACTCGTTGCTGAACGCGCGCACCCAGGACACCATCGCGGTTTGGCTCAGGCCGTAGCAGTCCCCGCCCTGACTCGCGGTGCCCCACTCCATGTCCAGCAGGCCGGGGAAGGTCAGGCCGTCGCGCGACCACGCGCCGCCGTGCGAGGCGAAGTAGTCGGCCTGAGCCGCGCCGCCGGCGCCGTCCGGCCGCGCGTAGTGGTAGGCGCCCCGGATGATGCCCTGGTTGTAGGCCTGCAGGTAGTTCGTGCTGAAGTTCGGATCGCGATAGGTGGTGCCCTCGGTTGCCTTGATGTACGCGAACTTCGCGCCCTTGGACTTGACGCTCGCCCAGTCGATCGTGCCCTGCCAGTGGCTCACGTCGAGCCCCGGCGTCTGGGTGGCCGCGGGCGCGTAGCCCGGGACCGTCCCGACCCCTTCGTGGGCACGGATGCTCGCACCCATCTGGTGGTCGACAGCTACTGGATCGGCCGCTGCCGTCATTGTCGGACCGACCAGTGCCGCGGCCACCGCGACACCGATTCCGACGACCGATCCCCAGCTACGAAAAGGCTGCTTCATGTTCAACCCTTCTGGACCCTCGCATCATCGCGGGCGCAGGATGCCCGCACGAGCAGTCTAGGGATTGATCACCAAAAGGACTATAGATCGGTAAATTACCAACTGCGCGGCGAATCGGACTGAACTACCCTTTCGGACAGAAGCGCACAATCACTCCACGACGCTCCACCTCCCGCCGCGTTCCGCGCCGGGCTCCTGCGCGCTCAACCGATGGGCCTCTACTCGCCACGGCCGGAAAGTGAGTCCAACCCATTGAGCCGGACCTCTGAGTATCCGCGGAAGCGGTCCCCGTAAAGACGATCACTATTAAAAACGCGCTCACCAGAGATATTGCTGTACCGAGGGGATGGTGCAACTGATTCTGGCGACCTTCTGGCCGGTCCGTCGGTGCACCATCACCGTGCGGCCGGGTAGCGAAGGCACGCCGGTCCTCGACGGACTGTTGGGTCCCGCGCGGTTTCCGGGCCCAGTTCCAACGGCGCGGCACCACACCCAGCTGACCGGTCGACCACCCCTGCTTCACGTCCTGCGTCGGTGACCGAGTGTGGCTGCCAGCCGGCGCCACTGCGGCATCGGGAACCCCGTCGGGTCGTTGGTCAGCACCTGGACAGCAACGTGGTCGGCGCCGGCCGCCAGATGTTCGTCGACGCGGCGGATGATGGCGTCTTCGTCACCCCAGGCGATCACCGCGTCAACGAGCCGGTCGCTGATGGTGTCGACGTCGTCGGCGGTGAACCCCGACCGCCGCATCTTGTTGGCGTAGGTGGCGAAAGTCAGGTAGCCGCTGAGGAACTGTCGCCCGATGGTGCGTGCCTCGTCGGCGTCGTTGCTGAGGATGACCGTCTGTTCCGGTAGCAGCAGTGGTCCGGTGCCGAGTGCCTCGCGGGCATCGTGGGTGGCTTCAGGGGTGACTAGATAGGGATGCGCGCCGCCGGCACGCTCGGCCGACAGACTCAGCATCTTCGGGCCGATCGCGGCGAGTACCCGGTGGTCGGTCGGCACCGGGACCGGTGCGGCGTCGAGGCCGTCGAGGAACGCGCGCATCGCGGCCATCGGTTTCCGGTACCGGCCGGGTTCCACCGCGTCGACCACCGCCGCTTGACTCGCGCCGATACCGAGCAGGAACCGGTCGGAGTAGGTTGCGCGAAGCTCGGCGTAAACAGCGGCGACGTGTGCGGGGTCATGCAGCCAAAGGTTGAGGACCCCGGTTGCGATCAGCGTGTGCTCGGTGGCCTTCAGCAGGTTCTCCACCGATTCGAGCACTGGTCCGCCTGTATCGGGGATCCACAGGGCGGTGAAGCCGAGCTCATCGAGTTCTGCGGCGGCTTCGGCAGCCCCGCCCGGATCGCCATAGCGCAATTGGCCACTCCACACGCCAACGCCGGTCGGCCTCATCGGTCGATGCACCGTCATGAGGTCACCCCGCCACTACGGCCGTTCCGGTAGGTGAGGCTGCTGCGCATGCGGAAGCTCCTTGCGTAGTATTCGGAGGGTGCCTCCGTTCACTATATACGGAGGCCGCCTCCGTTTGTCTACCTGGGTGTCGAGGAGGGCGCTGTGGCTACCGGATCGGGCGTGCGTCGGTTGCGTGCCGACGCGGCACGCAACCGACGCTCGGTGATCGACGCCGCCCGCGACGCGTTCGCCCGACACGGCGTCACCACGTCGCTGGAGGAGGTCGCGCGCGCTGCCGGGGTCGGCCCCGGCACCCTGTACCGCCATTTTCCGAGCAGGGACGAGCTGGTCCTGGCGGTGATGGACGACGGCCTGACCGAGTTGCACCGGCTCGGCGTCGAGCTGCTCGATGAGCCGGATCCGTTGCGGGCGGTCCATCGTTGGCTGGACGCTTACATCGAGCAGAGCAGCAGGTACGAGGGTTTGGCCCGGACTTTGGCGAGTCCGCCGGCTGTCGCTGATGAGCACAGCATCTGCTGGCGGGCGATCGAGGCGGGCATGGCACTGATCCGCGGCGCGGCCGAGGCCGGCGGGCTCCGCGCCGACGCCGACGCGGACGACGTGCGGCACCTGGCCGCGGCCATCGCCTGGGTAAACGGGCAGCTACCGCCCGACCCGAATCGGCGGGCCCGGCTGTTGCAGATGGTGCTCGACGGGATCCGCCCCCGCTGACGTCAGCACTGTGACACACGAGTGGTGCCCTGGTGACACGTAGTGGCTTCGGTCGTTACGGTTGCTTCAGCGGTGGCGTCGAGGTGGGTCGCGACCACGATGAGTTCGCCGAGGGGGCGCGGAGTGAGCAGTGAGCGTGGGCCGCGTCGAGCGGTTCCGTTCTTGGATCGGTCCGTGCAACGCGCGACGATTCGTGATCATCTCGTGGCCCGGCGGGAGCAGCGGGAAACCGGGCTGATCTGTGTGCATGGTCGTGCGGGGTTGGGGAGCTACAGCCTGGCCGCTGAGGCGTGCGGTGAGCATCTGCAGACCCTTGGTGGCATCTATATCGAGGTGCAGGCGGCCATGGCGGACGGCCGTCCGGTTCCGCTGGGTGAGGTGCTCGGCCAGGCTCTGCGCGGTCTGGGAGTGGCGGAGGCGGATCTCGCCGTGTCGGACGAGGCGCGAGCCGAGGCCTACCAGCGGCTGTCAGCCGGGCGACGGTTTGTGCTGCTGGTCAAGGACGCGGTCGTGGCTGAGCAAGTTGAGCCGCTGGTCCCGAGCTCGGCGCCGGATGTGTTGGTGCTGGTTACCAGCAGGCGTGCGCTGCGCGCTCTTTACGCCAAGAACTTCATCGCCGTTCAGCTGGACAGACTCCCGGCCGAGGAGGCGCGTGAGCTGCTGATCAGCAGCCTCGGTCCGACGGCGGCCGAGATCGACAGCGGTCTCGTCGAGGAACTGGACAGGCTGTGTGACGGACATCCACTGCTGATCCGGCTGGTTGCCGCGCACCTGCTGGGCCGGGCGCGGGTGGCCGAACCGCTGGTCACCAGGATCCGTCGGTCCCGCGCCGCGCTGCTGGAGCTGGATGTGACCAAACCGGTCACCTCGTCGCTCACCCTTGCTTACGAGGGGCTCAAGGAGCCGCTGCGGCAGGCCTACCGGCGAGCTGCGCTGGTGCCCGGCCCTGATCTCACGCCGGACGTCGCGGCGATTGCCTGCGCGACCGACGTGTTGACCGCGGCCGAGATGCTCGACGAGCTGGTCGACGCGAACCTGTTGTCCGTCAACGAGATGAGCGGGCGGTACACGTTCCACGCGGTGGTTCGCGAGCACGCCCGGCTGCGGGCCCGCGAGGACGAGGGCGACGAGCGTTGCGACACCGTCGTCGGCAGGATCGCCCGGTGGTACCTGAACGAGGCCGTCCCGCGCGACGCGGCGCTGACCGAACGATGGCGTGTCGGCGCTGCCTTCGCCGCGTCCAGTCGGCCGAGACCGCCGCGCGACCAGGCGATCGAGTGGTTCGACCGCGAGTGGCGCAACGTGGTGGCCGGTGTCGACGCCGCACACGGGGCAGCCGAGCACGATGTCGCGTGGCAGCTCTGCGTGGCCCTGTTCAAGTATCTCCACATGCACGGTCACACGGACGCGTGGCTGGAAAGCCACCGGCTCGGTGTCGAGTCCGCTCGGCACGTCGGTGACCGAGCTGGAGTCATGCAGGTGACCAACCAGCGTGGCGCCGCGTGGATGGCGGTCCGCGCGTTTCGCGATGCCAGAGCGGACTTCGAGGAGTCCCTCGCCGCCGCCCGCGAGGTCGGGCACGCCGAGGGACAGCAGTCGAACCTCGAGTGGCTGGGCAAGCTCAGCGCCAGGGAGGGCGACATCGACACGGCCTTCGTCCGCTACCACGAGTCCGAGGCGGCGATCGTGGGCGTGGCGGCGGGACAGGCCGCCAGGATGCGGGCGTTGCTGGAGTTGCACCGGGCCCGCGCTCATCTGCTGCGTAAGGCGCGGCCGGACGCCGTCGCCGCCGTCAACCGTGCGCTGGACCATTTCCATGCGGGCGGGGAGGAGCGGGAGAACAGGGCCAAGTGTCTGAGCGTGCTCGGCGACGCGCTCGAGGTCCGGTCCGCCGCGGCCGACGCTCATGACGAAGCCGCCGCGCTGTACCGGGCGGACGGGCTGCGCCGGGCTGAGGCGGGTGCGTTGCTGCGCGTCGGCCGGCTGGCGGACGATCCCCAGCGAGCGCGTGCGGCGCTGAAGCGTTCTTGCGAGCTGTACGCCGAACTGGGCGATCCCGGTGCGGACGAGGCCCGTGCGGCACTCGACAACTTCGGCGATCGACCGACCTAACCGCTCGTCGCGTCGAGGTCGAGCGTCGTGGCGTGTGAGCCGAGCACGACGACCACCCGGCTTGGCAGGCCGTGCCCCGCGGCGACCAGCGCGGACGCGTACACGGTCGCGTCGACCGGGCCGGGTTCGGCGACCCGTACGTCGGCCGAGGCGCCGTCGCGGGTGAACACCTGACAACGACCGTGTTCGCGGCGCTGGACGACGAGGCGGCAGGCTGGCCGGTCGGCGAACACGTCGGCCGGGGTGGAGCCGTCCTGACGCACCACCACGACGGCGGCGAGCCCGTACAGGTCGTGGCGGGGATGGCCGGCGGCGACCACGAGGTGACGATCCAGCGACTCCGTCGGGCTTCCCGGCGGCGGCGTCACATCCGCGGGCCGGCGGCTCAACCGGAGCTGTCCCGCGCTCTCGTGGGTATGTGCCCACCACGCCTCGACGTCGGCGTGGAGTGGGGTCAGTGCCGCCGCGTCGTAGGTCGGCAGGACGGGACCGGTGTCCGGCTCCGGTAGGTTCATCAGCCGGTAGAAGGCCGTCCGCAGCAGCCGCGCCGAGTCGCCGGGGACCGAGGTCGTCAGGTCACGGACGGACTGATGACTCGGTGGGCTCGCCATCGCCGACCGTAGCTGCGGCCGAAGTGGCCGACGTGGGTCCAGCCGTGGGGCCGACCGGCCGAGGGCGCCGATCGCGGAGCGGGCCACCACGTCGTCCTCAGGGAACGTCGCGAGCAGGGTGGGCAGTCCCAGCGCGGCCGCGTATCCGGTCACGGCACCGTGGTCGCCCACGACGACGTCGGCCGCCAGGAGGGCCTGCTGCCACCCCGCGGCCGGTGGCACCAGTCGCAGGCCGGCGCGCAGACAGTCCGCGAGCCACAGTCTGATCTGCGCCGGCCCGTGGGCGTACCAGACATTCGGGTGCAGCGCGGCGCACACGACGTGGTGGTCCAGGTCCAGTTCGGCCAGCAGACCCGAGATCAGCTCGGGGGATCGTCCGAACAGCGAGTTCGGTCCCCAGGTGGACGACACGAACACCACGGTGGCGCGCTCGTCGGCGCCGAGGTTCTCGCGATAGCGGCTTCGGGCGGGAAGGCTGGCGATCAGCCGGTCGTAACAGGGGTCTCCGGCGACGACCGCCGCTGGCACGGCCTCCGGCACCGCTTCGGCGAGACGGTCCAGTTCGGCTACGTGGGACAGGACGATCGCGCTGGGCACCACGACGCCGTCCCGGACGAGCGACTGGTCGGAAAGCCCATACACAATCCGCTTTCCGCTTTCCGCTTTCCGCTTTCCGCTTTCCGCTTTCCGCTTTCCGAGCTAAGTATTTACTGTATCCAATTCCGTGCGACAACACGGCGAGCGGCGCGACGATATCGTGCAAGTTCCCACTATTGTGTACTGACAGGGCAAGGTCGAACTCGGTCATGATCGCCTGCTGCCACGGCAGCACGACGGCGCCCGCGCCGGCCAGTTCCTCCTCGACGCCCGCACTCACCGCGGAGGTCCCTGGCACGGTGCAGACGAGTTGCACCCGTCGGTCGGAGTCGAACACGGTCAGCAGGTCGTTCAGTCGGTTCAGCGCGGTGACGGTGTGCACGACGACCAGGACCGTCCGTTCGATGGGAACGGTGTTCCAGCGTCGGCTGTGGGGCCCGACGGGCACCTTGGCCCAGCGACTCGTTGACACCTCGTTGCTCCCGCGTGCTGACCGACTTTGATCACCGTACCCGTGGCCGGCGTGGTCGCCGGTCTACTCGGTCGAGCCGAGTGCTGGCGGCAGCGAGGTGGCCGGGTTCACGCGGGCGCGGCGGAGTTGGCTGTCGGTGAGCCCTCTGGTCGAGCGCAGGTCCGCTCCGCCGAGATCGGTGGCGACCAGGACGGCGTCGTCGAGGACCGTGTCGCTGAGGTCGATCTCGGTGAGGTCGGCCTTGGTCAGGTCGCAGCCACTGAGGTCGGCGCCCCGAGCGATCGCGCCGGCGAGGATCACCCCGGCGGCGTGTGCGCCGGCGAGCGTCGCGCCGGTCAGGTTCGTGTCGCGGAGGTTCGCCTTGTCGAGGCGTGCGCCGGGCAGTTGTGTGCCGCGCAGGTCGGCGCCGGTGAGGACACTGCCGGTGAGGTCGGCGCCCGCGAGGTCGAACCCGGACAGGTCGGCGTTGGCGATGACGATGCCACGCAGGTCGAGCGCGTCGGTTCGACCGCGTGGCGCCGTTCCCCGGTCGCGGATGGTGGCGAGTGCCGCCGCGAGGTCGTCCGGCGTCGGCGCCTTGTCCGGCCCGACGGGGTGGGTGCGCAGGTATCCCGTGACGGTCCTGAGCACCCGGTCCCGGTCGCGGGGCGAGTCGTGCAGGATCCGGTCGAGGGCTCGGTGGCCGCCTGCGCGGACGGTGACGTCGGCGGAGCCGAGCTGGTCGACCGCGTTGGTGAAGCGGTCGGTGTACTGCTTGTCGCGGTCCAGCACGAACTTGCGTCCGGTGTAGTAGAGGCCGCCCGCGACGAACGCGGCGCTCAGGACGGTGGCGACCTGACCGCGGATGGTGCTCATCGCCGCGATGCGGTCCTTGGCGGCCAACTGATCCAGTTCTGGACCGGCGAGCCAGGTGCTGACGGGCCAGAACAGGAACCAGAGAAGGGCGCCGGCCACGAGAACGGCCACGGCGACGAGCAGGATCCGGGGCGCGTGGCGTCTCATGCGGACATTGCACTACACAGGCGATCCGTGCGCTGACGGAGGGTGCGCCCGCCGGTAGGGTGACCGCGAGACGGAGGGGGCACCGGTGACCACGTCGTTCATCCCGGACCAGATCCAGGGGCGCAACCCGCACTACGTCAACCATGACGACGAGCTTCGCGAGGCGGTGGCGGCGGTCGACCGGGCCGAGGGCAACCTGGTGATCGTGTTCTCGGGTGTCGCGGGCAGCGGCAAGACGTCCACGGCGAAGGAGTTGGCGTTCCGGGTGAAGTCCCGGTTCCCCGACGGCGCGCTGTTCGCGCGGTTGGCGGGGACGCTCACGGAGGAAGGCGCCGAGGCCGAGATCCTGCGGAGCTTCCTCGCGGAGTTCGGCGTGCCGGCGGAGCGGATCCCGGATCGACTGGATGCGTTGCGGGCCAGGTACCAGGGGGTTACCGCGAGCAAACGAGTGCTCCTCATGCTCGACGGAGCCGTTCGGGCCAGCCAGGTGCGGACGCTGCTACCCGGCGACGGGCACTCGCTCGTGCTCGTGACAGAGGGCCGGACCTTGTCGGACCTGGTGGTCGACTCGTCGGTCGAGTTCGTCGACCTGTCCCCGCTCACCGAAGAGGCCGCCCGCGAGCTGCTCGACCGGCTGCTCGGCCAGGAGCGGGTGGCTGCCGAGCAGGCCGCCGTGGCGGAGCTGATCGAGCTGTGCGGCGGCCTGCCGATCGCGTTGTGCGTGGTCGCCGGCATGCTCGGCCGTCCGCGCAACCGGACGATCGCCAGCACCGTCGAGCGGCTGCGGGACGAGCGCCGTCGGCTCGTCGCGCTGTCCCCGCCGACCGACCTGTCCGTCGCCGGGGTGTTCACGGCCGCGTACCGCCAGCTCGGGGACTCGGCCCAGATCTGTTACCTGGCAATGGGTTTGCCACCCCGCGTCGGTGCCGTCAGTGCCGAGGCGCTGGCCGCCGCGCTCCAGCGGCCGTTCTACGAGGTGGCCGAGAGTCTCGCCGAACTCGGCGAAAGCCGCTTCATCGAAGAGACGGGCCACGACCGCTACGCCGTGAGTGACCTCGTCGCGTTGCACGCGGCGTACCTGGACGACCGGCCGGCCGAGGTCCGCGACGCCGAGACCGAGCGGCTGCTGGCGTTCTACCACCAGCGCACCTACGACGCGGATGCCGTGCTCGCACCGGCCCGTCCGTGGCGGCGCGCGTTGTTCCCGGAGCTGCGCTCCCGTGGCGCGTTCGACGACCCGGCGCGGGCGGCGGCCTGGTTGGCGGAGGAGCGGGTCACGGTGACGAAGCTCGTCCGGCACGCCTTCGAGCGGGACGACCTCGAGCGCGTCTGTTCGTGGTGTGTGCTGTTGTGGCCGTTCTTCGAGTCCGGCAAGCACATCGCCGACCTGCTGGCCACGCACCGGGACGGGATCGAGGCGGCCGAGGCGCTGCGGAACCCGGCGCTGGCGAGCTTGATCCGCACGCAGGCCGCGTATGGCCACTACTGGCTGCGGGAGCTCGACAAGGCGGCCGCGCTGTTCGCGGCCGGTGTCGGCCTCGCGCGAGACGCGGGAGTGCCCGATCTGGAGGCCACGGCGCTGGAGGGGTTGGGCCTGACCCAGCTCGAACTCCGCGTTCCGGAGGCCGAGGACACCTTGCGCCGCAACCTGAAGCTGGCCGTGGGCATCGACGACGAGCGGCGTGTCGCGCTCGCCCGACTCCATCTCGCCAAGGCCGAGCCCGCCGACGTCGGTCTGCGGCTGCTCGCCGAGGCGACCGCGTACTTCGACAGGACGTCCGATGTGGTCAACAGCGCGAAATGTGCCATCTGGCAAGGAAAACACCTCGTCGCCGTCGATCGGGTCGAGGAGGCAACGCCGATCCTGACGGACGCGATCGACGCGATGGCCCGGCTGGGCCGTCGGTTCGACCAGGCCGAGGCGTTGACGGCCCTGGGCGACGGACAACTCGCGCGCGACGACCACGACGGCGCGAAACGTAGCTGGGCAGAAGCGCTGAGCTGCTACGACGATCTCGGCTTCACCGTCCGCGCCGACGAGCTGACGGCCCGCCTCGATCGGCTTGCGGACTGATCGCCCGCACGGTGATCGCCGTGCTCGTGCCGCCTGCGGTGATCGTCCAGTCGCCGGTCAGGTCCCGCAGCGCCCGTCCCTCGGCGCCGGCGTGCAGGGCGACGGGGGCGAACAGGTCACCCGCGCCGGTGGCGTGCACGACCGTGCCGTGCCGATCGGCGACGAGCCAGCCGCCGCTCTTCGCGGGTGCGGTCGCCAGCGCGGCGCCGGGTGACCGCGACAGGGCCGCGGTAAGCCGGTCCGGTTCGCCGTCCTCGGGTTCCGCGACGATGACGTCGGCGAGTTCGTGCCAGCGCCGGGACGTCTCCCCGCTGCCCACGACCAGCGGCGGCGACGAGGGTTCGGTGTGCAACTGCTCGGCCGGATAGCGCACGACGTGTGCGTCGTGCGGCCCGGCCATGGTCACGTGCACCAGGTGGGAGTCACACCGCGGTAGCGGCCGTCGCGGCGCCGCCAGGAGCGACACGTCCGCGGGAGTCGCGGGTTCTGGCAGTCTCAGCAGGTCGTAGATCGTCGTGCGCAACGCGGCCGGTGCGTCACCGGGTAGCGACGTGGTGAGAGAGGTGAGGTCCGCGAGGTCGCCGGGGTCGTGGTCCGCCATGACCTTGCGGATCTGCTCGGCGGGGCCGGGGTCGGCCGTCAGCCGCGGGGCGCGGCGAAGGAACCGTCCGATGGGGGAGTCGGGGGCAACCGCGTGCTCCGGCGCGGCGGCCAGCAGGACCGGGATGCCCAGCGCCGCCGCGTAGAAGCTCACCGAGCCGTGGTCGCCGATCACCACGTCGGCCGCGACCAGCGTCGCTCGCCAGTCGTCGACGTGCTCCAGCACGGTCACGCCCGCCCGGGAGCAACCGCGCAACCACTGGCGCACCTGCCATGGCGAATGTCCCCACCACACATTGGGATGCACTGCCACCGCGATCCGGAACTCGTCGACCGGGAGCCGCGTGCCAAGTGATTCGGGCAGCCGCGCGGCGGCGCCCAACAGTGAGTCGGGACCCCAGGTGGAGGTGACCAGCACCAGCGTCTCGTCGGCCAGGACGCCCAGAGCTCTGCGATACCGGTCGCGTCGCACGGCCGACGCCGTGAGCTGATCGAACACCAGATCGCCGACCACCCGCGCGTGACGCGCGGCCGCTGGACTGTCCCGAGCCAGCCGATGAAGCTGTTCGTCGTGGGAGAGCGTCAACACGGTCGCGATAACCCGCCCCTGATGCAACAGCCACTCATCGGACAAACCGAAAACCGGTTTCCGGTTTCCGGTTTCCGGTTTCCGGTTTCCGGTTTCCGGTTTCAAGGTATTTATTGTATCCCATTCCATGTGGAACGATGATCAACGGGGCGTCGAGTTGGTGCAGGGTGTGGCCATGGCTGGCAGCGACGGCGAGGTCGAAGTGTGCCGTGATCGCCGACGACCACGGCAGGTTTCGCACGCCACGTGAGCTCAGGAACTCGGCCGTGCCGTCCGGAAAAGCGGACGACTCCGGATCCGTGAAGATCACCTCGACCCGCGGATCTTCCGCGACCAGGTTCATCACGTCGAAGAGCCGGGTAGCGGCGGTGACGTTGTGCACCACGGCCAGGACGCGCCGCTGGGGATGATAGGTCCGCCACCGGCCGGGTCGGTCGATCCTCAGCACGAGAGCATGGTAGTTGCCACACGTCTGAACGGCCCGTGACCTCGCACGTCGCACCTGTCCTACGAGTCCGCGAGCCACGCCGTCGCCGGGATCGAGCCGACGGCCACCACGACCACATCCGCGTCGAGCACCGTTCCGTCGTCAGTTCGACGGCCGTCACGCGGTTCTTGACCGACACGAACCGCGACACGCCCGTGTTCATCCGCAACCGGACACCGTGGTCGCTGTGCGTCGCGCAGCAGGACCCGGTCCGGCTCCCACGAACCGGAGAGGACCTGTTTGGACAGTGGCGGCCGGTCGTAGGGCAGGTGCCACTCTGCCCCGATCAGGGCCAGCTTCCCGTCGTACCCCTTGGCACGCAAGGCTTCTGCGGTGGACAACCCCCGCGGCGCACCTGTCCTGGTCGACGAACACCTTCATCGGTTGACTCCTGCCCGGACGCCCGTCTCCGCGCCGCGAGGGGCGACGGCGGGACGGCGGGCACCGGGTTTGCGGCGTTCCAGGATCCAGTCCGTGAGCAGCAGCAAGAGCAGGGGGCTGAGCCAGACCCCGATGCTCAGGGCGCTGTACCGCATCAGTTCTGCGCTGCCGCCGAAGGTGGTGTCCACCTGTGGCGTGAGCACGATCGTGGCCGGGATGTTGATGACCCGGCTCAGCGCGATCGACATGGCAAGGGCGAAGCTGCGGGACATCCACCTGCGGTGTTCGTCATAGCGGCGCTGGCGGGCCATCCGCAGCCCGACGATCGTGATGATGAGCCACAGCGCCGACCCCACGAGGTTGGCCACCCGCACGGAAGGGCCGGCCGAGGTGT
>Ga0193717_1001026_pt1 | contig 17617 bp, 16 predicted proteins | sample U2c2metaG_FD_145900 | JGI IMG/M metagenome (GOLD analysis project Ga0193717, IMG submission 145900) | Soil microbial communities from a riparian zone of the East river system, Colorado, United States - U2c2 | ecosystem: Environmental > Terrestrial > Soil > Riparian zone | place: USA: East River... | reverse complement strand
CGTCCTTCCCTGGTCGACGTGGTGGGTGTCAAGGGTCGAACTTGTTCGAGCCCGAAGGGCCGCGAAGCGCCCTTGACACCCACCACGTCGACTAGCACACTCCCGCAGCGGAGACCGCGCAACCACACTGCTAATGCGCAGGGCACAGCCACATCCCCGATGCGCCACGCGGAACCACATTGCCAATGCGTCGGCGCAACCACACTGCCAATGCGCAGGGCACATCCACATCCCCAATGCGCCACGCGGAACCACATTGCCAATGCGTCGGCGCAACCACATTGCCAATGCAGACGGCGCAACCACCCGTCGCCGCGGCACGTGGGTAGTCATTCACGCAGTTGCTGGCGGCAACTACTTGTGGGGTGACCGAGTACCCGATGTGGGTGAGGAGTGGCGTGGAGGGCTCGCCTATGCCTATCCTGGGCGAGTGAACACGATGAAGCTGCAGCAGTGGTGGGCCGCCTGAGGCGGATCCTCCTAGCGTTCACGCGCATCCAAGGCCGCCTTGCCGAGGCGGCCTTTTTCATGCCTTCGGTGAGGCCAGACTCCGAAGGAACAAGACCATGACCTCGCTTTCCGGCATCACCCCGTCCGGCCGTCTGACGCTGGGCAACCACCTCGGCGCGCTGCGCCGGTTCACCGATCCTGACGGGTTCTACTTCGTCGCGAACCTGCACGGGATGACGACCAAGCATGATCCCCGGCGGCTCGCCGCACTCACGCGGGAGACTGCCACGCTGATGCTCGCCGCCGGCCTTCCACCTGGCACGGTGTTCGTCCAGTCGGACGTTCCCGCGCACGCGCAGCTCGCCTACCTGCTCGAGTGCACCTCGTACGTCGGGGAGCTGTCCCGGATGATCCAGTACAAGGAGAAGGGCAACGGCAGACCCATGACCCGAGCCTCCCTGCTCACCTATCCCTGCCTGATGGCCGCCGACATCCTGCTCTACGGCACCGACCGCGTCCCGGTCGGCGGCGACCAGGACCAGCACGTCGAGCTGGCCCGGGATGTCGCGATCCGGTTCAACCGGGAGTACGGCGAGACGTTCGTCGTACCCGAGCTCCAGAAGGCGGCCCTGGCGATGCGGATCAAGGATCTCGCCAGCCCCACCACGAAGATGAGCAAGTCGGACACCGATGACGCCGTCGGCACGATCCGGTTGCTGGACCCGCCGGACGTGATCCGCCGGCAGGTGATGCGGGCGGTGACGGATTCCGACGGCGAGGTTCGCCACGACGAGGCGGCGAAGCCCGGGATCACCAATCTCCTGGAGATCCTGGCCGCCTGCACCGACGGAGACCCGGTCCGGATGGCGGACGCGTACTCGTCGTACGGGCAACTGAAGGAGGATGTCGCCGAGGCCGTGCTGAGTGTGATCGAGCCGCTGCAGAAGGAGTACGCCGTGCTGGCGGCCGATCCCGGGACGGTCGACGGGATCCTCGCGCAAGGGCGGGATCGGGCGATCGAGGCGAGCGCGCCGCGACTCCGGGCTGCGGTCCGGGCGATGGGTTTGGCAGGATCGCCTGTGTGAGTGTGCAACTGCGGGTGGCGACCTTCAACATCCGGAACTCCTCGGCGCCGGATGGTGACGACTCCTGGCCGGTACGGCGTGAGTCGACCGCGGCAGCCATCTTCGCCCTGGACGCGCACGTGGTCGGGTTGCAGGAGGTGCTGCCTGATCAGCTCGGCTTCCTGCGGGAGCGGTTCCCTCGCTGGGTGATCGCGGGCTGCGGCCGGGACGACGGGGTCCACGGGGGTGAGCATTCGGTGGTGATGGTCAGCCCTGGTGACTGGCAGGTCGAGGCGCACGAGACGCGCTGGTTGTCGGCCTCACCGTCGGAACCCGGGTCGGTCGGCTGGGACGCCGACCTGACCCGGATCGCGACGATCGTGCGGCTGCGGCATGCCGATGGGACGCAGGTGGGAGTCGTCAACACCCACTACGACCATGCGGGCGAGGTCGCGCGGGTGGAGTCCTCGCGCTTGCTGGCCGGGTGGACGGCAGCCGAGCCCGACCGGCCGTGGATTCTGCTGGGCGATCTGAACGCTGAGCCAGGATCCGCGCCGCTGAAGGCGCTGACCGACGCGGGCTGGATCGACGCGGTGCCGGCCTCGGAGGGCGGCACCGAACACGCCTTCACCGGCGCGAGAGATGGCGACCGCATTGATCACATCCTGATCAACAAGGAGTGGCAGGTGGTCGACGCGGCGGTCTCCTACTACCGCCCCGACGGCCGCCTGCCCAGCGACCACTGGCCCGTCGCCGCCACCCTCCGTCTGCCCTAGCTAGAGCTTGTTGAAGACTTCCTCGCGGAGCCGCTCCAGCGCGTCGAAGCGGCGGGCGCCGTCGCCCAGGTACATGTCCGGGACCAGCAGTTCGTCGATCCCGGCCTCCGGGTACTGCGCGATCGTGTCGAGCACGAACTCGGCCGAGCCCATGATCACCGGCCGCCCGGCTGCTACCAGCCGGTCACGGCGTTCGGTCGCCTCGGTGTCTCCGGGGACGACGATCTCGATCATCGCCTGGCTGGAGCGGCGGACCGTCGACGGATCCCGGCCGATCTTCGCGCAGTGCTCGGCGAACACCTTGCCCTTGTGCACCGCCACCTCCGGCAGCCCCCAGTGGTTCCATTCGTCCGCGTACTTCGCGACGATGCCAAGGGCAACCTTCTCCCCCGAGGCGCCGATCAGGATCGGCACGTTCCGCGGCTTCGGCTCCAGCGGCGCGTTGGTCAACTGGTAGAACTTGCCATCGAAGGTGGTCCGGTCCTGGGTGAACAACCCCTTGAAAACCTGGCACGCCTCCTCGAACCGCGCCAGCAATTCCCGCACCGGCGGCAGCTCGATGCCGTAGACCTGGTGTTCGTTGACCTGCCACCCGGCGCCGATGCCGAGCACGAACCGGCCGTTGCTCAGCTGGTCCAACGTGGCGGCCGCGTTCGCCACCACGGCGGGATGCCGGTAGGTGTTGCCCAGCACCATCGTGCCGATCCGCACCCGCTCGGTGCGCGCCGCGAGCCCTGCCACCACCGCGAGACATTCGTTGACGGGGACCGAGAGAGCGTCCCCGTTCGGCATGAAGTGATCGGCGATCCAGACGCCGTGCCACCCGGTGCGCTCGGCGTACTCCGCGCCTTCGAGGATCGACGGCCAGGTCCGGCCCGCTGACGGCCACAAGGAGAAGTCCATACAAACAAGCCTATGCCGCGAACCTGCGGGTCAGGTTAAGCGGTTGTTTCCGAGGGCCGACATCGGCTCGCGGCCCGGCGGCTGGGTCGGCGGCGGCAGCAGAGGCTTCGGCTTCACGACCTTCCGGGTCACCGGCTTGTCGCACGTCACTGTGACCTCCTCACCCATGTGCAGGAGGCTGAGGCTGGCGTCGGGCCCGTCGTGCACCGTGTAGGTGACCTCCTGCTGGTCGATCTCGACCCGCAGCCGCACTCCCCGCCAGCGGATCGAGAAGGCCAGGCCGGCCATGCCGTCCGGGAGCGCGGGCCTGAACGAGAGCGCGCCGTCGCGTTCCCGCAGTCCCCCGAAGCCGGCGACCAGCGCCGTCCAAGCGCCCGCCAGGGACGCCATGTGCAGCCCATCGCCTGTGTTCGAGTGCAGGTCGCGCAGGTCGATCAGCGCCGCCTCGTAGGCGTAGTCGAAGGCCAGGTCGAGATGACCGACCTCTGCCGCCGCCACCGCCTGCACGCAGGCGGACAGCGACGAGTCGCGCACCGTCAGCCGTTCGTAGTAGTCGAAGTTGCGGGCCTTCTCCTCCGCGGTGAACGCGTCACCACACCAGTAGGTCGCCAGCATCAGGTCGGCCTGCTTGATGACCTGCTTGCGGTACAGATCGAAGTACGGCGCGTGCAGCATCAACGGGTACTTGCCGCGGGACTTCTCGAAGTCCCACTCGGCGTAACCGGTGAAGCCTTCCGACTGCGGATGCACCTGGAGCTCTTCGTCGTACGGGATGTAGACGGCGGCAGCCGCGTCCCGCCAGGAGGCTTCCTCCTCGGTATCCACCTCCAGCAGGCGAGCCTTCACCGGATGGTTTGCCGCGACCTCGGCCGCGGAACGGAGGTTCCTCGCGGCCATCAGGTTGGTGAAGACGTTGTCGTCCGCCACCGCGCTGTACTCGTCCGGTCCGGTGACGCCCGACAGATGCCACTTCCCATGAAGGTCGTGGTGTCCCAGCGACATCCAGAGTCGAGCTGTCTCGACCAGCAGTTCGAGGCCGACCTCCTCGAGGAACTGGTCGTCGCCGGTGGCGCTGTGGTACCGCATCACGGCTTCGGCGATGTCTGCGTTGATGTGGAAGGCCGCAGTACCGGCCGGCCAGTAGGCCGAGCACTCCTGCCCGCGGATGGTGCGCCACGGGAACGCCGCGCCCTCGAAGCCGAGCGCGGAGGCTCGTTCCTTGGCCATCTCGATGGTCGAGAGACGCCAGCGCAGTGCGTCCGCGGCGGCGTCCGGCATCGTGTAGACGAGCACCGGCAGGACGAAACCCTCGGTGTCCCAGAAGGTGTGGCCGTCGTAGCCGGCACCGGTCAGGCCCTTGGAGGGAATCGCTCGCCGCTCGGCCCGGGCGCCTGCCTGCAGGACGTGGAACAGCGCGAACCGAACCGCCTGCTGCAGCTCGGGATGCCCTTCGACCTCGACATCCGCGGCATCCCAGAAGTCGTCCAGGAACGTGCGCTGCTGCTTGACCAGTCCCTCCCAGCCGGAGAACTGGGCGCTGGCGAGGGCGGCGGCGACCTGATCGCCGATGGCGTTCTCGGACCGCAGGCTGGACCAGCCGTAGGCGAGGTACTTCACCACTCGCAGGCTCTGGCCGGGCTGGAGCTCACAGATGACGGTGGTCCGGGCCCAGTCGTTGCGAGCGTCGACCTTGACCTCGCAGCGGCCGTCGAGCTCGACGTGGTGGACCATCCCCGCCGCCATCAGCTGTTCGCTTTTCCTGGTCCGGTGGATCAGTACGACGTCCTCTTTGCCGAGGTGATGCGACACCGGCTCGAGAGGTTGCTCCAGGACGGCCGCGACCCGCGGGTCGTCGGACAGGCGTGGCTGGGTCTCGTTCGCGACCAACTCCGACTGCAGGACGAACCGCGCCGGCTGGTCGACCGGCTCGACGACGTACTCGATCGCGGCGACGGCGCGCTGGGTCAGCGAGACGAGCCGGCGGGAGCGGACCTTGATCCGCTTGCCGCCCGGCGAGGTCCAGTCGGCGTCGCGCTGCATGATGCCGGTGCGGAAGTCGAGCGACCGCTCGTGCGAGTGCAGGTCGCCGTACCGGACGTCGAACGGCGAGTCGTCCACCAGCAGCCGGATCAGCTTGCCGTTGGTGACGTCGACCAGGGTCTGTCCTGATTCGGGATAGCCGTACCCGGCTTCGGCGTACGGAAGTGGGCGACGCTCGTAGAAGGAGTTCAGGTAGGTGCCGGGGATCGCGAACGGCTCGCCCTCGTCGAGGTTGCCGCGCAGGCCGATATGGCCGTTCGAGAGGGCGAAGAGCGACTCGGACTGGGCCAGTTTGTCCAGGTCCAGTTCGGTTTCCCGCAGCCGCCAGGGCTCGAGTGGGTGGTGCCCGCGGTCGATCATTTCCCCTCCCCAGCGGTGTCGTCGAGGAGTTGCGCGAGATCGGTCACCACGATGTCGGCGCCGTGCTCTTTGAGCTGCGCGGCCTGCCCGACCCGGTCGACGCCGACAACGATGCCGAAGGCACCGGCCCGACCAGCCTGTACTCCGGCCAGCGCGTCCTCGAAGACCGCGCAGACCGACGGGTCCACGCCCAGCCGCTTCGCCGCCGCCAGGAACGTGTCGGGCGCCGGCTTGCCGCGAAGATGCTCCTCCCGGATCGTCACCCCGTCCACCCGTTCCTCGATGTACTGCGCGAGTCCCGTCACCTCCAGGACCTCACGAGTGTTCGCACTGGAGGACACCACGGCGCGTCGCAGACCGGCCTTCTGCGCGGCCTGGAGATACGTGCGGGATCCCTCGAACACCCGGACGCCGGCGGTGCGGATCCGCCGCAGTACGGCCTCGTTCTTCCGGTTGCCGAGACCGTTGATCGTCATCGCGGCCGGCGGGTCGGCCGGGGTTCCCTCGGGGAGCTTGATGCCGCGGGAGGTCAGGAAGTCGCGCACTCCGTCGACGCGCGGTTTGCCGTCCACATAAGCGTTGTACTCCGCTCCTGCGTCGAACGGCACGAACTGTGCAGCGTGTTGCTCCGCGTATGTCCGGAGGAACTCGTCGAACATCTCTTTCCAGGCCGCCGCGTGCACCGCCGCGGTGTCCGTTAGTACGCCGTCCAAATCGAACAGGCAGACCCGTATCTTCGCGGGCAGTCCCAGCATCGTTCGCCTTCCAGATCGAGCACTGTTCCGGTGGGCGAGCGCTGGATCGAGCCTAGGGGGTCTAGACCAGATGCCAGCGCAGCAGGAACGCGCCGACCGACAAGACCAAGTAGACCAGTACCACCACAACGCCGATCCCCGGGTAGGGGCGGGAGCGGCGTACGGGCTCGTCGGTGGCATCGCGACGTGCGGCCTCGACCACGGCCGCGACGTACTGGGTCTGGTCCTTGGCGATGCCGTTGATCTCGTTCTCGTCCTTGCCGCTGGTCAGCACGACCGAGCCGTCGACGACCTCGACCTGGTCCACGTCCTGCCAGGCGAGACTGCGGACGAGCAGGCTGGTCCGCGCCTTCAACGCGGTCGCGGTGATCTCGACCCGGTAGAGGACCACGCCGCCCGCGACCCGGACGACGGAGGCGCCGATGGCGGTGAACAGCCCGACGGCCAGGAAGTCGCGGGCTCCCATCCACAACCAGGAGTTGAGCGCCGGTACGGCGAGGAACGGGAGCACGAACAGCGCCCAGGCCCACCAGGGCGCCGGGTCAAGCGGCACCCGCCACGGCAGCCCCGGCAACTGCGCAGCAGGCAACTCCCCAGCCGGACCCGCCCCGGCAGCTTCCGAGGTGCCCGAACGATTCTCCATGGACGGGACGATATCGGTTACTCGGCGGCGAGGGCACGGGAGCGGTTGCGAGCGGCTTCTATGGCGGACAAGAAGGCGGCCCGGACCTTGTGATCTTCAAGCTCCCGTACTGCGGCTGCGGTGGTTCCGCCCGGGGACGTGACTCGTTCGCGGAGGACGGTCGGGTGTTCACCGGTCTCGCGCAGGAGTTTCGCCGAGCCGAAGAGGGTCTGGACCACCAGGTCGGTGGATGTGGACCGTGGCAGGCCCATGTGGACGCCTGCTTCGATCATCGACTCGACCACGAAGAAGATGTAGGCCGGACCCGAGCCCGAGATCGCCGTGACCGCGTCCTGTTGCTTCTCCGGCACCCGGATCACCCGGCCGGTCGCGGCCAGCAGGCCCTCGGCCAGCACTAGGTGCCCCTCGTCGCAGTGCGCGCCGCGGGAGATCGCCGCCATCCCCTCGTCCACCAGGGCCGGGGTGTTCGGCATCACCCGGACGACGGCGACGCCATCGGGGAGCCGCGACTCTATGAAGCCAGTGGTGATACCAGCAGCCAGCGACACGATGGTCTGGGAGGACCGCACCGCAGGGGCGATCTCGGCCAGCAGGTCAGGCATGTCCTGCGGCTTGACCACCAGCACCAGGGTGTCCGCCTTCGCGGCCGCGTCCACATTCGTCACCACGTCCACGCCATACCGCTCGCGCAGCTCCTGGGCGCGCTCTTCCCGGCGCTCGGTGATCAGCAACTCCCCAGGCCGCCGCCCCGCTCGCAACAGCCCGGACAACAGGGTCTCCCCCATCACCCCGGCCCCGAGGATCGCCACCTGCCCGCCACTGGTCATGAGGTCAGGTTAGCTGCCCGGCCCGATCTGTCCTCGGGCTGATCGAATTCGATCGAAAACCGGGCCAGGACCCCGCGCGAGGTTGCAGGCTCGCACTATCCACTCGCTGGAAGGAGCCCCGGATGAAGTCACGACACCTGTTCGAACTGACCGGCAAGAGCTCGAAGACGATCGGCACCACCAGGACCGTCAACTACTGCAGGTTCGGAGGCTGATCGGTTTGGGTCAGCCCGCGGAGGTGGAAGTGGACTCGGGATGGGTGCCGGAGATTTCGGGCAGGAGCGCCTGGACTGCTCGGGCCTCGGGGCATCCGAGAGTGATGAAGATATCGAGAGCACGGCGGCGGAGCTGGTCGGCGCGGTCGTCGGCAGCGTTGGTGGCATGGATGGCGGCCAGGCCGACGCAGGCGCGGGCGAGCTCGTAGCGGTCGTCCAGCGCCTCGGCGTCGAGCAGCGCGGCCTGGTGCTGGGCGAAGGCGTCGTCCAGCCGCCCGGCCGCGACGAGGGCGGCGCCGTAGTCGTTGCGGACCTCGATAGTGAAGGGCCGATTGCCGATCTGCTCCGACAGCGTCAGCGCATCGCGGTGGAATCGCAGCGCCCAGTCGACCCGCCCATCGGCCAGATGCAGCCGGCCCAAACTGTTCAGCGCATCGGTCTGGCCGACCGGGAAGTCGAGCTGGGAGGACAGCTCCAGCGCAAGCTCGTAGTTCTGTCTGGCTTCGACCACCGCACCCGACAGCTCCGCCGCCGCTCCGACGTTGGCCAGGGCATAGGCCTCCTCGCAGGTACCGCCACCGAGCGACCGGGCGGCCTCCAGGCTGCGCCGGAAGTGCCGCAGAGCGATCTTGCTCCGGCCCAACCGCAGCTCGGCCCAACCCAGCCCGGCCAGCGTGATGCAGACCCGCGCGGGCATGTCCAGTTCCTCGAAGATCGCCAGTGCCTGCCGCTGGTACTCGATCGCGTCGGCATACTCGCCCAGCCGGAAGTGGCCCAGAGCAACATTGGTCAGGCCTCTGCCCTCGCCGAGGCGGTCGCCCTGGGCACGAGCCAGCTCGAGAGCCTGCAGGTAGCTGGCCCGGCCATCGGCATACCGGCCCAGTCGCCAGTAGATGCAGCCAAGGCTGTTGTAGGAGCGACCACGGCTGGCGTCCCCGACCGCACACCGGACAGCCGCGAGGTGCAGCGTCTCGGCCTCCTGGAAGTAGCCGGCGGTGTCGAAGTAGTAGTGCAGCATCAAGGACAGGTCAGTGGTGAACTGAGGCCTGCCGTGATCGGCGGCGAAGAGGGCGGTGGCGATCAGGTTGGCTCCCTCCGAGTCCAACCAGGATCGCGCTACGGCCTGCTCTGAGAAGGTGTCGGGAATTTCCGGATCGCACACTTCCGCCCACCGTGCAGTGTCGTGCGGTGCGTGAGCAGTTACGGCCGACGCGGTGGCAGTCCGGTAGTACCCGAACAGCCGGTCCATGGCAGCACCGCGGACAGAGGCGGGATCCTGGTCACGGCCTCGGTCGGACGCCAGCACCCTGATCAGGTCATGCAGCTCGTACCGCCCCGCCACCCGCTCCTGCAGCAAGTTGGCCCCGGCAAGTTCCGACAGTTGCCGGAAAGCCTCCTCCTGATCGACACCCGCCAGCGCGGCCGCGGCGGCCACGTCACAGTCCCTTCCCGGATGGAGCGCCAGCAGCCGCAGCATCATTTGGTTGCCCACAGCAAGCGATTCGTACGAGGACGACAAGGCGAGCATGACTCCGTCGTCGAGACGCAGCCGGAGGCGGTGCTCCGTCAACCGCTCGAGATGATCCGTCAGCGTCCAGGCCGGCGTCGAGGCGATCCGGCCGGCCAGCACGCCCAGGGCGAGCGGCAGGTGACCGGCCAGCGCAGCGATCTGCTCGGCCGTCGCCGGGTCGTTGTCCACCCTGGCTGCGCCGATCGACCGCCGCAGCAGGTCCAGGGATTCGGCCGGCGTGAACACGTCCAGCCGTAACCGTCGGCCACCGGCCAGACCGCTGAGCCGCCGCCTGCTGGTCACCACCGTGAAGCAGTCCGGCCCGTCGGGAAGCAGTGGGCTGACCTGGTCGCTGTCGGCCGCGTTGTCCAGCAGGACGACCATCTTCCGCCCCGCTGTCAGTTCCCGGAATGCGGCGGCCCGGCCGGCCAGATCCAGCGCGTGGATCCGACTGGCCGGCAGACCCAGGCGACGAAGGAAGCCGTCCAGCACCGCAGCCGGATCCGCCGGCGGTCGGTCAGGATCGTAACCGCGCAGGTTCACCGAGAGCTGCAAGTCGGCCCCGTGACCGCGACCGAGCAGCCCGTGCGCCAGCCGAACGGCCAGCCTGGTCTTACCCACTCCGGGCATGCCCTCGATCAGCAGCAAACCCTTGGCAGTACCGGCCTCGAAGGCCGCCATCGCCTCGGCCAGCTCACCGGCGCGACCAGTGAAGACACCCGCGTCGTCCTGCACGACATCCGCGACAGCGACCACCGACGCTTCCGCCGCGCGCCGCGTGACGACCTGGTGCGCCTGCCGCCACTCCGCGGCCAGGGCGTCGTCTTCCAGGAGCACTCGCGCGATGTCCACGACCAGCTCGGCATCCAGGCGACGACGGCCCGGCAGCAGGCAGCGGTAGACGGTGTTGAGCGCCGGCGACTCCGCGATCCCGCGCGCCTGGCGAGAACGGACCACCCGGCGGTGAATCTCCCGGTACGGCGCCCCGGACCAGACCTGCAACTGCCGGAGACGAGCGCTGAGCTCTTCGACAGTGGCTGCCCCGGCCGGACTCGGTGGCGCGGTCAGAGCTACCGGTCGCGACGATCTGGTCTGCTTGGCTGGCACGACGATCCCTCCCCGGCGGTGAGATGGTGCCAGAGTCTAGCCGTTCGAAACGGACAGACGGGGACTGCGCTATTTCTTGCTGATCAGGGATCTGGCGAAGAACTGGAGGTTGGCCGGGCGCTCCGCGAGGCGACGGACCAGGTAGCCGTACCAGTCGGCGCCGTACGGGATGTAGACGCGGACGGTGTGTCCCTCGCGGGCCAGCCGGAGCTGCTCCTCGGGGCGGATGCCGTAGAGCATCTGGTACTCGTACGAGCCGGGCTCCCGGTTGGCGCGCGCGGCGAGCGAGCCCGCGATCGCGATCAGCCGCGGGTCGTGCGACGCGATCATCGGGTAGCCGGCGCCGTTCATCAGGATCTTCATGGCCCGGACATAGGCCTTGTCCACAGCCTGCTTCTGCTGGAACGCGACCGACTCTGGCTCCTTGTACGCGCCCTTGCAGAGCCGCACCCGCGAGCCCGCGTGAGCCAGGTCGCGGCAGTCGCCCTCGGTCCGGCGGAGGTAGGCCTGCAGCACGGCACCGGTCTCGGGGAAGTCCTGCCGGAGCTCGCGCAGGATGCCGAGGGTGGAGTCCGTGGTGGTGTGGTCCTCCATGTCGAGCGTGACGGTGGTGCCGGCGTTGCGGGCGGCGTGGCAGATCGTCCGGGCGTTCTCCAGCGCGATCTTCTCGCCGTCGCCGGGCAGGGCCTGGCCGACCGCGGACAGCTTGACCGACACCTCGGCGTTGCTGGTCAGCCCGGCCGCCGAGAGCTGCTTGAGCACGTCGAGGTAGGCGTCGGCGGTCGCCGTCGCCGCGGCGAGGTCGGTGACATCCTCGCCGAGATGGTCCAGGGTGACGTTCAGGCCGTTGCTGACCAGCTTCTCGGTGGCCAGCACGGCCTCCGGGGTGGTCTCGCCGGCCACGAACCGCGCGACGATGCCACTGGACACCGGCAGGGCCGAGACGGCCTTCTTGATCTGGGGACTGCGGGACACGCCCAGCAGAATTCGCCGAAGCACTTCGCGTTCCTCCTCGTTCCCACCCGGCCCCGTGTTTGCCAGTGGTCTCAGCAGGCTACGTCGCTGGACAGGGCCCTCCCTAATCGTGTGGCCGGGACCACACCAGTTGCCCCTCTGGTTCCTTGCCGGCGCCCGTTCTGGACCCCGAGGGGTGGAAGATGCGGCATGGCCCTGTTCAAGTGGCGCAAGGACGCCCGCAGTGGTGACCCGATCGGTGAGTTCTGGTCCTGGTGGACCGCCACCGGCGCGGCCAAGGTGGCTGACGCGATCGCGCGGCAGCAGCCGGAATCGACCACAGGCCTGCTGTCGGACCACGTCAGCCGACTGCCGGCCGCTCTCGACTGGGAGCTCGGCCCGGGATTACACGCCCAGCATGTGCTGGTGGTGACCGCGGCCGGTGACCCCACCGCCCGCGCGGTCGCCCGCCGCTGGCTTCGGTCCGCACCCCCTTCGGACGAGGTCTGGGAGTACACCGACATGCGGCGGCCCGCTCCCGACGTCACCATCCAGTTCGAGGGGATGCCACCGGTCGAGATCGGCGCCGGACTGGTCGCGATCGACCCGGACACCCGGGCGGCGGCGATCCACGTATCGGTGCATCACCCGGTCTTCCCCCAACTGCCGGACGAACTGCAGAAGCGGGTCACCTTCCTGCTGCTGGATCTGGTACTCGGTGAGGAATTGGTCGAGACGTGGATCGGCGCGATCGATACCGCGGTGGCCCGCCCGGCGGACGCAGTACCGATTGCCGAGTTGCTGCCTGCGGTGGCTGCGTTCGCAGCCGATCATGTCGCTGAGGACGGCGGGCCGAGTTGGCGTTTGATGGAGGGCGAGACAGCGAACGGGCATCGGCTGGTCGCGACGGCGATGGTCCCGCTCCGCTCGATCCAGCTGCCGCACCTGGACACGCATGTCGCCGTCTCCGTGCCCTATCGGGCTGCCCGCGAGGACGGCCTGCCGCTGGACGAGACGCTGACCGATCTGCGGGCCTTCGAGGACCATCTCACCAAGCGCCTCGGCGACTCCGGTCGGCTGCTCGCCCACGAGACGGCGGCCGGCGCACGCACGTTGCACTACTACGTCGACGGCAGTACTCCGGCCGCGGCGCAACTCGAGGCTGCGGTCAGGGGCTGGCAGGACGGCCCAGTCAGCGTCGAAGTCGCCCCCGACGCCGGCTGGGAAGGCGTCAACCACCTGAGTTAGGCGGTACGCCGCTTCAGGGTGGCCGCGCCGAGGACCAGTGCAGCCAGGATGAAGGCCGTGACGATCAGGGCATCACCGCCGGCGCCGCTTCCGAATCCGTTGCCTGTGGCAACCCCGCGGACCGCGTCGACGGCGTACGAGAGAGGCAGCACGTCGCTGACGGCATTCAGTACTCCGGGCAACTGGTCGCGTGGCACGAGCAATCCGCAGAGCAGGATCTGCGGGATCATCACGGCCGGCATCATCTGGACCGCCTGGAACTCCGTGGCAGCGAACGCGCTGGCGAACAGGCCGAGCGCAGTACCGAGGACTCCGTCCAGCACCGCGACCACCCCGAGCTGCCAGGCATCACCGCGGATGTCCAGGTCGAGCGCGTAGAGCGCGATCGATACAACCACGATCGCCTGGACCACGGCGATCAGTGCGAACGCCAATGCGTAGCCCAGCAGGAAGTCCAGCTTGCCCATCGGCAGCGTGAACAGCCGGGACAGGGTGCCGCTGGACCGTTCGCGCAGGGTCGCCACCGAGGTCACGATGAACATGATGATCGACGGGAACACCGCCAGCAGCGGGCCTCCGACCCGGTCGAAGGTGGCCGGCGAATCCGCGAACATCCACCACATCAGGCTGACCAGCAAGGCCGGCAGCACGATCAGCATCGCCACCGTCCGGTGGTCGCGGCGAAGCTGGGCAAGCACCCTGGCCGCCACCGCCCACGTCACTCGGGGAGTCATCGCGAACCTGCCTCTCGGTCAATCTGGGCCGGCCGGTCAATCTGGGCCGGCCGGTCAATCTGGGCGTTCCGGTCGATCAGGGTGAGGAAGGCCTGCTCGATGTCGTCGGTCCCGGCCTCGTCCAGCAGAGCTTTCGGGGTCTCGTCCGCGAGCAGGTCCCCGTCGCGCATCAGCAGCAGGCGGTCGCACCGGCTCGCTTCATCCATCACGTGACTGGACACGAGCAGGGTGGCGCCGCTGTCGGCGAGTTGGTGGAACAGCTCCCAGAGGTCGCGGCGGAGGACCGGGTCGAGACCGACCGTCGGCTCGTCGAGCACGAGCAGTTCGGGGTTGCCCAGCAGTGCGGCCGCGAGCGATGCGCGGGAGCGCTGGCCGCCGGACAGGCGATCCACCCGGGCGTCCGCATGGCTGCTGAGGTCGACCGCGTCGATCACCCGGTCGACGTCGGTCCTGTCGACGCCGAGCACTGCTGCGAAGAAGCGGAGGTTCTCGGAGACCGTCAGATCGCCGTACACGCTGGGCTCCTGGGTCACGTACCCGATCCGGCCGCGCAGCTTGGGTGCACCGGCAGGCAGACCGAGCACCTGCAGGTCGCCGGTGACCTTGGCCTGCAACCCGACGATCGCCCGGATCAGCGTCGTCTTGCCGCACCCGGAGGGGCCGAGCAGGCCCGTCACGGCCCCGGCCTCGAGATCGAAATCGATCCCGTGCAGGACCTCCCGCTCTCCCCGCACCACCTTCACCTCGCGGCCCGACACCGCCTTTTTCATCATGTGATGAATTTAGCTGATGAGGAGACGCTCTAGCAAGATCCGGCGAGATCAGGCGGTGAGGTGGTGCTGGAGGACGGGGGCGATCCGGTCGATGACCTCGGCCGGAGTGGCGCTCGCCAGCGGTTCGAGTTCGACCAGGTAGCGGGCCAGCGCCACGCCCAGCAACTGCGACGCGACCAGGGACACGCGGAGGCGGGCGTCGGGGACGCCAAGCACCTCCGACACGGGATCGATGATCATCTGACCCAGGCCTTCGCGGACCAGTCGGGAGACCTCTTCACTGGTGACCACACTGCGCACGAGGCCCTTCATCCGCTGCTGGCCGTCCGGTGACTCCCAGACGCCGAGGAAGACGGTGATGATGCGGCGGCCGAGCTCCTCCACCGGACCGTCCAGCACGGTCGCGGCGACCTGGCGAGGGTCGACCGGCAGTGACATCGACTCGACGAAGAGTTCGTCCTTGCTGTCGAAGTAGTGGTGAACCAGCGCGGCGTCGACCCCCGCCTCGCGCGCGATGCCGCGGATCGAAGTACCGAGGAATCCCTTGCCGGCAAAGGATTCTCGCGCCGCCCGGAGAATCTCACCCCGGGTGTCGGGACCGCCCGGGCGCCGCCCGGGCGCACGCCCCGCGGTACTGCCGCTCACGGGTCGAGCTCCGACACCTCACCGTCGCTGGTCACGGCGAAGGCCGAGCGGCGGGAGTGGACGACGTCGGCGCTGCGGACGAAGTGCTTGCGGGTGAAGTCGAGCGACTCGATCAGGTCCACCTCGCGCTCGGACCGGGTGGACGCACGACGGGTGTTGATCTCGATGATGATGTGACCGCGGAAATTGTTGTCGGCCAGACCGGCCAGCAGGTCGGCCGCCCGCTGGGTGCCGCGGCCCGGGACCAGATGCTCGTCCTTGGCCGAGCCCGTCCCGTCCGTCAGGTGCACGTGCTTCAGGGTGGCGCCCATCGTCGCGGCGAGCTCGACGCAGTCCTGCTCGGCGGTCGACGAGTGCGACAGGTCCAGCGTGGTGTGCGCGTAGCTCTGCTCGGTCGGGTCCCAGCTCGGCGCGTAGGCCTGCAGTCCCTTGCCCGGCGCCCGCCACGGGTACATGTTCTCGACCGCGAAGATGACCCCGGTCTCGTCCTCGAGCCGGGCGATCCCCTCGACGAAGCCGCGCGCGTAGTCCCGCTGCCAGCGGAACGGAGGATGCACGACAACGACGTCCGCGCCGAGGTCCTTCGCGGCCTCGGCACTGCGCTCGAGCTTGCCCCACGGGTCGGTTCCCCAGACCCGCTGGGTGATCAGCAGGCAGGGAGCGTGGATCGCCAGGACCGGCAACTGGTGGTAGTCGATCAGCCGCTTCACCGCGTCGATCTGGGTACTCAGCGGGTCGATGCCCACCATCACCTCGACCCCGTCGTAGCCGAGCCGGGCAGACAGTTCGAACGCGCTCGCGGTCGACTCCGGGTAGACGGAGGCAGTGGACAGGCCGATCTTCGCGGCCGTGCGGGTGGTCATCGGTAGCAGCCTTCGCGGGGTTTCATCGGGGTTGCAGCTGGTCCAGACGGGACAGGATGACGCCTTCCCGCAGTGCCCACGGACAAACCTCTAGCGAGGCCAGGTCGAACAGGTCCATCACCGCGTCCGCGACCAGGGCGCCGGCGACCAGCTGGGAGGAGCGTCCCTGCGAGACCCCCGGCAGGTCGGCGCGTTCGCCCGCTGTCATCTTGGTCAGCTTCGGCACCCAGTCGCCCAGGGATTCCCGGGTCAGCGCGCGCGGTACATACGGGCCCTCGTCGGAGGGAGCGGCTCCGCAGATCCGCGCGAGCGACCGGAAGGTCTTGCTGGTGGCAACGGCCCGCTGCGGACGGCCGGCCCGCAGTACGTCGCCGGCGACCGCGGCCATCTCGACCCGGATCCGCCGCCGCAGCGCCTTCACCTCGTCCTTGTCCGGTGGATCCGCGGTCAGCGACTCGCGGGTCAGGCGGCCGGCGCCGAGCGGCACCGACACCGCGACGGTCGGCTCCTCGTCGGACCCGGCCGCGATCTCCAGCGAACCACCGCCGATGTCGAACACCGCGAGCCGGCCGGACGACCAGCCGAACCAGCGCCGGACTGCGAGGAAGGTCAGCCGCGCCTCGTCCTGACCGGTGAGCACGTTCAGGTCGACCCCGGTCTCGGTCCGGACGCGCTCCAGCACCTTCTCGCCGTTCGGGGCCTCCCGCAACGCGGAGGTGGCGAACGCCAGGACGGACTCGCAGCCCTTGTCCTCGGCCAACTCGGCCGCCTCGGCGACGAACGAGACCAGCTCGTCGGCTCCCGCCTTGGCGATGTTGCCGTCCTTCTCGAGGTGCTCGGCGAGCCTCAGTTCGGTCTTGTGCGAGTACGCCGGGAGCGGTGCGGCACCACGATGTGCGTCCACCACGAGCAGGTGGACGGTGTTGGATCCCACGTCGAGTACGCCGAGCCGCATACCCTCACGCTACTGGACACCCGGACTGCCCCGGTCCTGGCGGTGGCGGTCTTCCCTGGGATTTGAGCGTAGGCTTTCCGGGTGCCTGAGGTTTCTCTCGATTTCCCCCGCGCCTTTGCCGAGTTCGTCGATCCGGATGACGCCGACCAGGTCTTCCGCTGCGACCTGACCTGGCTGACGTCCAACTGGACCTGCATCTTCGGCGGTGGTTGCCGCGGCATCTACAAGGGTCGTCCGAACGACGGCTGCTGCACGCTCGGTGCCCATTTCTCCGACGCCGACGACGAGGAGCGGGTCAAGGGCTACGTGAAGCAGCTGACCAAGGACGACTGGGAGTTCCGCAAGGAGGGCAAGAAGAACGGCTGGGTCGAGACCGACGACGAGGGCGACCGCAAGACCCGCGTCTGGGACGGCGCCTGCATCTTCCTGAACCGCCCGGGGTTCTCTGGTGGCGCCGGCTGCGCGCTGCACGGGCTGGCGCTGAAGCAGGGCGTGCACTTCGTCGAGACCAAGCCGGACGTCTGCTGGCAACTCCCGATCCGCCGCACCTTCCGCGAGGTCGAGCGCCCGGACGGTACGTCGTACACGGAGGTCGGGATCGGGGAGTACGACCGGCGCGGCTGGGGTCCGGGCGGGCATGATCTGGACTGGTACTGCACCGGGAACACTGAGGCGCACATCGGCGTCGAGGCGGTCTTCGAGTCGAGCAAGGTCGAGCTCCAGACCCTGATGGGCCTGAAGGCCTACGACGTCCTCGCCGACTTCTGCCGCCAACACCTGGACGCCCCCCACCCC
>Ga0193717_1001025_pt1 | contig 17635 bp, 3 predicted proteins | sample U2c2metaG_FD_145900 | JGI IMG/M metagenome (GOLD analysis project Ga0193717, IMG submission 145900) | Soil microbial communities from a riparian zone of the East river system, Colorado, United States - U2c2 | ecosystem: Environmental > Terrestrial > Soil > Riparian zone | place: USA: East River... | reverse complement strand
GTATCCACGCTGGCCGACCTCGCCGACCAGATCGCCGATCGGGTGAGCGCCGGCTCGCCCGTGATCCCGGAGCGTCGAGCCAAGCTGCTCCTGGAACAGGTCGCGCAACTCTCCGAAAAGGAGGCGAAGGAAACTCTGGCAGCCGAAGTGCAGCAACTGCCGCGGCCGATAGGTTCGAGATGAACGACTTGTCGGAGCAGATTTCTGCCTTGTCCGAGGGCAAGCTCGAGCTCCTGAGAGTCCTGCTCGAGAAGGAGGGACTCGAGGCACCGCTCCTGCCGCTCGGCCGCAACTCGCGCGGAACGACGTGCGCGCCCCTGTCATTCGCGCAGGAGCGCATGTGGGTGATGGAATCGCTCGACCGTGTGAGCGGGGCCTACAACATCGCGACGAATACGCGCCTCAAAGGTGCGTTGGATCCTACGATATTGAAAAGATGTTTCGAGAAGATCCGACAACGTCACGAGGTGCTGCGGGCGCGGTTCGAGCTCGCGAATGGAGCGCCGGTTCAGACGATCGACGATTGCGGGCCATTGGCCTGGACCGAGATCGACCTGAGTGCGGTTCCCGGCCCGGAGCGGGATACAAGCCTCGCCGACGAGATGTCGCGCGAAGCGGAGCAGCCGTTCGATCTGCGCACCGGTGCGCTCATGCGCATCAAGTTGATCAAGCTCGCAGTCGACGCGCACGTCCTGCTGATCACATTTCACCATATCGTCGTGGACGGCTGGTCGCTGGAAATTCTGACCAAGGAACTGGCGGAGCTCTATGGCTCGCTCGCGGAGGGGCGGCCTTATAGCCTGCCGGCGCTGCCGATCCAGTACGGTGACTATGCGGCGTGGGAACGCGGCCGGGTCAAAGGCGAATTCCTGACGGAACATCTGAAGTACTGGCGACACCGTCTCGAGGGAGCGCCGGCTGCGCTGCAGCTGCCGACGGACCGTCCGCGACCTGCGGTGCAGAGCTTCCGAGGCGCCGCGGTGCCGATCATGTTAAAGCGGAAGCTGACCTCGAACCTGCGTGCGCTGGCACAGCAGGAAGAGGTAACGCTGTTCATGGCGCTGCTGGCGGCGTTTCAGCTTTCGCTGTCCTATTGCAGCGGGCAAAGGGATGTGGTCGTCGCCACGCCGATGGCGCGGCGCAATCGATCCGAGCTCGAACGGCTGATCGGCCTGTTCATCAACATATTGCCGTTGCGCGCGGACCTGTCCGGCAGGCCGACGTTTCGAGCGCTGCTGAAGCAGGTCAAGGAGACGGCGCTCGGCGCGTACGCGCATGCCGAACTTCCATTCGAAGAGATCGTGAGGGAGCTTCAGCCGGTCCGTGATCTTTCGCGCCAGCCGATATGCCAGGCGCTGCTTGCTCTGCAGAACGTGCGCAGGGAGGCGGTCCAGCTCGCGGGCCTCGAACTTCAGCCGCTGGGAGAAACGGTCGCCGCAGCCAAGTTCGACATCTCGGTCTATCTCCAGGAAGCCAAGGGAGGGCTCGAAGGGCACGTCGAGTATGCAACCGACCTCTTCGAACGCCCCACGATCGAACGCTTTGTCTTGCAGTTCGAGCGGATACTCGAGGAGATGTGCGCCGATCCGTCCCGGTCCGTCTGGGAGACGCGGCTACTGACCCGGACGGAACGTCGGCTGATCGAGACGTGGAACGACACTGCGCGATCGTATTCGGCGGATCGGTGCACCCACGATCTCATTTCCGAGCGGGCGGCAAGCTGCCCGCATTCCATTGCAGTCGTTCATGAGGAAAGACAGCTCACCTACGCGGAGCTTGAGCGCCGGAGCAGCCAATTTGCGCGCTATCTGCGCAAGCTTGGCGTAGGTCCGGACGGGGTAGTCGGCGTGCGTCTCGAACGCTCGTTGGACATGGTGATCACCCTGTTGGCGATCCTCAAGGCCGGCGGCGCCTACCTGCCGCTCGATCCCGATCATCCGCGCGAACGCCTTGCCGAGATTTTGGCGGAAGCGCGTTGCCCCGTGCTGGTGAGCGAAACGGCGCCGCCCGATGGGCTGAGCGGAATCGGCACGCACATCGTCCGCCTCGATCTCGATTGGCCGACGATCGCATTGGAATCCCCGGCCGCAACGTCGTTTGCCGTCGATCCCGACAACCTCTGCTACGTGATCTTCACGTCCGGCTCGACCGGCAAACCAAAGGGGGTGATGGTCCGCCATCGCGCCCTCGTCAATCTGCTTCTTTCCATGGCGCAGATCATCGCCCCGAGCCAGTCCGACGTGCTGGCGGCGGTAACGCCGCTGTCCTTCGATATCGCGGCGCTGGAGATCTATTTGCCGCTGCTCAGCGGCGCGCGCCTCGTCGTGATCCCTCGCGCGGCGGCCGCCGACGGCCATGCTCTACGCGCGGCGCTGCTGGCGACGGAGGCGAGCGTCATGCAGGCGACGCCTGCGACATGGCAGATGCTGCACGATGCCGGCTTCCGAAATCACGGCCTCAAGGCGTTGTGTGGAGGAGAAGCCATTCCGGCAGTGCTCGCGTCGTCGCTGGCGGACGAATCGACGGAGGCGTGGAATCTTTACGGACCAACCGAGACGACGGTCTGGTCCGCGGCAAGCCGGTTGCGGCCGGCCGGCCGCGCGGCAATCGGCAAACCGCTCGCGAACACGCAGATCCATATTCTGGACGATGCACTCCGCCCGCTGCCCATCGGCAGTGTCGGCGAGCTCTATATCGGCGGCGATGGGCTTGCGCGCGGGTATCTTGGTCGGCGCGCGTCGACCGCAGAGCGCTTCGTCCCCGATCCGTTCGGCGACGGCGCAAGACTCTATCGGACGGGCGATCTGGCCTGCTGGCGCTCCGACGGCGAACTCGAATTTTTCGGCCGTATCGATCATCAAGTCAAAATTCGCGGCTTTCGGATCGAGCTCGGCGAAATCGAGAACGCGTTGCAGCGGCACAGCGAAATTGCAGAAGCCGCGGTCATCGCCAAGGAGGCCGGTGAGGAGAAACGGCTCGCCGCCTATGTGACGCCGAAGCACGGCACGGATGTCTCGCCAGACGCTCCAATGCAGTTCAGCCTGTTCTACTTTGCGGAGGGTGAGTCCGCCGCCGGCAGCGATCTCTATCGGCTCTACATCGAAGGCGCAAAGATCGCCGATGAACTGGGCTTTGCTGCGGTATGGACGCCGGAACGGCATTTCACCCAAGTCGCCGCGGCGTATCCAAACCCGTCCCTGCTAAGTGCGACGCTCGCAGTGCTGACCAAGCGGATCAAGCTGCGCGCCGGAAGCGTGGTGTTGCCGCTGCATGATCCGATACGCGTTGCCGAGGAGTGGGCCGTCGTCGACAATCTGTCCGGAGGGCGGGCCGGAATCTCTTTTGCGCCGGGTTGGCTCGCCGACGATTTCGTCCTCGCTCCGGAAAAATATGAGACGCGCAGTATGCTGATGGCCGGCGCGGTTGCGGACGTGCGTCGACTGTGGCGTGGAGAACCGGTCCATCGACGCAACGGCAGAGGCGAGGATACGCAGGTCCGGATACAGCCTCGCCCGATACAAGACACGCCGCCGCTCTGGCTGACCGCGGCCGCCTCGCCGAAAAGTTTCGAGACAGCCGGTGCGCTGAGCCTCAACGTGCTCACTGCCCTGCTCAATCAATCGGTTCCGGAGCTGGCCGGCAATATTTCCCGATATCGCGCGAGTCTGGCCGCGCACGGCCACGATCCGGCCCGATTCACCGTGACGGTCATGTTGCACACCTTCGTTGCCGAGACCGAAGAACTGGCGGTCGAGGTCTCTCGCGGACCATTGCGCAAATACCTGGCCTCGCATGCGCAGCTCAGAGACAGGTTGATCAAGGGCTCCGAGGCGCCCGCCGCGTTGGCCGAGCTGAATTCCGAGGCTTTTCTCGACGAAATACTCAAGCGCTATCTGGCTCAAACGTCCCTCATCGGGTCGCCGGCGAGCTGCGTTCGAACCGTGCAACAGTTGCAGGATATCGGGGTTGGCGAGATCGCCTGCCTGATCGATTTCGGCGTCGATACCGACCTTGTTCTGGAAAACCTGAAGCACCTGCGTCGACTGGGCGAATGCGCCAATCTGCAGCTGAGCAAGCAGGCCATCTGGCGCCATCTCGGCGATCGCCTGCCGAGCTATATGCTGCCCGCCGAATTCGTCGTGCTCGATCGACTGCCGTTGACTCCCAATGGAAAGGTCGATCGCAAGCGCTTGCAAGCGCTGGGGCCAGTTCGAACGCGCCGCGGCGTGGCTGCACGGCCGCAAACCGAAACGGAGGTCGCGCTTGCAGGCATTTGGGCCAGATTGTTGAAAGTTGAGGAAATCGGGGCGGGCGACAATTTCTTCGAGTTGGGCGGCCACTCATTGCTGGCGGTGCGTCTCGTCGATGAAATCAGCGACGCCTTCAAGGTCAAGCTCTCGATGCGGGTGTTGTTCGAGGCACCCACGATTGCGGCCTCCGCGCGTGCCATTGACGAGCTGCGCGCCCAAAGTTGCGAGTTGCCGTCCAGGCCGGTGACCATCGTTCCCGACGTGGTCAATCGGCATCAACCGTTTCCACTTACGCCGATCCAGCAGGCTTATTGGCTTGGGCGCCGGGCCGACTTCGCTTTTGGAAACATTGCGGCTCACAGCTATTACGAATTCGAGGCGCGTGATCTGGATGTATTGCGATTGGAAGCGGCGCTGCGGCGGGTCATTGCGCGCCACGACATGCTGCGCGCAGTGTTCCTGCCAAGCGGAGAACAGCAGATTCTCGCGACAGTGCCCGGGTACTGCATCGAACGCATTGATCTGAGCCGAGCGACGGCATCGGAGGTCGCGACCGAGATGGACGCGGTCCGCGCATGCATGTCGCATCAGATGCTCGATGTGTCGCGCTGGCCCCTGTTCGAGATTCGGGTGAGCGCGCTGCCCGAAGGCATGTCACGCATCCACGTAAGCTTCGACATCCTCATCGGCGATGCGTGGAGCTTCCAGATATTCAACCGCGATCTCGCGTCTTTTTATCGCGACCCGGAGGTCGCCCTGGCGCCCCTGGCATGCTCGTTTCGCGACTATGTCCTGGCCGAGAGGAGGACGCACGACCGCCCCGAGCACTTGGCAGCGCGCAAGTATTGGGAGGCTCGGTCGCCGACATTGCCACTTGCCCCGCAACTGCCGATGGCGCGCGGCGACCACGCCCATTCCCCGCCGCGGTTCGAGCGTCATTCGGAATGGGTCGCTCCCGACCTTTGGCGACAGCTGCAAGCGCGCGCCGGAAGGATTGGCGTGACGCCCGCCGCAGTCCTGCTGGCCACCTTTGGCGATGTTCTGGCGCAATTCAGCGGCACGCCAAATTTCACCGTCAACTTGATTATCTTCAATCGACAGCCGCTGCATGAGAGCGTGAGTGAGATGATCGGCGATTTCACCTCCATGGTCCTGCTGGAGGTGGACTGCACCGGGCAATCTTCCCTCGAGACGCGCGCTCGGCGGATTCAGAAGCAGGTGTGGCGCGATCTCGACAACAAATCGGTCAGCGGAGTCGAGGTCTTGCGCGACATTTCGCGACATCGCGGCAGCGCGATCTTCATGCCGATCGTCTTCACCAGCATGCTCGGCGTCTCGGACATGGCGGGCGCTCTCGACGAGTTCGCGGCAGGCGCGCGTCTGACCTACAACATCACGCAGACGCCGCAAGTGATGCTCGATTGCCAGATTGTGGATCGGGATGGCGGCCTGGCGATCGCCTGGGATTCGGTCGCGGCGGTATTTCCCCCTGGCATGATCTCGGCGATGTTTGAGGTCTATCGAGAGCTGTTGCGCTCACTCGCTGCCGAGCCAACGAACTGGACTTCCGAAGACCGGCACTTTGTGCCGGCCGAGCAACTCGCGCGCCGCGCCCTCGTCAACAAGACCGACTCGCCGTTGCCGAATTCATTGCTGCATGATCCGTTCCTGGCGCAGGCCGCGCAGCATCCCGAATCGATTGCAGTCATTTCATCGGACTGCCAACTCACGTACCGGGAGCTCGAGCGTCGATCCTTGCGGATTGCGCGACGTATCCGAGAGCTTGGTGTGGGCCCGGGCGAACTGGTCGCCGTGATGGCGGACAGTGGATGGGAACAAGTTGCAGCGGTTCTGGGAATTTTGCGCGCCGGCGCCGCATATCTCCCGATCGATTCCCGCCTTCCACCCGAACGCGTTCGATACCTGCTCGACCATGGCGACGTTTCCGTCGCGCTGACGCAGTCGCGTCGAAGAGAGGGCTGGAGCGCGCCGGGAATTGCTCCGATTTACGTGGATGAAGAACATCCCGCCGACGCGCACGAGGACCTGGCGGCGCGGGCGCAGTCCACCGCCGATCTCGCCTACGTCATCTACACATCCGGGTCCACGGGGTTGCCGAAAGGCGTCGCGATCGAACACCGCGGTGCCCTCAATACGATCCTCGACGTCAACCGGCGTTGCACCATCGGGCGAGGCGATCGCGTCTTCGCGCTCTCCTCGCTGAGCTTCGATCTCTCGGTCTACGACATTTTCGGAACATTGGCCGCGGGTGCCACCATCGTCATTCCAGAGCCTTCCCTTCATCCCGAGCCGGCCCGATGGCTCGCCACGGTCGCGCGGACCGGGGTGACTGTCTGGAATTCGGTGCCGGCACTCCTGCAGATCCTGGTCGAAGAGGCCGAGCGATCAGGCGTGCGTACCACGCAATTGCGCCTCGCGATGCTCAGCGGTGACTGGATTCCCCTAAGCCTGGCTGGCCGACTGCGGGCAATCGCCGGCGACGTGCGCGTGTTGGCAATGGGCGGGGCGACCGAAGCGTCGATCTGGTCCAACTACAAATGGGTCGACGAGATCGATCCGGAGTGGTCGAGCATTCCGTACGGACGCCCGCTCGCGAACCAGCGCTTTCACGTGCTCAATCGCGCGCTCCAACCGTGTCCGGACTGGGTGGAAGGCGATCTGTACATCGCCGGCGCCGGGCTGGCGCGCGGCTATTGGCGCGATCAGGACAAGACGGCCGCAAGCTTTGTTGCCGACGCACGGACTGGCGAGCGCCTCTATCGAACCGGCGATTTCGGACGCTACTTGCCGGATGGGGAAATCGAATTTCTCGGAAGGCGCGATCTGCAGGTCAAGGTTCAGGGTCATCGCATCGAGCTCGGCGAGATCGAGGCGAGGCTCACCCAACATCCAGGCGTCCGGGCCGCGACCGTCGCCGCGCAGGGGGAAAAATTCGAGGAAAAGCGCCTCGTTGCCTATCTTGTTCCTGATGGCGCGTTCGATCCCGAGGACATCCGGCTCTTCCTGTTGCAAACGCTGCCAAGCTACATGGTGCCGTCGGTCTATGTCCCGCTTGAGGCTCTGCCGCTCACGCCGAACGGCAAGGTGGACCGCAAGAGGCTGCCGCTCGCGAAACCCGCTCTACCGAGCCGCCCGCATGAAACCGTCGCGCCGCGCAGCGAAACGGAGTCGCTGATTGCGGCAATCTGGTCGGAGGTGCTCGGGGTCACGGCGTTTGGCGTTGAAGACAATTTCTTCGAATTGGGCGGACAGTCATTGTCGTTGCTCCGGGTGCGGGCGGTCCTCGGGCAGAAGCTTGGTCGTGAGATCGCAACCTCGACGCTGTTCGAATATCCGAGCGTCGCTGCACTGGCCGCGCACCTGGAGCGCGACGCTGGCGGCGATCATTTGCGATCGAGTGAGGCAAGAGGCGAAGCGCGCAAGCAATGGCAGGCGCATCGTCAGCGAGTGCCGACATTTGCCGCGTCGACCACTGTCGTACCGAGGACCTCGCCGGCCGTGACGCTCGACGACGTGCTGGTACGGATCCAGGCGTCTCCCACATCCTGGCGCCGGCGCCTGACAAATCATGTGGAACCACCGCTCACCGATTCGCTCGAGCGAGAGGCGTTTGCAAGGCGGCGGCTCGGCTCGCGTTCTCCGGCGAACGGCCGGGTGCCGCTCGCCGAGGCCGCGGAGTTCGACGCGCTTGCGCTGATGCTGCGCCGATGCAGTGCCCGGCAGTTTTCGCGCAGTCCAATATGCGCGGAATCGCTGGGACGATTGTTGAGCTGCCTGCGATCCCGGCCGCACGCCGGCACCTTCAAGCACCGCTACGCCTCGGCTGGCGGACTCTATCCGGTCCAGCTTTACCTTGCGATACACGGTTCCTCTACGGATCTCGCCGCCCGGCAGCTTGCCGCAGGCACTTATTATTACGACACGCATTCCCATGCGCTTGAGATGCTCACTGCGGGCGCGCCGTTCGATGCGTCCATGCATCTGGCGATAAATCGACCGGTCTTCGAGGAATCGGCTTTCTCACTCTTTTTGATCTCGGAACAGGCGGCGATCGAGCCGATGTATGGCGAAGAAGCTCTGCGCTTCGCGCTGCTGGAGGCCGGAATGATGGCGCAACTGCTTGACGAGGCGGCGCCGCAATGCGGATTTGGACTATGTCATATCGGCGGCATGGACTTCGACGTGTGCCGCGACTGGTTCAAACTCGAGGACAGCCAGGTTGTACTTCATTCCTTGGTGGGAGGCGGGCGGGCTGCCGCCCCTTCGAGCGATGCAGATCAGCAATACCCAAACGAGATGGCGCAACCTGGCTCAGCGCCGCGCCTGGCGCCAGATATCGCCGTCGCAAAAACGTACTAGCGCCAACTGTCTAATATTATGGGTAGCGTCCGCCGCAACGGTGGCAATCCGTTCACGCCGAGTTGAACGACGCAAATGCTCTAATTGGCCGCATCGGTACTCGCTCTTTGAGCTCAATGGCAAGCTGGGTTTCCGAGCGAGCACGTCGTGAGAGATTCGTATTGACGATTTCGATTTGACGAAGAGCGGAATATTCTCGGCGCTGCATCATGTCGCGCCGTGCTCACGTTGAATCGGAAGGCAAATTCGTTGAGAGGTATTGCTCAGCATGATAATCTTTTTCCTGAGTAACGAGACAGCGTGCGTTTGATGCTGACTGTATTGATGCGCTCAAGACGCATCGATCATCAACGGGTGCGCTGCAACCGACGCGACAAGGCCCGTAGGCTGATTGGGCGGACACGGGCCGCCGATTAGCGGTCAGCGGTGATCTCTCGGGAGTTCTATTCGGAAGGTCGTATGCAGAATCGCACTGAGCTCGCTGCGCGTCGATCGACCCTGTCGCCCGCTCGCAGAGCGGTTCTCGAGCAGCGTCTGCGAAGCCTTGCGGCGCCGGTTTCCGCGCAGGCGGCAGCGGTCCCTGTTGCGGCTGTCGGCCCTTCCCCCGTCTCGTTCGAGCAGCAGGCGTTGTGGCTATTCGAGCAGATCGAGCCTGGAACCGGATTTTACACGATCTTCTATTGCCTGAAACTCGTCGGGAATCTGGATCGGACTGCGCTTGAGCGCAGCCTTACAGAGGTCATCCGCCGTCACGAAATTCTGCGCACCAATATCGATGCCGTCGACGGCGCGCCGATGCAGTTCGTCGCGGCGCCTGCGCCCGCGCACATCGAATTCGAGGACGCCAGACACAGGCCGCTCGAGCAACGACAGGCCGACATAGCCGCTGCCGCGCTCGCAGAGAGATGGCGCCCATTCGACCTCGCGCATGACAAGCTTCTGCGGCTCAAGCTGATGCAGTTTGAAGACGACCTGCACGTCGCCTTTCTGTCGGTCCACCACATCGTGTCGGATGGGTGGTCCATGCGCGTGCTGATTGGCGAGATTGCTCATTTCTACGATGCGCATTTGGTCGGACGACGCGCAAGTCTTCCGGACCTGCCGCGGCAATATCGGGATTACGCGATCTGGCAGCGCGATTGGATTAAAACACAGCCTGCGGAGCGGCAGCTGGCCTATTGGAAAAAGCGCCTCGACGGCGCATCCGCGGTGCTGGACTTGCCGTTCGATCGTCTTCGTTCGCGTGTCGGCAATCTGCGGGGAGATCAGTATCCAATCGAGGTTTCAGCTCCGGTCGTCGATAAGCTGAAAACGGTGTTCCAGCGGCATCAGGCGACGCTGTTCATGGGCCTGCTCGCGGCTTACTGCGTGTTGCTGCATCGTCTGACCGGCCAGAATGACATCCTCGTCGGTTGTCCGGTGGCCAACCGCGATCAACAGCAATCGGAAGAGCTGATCGGATGCTTCGCCAACGTCCTGCCAATCAGGACCAAGATCAATCCTGGGCAGACCTTCGGCGAAATTCTGGAAAGCGTGCGCGACGGCATCCTGGACGATTTCGACCACCAGAACCTTCCGTTCGACAAGCTCGCCGAACAGATCAAGGGAGCACACAAGTCCGGCTACGTACCGCGGATTCAGACCACGCTCGTAATGCAGCCGCCTGAAATCGAACTGATGACGGAAAGTCTGACCATCAGTCAAATCCCCGGAGTGGGCGAGCAGAGGATCAATCTCGACCTGAGCCTGTCATTGAACGAACGAGGGTCGAAACTGCTCGGCCACTGGAGATTCAACCCCAGTCTCTTCGACCGAACCACCATTGCACGCTTTACCGCCTGGTTGCAGACGCTGCTGGAAAGCATCGCGACAAATCCGCAAAGCCGGATATCCGACCTCACGCTGCTGGATGATGCCGAGCGCCGCAACCTGCTTGCGGTGTGGAACGACACGGCGTCCGCCTATGATAGCAGCCAATGCCTGCATGAACTGTTCGGCGAGCAGGCGGCGGCGACCCCGGATGCCGTGGCGGTCGTCTACGAGGACCAGCTGCTGACGTATCGCGAACTTGACCGGCGTTCGAACCTGCTTGCGCACCATCTGCGCGATCTTGGTATCGGGCCCGAAAAGGTCGTGGGCCTGTGTGTCGACCGCTCACCGGAAATGGTTGTCGGACTCCTCGGAATTCTCAAGGCTGGCGGGGCCTATCTTCCGCTCGATCCGGCTTATCCGGCGCGGCGCATTTCGCACATGCTCGCCGAGACGCGAGCGCAAGTCCTGGTGACGCAGGCGGATCTTGTCGATCGGGTGACTTTCACCGGAACCGAAGTGGTTGATCTTGACGCGGATGTCCCAAATGGTCCTCAAGCCGATAATGCCCCGGCGAGCGGAAGCCGGCCCGATAATCTCGCATACGTAATCTACACGTCCGGATCGACCGGTCGCCCCAAGGGGGTGATGATTCGACATCAGGGTGTGATCAATTACCTTACATTTCTCCGCCGCCATTACCGCCTGTCCGCCGAAGACGCCGTTCTGCAGGTTTCATCAATATCGTTCGATCCTTCGGTCAGGGATATTTTCGCTCCGTTGCTGGCTGGCGCGCGGCTCGTCATTCCCAGCGAACTCGATGTCCGCAGCCGCAAGCTCCTGCATGAGATCGTTGGGCGGTGCGGTGTCAGCCGGATACTGAGCATAACGCCGAGCTTGCTGCGTCAGATCGTTGGCGATCGAACCCAGGCAGACTGGCCGACGCTCGGCCTGCGCACGCTGCTGCCCTGCGGTGAAGCGCTGGACTACGACCTTTGTCGACAGATCCGCGGATCGGTCGGCGAGCAAGTTGAAATCGTGAATCAGTACGGGCCGACCGAATGCACCATGTCGTCGAGCTACTTCGCGGTAGACGACTCGCCGGAATTGTCAGCGACGGTTCCTCTCGGACGTCCGATATTCAACGTGCGCTTCTATGGACTGGATGACGAACTGCAATTGACGCCCGTCGGCGTTGCGGGCGAGCTGTACATCGCGGGCGACGGCGTCAGCCGCGGTTACTTCGGTCGACCCGGACTGACGGCTGAGCGATTTTTGCCCGACCCATTCGGCGATGGGGAGCGGATCTATCGGACCGGGGATGTGGTCCGCCGCCGTCCCGATGGCGACTTGGAGTTCGTCGCGCGCAGAGATCATCAGGTCAAAGTGCGCGGATATCGGGTCGAGCTCGGGGAAATCGAGGCGGCGCTGCGCTCCTGCGCGGGCGTCGCCGAAGTCGTCGTGCTGGCGCGCGAAGACGAGCCCGGAGCCAAACAGCTTGTAGCCTATGTGGTTGCCGCTGCGGGCGGCCCAGCACTTGCGACGAACGATCTGCGCAGCCGCCTTCGGGAGGTTCTGCCGGACTACATGATACCGTCCGCGTTCGTCACCTTGAACGCGCTGCCGGTGACGGCCAACGGCAAGCTCGATCGCAAGGCGCTGCCGGCCCCGCGCGAGCGGGCGGACGATGGGCTCGGCTTGGCTCCGCGGACCGCAGTCGAGCAAACCGTTGCCGACATCTGGTGCGATGTGCTGCGGCGACAGCGAGTGGGAGCCGACGAGAACTTTTTCGACCTTGGCGGCCACTCCCTGCTCGCTACCCAGGTGATCACGCGCGTGTGTGAGCTGTTCAACGTCGACCTCCCTTTACGCGCTGCATTCGAGGCGCCGACCGTCGTTGAGCTGAGCGACCGCATTGAGCGGGCGCTCCGTGAGGGCGCTGATCTTTCGATAGCGCCGCTGACGGTGCAGCTGCGTCCCGCGCGCGTGCCGCTGTCATACGCGCAGGAGCGGCTATGGGTTCTGGAGCAGCTTGAAGCGACCGGGGCTGCCTATCACATTCCCTCGACGGTGCGGCTGAACGGGACTCTCGACGTTGGAGCGCTCGAGCGTTCGTTTACCGAGCTTGTTCGCCGCCATGACATGCTGCGTACGCGCTTTGCGGCCGTCGACGGCAGTCCCGAACAGGTGATCGACGCGCCTGGCCAGTTCCGGCTGGAGACGGAGGAGCTTGAGGCGCAGGCGGCGGAGGAGCGGGAAGCCGCACTGCGGCGCCGCGTCGCCGAGATCGCCGGCGCGTCGCTGGATCTGGAGCGCGGCCCATTATTCCGCGCCGTGCTGCTCAAGCTTTCGGCCGAGGAGCATGTCGTGGTGGTGGTGATGCACCACATCATCTCGGACGCCTGGTCGATGGGTGTGCTGATCCGTGAGCTGGGCGCGCTCTACCGGGCGTTTGTGCTGGGCGAGGGCTCGCTATTGCCACAGCTGCCGGTCCAGTACGCGGACTATGCGCTGTGGCAGCGCGATTGGCTCAAGGACGAGATTCTTCAACGGCAAGTCGCCTATTGGAAGAAGCAAATGTCCGACGCGCCGGCGGCGCTCGAGCTTGCCGTGGATCGGGCGCGGCCGGCGATGCAAAGCTTCCGCGGAGCGGCACGCGGCCTTGCCCTGTCCCTCGAGTTGACGCGTGCGCTCTCCGCTCTCGCCCGCGCCGAAGGTGCGACCTTATTCATGGTGCTGCTTGCGGCGTTCGCCATGGTGCTCTCGCGCTGGAGCGGCCAGCGGGATGTCGTGGTGGGGACGCCGATCGCCGGCCGGACGCACCGGCAGACCGAGGGGCTGATCGGACTCTTTGTCAATATGCTGGCGCTACGCACCGACTTGAGCGCAGACCCAAGCTTCCGCGCGCTGGTCGGCCGGGCGAAGGAGACGGCGCTGGGGGCCTATGCGCACCAGGACCTTCCGTTCGAGAAGCTGGTGGAGGAGCTGCAGCCGGTGCGCGATCTGGGCCGGCATCCGATCTTCCAGGCGTTGCTGGTGCTGCAGAACGTGCCGCATGAGCGGCTTGAGCTTCCCGGGCTTCAGTTGCGCCGGGTGGACGGCGAACATGTCACGTCGAAGCTCGATCTGTCGCTGTATCTGGATGAGACCGAGCAGGGGCTTCGTGGTCACATTGAGTATGCGTTCGACTTGTTCGAGGACGCGACCATCGCACGGTTCGCCGATCACTTTGTGCGTGTTCTCAACGAGGCGGTCGTCGATCCCAACCGGCGCCTGTCCGAACTGACGTTGCTGAGCGCGCAGGAGCGGGAGCGGCTGCTGGTTGAATCGAACGCGAACGCGATTGCGTATCCGCGCGAAAGCTGCGTGCATGAACTCTTTGCCGAGCAGGCGGAGCGCACGCCTGAGGCGGTCGCGGTAGCGCTTGGGACCGATCAGCTGAGCTACCGCGAGCTTGATCGGCGCGCCAACCGCCTCGCGCATCATCTGCGCGCGCTCGGCGTTGGGCCCGACGTCATCGTCGGATTGTGCGTCGAGCGCTCATTGGAGATGCCGGTCGGGCTGCTCGGCATTCTCAAGGCCGGCGGAGCCTATCTGCCCCTCGACCCGGGCTATCCGCCCGAGCGGCTAGGCTACATGATGGCAGATGCGCACGCGAAGGTGCTGGTCACCGAGCGTCTGCCCGATCGGGTGCTCCCGCCTCATGACGCCATCGTGGTGCGGCTCGACGCCGATGCAGCGGCAATCGCAAGTCAGCCCGAAGAGGCGCCGCCTCGCACCAGCGAGCCCGATCATCTCGCCTACCTCATCTATACCTCGGGCTCCACGGGCAAGCCCAAGGGCGTGATGGGACATCACCGCGGTGTGGTGAGCCGTCTGCATTGGGACGTGGGTGACGGCGCATCCGAAGTGTATGGGCAGAAGACGACGCTGAGCTTCATTGACGCGATCTGGGAAATCTTCATGCCCCTGATCCGTGGTGGGCGCACGGTGTTGATGCCGGAAGCGGCCGTGCGCGATCCTGACGCACTGATCGATGAGCTGTCCCGGCAGGGCGTTACGCGCCTGGTGCTTGTGCCGTCGTTGCTGCGCGCCGCGGTCGAGAATGTCGAACGCCTCGCCGAGCGCTTGACCGCGCTCAACTATATCGTGAGCAGTGGAGAAGCGCTTCCTGCGGATTTGGCAGAGCAGTGCCTGCGTGCACTTCCCGCGGTAAAGCTGATCAATATTTACGGCACCTCGGAGTTCTGGGACGCGACCTGGTATGACAGCGGCGCAGGAGCAGGCGCGCGCGGCATCCCGCTTGGCCGGACGCTCCCGAACATGCGGGTCTATGTGCTCGACGAGGGTCTGCAGCCGTCGCCGATAGGAGTGCCTGGCGACCTGTACGTGGGAGGAGCCGGGCTTGCGCGCGGCTATCTCGGCCGGCCAGGCCTGACGGCGGAGCGCTTCATCCCTCATCCGTTCGGAGAGGCGGGCGAGCGTCTCTATCGTGCGGGCGACGTGGCACGGTGGCGCACGGACGGAAATCTCGAATTCTTCGGCCGGGGCGATCACCAGGTGAAGGTCCGTGGCTATCGGATCGAACTCGGCGAAGTCGAGAACGCGCTGCGTTCGTGTGAGGGCGTGCGACAAGCCGCCGTCGTCGCACGAGAGGACAAGACCGGCGACAAACGTCTGATCGCCTACCTCGTGCTCGAACCTGAGCAGCGCACGGCGGCGGCATCGGGCGATCTGCGCGCTCGTGTCAGGCATCACTTGCCCGAGCACATGATTCCATCTGCGTTCATCGAGCTCGAGGCCTTGCCGCTGACGCCCAGCGGCAAGTTGGATCGCAACGCCTTGCCGATGCCGGAGATCGGAGGTCTTGCTGCCTACGTGGCGCCGCATACCCCAGCGGAGGAGACGCTTGCCGGTATCTGGAGCGAGGTGCTCGGAACAGCGCGCGTCGGTGTCAACGAAAACTTCTTCGAAGCCGGGGGCCATTCGCTGCTGCTGATTCGGCTGCACCGCAGGATTTCCGCGCGGTTCGACGTGAAAGTACCGCTCGTCGCGCTTTTTCAATATCCCACGATCCGCAGCTTCGCGATCTATCTCTCCGGGCAGGCGTCCGACGGGCGGGTCCTGGACGAGAGTCGCGATCGCGGCGCCAGGCGCAGGCAATCGAACGTTCGTCGGGCGAAGAGCGACCCTAAAACGACCGCAAGTCTCTGATAGCTGACGTTGTGTCGAAGGAGAGGCCGTGAGCACCCAAACAACCAGCGGTATCAACGAGCTCGGCATCGCCATTGTCGGAATGTCCGGGCGCTGGCCAGGCGCAGCAGACTGTACGCAGTTTTGGGAAAATCTGCGAAACGGCCTCGAATCAATATCGCGGTGGTCGGACGAGGAGCTCCTGTCGGCCGGAGTGTCCAGCCGGACGATGTCGCAACCGAACTACGTCCGGGCTGGTGCATACCTCGATGACTCCGACCTGTTCGACGCGGCCTATTTCAATTATTCGCCTGCAGAGGCGCAATTCCTCGATCCTCAGCATCGCGTCTTCCTCGAGTGTGCGGTTGAAGCGCTCGAGGATGCCGGTTGCGATCCGCATCGCTAACGATGATCATACTCGGAACCGACAAGGATTATTTGTCGTCACGTGTCTCCTATAAGCTGAATCTCAGAGGCCCCAGCGTTACGGTGCAAACGGCCTGCTCGACCTCGCTGGTGGCCATCCATATGGCGTGCCAAAGCTTGTTGTCGAACGAGAGCGACATGGCGCTGGCAGGCGGGAGCTCCATCGTCAACGGGCCGGCGAAGGCGGGCTACACCTACGTGGAAGGCGGCATCAACTCTCCGGACGGGCACTGTCGCCCGTTCGACGCGAAGGCCGCAGGAACGATATTCGGTGACGGCGTCGGAGTCGTTGTGCTCAAACGCCTCAACGAGGCGATCGCCGATCGAGATCGCATCTACGCGATCATCCGGGGATCGGCGGTGAACAACGACGGGGCCGACAAGGTAAGCTATACGGCTCCGAGCGTGCACGGGCAGGCCGCCGTAATCTCCGAGGCGCTGTCGGTCGCCGGAGTGGCGCCGCAGACGATCCAGTACGTGGAGGCGCACGGAACCGGAACAGCGCTGGGTGATCCGATCGAGATCAGCGCGCTGCAACAGGTGTTCCAGCAGCGCGATCCAGCAGCCGGAGCGTGCCTCGTCGGATCGTTAAAGGCCAATGTCGGACATTTGAATACGGCGGCCGGTGTCGCCGGCCTCATCAAAGCGGCGCTCGCTCTTCATCACAAATGGTTGCCGCCAAGCATCAATTACTCGGAACCCAATCCGCAGATCGATTTCGCAAACTCGCCGTTCCGGGTCAACGAAACGGGGCAGGCGTGGCAGCCAAACGGAGGGCCGAGACGGGCCGCCGTCAGCTCATTCGGCATGGGCGGCACGAACGCGCACGTCGTGCTGGAAGAGGCTCCGCCGCCGCCCTTGTCGGGCGGGAGCACCGGTTGGCACATTCTGCCGCTTTCTGCGAGGACGCCGGAGGCCCTTGATAGCCTCGAAAGCAACCTGATCGAATACCTTCGCCGACATGACGATCTGGAGCTTGCGGACGCGGCGTTCACGCTGAGCACCGGTCGTCCGTTCCTCGCACACCGCAGAGCGATCGTGTGTCGAAATACCCAGCAGCTCGTTGACCTCGACACAAAGATTCCGCCGGATCGGATATCGGGCGAGGCCGGCGCCTATCGAAACGCCACTGTATTCGCGTTCCCTGGCCAGGGAGCGCAATACCTCAATATGGCGAAAGGCCTGTACGATATCTTTGATGTTTTCCGACGCGAATTCGATAATTGCTCCAATCTCGCCAGAAATTGGCTCGGTCGCGACCTGCGTGAGATTGTCTTCCGAAAGAGCGAAGACGAGGAGGCGGTTGCCGACCTCAACAACACGGAATTTACCCAGCCGGCCATTTTCGCGGTCAGCTACGCTACGGCGAAGCTGTGGGAGAGCTGGGGCGTTCGTCCGAGCGCGATGATCGGACACAGCATTGGGGAGTTTGTTGCCGCTTGCCTCGCGGGCGTCTTCTCGCTCGATGATGCGCTCAAGCTCGTCGTCCACCGGGGAAAACTGATGCAGGCGCTGCCTTCGGGCAGCATGCTCGCTGTGCCGCTGAGCGTCGACGAAATTCGTCCGCACCTGGACGG
>Ga0193717_1001023_pt1 | contig 17659 bp, 14 predicted proteins | sample U2c2metaG_FD_145900 | JGI IMG/M metagenome (GOLD analysis project Ga0193717, IMG submission 145900) | Soil microbial communities from a riparian zone of the East river system, Colorado, United States - U2c2 | ecosystem: Environmental > Terrestrial > Soil > Riparian zone | place: USA: East River... | reverse complement strand
CGCGCGAATATATGGCGCTGGAAGAGGAAATTCGCAAAACCATCCGCGAAAAGATTTCCCGCGGTAGAGTCGATATCTTTATCAATCGTTCTGCTGCTAAGGGAGAAGCGCGCAGACTCGAAATGGATGAAACTCTCGTCGGCCAATATATCGCCCGGGTAAAACAACTCAAAAAAAAATTTGGCCTGGCCGGCGAAATCGACGTCGCCATGCTTGCCGATATTCCGGATCTGATTCAGGTGCGCGAGGTCGAAATCGATAGCGCCAGCGAGCGCAAGATCGTAGTCAAAGCTCTAACCGCAGCGATTGGGAAATTGGAACAAGCGCGCGAGCGCGAAGGCGGCAATTTGCGGGCAGATATGGAAGAGCAAATCGCTCACTTGAAGCGCATCGTTGGCGATTTGGAAAAATGCGCCGCGGAAAATGGCGCGCGGCTGATCATGACGCCAAACCCGCAAGACAGTCCGAACGTCGTCAATAAGGAGAACTCGGGCGATCTCGGCAACGTCGTGCTTAAAGGCGATATCAACGAAGAGCTGGTGCGTTTGAAAACCCATGTGAGTGTATTGGGTAAAGTCGTCCGCGAGCGCGAACCCGTCGGCAAAAAAATTGATTTTATGCTGCAAGAGGTGAATCGGGAGCTCAATACGATCAGTTCCAAGGTTCCGCATTTGCCAGTTGTGCAATTGGTGCTGCAGGGCAAAGAGCGTGTGGAAAAGATTCGTGAGCAGACCCAGAATATCGAATGACGACGCGATCACCGCAACTTACCAAGCGCGAGGGGATTATTTTTATCTTGTCGGCGCCGTCGGGGGCCGGCAAGACGACTCTTTATCATGAGCTGCGTAAGATTCATCCCGAGATCAAGCTTTCGGTTTCCTACACCACCCGCGCCTGGCGCGCCGGTGAGGTTGACGGGCGGGACTACCGCTTCATCAGCGCGCGACAGTTCGCTGCCATGAAATCGCGCGGCGAATTCGCCGAATGGGCCAACGTGCACGGCAATCTCTATGGGACGCCGCGCCTGCCCCTCGATCAGAGCATTCGCACCGGGCGCGATATTCTGCTGGACATCGACGTTCAGGGTGCGCGGAAGATCAAGCGACGCTATCCTCGAGCGGTCTCGATTTTTCTGCTGCCGCCGTCTTTGAGAGAGTTGAGACGGCGGCTGTCCGCCCGAGGCACCGATGGGCCCGACGTGATTCGCCGCCGGTTGGCCAATGCCCAGGGTGAAATGAGGGAAAGAATCCAGTATGATTATTTTCTGGTCAATCGGGAGGTCGATGAGGCAGTACGGGTTCTCAACTCCATCGTCGAAGCGGAGCGGGCCAAGGTCTCACGGGTAACTTGGTGGGGAATCGAGGTCCGAAGCTAATGGCGTGGCCGAAATTGTCATGAGCAAAGAACTAAAGATTACCGATTTGATTGAAAAGGTTCAGGCTTATTATCCCGCCGCGGATGTCGACCTGATCCGCAGAGCCTATGAATTTTCCGCAAGAGTGCACCACGGCCAAAAGCGTCAATCGGGAGAGCCTTATCTGATTCATCCGACTGCGGTCGCCGACGTGATCGCCGACTTGAAGCTCGACGTGCCGAGCGTCGTCGGCGGCTTGCTGCACGATACCGTGGAAGATACGCTTACTACGCTGGACGAGATCAAAGGCCAGTTCGGGAAGGAAGTCGCCGCATTGGTCGACGGCGTGACCAAACTGGGGCGCACCAATTTCAGCAGTCGCGAAGAAAAACAAGCCGAGAATTTCCGTAAGATGATCCTAGCAATGGGCAAAGACGTGCGTGTCATTCTCATCAAACTTGCCGACCGCGTTCACAATATGCGCACCCTTGATCACATGCCGTCGGAGAAGCAGATCCTCACCGCTCAAGAAACTCTGGATATCTACGCGCCGTTGGCGCACCGGCTTGGGATCGCTTGGATCAAGACTGAACTGGAAGATTTGTCGCTGAAGCACCTCCATCCGGAAATTTACTATCAGCTAAAACGCAACGTCGCCAAAAAAAAAACCGACCGGGAAAAATATATCGAGGAAGTGCTCTCGATTATCAACAAAAAGCTGGACGCAGAAGGCATCGACGCGGAAGTGAGCGGCAGACCCAAACATTTTTTCAGCATCTATCAGAAGATGGAGAGCCAAAATCTGCAGTACGATCAGATTTACGATCTGGTCGCGTTCCGGATTTTGGTGGATACCCAGCGTGAATGCTACGAGGCGCTGGGGGTGGTTCATTCCCAGTGGCGCCCAGTCCCGGGACGGTTCAAAGACTACATCGCGCTGCCGAAACAGAATATGTATCAATCCCTGCACACCAGCGTCATTGGTCCCTATGGGGAGCGTATTGAAATTCAGATTCGAACCCATGAGATGCACCGGGTCGCTGACGAGGGCATAGCCGCGCACTGGCGCTACAAGGAAGGGGAAGACTTGCAGGTCAGCGATATCCAGCGCTTCGCGTGGTTGCGCCAGTTGCTCGAATGGCAGGAAAACCTTCAGGACCCGCAAGAATTTTTGCACAATCTAAAAGAAGACTTGTTCTCCGCGGGCATGTATGTTTTCACACCGAAGGGAGACCTGCTGAGCTTTCCGAAGGGATCGACCGTAATTGATTTTGCCTACCGAATCCATTCCGAAGTGGGCCACCACTGCTCGGGGGCGCGCGTCAACGGCCAGTTGGTTTCGCTAAAATATATTTTGCGAAGCGGCGACACCGTGGAAATTATCACGACGCAGCAGCAAACGCCGACACGCGATTGGCTGAAATGGGTAAAAACGCCGCGCGCTAAATCAAAAATTCGCAATTGGCTCAAGTCGCAGCAACGAGACCGCAGCGTGGTCCTGGGACGCGAAATCCTCGAAGGAGATTTGCACCGCTATCAACTGGATTTTCAATCGCTGCGCGATAGCGGCAAGATTGACTGGGTCATCAAAGAGTTGGGGATCAAAGACGAAGAAGCTTTTCTAGCAGCGTTGGGTTATGGCCGCATTACGACCCGCCAAGTGCTGGTTAAACTCATTCCCCCGGACAAGCTCGACAGCGGCGCGAAGAAGGCCGAAGGCGCGCTGGAAAATCTGTTTCGTCTGGTATCGACGCAAAAACGCGGCTTGGGCATTCGAGTGAAAGGGGTCGACGATGTGCTCATCCGCTTTGCGTTGTGCTGCCATCCGCTTCCCGGTGAACGGATCATCGGATTTATCACCCGCGGTCGCGGTGTAACAGTTCATACCGTCGGCTGCCCAACGGTGCTAGAGAGTGATCCGCACCGAAAGATAGACGTGAGTTGGGAAGAAAACTTGCTCATACCGCGTCCCGTTAAAATCGAGGTTACCTGCGTCGATCAACCCGGCTTGCTGGCGTCCATCAGTTCGGCGATCACCAGCGCGGATGCCAACATCGCGCGCGCCCAAGTGCGAACTTACTCCAGCCAACGGGCGGTCAACACTTTCGAAGTGATGATCAAAAATTCCGATCACTTGAAGCAAGTGCTGCAGAATATTTCAAAGGTAAAAGGTGTTTATAAAGCGGTTCGCGGGCGCGGTCGGGCAGGCGGCAAAGCGGAAACGGAGCAGATTCCTTCGGAGGAGCTCAATTGAGCTTTGCCTACAATTTCTTTTTTTATGCGACTTTTTGCACTCGTCCTGAATGAATACAATCCGTGCACACCAATGCGCGTTTGACTTGACCTTCGAGCTTGGCGCGAACCCGTTTGAGATTTGGCCGCCACGAGCGCTTGGATTTGTTGTTGGCGTGACTGACGCTATTACCTACTGATCGGCCTTTTCCGCAGATAGAACAAACTCTCGCCATCTTAGTTCCGTATCCTTTCGATAATTTTTGTCGTTGAAAAACCCTCTAGGTAGGGGATCACGACAACCTGTCCGCCTTCATGTTCAACCACATCCGCGCCAATAATTTTACTGACGCGCCAATCTCCGCCCTTCGCGAGCACCTGGGGCTTGAGCGCTGAAATAACGTTGTACGGATCGGCCTCGTCAAACTGGACGATGTAGTCTACCATCTCCATTGCAGCGATCAACTCAATTCTGTCAGTTTCCGGCAAAATTGGTCGGGCTGGTCCTTTGATCGATTGAACGGATCGGTCGCTATTGATGCCGACGATTAATATATCGCCCGCGGCCTTCGCTGCGCGCAAAAGATGTACGTGGCCGCGATGCAAAAGATCGAAACAGCCATTGGTGAAGACCACGGTTTGACCCGCTTGGCGCGCGCCCGATACAATTGTTTGGAGTTCTTTGAGGCTCTTTAACTTGCCGGTCACTGTGTCTCAGCTAACATGATAAGAGCTTGTTTTCAATTAATAAATCGTGCCAGCCTGGAGAATATCCGTATATTGACCCAGATATCAAATTCGGTTAAGGTCACAACGAAAAAGAGAGTCATTCTGCAAGCTTCGTTTCAATCACTTAGGAGGGGTAATGGAATATCAGGATCTCAGAGACTGGATCCAAATCGCCGATGAGATGGGCGAATTAAAAACGCTGAAAGGCTGCGACTGGAATCTGGAAATCGGCGCAATCACCGAACTGGTTGCCCATAAAGAGGATGGACCCGCTGTTCTGTTTGAGGATATCAAAGGCTATCCAAAGGGCTATCGGGTTTTGTCCAATTCGTTGTCGTCGCGCAAGCGCTTGGCGCTTACTCTCGGACTGCCCCCGGGTGAGACCAAGATGGATTTCGTAAAAATTTGGAAGGACAACTACAAAAAGATCAAACCGATTCCCGCAAAGTTTACTAAGAAGAGCGGGCTTTTCGATAACGTCTACAAAGAAGGCGATATCGATATGTTCAAGTTCCCGACGCCCAAGTGGCATGACAAAGACGGTGGCCGCTACATCGGCACCGGCAGTGTCGACATCACGCGGGATCCTGATGAAGGATGGGTCAACTACGGTACCTATCGGGTCATGATCCACGATAAGAACAAATTGGGTTTTTACATTTCGCCGGGGAAGCACGGCCGCATCCAGCGGGAAAAATACCAGGCCAGCGGCAAACCGTTCAAAATGGCCATGTCGTTCGGCCACGATCCCCTGACATTCTTAGCGGGCAGCATCGAGGTTCCCTATGGCGTGCCGGAGTACGAATTTATCGGCGGGCTGCGCGGCGAGCCGTTCGAAATGATCGAAGGAGAATACTCCGGGTTGCCGATTCCTGCGAATGCGGAGATCGTTATCGAAGGGGATGTTCACTTCGACGCTCCGACGACGGAAGGGCCCTTCGGTGAGTGGACCGGTTATTACGCGAGCGCTGAACGTGCGGAGCCGTGGGTTGAAGTCAAGCGCCTTTACCACCGCAACGATCCGATCATTCTTGGCTCACCTCCGGGACGCCCGCCGGCGGAGCTCGGCTGGTACCGTTCCTATCTCCGTTCCGCTTTAATCTGGGACGAGATGGAAAAGGCCGGCGTACCGGATGTGAAAGGCGTATGGCTCACGGTTTCCGGCGGCAGCCGTTTGATGATGTGTGTGTCCATCAAACAGCGCTACCCGGGCCATGCTAAACAAGCTGCGGTGATTGCCTCGCAGTGTCACGCCGGAGCCTATCTGGGACGCTTTGTCGTGGTTGTCGACGACGACATCGATCCGTCGAACACCGACGATATGATCTGGGCGATGTCGACCCGCTGCGAACCTGAGGCGGACATCGACATATTGCGCCGCTGCTGGAGCGGCCCGCTCGATCCGGTCATTCATCCGACCAAAAAGGGCTTCAACTCGCGCGCGATCATCGACGCGACCCGGCCCTATGAATGGATCAAGGACTTTCCGCCGGTCGCCGAATCGTCTAAAGAGGTTCTCGACGCCACGGCGAAAAAGTGGGGCGCGGAACTGTTCGGTAACGGTAAAAAATAAACAGGCGCAGATTATTTCTGCTTACGAAGGGGCAAGCCGAAGATACTCGGCTTGCCCTTTTTTCGTTATCGGCTTGTGCCCCAACGGTTGACCGTCTCCCTGCGCGTAAGTATTGTCTTCTCGGGAAGTTTGAAGAGTTATGAAAATCAAAATCCTTTCGGCCGAGATGGCCAGCCGTATTGCCGCCGGAGAAGTGGTCGAGCGGCCGGCATCAGTAGTTAAAGAGCTGATCGAGAATTCTCTCGATGCCGGCGCGACGGAAATTTTCGTCTGGATTGAAAAGAGCGGCACGGCCGTTATTCGCGTTAGCGACAATGGCGAGGGGATAGCGCCGGAAGATCTGGCGCTCGCGGTGGAGCGTCACGCGACCAGTAAACTCAAGGAAGATGAGGATTTGTTTCGGATCTCGACGCTTGGGTTTCGCGGCGAGGCGCTGCCGAGTATTGGATCGGTGTCTCGGATGGAGATCCTCTCGCGTACGCCGACCGCGGCGAGCGGCCATCGGTTGCGGATCGTCGGCGGCAAGCGCGAGGAGATTGCGCCGAATGCCGCTTCAGCCGGCACCACCATAGAGATCAGCGATATCTTCTTCAACACTCCGGCGCGGAGAAAATTCCTTAAAGCGCCGGCGACCGAGTTAAGCCACATCTGCGATGTCGTCAATCGATTAGCGCTGGCGCACCCAAGCGTGCATTTCCGATTGCAGCACGATGGCCGCACCGTGGCGGACTACGTTGCCGTCAGCGAAGCGAAAGACCGTCTTTTTCAGGTATTCGGCCGAGAGGTGACCAAAAGTTTGATGCCCTTTCGGGCGAACCTTGGGGAAATTGCAGTCCATGGATTCCTCAGCACCGCGCCGACGTCTTTTCCCAATGCCCGCTATCTCTACACTTTTGTCAATCGCCGTTACGTTCGCGATAAGGTCCTCACCCACGCGGTGATTTTCGGCTATGAAACGTTGCTCATGAAGGGGCAGTATCCGGCAGTCGTGTTGTTTCTGGATCTGCCATTTGCCGACGTCGACGTCAACGTGCATCCGGCCAAATACGAAGTCCGCTTCCTGCGCCAATCGGAAATCCACGACGTGGTATTTCGCGCGGTTCGCCAAGCGCTCAAGCGCGAGGCGAAAGAACCGGCGCCGCGTTCGACTACAGATTGGCCGCCGGCGTTTCCCGCCGTGCGCGAAGCGCCGCTGCCGTATTCAACTCCAACGATAGCAAATTGGTTGGATGCGCCGGCACAGCGCGCCGAAGTGTTCACGATGCCGATTCAGTCTGAACTTCCCAGACCAGGCTTTTTTTCGTCCATGCAAGTCTTGGGGCAAATTCTTGGCTGCTATTTGGTCTGCGCGGCACCGGATGGGTTGACAGTCATCGATCAGCATGCGGCGCATGAAAGAGTCGCCTTTGAAAAATTGCGCCGGCAGTTGGATGCGGGAAAGGTTGAGACTCAGAATCTGCTGATTCCTCAAACCGTCGACTTAAACGCCGGTGAGATGATGCTCTTGGAACAGAAGCTCGAGATCATGGAACGCTTCGGATTTGTCCTGGAGCCGTTCGGTCCGGGTTCGTATGCCATCAAGTCCGCACCGGCGCTTTTGCCCGAAGGCGATTACAGTCAGGTCGTGCGCCAGATGGTGGCAGAGCTTGCGGATGTCGATACCTCGGCAAAGCTGCGTCAGCACTTGGAAGAACGTTTGGCGACCCTTGCTTGTCACAGCGTGATTCGCGCCAATCGCAAACTGGAGCCGGACGAAATGCGCGCTTTGCTCGAAGCTTTGGATCAAATCGAATTCGCTACCCAGTGCCCGCATGGTCGCCCCGTGCTGGTCGAGTGGAGCCGCGCCGAGCTCGAGCGCCTGTTCAAGCGAATCGTGTGAATACCGAACCACGGCGTCTTTGATGAAACCAAAGGTCGTCATCGTTCTCGGACCCACCGCGGTTGGCAAGAGCGAAGTCGCGTTAGCGCTGGCGGAAAGCTTGAATGGCGAAATCATCAACGCCGATTCGCAACAGGTCTATCGCTACATGGATATCGGCACCGGCAAGCTTTCCACGGGTGAGCGGGAGCGCGTGCCGCATCATCTCATCGATATCGTCGACCCCGATGGGGAATTTAACGCGGCGCTATTTCGCCGGTTGGCCAGCGAAGCGATTCGCGAAATAAGTGAGCGCAAGCGAAACGTGATCGTCTGCGGCGGGACGGGACTTTATCTCAAGGCGCTCACTCAAGGGCTTTTCGAAGGTCCTGGCCAAGACCCGGCGATTCGCCGCGCTTTAGAAGCGGAAATTGCGGAACGCGGTCTAGCATCTCTCTATCGACGATTGGAAAACATCGATCCGACCGTGAGTTCATCGATTCATCCCAACGATCGCCAGCGCGTCATTCGCGCGCTAGAAATTTACCAGCTTACCGGTAAACCACTCAGCCAGTGGCAAGGCGCGCACGGGTTTCAGGAGAAACCTTTCGCAGTGCGGGCGATCGGTTTGAACCGGGAGCGTGCCGAGCTCTACGATTTTATTAATCGGCGCAGCGAAGAAATGGTTCGCGGCGGGTTCTTGGAGGAAGTGCGCGGACTCGTCCATCGAGGATTCGGACCTGAACTCAAACCGCTGCAGAGCGTCGGCTATCGTCAAATGGTCGCTGTCCTCGAAGGCAGACTCACGATGGCCGATGGATTGGCGGAAATGAGACAGGAAACACGCCGGTTGGCAAAACGCCAACTGACATGGTTTCGCCGGGATGAGACTATTCAGTGGTTTCATCCGGAGCGCCAACTGCAGCAGATCTTCGAAACCGTGAGCCAGTTTTTGGATTAGCATCCGACGAATTCTGAGCCGGCGCGATAAAAACAGGAGCACCTATGATGCAACGCAGAAAACACTCAGAGAGCTGGCTCGCTATCACAGTTTTCTTATTTCTGTCGCCAAGCTCCGTCGGGGCTGGGTCTGGCGATTTCAGCTGGCGGGGCTTGGAAGACGACGCGGTGATGTTGCTTAGCCGCTACATCCAGATCGACACCACCAATCCACCCGGCAATGAAATCAAGGCGGCTCAATTCCTCAAAGAAATTTTCGATCGCGAAGGCATTGAGACGACAATCATCGAATCGGCACCCGGTCGCGGCAATCTCCTCGCGCGACTGCGCGGCGACGGTTCCCGGAAATCGATCGTCTTGCTCAACCATATGGACGTGGTCCCGGCGGAGGCGAAATTATGGAAGGAGCCGCCGTTCAGCGGCGCAATCAAGGACGGCGTCATTTGGGGCCGCGGCGCGATCGACAACAAAGGCGGCGGTGTTATGCAGCTCATGACGCTGCTCGCGCTTAAGCGCCAAAACATCCAGCTAAAGGGCGATGTGATTTTTCTCGGCACCGCCGATGAGGAGGCCGGTGGGGTGTTCGGTGCCGGCCACTTACTCGACAAACATCCAGAGCTTTTCAAGGATGTGAGGGCAGTGTTGAACGAAGGTGGCGGCATTCGTCTCGGCGAAGATGGCCGCGCGCGCTCGTACAGCGTCGGCGTGGCAGAAAAGGTTCCGCTTTGGTTGAAGCTGACTGCCCCCGGCACGCCGGGACACGCTGCGTCGCCAGGAAGCAATCAAGCGGTGCTGAAGCTAATTACAGCTCTTAGTCGAATCGCGAGCTATCAAAGCCCGATCAAAGTCGTCCCGGAGGTGCAGAAATTTTACGCCGATAGCGCGGCGTCCGCGCCAGCGAGTCGGCGCGAGCAGTACATGGATTTGCGCAAGGCATTGCAAGATCTCGGGTTTGCCGCAGAATTTCTCAAAGACCGCAGCGACAACGCGCGGGTGCGCAATACGATTTCTATCACTGGCATCAAAGGCTCGGACAAGATCAACGTGATTCCGGCTGAAGCTTCGGCCGAGATCGACGTGCGGTTGCTGCCGGGAGAAGAGCCACAGGCTTTTATCAACGAGATGCGTCGCGTGGTCGCGGACGATTCGATCAAGATTGAAATTTTGCTCTCGCGTGCCGCGGCTGTTTCTCCGGCAAGTCCGGATGTGCTCAAGGTGATCGCGGACTATGCTCAAAGCAAAGATCCGGGAACGCCGATCCTGTTTCCGATGGGGAGTGGTTTCACCGACTGCCATTTTTTTCGCGCCAAAGGCATCCCGTGTTTGGGTTTTCTCCCCCGGCGCAGCCGCCCCAACGAAGAGGGCATGGTTCACGGCATCAATGAGCGAGTTGCAGTCGAGGATTTAAAGTCCGACGTCCGCGAGATGTATGAGATTGTTCGCAAATTGGCGGTCGAGTAGAGCGGACAAACAACCGCGACAACATTGCTGGAGCGCGGACATTCCTGTCCGCGGTTGGTGGCGGGTTACAAAACCCGCCCTCCTTATTAGCAGCACGGTAGCGGATTCTCGATCAGATTATAGACGTGATCGAAGGTGACTTCGTTGATGCGCGCGAGAATTTTAAAAGTGCGCGGCGGCTCGTTTTTAAGAAAAACCATGAGCGCGGTTTCCACCGGCGGGCATCCCGCCTTGACGCAGGGAACTTCCTTGACGACGATCGGCGCATCGGGAGGAAAAGTGAGTATCGTCTGCACCCAATAGCGGATCTGGTCCAAGGTGAACTTAGAGACATCTTGCTTGCGGCCGAAAGGGTCGATGTCTTCGGACGACGCGGCGCCGTTTTCGCTGGTGATGCAGTTCATGAAACCCTGGGTGATTTTTTCCTTATCGAGTTTACGCCCGATAAACACCAGGCGATTGACCCGTTCTTCGTCATTCGCCCAGGCTCGGCCCGGGCGTCCTTCGAACAAGAGATGCACGCCTTGAAAAACAAATTGATCAGGGTCTTTACGCAGGTTGAGGATTCCCTTCATACGCATCATGCGCTCGCCGAACTCGGCGAGCAGTTCGCGAAACCACTGACTCAGCTTTAATCCATCGAGATCGCCGGGGGTTGCGATCGCCACCGTTTCAATATCCTCAGTGTGCTTGTGGTTGTGATCGTGCTTCTCCGCTTTGACTTCGAGATCGAGGCTGCACAGGTCGAGCACGGTGGCGATATCGACGTCGGAGTTGCGGGTCTGGCAGATGCGCGCGGCGCCGTTTATGTTACGGATCTTGTATTCAAGCTCGGGCAAGTCCTCCGGGTTGATTAAGTCGATTTTATTGAGCAACACCATGTCGGCGAAAGCGATTTGCTCTTTCGCCTCCGGCGATTCTTTCAGTTGTTGAAAAATATGCTTGGCATCGACGACGGTGATTACGCCGTTAAGCTGATATTCACTTTTAATTTGGTCGTCGACAAAAAAGCTTTGCACGACCGGCGCGGGATCGGCCAGACCGGTGGTCTCGATCATCAATGTGTCGAACTTGTCCCGATGTTCGAGCAGCTGGAACAAACTGCGCAACAAATCGCCGCGCACGCTGCAGCAAATACAGCCGTTGCTCATCTCGACCACTTCCTGATCCGACGAGATCAGCAGGTGATGGTCGATACCGACTTCGCCGAACTCATTGACGATGACCGCAACACGTCGCCCGTGTTCGGCGGTTAGGATACGATTCAATAAAGTGGTCTTGCCGGCGCCGAGGAAGCCGGTCAAGACAGTTACCGGAACACGTTGGTCGTTTGCGTTGGTCATGGTAGCGCAGTCCTCTTCGAGCTGAACATAAAAAATAACAACGGCTTGGAGTTGAGTCAACCTGGAACCAATTGTATATCATTTTGACTGGCGGAGGTTTTGCCATGAAACTTAAAGACAAGGTCGCATTTGTAACTGGATTCGGTTCCGGGCTGGGGCAAGCTATTGCCGTGATGTTTGCCCAGGAGGGAGCCGCGGTCGCCGGAACTTCGCCGACCGAATCGAAAGGCCGCGAGACCGTGGCGATGATCAAAAAGTTTGGCGGCAAAGCGCTCTATTGGCCAGGCGACGTCTCCAGTTCCGCTCAGATGAAGACTTTCGTCGATGAGACGGTGCGGCAATTTGGCGGTATCGATATTGTCGTCAATAGCGGCGGCGTACGCACCAACGGCAGCATCACCGAGATCACCGAAGACGATTGGGACCGCACGCTGGATGTGAATCTAAAAGGGGCATTCATCGTTTCGCGGCTGGCCATTCCGGAGATGAAGAAGCGCGGCGGCGGGGTGATTCTGCACATCGCCGCGAGATCCGGTATGCTCGGCCAATCGGGACGGGCCGCTTATTGCGCCTCCAAAGGCGGCATGGTCCGGCTAACTGAGGCGATGGCTATGGACCACGCGAAGGATAAAATTCGCGTCAATTGTATTTGCCCCGGCCCAACCCGCACCCCCATGGTCGACACATCCACGCCGGAAAAACTCGCGCGCTACAAAACTCGCGTGCCGATTGGGCGGATCGGCGAACCGGAAGACGTCGCTTACGCCGCGCTCTACCTGGCCTCCGACGAGGCCTCGATGGTGACCGCGGCGATTTTACCGGTCGACGGCGGTATGCGCTTGACTGGGCCGTAGTGGGTACACAGTTATTTTGTTGCGAGTGGTGGATTTAGGATTCGGAGAAGAGAAATGCTCGATGTTCGGCCCATCGGAATCGAAGATTACGCGGAGCGGTGCAGCAAGCCGCTATCCGCTTTGCATGATAGACTTTGGGTAGAGACCTACGCGAAAACCCATAGCCCGACCATGATGGTAGGTCCGCTTGAAGGACAGTTTTTGAAGATGCTCGCGACCATGACCGGTGCGCGGCGGATTCTCGAGATCGGCATGTTCACCGGATATAGCACCCTGGCTTGGGCCGAAGCATTGCCCAAGGATGGTCACATCGTCACCTGCGACTGCAATCCCGAGACGACCGAGATCGCCAAGCGCTATTTCGCCGAAAGTCCGCACGGCCCCAAGATCGAAATCAAGTTCGGTCCGGCGCTGAAATCGCTGAAAACAATCTGGGGTCCTTTCGATATCTGTTTCATCGACGCCGACAAGGAAAATTATTGCGCTTACTACGACGAGTGTTTACAGCTGGTGCGGCCGCGCGGCCTGATTATCCTGGACAACATGCTACGCGCCGGCAATGTGCTCGACCCGCGCGATGCCGGTACGGCAGCGATTGACGCGCTCAACAAACGGATCCGCAGCGATGAGCAGGTGGAGAACGTTTTACTGCCGGTGCGGGACGGAATTATGCTGGTGCGCAAGCTTTGAAGTTGCCGATCGTTCCATGGCGAGGCTTTACAGTCCGGACAGTTTTTGCAAAGTGATCCCTAGCTCTTTCGGCAATGGCGCAGTCCATTCTCTTGACTGATCGGCGTAGGTTAGCGTTAGTTTTTCAGCGTGAAGAAACTGCCGCTTTAAGCCAAATTCCTTGCGAAAACGTTTATTAAAGCCGAAATCGCCGTGCTGGTCGTCCATCACGACCGGATAGCTCAGGTGGGCGAAGTGTAGACGGATCTGGTGCCGACGGCCGGTCTCGATCGTCACGCGCACGAGCGTCGTTTCGGAGAAGCGTTTCACCAATCGATAGCGGGTAATGGCGCGAACCGGATTGCCTTCCCGGCCAGGAAGTGGAAAGTCAATCTTGCCTTCGTTGTTTGGCAATCGGCCGACGACCAGGCAGAGATAGCGTTTTTCGACTTTGCCGGATTCAAACAAGCCTTCCAGTTCTTTTGCGGAATGCGAATTCTTCGCCACTAACAGCACGCCTGAAGTGTCCTTATCGAGGCGATGGACGAGCATAGGTTTGATGCCGGCGGCGCGATAGCGGCTTTCTAGAATACCAAGCAGGGTTTCCTGTTTGCGATCGGTCTTTCCCTCGTGCACTGCGATACCGTCTGGTTTGTTGATCACCAGGAGGGATGCGTCTTCAAAAAGTATGTCGACTTTGTCGCGAAAATTTGACGGCTTGGTATCGTCCGCATTCGCCTCGAAAGGGATGTAGAGCTGAATCCGATCGCCGGCGCCGATGACGTGGTTGGGCTTGGCGCGTTGACCGTTGACGCGCACGCCGCTCTTACGAAAAACCTTCCGCACGTAGCCGATTGGGAACTGCTTCTTGAGGTAATTCTCCAGCCTTTTGGCTGATTCATCGTGAGGCAAAATGATTTCGCGCATGACCGTTACAGCGAGATAACGGCAGAAACCGCTCGGAGTCAAGATCGCGCCGGACCATTATTTGCAATTCTTTAGTCTTTAAGATAGGTTACGAAGATGGCGTCAAGGTGATCAGCCTTGTTTAGTTTGCGCCGGTGAGGTTCTCATTGAGTCGAATCGAGTCGGTCGATGTTCTAAGAAATAAAATCGATCAAATTGATGGAAAAATCGTAAGGCTTCTCAACGATCGGGCTGCTCTGGCGCAGAAAATCGGCCACTCCAAAAGCCTAGACAAGCAAGAAGTTTACGTTCCCCGCCGCGAAAAGGAGGTTTTACAAAAGGCCTCTGACCTCAGTCGCGGACCACTCGCCGCCCACGCCATTCGTTCTGTCTTCCGCGAAATCATTTCTGCGTGCCGATCGCTCGAGGCCCCTTTAGAGGTCGTGTTCTTCGGCGCCGAGGCGAGTTATACGCATCTCGCCGCACGCGAGCAATTTGGCACTTCGGCGCGCTTGCGGCCGACGAGGGGCATCGCGGAAGTTTTTCAAGAAGTCGCACAGGGACGGGCGTCGTTCGGAGTCGTGCCGATTGAAAATTCCACCGAAGGCGTGGTCGCACACACGCTCGACTCGCTGGTCGATTCCGATCTCAAGATCTGCGCCGAGATCTTCTTGGACATTCATCATAATTTATTATCGCGCTCGGGTCAGCGCGCCGATGTGCAAAAGATCATTTCGCATCCGCAGGCGCTGGCCCAATGCCGCGCTTGGCTGGTGCGTAATTTCCCGTCGATTCCGGCGGAAGAGGTGGCGAGCACGGCGCATGCAGCGGTGAAAGCGGTTGAAGACGGTTCGCTGGCGGCGATTTCCAGTAGTCTCGCCAAGGAAGTGTACGACCTCAAGATCATCGGCGCGAACATCGAGGACCTGAGCACCAACATTACGCGCTTTCTGGTGATAGGGAAGATGGAAACGAAGCCGAGCCGCGACGATAAGACTTCGCTGGTTTTCTCGGTGCAGGACAAGCTCCATCAGATGCTCAAGCCATTCGCCAGCCGGAATATTAACTTGAGCAAGATCGAATCCCGGCCGCTCAAAAACAAGCCGTGGGAATACCTATTTTTTCTCGACTTGCGCGGCCATTGCGATCAACCCGCGGTGCATCAGGCAATCGCCAATTTGAAAAAAAACTGTGTGTTTTTGAAAATCCTGGGATCCTATCCGAGCGGCAAATGAAGATCGTCGAACAGATCCCCGAATATATTCGCACGTTGATTCCTTACGAACCGGGTAAACCGATCGAGGAAGTCGAGCGCGAATACGGCATTGCCAATTCGATCAAGCTTGCCTCGAACGAGAACCCGCTCGGTCCGTCGCCCAAGGCGCTGGCGGCAATGCGGGAAAGATTGGCGCAGTTGAATCTCTATCCCGATGGCGATTGTTTTTATCTCAAGCGCGGTTTGGCGCAAAAGCTCGGTGTGGCTCCGGAGACGTTGATTTTTGGTAATGGCTCCAACGAAATCATCGAGCTTGCCGCCAGGACATTTTTGCGGCCGGGCGATGAAGCGGTAATGGCCGAGCAGGCGTTCGTCGTTTATCAATTGATCGTCCAAGCCGTGGGCGGTCAGAGCAAGACCGTGCCGCTCCGTGACTACACCCATGATCTAGCGGCGATTGCCGACGCCGTCACGCCGAAAACCCGGTTGGTCTTCCTGGCCAATCCGAATAACCCTACCGGCACCATTTTTCGGCGCGGCGAATGGGAAATCTTTCTGGACAAAGTGTCGAACGATACTTTGCTGATCGTCGATGAAGCCTATTTCGAATATGTACAAGACGCCGAGTATCCCAATTCGCTCAACTACCATCGCGACGGGCGCGCAATTTTGACGCTTCGGACGTTTTCCAAGCTTTACGGGCTCGCGGGATTACGCATCGGCTACGGCGTTGGTTCGCCGGAAATTGTCGCCATGATGCATCGGGTGCGCCAGCCGTTCAACGTCAGTGCGCCGGCCCAGTGGGCAGCGTTGGCCGCGTTGGATGACGTGGAGCACGTGCGCAAGAGTCTTGAGGTCAACCGGCAAGGGCTCAAGTATTTGCAAAATGAATTCAAAAGGCTCGGTCTGGAATGTGTGCCCAGTCAAGGCAACTTTATTCTCGTCCGGGTCGGTAAGGGCCAGGAAGTCTTTAACCAGCTCCTCGCTCAAGGAGTCATCGTTCGGCCCATGGGCGGCTATCGGTTCCCGGAGCATGTGCGGGTAACGGTCGGGACCATGGCAGAGAACCAAAAATTTGTCGAAGCGTTGCAAAAAATCATTGTGTCCTTTTAGTTGAATGCTTCGGCGCGGAGTAAAGAAATTCATGGCGGTATTGTTTCAAAAGATGGTGATGGCGGGAGTCGGACTGATCTGCGGGTCACTGGCGCTGGATGTGCGGCGCAAGAAGGTGGTCAAAGAGATTGTCGGCTACGGACGCAGCGAGAGTAATTTGCGTTTGGCTAAACGTAAGGGGATCATCGACGGATATTTTCTGCGCGAAGACGAGTTTCCCCGCGATGCCGATTTTTTGATGCTCGGAACGCCGGTGCAAACGATCGTGCCTATAACCAAAACCTTCCTACCCAAGATTAGCGTCGGCTGCGTGATCAGCGACGTCGGCAGCGTCAAGGGTGAAATCGTTCGCGGCATGGAGCGGCTACTGCCAAAAAATATCTTTTTCATCGCCGGCCATCCAATCGCCGGCAGCGAGCAATGGGGCGCACAAGCGGCGCGGCCCGATCTGTTCGTCCATCGTCGTTGTATTTTGACACCGACGAAAAAGACCGATCGCCGGGCGCTCGCCAAAGTTGCCGCCCTATGGCGCAAGGTCGGAGCGGATGTCGAGTTAATGCAGCCGGACGTTCACGATCAGGTGCTCGGACTAATGAGTCATTTGCCCCATGTCTTGGTCTACGCGTTGGTAAACGCGTTGGAACGCAGGCCGTTGCGCGGTGTCGATCTTAAAAAATATTGCGCCGGCGGCTTCAAGGATTTTACTCGCATTGCGTCGAGCCGACCGGAGCTTTGGCGCGATATCTGTCTGATGAATCGCCGTGCTCTGGGCCGGTCTTTGGCGGACTACACGAAGTATTTGGAACGAATCAACCGGTGGATTCGCGACGGCAAGGGCGAGTTGTTGGAGCGAGAGTTTGCCCGGGCTTACGAGATTCGCGGACAGATCCCGTGATGGATGTTCAATGAAACGCATTGATCCGGTCAAAAAGCCGCTCGCGGGCGATATTAGCGTGCCCGGTGATAAATCGATCGCCCACCGCGCGGTAATCTTCGGCAGCCTTGCCCGGGGGCGTAGTCGGATTTTCAATTTATCCGGCGGCGACGACAATTCGCGTACGGTTCGCGCCTTTCGCCAGATGGGCGTGGAAATCTTTCGCGACGGCGACGCGCTGTGCGTCGAGGGTAAGGGCTGGGAAGGTCTCCATGCCCCGGCGGATCCGATCGATTGCGGCAACTCCGGTACCAGCATGCGCCTTCTATCCGGGCTTTTAGCGGGACGGCCGTTCTATAGCGAACTTGATGGCGATGCGTCCCTGCGCCAACGGCCGATGCAACGAGTGATCGACCCACTGAGGCTGATGGGAGCGGGTATTACAAGCAAGAGCGGTGATGGCTTGGCTCCGTTGGAGATTCGCGGCGGTGGCTTGCGCGGGATTCATTATCGCATG
>Ga0193717_1001022_pt1 | contig 17665 bp, 20 predicted proteins | sample U2c2metaG_FD_145900 | JGI IMG/M metagenome (GOLD analysis project Ga0193717, IMG submission 145900) | Soil microbial communities from a riparian zone of the East river system, Colorado, United States - U2c2 | ecosystem: Environmental > Terrestrial > Soil > Riparian zone | place: USA: East River... | reverse complement strand
GCGCCGCCAGCGGCAGCCGCGGCAACGGGTGCAGCGGCGCTGACGCCCCACTTTTCTTCCAGCAACTTGCTGAGATTGGCGGCCTCGAGGACCGTCAGGGTCGAGAGCTCTTCGACCAGCTTTTCGAGATTAGCCATTTAACGTCTCCTGTTATCCAAACTTCCGGTGATCGTGATTTCGATGGTTTGACGACGGCTTACGCTGCCTTCTCGCCCTCTTCCTTGGCGCCGTACGCCCCGAACACACGAGCGAGTTGACCAGCCGGCGCCGCAAGCACGCCAGCGATCTTGGTCGCCGGAGCTTGAATGAGGCCGATGATCTTCCCACGCAGTTCATCGAGGGACGGCAGAACGGCCAATGCCTGGACGCCTTCGACGCCCAGAACGTTTTCGCCGAGCGCGCCGCCCACGATGGTCAGCTTCTCGTTGGTCTTGGCGAATGCCGCGACGACTTTCGCCGCGGCAACCGGATCCTTGGAGTAGGCAATGGCAGTCGGACCCTTGAACAGGGGGCCGAGCGCCGAGAAGTTCGTGCCCTCGAGGGCACGCAACGTGAGCCGGTTCTTGGCGACCTGGTAGCTCGCGCCGGCTGCCCTGATCTTGCGACGCAGGTCCGTGACCTCCTGGACGGTCAAACCGGATTGGCGGGTAACCACCACCAGGTTTGCGCCTTTGAAGGTCCGGTTCAGCTCGACGATAGCTTCGGCCTTTTCCGAACGATTCACGGTTCTCTCCAACTATAGCCCGACCCGGGAAATTCCGGATCGGACCGGCTGCGGTCAGGACACACAGCCTCCGTTAGCGGGTTACGCGAACGGAGACCTTGCGGCCCGGTTCGCCTGCCCCGGAAGTTCAGGCGCGTGCGTGCGCACTCTCATGCGCCGCCGATTCCCTTGCCCCCGTCTGCGCCGGCGGGTTTCCCCCTTAAGCCCTTCCCGAAAGAAGAAGCACCTGCGGTCTCGGACAGGTCGGAGTTCAGGAGCCTTGCGGCTCCGTCCCTCCATCCGCCGCCGACCATAAGCCGACGACGGAAACTCGATGACTCCTGCGCCGCGCGCTCAAGCGGTGAGCGCGGTGGCCGGATCCAGCTTGACGCCCGGACCCATGGTCGAACTCAGCGACACCTTCTTGATGAAGGTGCCTTTGGCGCCGCTCGGCTTGGCGCGATTGATCGCGCCCACCAGGGCTTTCACGTTCTCCGTGATCGCCTGCTCGCTGAACGAGGCCTTGCCGACACCGGCATGGACGATGCCCGACTTCTCGGCACGGAACTCGACGGAGCCCGCCTTGGCCGACTTGACGGCCGAGGCGACATCCATGGTCACGGTGCCGAGCTTGGGGTTCGGCATCAGGCCGCGGGGCCCGAGCACCTTACCCAGCCGGCCGACCACGCCCATCATGTCGGGGGTGGCGACGCAGCGCTCGAAATTGATCTCGCCGGCATTGATCTTCTCGGCGAGGTCTTCCGCACCGACCAGATCGGCGCCGGCGGCCTTGGCCTCCTCGGCCTTGGGACCACGGGCGAACACCGCCACGCGCACCGACTTGCCGGTGCCATTGGGCAGTTCGACCATGCCGCGCACGGCCTGATCGGCGTGGCGCGGGTCGATACCGAGGTTCATCGCCACCTCGATGGTCTCATCGAACTTGGCCTTGGCATTCGCCTTGACCATTTTGACGGCCTCGTCGAGGGCGTAGGTCTTGTCGCGATCGACCGTCGAGATGGCCGTCTTGTAACGCTTACCGCGGCTCATGGCGCTACTCCACTACCTGAAGGCCCATCGAGCGGGCAGAACCCACCACCTGGGCGACAGCCGATTCGACCGTATCGCAATTGAGATCGGGCATCTTCTGCTGCGCAATCTCCTCGACCTGCTTCTTGGTCACTTTGCCGACGATCTGGGTGCCGACCGTCTTGGCGCCGGCCGTGATGCCAGCAGCCTTCTTGAGGAAGTAACTCACCGGCGGCGTCTTGGTAACGAAGGTGAAGCTGCGATCCTGGAACACGGTGATGACCACCGGGATCGGCATCGCCGCTTCCATCTTCTGGGTGCGCGCGTTGAATTGCTTGCAGAATTCCATGATATTCACGCCCTGCTGACCGAGCGCAGGCCCGATCGGCGGCGACGGGTTTGCCTTGCCGGCCGGCACTTGCAGCTTGACGTAGGCTTGAATCTTTTTGGCCATGCCTGCCCCTCCTATGGGCGGCGCGGTACGGCCATGGCTGGCCTCCCGCACCTATATTCCAGCTAACCCGTTGATCTAGAATGATTTTCGGAGAAAACCGGCCTGAAATGAAAAGGCCGGCGCACGGCCAGCCCCTCCAAGGGAGCGCGATCTAACAGGTTAAATCAGACGCTACAACAACAAAGTTGCAACATACTGGTGGGCCCTTTCTCGACGAGGCCGGTTCTCGCGCCTTCCCCTATATGAGGAGGGGGCAATTCGGATTCAACTGCCTCAGAGCTTCTCCACCTGGGCATAGTCGAGTTCGACCGGGGTGGAGCGTCCGAAGATCGAGACCGCCACCTTGAGGCGGGCGCGCTCCTCGTCGACATCCTCGACGGTGCCGTTGAACGAGGCAAAGGGGCCGTCGGCCACCTTGACCTGCTCGCCGATCTCGAAGCTGACCGCGGGCTTGGGCCGTTCGACACCCTCCTGGACCTGGCGCAGGATGCGACCGGCCTCGCCCTCGGAAATGGCCACCGGCTTGCCGCGGCCGCCACCACCCAGGAATCCCGTCACTTTGGCGGTATTCTTCACCAGATGCCAGGTGTCGTCGGTGAGGTCCATTTTGACCAGGACGTAACCCGGGAAGAATTTGCGTTCAGTCTGCACTTTTGCGCCGCGGCGCACTTCGACGACTTCCTCGGTCGGCACCATGACCTGCGATATCTGGTCGGCCATGCCCTTCTTGTCAGCCTGCTCGCGGATCGACTGAGCCACCTTGTTCTCGAAGCCCGAATAGGCGTGGATGACGTACCAACGATGAGTCATGTCACGAAATCCCGAGAATCAGCTGTACGGCGAAGCCGATGATCTTGTCGGCCACCAGGAAAAAAATCGACGCCATGACGACGAATATGAACACCATTGTCGTGGTGATCATGGTTTCGCGCCGCGTCGGCCAAGTGACTTTCGCCACCTCTTGCCGCACTTCACGGAAAAACTCGATTGGGTTCTTCGTCATACTCATCGATCGGGTGGAACCCGCGCCTTTCAAACTTAAGTAGTGGCAGGAGCGGAGGGACTCGAACCCACGACCCTCGGTTTTGGAGACCGATGCTCTACCAACTGAGCTACACTCCTGCAGTCCGTCGCCGCCCGTTCTTACAGGCGGCGACGCTTTATAGCACTACTTAACGACTTTGGTTACGACGCCGGCGCCGACGGTGCGGCCGCCCTCGCGGATGGCAAAGCGCAGGCCCTCATCCATGGCGATCGGCTGGATAAGCTCGACGATCAGCCGCGCATTGTCCCCCGGCATCACCATTTCCGTGCCTTCCGGCAACGTCACCACCCCCGTCACATCGGTCGTGCGGAAGTAGAACTGCGGCCGGTAGTTGGTGAAGAACGGCGTGTGACGACCACCCTCCTCCTTGTTCAGGATATACGCCTCGGCCTCGAAATTCGTGTGCGGCGTGATCGAGCCCGGCTTGGCCAGGACCTGCCCGCGCTCCACGTCCTCGCGGCCCACACCGCGCAGCAGCGCGCCGATATTGTCGCCCGCCTCGCCCTGGTCCAGCAGCTTGCGGAACATCTCCACGCCCGTCACCACCGTCTTGGCCGTGTCCTTCAGGCCCACGATCTCGATCTCCTCGCCGACCTTCACGATCCCGCGCTCGACGCGGCCCGTCACCACCGTGCCGCGGCCCGAGATCGAGAACACGTCCTCGATCGGCATCAGGAACGGCTTGTCCTTGTCGCGCGCCGGCTGCGGAATGTAGCGGTCGACCTCTTCCATCAGCTTCAGCACCGACTGCTCGCCCATCTCGGGGTTCTTGTCCTCCAGCGCCATCAGCGCCGAGCCCCGCACCACCGGCAGATCGTCGCCGGGATACTGGTAGCTCTTCAGCAGTTCGCGCACCTCGAGCTCGACCAGATCCAGAAGCTCCGGATCGTCCACCATGTCGACCTTGTTCATATAGACCACCAGCGCCGGCACACCGACCTGACGGGCCAACAGGATGTGCTCGCGCGTCTGCGGCATCGGGCCGTCGGCCGACGACACCACCAGGATCGCCCCGTCCATCTGGGCGGCACCCGTGATCATGTTCTTCACGTAATCGGCGTGGCCCGGGCAGTCGACGTGCGCGTAGTGGCGGTTCTTGGTCTCGTACTCGACATGCGCCGTCGAGATCGTGATCCCGCGCTCGCGCTCCTCCGGCGCCTTGTCGATCTGGTCGTACGCCGTGTAGGTCGCCCCGCCCGTCTTCGCCAGGATCTTCGTGATCGCTGCCGTCAGCGACGTCTTGCCGTGATCGACGTGACCGATCGTCCCGATGTTGCAGTGCGGCTTGTTCCGCTCAAACTTCGTCTTCGTCATGGTGCCACGACCCTCGTGATTCTTTCACTCTTCGACAAACCGGCCTTCAAACTGGAGCGGGTGAAGGGAATCGAACCCTCGTCGTAAGCTTGGAAGGCTTCTGCTCTACCATTGAGCTACACCCGCAATTCCCGAACAGGGCAAACCCGCACGCTGAAAGCCCGCTGGTGGAGGGGGAAGGATTCGAACCTTCGTAGACGCGAAGTCGACAGATTTACAGTCTGTTGCCATTGACCGCTCGGCCACCCCTCCGAACCTGCGGCACGACGCGCAAATAGTGAGCCTGTTCGGCCCGACGAACGGGCCGGCGTTGCTCGCAAATCCAATGAGTTGCGTCAAGGGTTAAATCCTTGGAGCCACCGGATTTGCCGGCAGCGGCGTCACACCATAGAAGGCTCGCCATGCGCGACCGATCAAACCGCTCCGACCGCCGCCCGGCCAAACCGGCAAACTGGCCGCCCACCCGACCGCCAAGCCGGCCGACGGGCAAGCCCCAACGCGGCGGCCACCAATCGGTGTGGCTCTACGGACGCCACGCCGTACTGGCGGCACTGGCCAATCCCGAGCGCCGCATCGAGCGCCTGCTCGCCACCGACGAAGTCGCACGGCGCCACACCGCCGAAATCGCCGCAGCCTGCGTCAAGGCCGGCCGCACGGGTTTTTCACCAATCACCGTGTCGCGCGAGGAGCTGAACCAGCGCCTGCCCGAGGGCGCCGTCCACCAGGGGATCGCCGCCCTGGCGACGCCGCTCGAGGAGCCGGCGCTCGAAGACGTGCTGGCGCGCTGCCCGGAAAGCGCGCTGGTGCTGGCGCTCGACCAGGTCACCGACCCGCACAATGTCGGCGCCATCCTGCGCACGGCGGCGGCGTTCGGCGTCGCCGGCGTGGTCACCACCGAGCGCCACGCCCCGGCCGAGACCGGCGTACTCGCCAAATCGGCCTCCGGCGCGCTCGAGATCGTGCCGCTGGTGCGCACCGTCAATCTCGCTCGCGCCCTCGATCAATTGAAGGAAGCCGGCTTCTGGATCTACGGCCTCGACGAGCAGGGCGACGTGGCGCTGGGCCAGGTCGATTTCGCCGGCCGCGTCTGCATCGTGCTCGGCGCCGAGGGCGAAGGCCTGCGCCGCCTGACCGCCGAGAAATGCGACCGGCTTGTCACCATAGCCACCAGCCAGGCCCTGGCGGCGCTCAATGTCTCCAACGCCGGCGCCATCGTTGTCTACGAATGGGCCCGGCGACAGGAGAAATGATCGGCGGCGTCACCAAAAGCGCTTTAATTTCAGGGGTTTCGCCTTCATATTTGCGATCGATGAGACTGTTGGCTATCAACACGCGCGGGCCGGGTTAGCACAGTGGTAGTGCAGCGGTTTTGTAATGCGTTGCAGACCGTCCCGCTCCGTTTGCTCGTGTCCCGGTTTATCCTAAATCTCCAGCGAAACACGCTCTAACAGTCACCCTTCGTCCTGCCTCTTCCCGTCGCCTCCCACTGAGTTCGGTGGGAAATCGGGTGGGAAGAACGATAAATCGAGTTGGGGGGCCCGGGGGGCCTCCTAGCAATCGGGACTCCAGATACCATCAGAGCGTCGTTCCGATTCTGAAGGAAAAATTCCCCGAAAATTCTGGGAATTTCGAATGCGCCTGATGGAGGGCTATTGCCGGCGCACACGAGCGCGTTGTTATTGGTGATTCGAGCCTGAGGTCGGCGGTGTGGTCGTGACCTTACCGTCGGAGCAATGATGGAGTGTCGATCGAGGCTGGAGCCTTCCTTTTCACCCAAAGATCGCTTGTTGGCTGTATCTCGATAAGGTCATCGGGAAAGCGGCGCTGCTGGAATGCGAGGAGGTCTTCGAACGTTCCCCGCAACCATTGATCATACTCATCCGGGTGTAGAAGCACCGGCATGCGGTCGTGGAGCGGTCGTATCGCCGGCACGACCAGCACGGCAACGCCGCGCTTCGTCAGGGCGGCTTGGCAAGCGGCAACGGTCTTTCGCCGCGCCTGCTCGGGCGTCAGGATCGTCTCGCAGAAAACACTGCAACCCTTGAAGACTTCCTGAAGGTCGATCTCCTGGATCGAGTCGAATCCGATGTCCTGCCGCACGATCTGAGTCGCAATCAAAATGACAGGGGAGCGATTGCGATTGGCCTCATAGAGGCCGTTGATGAAATGCAGGCTGCCGGGGCCACAGGTTCCGGCGCACACCGTGAGGCGACCGGTGAGCTGGGCCTCGGCCGAGGCGGCGAAGGCGCCGGCCTCCTCATGCCGCATATGGACCCAATCGATCTCGCAGCGATCGATGGCGTGGGCGATCCGGTTCAAGGTATCGCCGACGATGCCGTAGCAGGTCTTCGCCCCGGCGGTTTGCAGCGTTTCGATCAGCACATCAGCTACGCGCTTGCCCATCTTCGACCTCACTGTCCTACGTCAAGACCGTCGTAGGACCACATAGCTTTGCAGCAGGACACGACCCATCCCCCCAATGGGGGCTGGTTCGACATCGTTTGGGGGATATGACGGGTGAAGCTGTCGGGCCTTATGCACCCCGCGCAGTTGGTCCTGATGCCATCCTTCCATTGAAGATTTCGTGCACCTTGGCAGCAAGGTCGGCGCTCACGATCCGCAGGAAATTGGAGCGGAGTTCCGGTCTGCTCGCCGTGAACTCTCTCAGATGCTGCAGATCCCATTTGGCCAAAACAGCCGGGCCGCGCGCCACCACATCCACGGGGCTCGCCAGACCGCTGTAGACGCTCACGTCGCCGATGAGGTGACCAGGTCGAAGCGTCAATACTATCTTGCCGCCGATCACGGCCTCGACTTCCCCTGTAACAAGGACAAGGGCGTCCGATATATGCTGTCCCTCCCTGAGGATGAGCTCTCCCGGCGAGCAGTCGATCCACTGGACGAGGTTGACCAGCTTCAGGAATTCCCGCTTGTCGATCGAGCTGAACGCGAGGCGGTGGAGCTCGCCTTCCTTGTCGCTGAGGATGACCGGCCGCCGCTCCAATGCCATGCCCACGACGCGGACCGCGTTGACGACCATGAACGCCACGCCCCAATAGATCGGCGGCCACAGCTTTTCGTCCTGGTAGTAGTAGTACGGCAGCACCATGGCCTCGCCGACGATCGCCAAGATGCGCAGTGTGAGGACATTTCGGACTGAGTAGGCCGCGAGGAACACAATGTTCGAGAAATTGACCAGCCCGTTCAGTCCGAAAACCTGATTGGCGACGAACTCGTACATCAGAGCAACGCGCCGGCCGGACGCGGGTGAAAGGGGACCGATGCGGTGGGCGCGAGGATCACGTAGGCCCGGCGCCATGGCTGATCGTCGACCAGCGTCCAGCTATGGCCGGACCCGATCGTGTCCTCGGCAAACAGGATGTCGCCGGGCTGCAGCCGGAAGTGCCGGCCCTCGCGCGTCCGGAAATCGAGCGTGCCGCTCAGTGTGATGACGAGCTGCCGCGCCGGCGCGGTGTGCCAGGCGAACGCACCGCCCGATTTCGTCTCCTGAAAGGAGACGCTGGCCGTTGCCAGCTTGCCGGTCAGCCGGTCGCCACGCTGGCCTGGATCGAGAGCGATGTGCCCTTCCTCGAAATGCGACTTTTGGTCATCGCCGGTCCACAGGTGAATGCATCGGATCATGGTTCGTCTCGAGGGTTGTTTCGATCCGCTGACTACCTCGCAGCCTTCAGCGAAATCTCGGCGACGCCGCCTGCCACATTGGCGCCGACGCTACTTTCGACGCTGACGGGCTGGAGACCGATCTGTTTGTTGCTGCCGCCGACGAGAATGTTGGCCGCGGCACCCACACCGACCGTGCCTTGCACGCTCACACCGTCATAACTACCCGCAAGCGCGCCCAAAGAGACGGTGCCAGGCGCAAAGACCAGCCAGACGATGTGCGCGTCCTTCGTATAGCCAATGTCGAGACCGAAGCGCTTGATCTCGCCCTCATAGTGCTCGCCGCGACCGTCGGTGCGCGTGAAGAGGCAGTTCAGCGCCCTGCTCGAACCGAAGACAAAACCCATGCCACCCGCCACGTTGCACGATAGCGAGCCGACATTGACGCCCTTGCTTCCGGTAGGCGCAGGCTGTTGCGCACTAGCAGCTGTGCCAAAACACAGTCCTGCTGCGCCAAGCAACGCCAAGAATGATCCACGCATAGTCAAGTTCTCCTACGATCTTGCCGCACTGGTCGGCGCGCCCGACAAAGGTTGACCGGGATAGCCAGCGCGGGTCCGGTCAGAAGTGGGGCAAATTCGACCCTGACGCGATCACCCAGAAAGGGGATACGCCGCGCGCCGGAGGGGGAGACGAAGGAGCGGCGCGCAAAATGCGCGCCGTCGTCACGCCGACGCCCTTGTCCCGGGGCCGCCCTGCCTCGACGACTTCGCCCCCATTTGGGGGATAGAACAATCAAGGCTCTCGACCATATTCGATGACGCAACAATCAGCGGACTGTCCTTCATTCGGATGGGCAGCCCATTTGGAAGGACTCCCGTGACCGGCCTTCGTCCCGCATCGAACGGCGATAGCCGCACTTCCGTGGCCAACGGTGCGGGAATCGTGCTCGAAGGGCGCATCACGGCCCACACCGCGGGGCCGATCTGGCGAGAAGCGAACAAGACGCTGACAGGCCGACCCGACGAACCCGTGACCGTCGACGCTTCGCACCTCGAGTATATCGACGACGTGGGCGTGGCCTTGCTGTTCGACCTCACGCGCCGCCCCCGCTCGCCCGGCGCGGACGTGCGGATCACGGGCCTGGCCCCGACGTTTGCCGCGTTGGTGCCGGCCTACGATTCCGACGATCTGGAGCGAGACGCCAAGGACGTGCGCCCGATCGGCGTGTTCGAGCACCTGGGCCGGGCCACGGCAGAGCAGCTGGCCTATGCGTCCCGGATCGCCGGATTCGTCGGCCAATGCACCGCCGCTTTCGGCCGCGCCGCGTGGCGGCGCGGCGGCATCCGATGGAACGAGGTGTTCGACGTGGCGACGCAGGCCGGCGCCAATGCCGTGCCGATCGTCCTGCTGGTCGGCTTCCTGATCGGGCTGATCATCGCCTTCGAGATCGGTCGCGTCGCCCAGCAGTTCGGCGCGGTCATCTTCGTGGTGAACGGCGTCGGCGTCGCCATGCTGCGCGAGCTCGGGCCGCTCATGACGGCCATCGTCTTCGCCGGCCGGACCGGTGCGGCCTTTGCCGCGCAAATCGGCACCCAGAAGGTCAACGAGGAGGTCAATGCGATCTCCACGTTCGGACTCGACCCTGTCCGCTTCCTGGTCCTGCCGCGCCTGATCGCTGCCGCATTGGTCCTGCCCCTGCTCGTGGTGTTCGCCGACATCGTCGGCCTGTTCGGCGGCGCGCTGGTGATGGCGACGTTCGATGTCGGCTTCCTGCAATTCTACCACCAGCTGCTCGGCGCAATCGACGCCTCGGACTTCCTGATCGGGATCGTCAAGGCGGTGGTCTTCGGGCTGACCATCGCCGCCATCGGCTGCGAGCGCGGCCTGTCGACCGGCGCCGGCGCCACCTCGGTCGGACTGTCGGCAACCGGCGCCGTGGTTTCCAGCATCGTCATGATCGTCGTCATCGACGGCATCTTCACCGTGCTCACGAGCTGAGGCGCGCCAGCCATGACCGCCTCGATCGATCCAACCATCGCCATCAGCGTGCAAGGGTTGCGCATGGGCTACGGCCCGCGCGTTCTGCTCGAGAATGCCTCCTTCGACGTGAAGCGCGGCGAAATCCTTGTCATTCTCGGCGGCTCGGGCTGCGGCAAGTCGAGCCTGATGAAGAACATCATCGGCCTCTACCGTCCGATGGCGGGCGACATCAGCATTGCCGGAAAGAGCATCGTCAGCGCCTCGGCGGACGACAAGGCGAGCCTGCAGCGCAGCCTCGGCATCATGTACCAGAGCGGCGCGCTGTTCGGATCGCTGACCGTGCTGGAAAACGTCCGTTTTCCGCTCGATCAGTTCACCGACCTCGGTCTGGCTGAAAAGAACCTGACGGCGCGGCTGCTGCTGCGCCAGGTCGAGATGGGCGCCGCGGAGTCGCTGATGCCGTCGGAGCTGTCGGGCGGCATGCTCAAGCGCGCCGGCATCGCCCGCGCCATGGCGCTGGGCTGCGACATCCTGATGCTCGATGAGCCTTCCGCCGGCCTCGATCCCGTCACCGCCGCCAATCTCGACCGCACCATCCTGACGCTGCGCGAGTCGCTCGGCTTCACCTTCGTGGTCGTGACCCACGAGCTGCAAAGCATATTTGCGATCGCCGATCGCGGGATCATGCTCGATCCGGTCTCGCGCAGCATCATTGCCGACGGCAAGCCCGTCGAGCTGAGGGACGGCAGCGGCGATCCCCGGGTGCGGCAGTTCTTCAACCGCCAGCCGACGGCGGTCCATGCCGGGGGCCCGTAGACCATGACCGAAGAGGCGCGCTACCGACGGCTCGGCGTCTTTGTCTTTGCGGCGCTGGCTCTGCTTGTCGGCGTCCTGTTCCTGCTGGGCGGACGCTCGCTGTTTCAATCGACCTATACGTTCGAGACCTACTTCAACGACTCGGTGGCGGGGCTCGAGGTCGGCTCGCCGGTCCGCTTCCGCGGCGTGCCCCTGGGACAGGTCACCGCGATCCTGCCGTCGTCGACCGAGTACGAATGGGATGCACCGGTCGGCAAGCGCCGCGACTACATCGTGGTCCGCGCCACGATCGTCCAGAACGCGGACTGGATCCAGCGCGTCCGTCGCGATGCGGGCGACCTGGTCAAGGCCGGCTTGCGGGCTCAGACGCAGCTCGCGGGCATCACCGGCCAGCAGTATCTCGGCCTCGACCTCCTCGATCCGCGGCGATATCCAGCCCTGCCCTTCGACTGGAAGCCGAAGCACGTGTACGTGCCCTCGGCCCCCAGCCTGACCAGCCAGATCATCGACAACGTGCAGCACTTCCTGGCCAATCTGGACAAGCTCGACTTGCAGGCGCTGGAGCGCAACGTCAACAAGCTGCTCGCGACCCTCAACGACAAGATAGCCGAGGTGCCGGTCAGCGAGCTGTCCGCCGAAGCGTCCGCGGTCCTGGTCGACGCCCGCACCACGATCAACCATCTCGACGCGATTCTGACCGGCCCGGACATTCCGGCCTTCCTGCGCAACCTCGCCAACGGCTCCGGCCGGCTGGACGGGCTGCTCGGCGATCCGGGGCTGAAGCAGACCATCGACAACGTCACCGATGTCAGCGTGCGCCTGCGCCGGTTCGCGGCGAGCGGCGAGCTGGACCGGACGGTCCGGCGGATCGACGAGTTGGCGTCGCGACTCGACGGGACCGTACGCGACAACCGATACGACGTGCGCGTCATCGTCGAGGATCTGCGCGTCACCGCGAGCAACATTCGATCCTTGTCGGACAACCTCAAGCGCAATCCCGCCGGCGTCCTGCTCGGCGGGCCACCGGAGAAAGTGCCGTTCCCTGGGAGGTCGCCATGAACGCCAGGAGCATCGCCTTGACGTCAGGCCTCAGCCTCATGCTGCTGGCCTGCTCGATCGGCCAGCCCGTTCAGCAGCCGACGACGTACGTCGTGGAACCCGATGCGCCGGCCCAACGGCTGTCGGGCCTGCACGGCTCGGAAGTCGTCCGCATGGGCAACGTCCGCGTCGCGGCCGCTTTCGCGGGTAACGCCCTGGTCTACCGAACCGACGACGTCACATTCGTCTCGGACCCCTATCAAAGCTTCATCGCCGATCCGCGCGCGATGCTCGGCAACCAGATGGCCAGTTGGCTCAATCGCGCCGGGCCCTTCAAGGTCGTGACCCAGCCCGACAGCGGGCTGCCGGCGGACTACATCCTCGAAGCGACCGTCACCGAGCTCTATGGTGACTTTCGCCCGGGCCAACCTGCCGCGGCCGTGATGACCGTGCAGTTCACCCTGATCAACAACGACGCCGTTGGCGCGGGTCGGATGTTCGAGCAAACCATCACCCGCCGGGCGCCCCTCGAGCGGTCCTCGCCGGACGCCCTGGTGCGCGGCTATGGCCGAGCGGTTTCCGAAATCCTTGCCGATGTCGCCGGCGAGCTGGCGATGAAGAAGCTGAAGTAGCCAAGAGGCCTCTAGAAGACCTTCGCGAGTCGCATCAGCAGGCCGAAGTCCTGCCGGAACTGGCCGTAGGCCGCGACGTCGTGGCTGACCGAAACAATGCCCTGCAGCGTCGGCGTGAGATACTGCAGATAGCTCAGCCGGATCTGATGCTCTTCCGTCCGGGTTCCGAGCGGAACACCGTCGAGCCGTTGCGCCCCGCCGAAGGTGCCGGCATAGCCGATCGACAGGAATGCCTGTCGTTGCGCACTGATGTCCCAGGTCAGCCAGGCGTAGGTGTTGAAGGAGGAGTCCTGGCTCAGCGTCTGGTAGCCGATGCCGGCGTGGGTGTTGTCGCCGTACCACGTCCAGGAGGCCGACACGTCGAGCGTAAAGCGGCCGAGGAAGCCCTGGGTGAAGTCGACCTGCAGGTCGTTCTGCCAGCGGTTGGCGCCGAGGTTGAGGACGCGGCGGTTGTCGTAGCTGCCGACGGGGATCGATAGGAAGCTGGCGACCGAGAGATAGCGCTGCTGCTCCGGCTGGTTGATGAGCCACACCCCGATCGAGGCCAGCGGATCGGCGATCCCGGCGGCATCGTCGAGCCGCACGCCGCTCAGCCGGCCGTTGGTCAAGGCGCCGAACGGCAGGATGAGGTCGAACACGAACAGGCGATCGAAGATCGACTGGTAGCGCAGGTAGCGCACCACGCCCAGGTGGCTCTCGAGATGAGTGTCGGGGCCGGCAGGTCCGGTCATCGTGTTATTGAACGCGCTGCGCGTGCCGTACTGGTAGTAGAGCATCGCGACGTTTGTGCCCGAGGGCAGACCCACCCAGTCGAACGGCTGGTAGTCGATGGCCCTCGCCGGGATCGGTATCGATAGTCCACAAACGAGGCCGGCAATGGCCGTGCCGGCCCCGATGGCGGAAGCTCTGATCGCGCCTCGTCGCACGCTCTCGCTCCAGTCCTGGGTGATTGAGGTGCGCTAATACCGTGTGGGAGGGGTGTGTCCGGTGGGAAGAATCGCGCAAAATGCTTGTGCCATCGGCATCGGAGGCTTCCCACGCCGGTGGGAAACCCGGGAAGCGGCTTGCCGGGTCAGCGCTGCATGCGCATCAACTCGGCCGGCGGCATCATATTTTCGTTCAGGTTCGCCATGATCCAGAGCGAGCCGATCACGACCAGGCTCACGATCAGGATGCCGAAGGCCAGCGCCAGCACGTTGTTGGTGTTGTCCGGCCCAGTGGTGATGTGCAGGAAGAACACCAGGTGCACGCCCATCTGGGCGATGGCCAGCACCGCAAGCCCCAGCGCAACACCGGGTCCCCACAGCAAGGGGGTATTGGCCGCCCAAAACGACGTCGCTGTCAGGATCACGGCGCCCAGCAGGCCGACGGTGTAGACCAGCAGGCCGGACGATCTGCCTTCTTCCTTCTCGCCAGGTGTCTCTCCCGGTGCGCGGTCTTGGAGCGTGTCGGTCATGCGCGGATTCCCAGCAAATAGACAACGGTGAACAGCCAGACCCAGACGATGTCGAGGGCATGCCAGAACAGGGAAAAACAGTTGAGCCGGCGCGACACGCTGGGAAGAAAGCCGCGCAGCGCAACCTGGACCATCATCACCGCCAGCCAGACCAGCCCGGCGGCGACGTGCAGCCCGTGGCAGCCAACCAGGGTGAAGAAGGCGGAGAGAAAGGCGCTGCGCTGCGGGGTCGCCCCTCGCGCGATCATGCCGGCGAACTCCTGCAGCTCCAGCGCCAAGAAGGCCGCGCCAAGCGCTGCCGTGACCAGGGCCCAGAGATATGTGCCGGCACGGTTCCGCGATTCGACGCTGAGCGACATCAGTCCGCAGGTGTAGCTCGAGGCGAGAAGGCAGGCGGTTTCCACCGCGACGTTCACTTGGTTGAACAGCTGCACGCCGGACGGGCCGCCCGCGGTCGAACGCGCCAGGACCGCATAGCTGGCGAACAGCGTGGAGAACATCACCACGTCGCTCAGCAGGAAGATCCAGAAGCCGTAGGCGACGACGATGCGCTTGGGCGCCGGGCCGGCCTCGCTCGCAGGGATCTCGTAGCGAAGATCGGGGCGAAGGGCAGGAAGGGCAACGGCGACGTCGTTCATTGTGCAGGCTCCATCTCGTGGACCCGGTCGAAACGGGCGATCTCGGCGGCCGGGATCTCGATCTCCTCTTCGCGGCGGAAGGCGAAAGCGAGAATCGTCAGGAAGGCGCCGACGAGACCCAGGCCCGCCATCCACCAGATGTGCCAGATCAGGGCAAAGCCGGTGACAACGGCGAAGAAGGCGGTGATGAAGCCGGTCGGGCTGTTCTTGGGCATCTCGATCGCCTGGTAGGGGCGCGCCGGCGCTTCTTGCCTGGCAGGCATGGCTTGCTTCCGGCTCCACCAGGCGTCGATGTCACCGACCTGCGGCAGGACGGCGAAATTCCAGGCCGGCGGCGGCGACGACGTCGACCATTCGAGCGTACGGCCGTTCCACGGATCGCCCGTCAGGTCGCGCAGCAGCCGGCGATCGCGGATCGACACCGCGAGTTGGGCGACCTGGCAGGCGACCCCCACCAGGATAACGGCGGCACCGACCGCGGCGGCGACCAGCCAGGGCTGCCACTCGGGATTGTCGTAGTGCTGCAGACGGCGGGTCATGCCCATCAGGCCGAGCGCATAAAGCGGCATGAAGGCGAGATAGAAGCCCACCAGCCAGCACCAGAACGACGCCTTGCCCCAGCCCTCATGGAGGCGGAAGCCGAACACCTTGGGGAACCAGTAGTTGTAGGCGGCGAACACGCCGAACACGACGCCGCCGATGATGACGTTGTGGAAATGGGCGACCAGGAACAGGCTGTTGTGCAGCTGGAAGTCGGCGGGCGGCACGGCCATCAGCACGCCGGTCATGCCGCCGATGACGAAGGTCACCATGAAGCCGATCGACCACAGGATGGGCACCGAGAAGCGCACCCGCCCGCCGTACATGGTGAACAGCCAGTTGAAGATCTTCACGCCCGTCGGCACTGCGATGATCATGGTCATGACGCCGAAGAAGCCATTGACGTCGGCGCTGGCGCCCATGGTGAAGAAGTGGTGCAGCCAGACCAGGAAACTGAGAACGCAGATCGCCATGGTGGCGGCGACCATCGAGCGATAGCCGAACAGCGGCTTGCCGGAGAAGGTTGCGACCACCTCCGAGAACACGCCGAACGCCGGCAGGATCAGGATGTAGACCTCGGGATGACCCCACACCCAGAACAGGTTGATGTACATCATGGCGTTGCCACCGGCTTCGACGGTGAAAAAGTGGAAGCCGAGATAGCGGTCGAGCAACAGCATCGCGAAGGTTGCGGTCAGCACGGGAAAGGCCGCGACGATGAGCAGGTTCGAGGCCAGAGCCGTCCAGCAGAAAACCGGCATGCGCATGTAACCCATGCCGGGGGCGCGCATCTTGAGGATCGTGGTGACGAAGTTGATTCCCGTCATCAAAGTGCCGATGCCCGAGATCTGCAGCGACCACAGGTAATAGTCGACACCGACGCCGGGCGAGAATTGCAGCTCGGCGAGCGGCGGATAGGCGACCCAGCCGGTCTTGGCGAATTCGCCCACGACCAGGGAGATGTTGATCAGCAGGGTCCCCGAGGCGGTGAGCCAAAAGCTCACCGAATTCAGGGTCGGGAAGGCGACGTCGCGTACGCCGAGCTGCAGGGGCAGGATGATGTTCATCAGCCCGATCACGAACGGCATCGCCATGAAGAAGATCATGATGGTGCCGTGCGCCGAGAAGATCTGGTCGAAATGCTCCGGCGGCAGATAGCCCTCCGCGCCACCAGCCGCGACCGCCTGCTGTGCCCGCATCATGATGGCGTCGGTGAAGCCGCGCAGCAGCATCACCATGGCCAGCAGAATGTACATCACGCCGATGCGCTTGTGGTCGACGGACGTGATCCACTCGCTCCACAGATAGGGCCAATGTCCCTTGAGCGTGATCCAGCCCAGGATGGCACCGATGACCAGGATCATCAGGGCCGACGCCACCATGATGATCGGCTGGTCGAAGGGAATCGCGCTCCAGTCGAGCTTGCCCAGCAGGTTCACTTTTCTGCCCTCTGTGGTGATGCGTGGTGGTCATGCATGCCGGCGTTCACGATGCTGTCGAAGAGGCCTGGCGCCACCGCGCGATAGGTCTGGGGCGGGAGCGCGCGACTGGGCTTGGCCAGGCCGCCATAGGCCGCAGCATCGAGCACCGGGCCGGTCGCGCGACCTACGGCCTGGACCCACTGTTGGAATTCCCGGGCCGGCACCGCGTCGACGGCAAAGCGCATGTCGGCAAAGCCGTCGCCACTGAAGTTGGCCGACAGGCCACGGTAGGTGCCAGCATGATCGGCCTGCAGCTGCAGGCGCGTCGTCATCCCGGCCATGGTGTAGATCTGGCTGCCGAGCTGCGGGACAAAGAAGCTGTTCATCACGCCCGAGGAGGTGAGCTCGAAGCTCACCGGCACGCCCACCGGGACGGTCAATTGGTTGACCGTGGCGATGCCGTGGTCGGGATAGATGAACAGCCACTTCCAGTCGAGCGAGACGACCTGGACTCGCAAAGGAGCGACGTCGGAGGCGAGCGGCTTGCGCGGATCGAGGTCATGCGAGCCGATCCAGGCGACGCCGCCGACCAGCAACACCGTCATCGCCGGGATCGACCACACGATCATCTCGAGGCGGCCGGAATAGGCGAAATCGGGGCGGTAGCGGGCGCGCCGGTTGGACGAGCGGAACCAGAACGCCACGCCCAGTGTGGCGAGGATGGTGGGGATCACGATCGCGAGCATGATGCCCAACGAGTTGAACAGGATCTGCCGCTCGCCCTCGGCGATCGGGCCTTTGGGATCGAGCACGCCCTCGGAGCAGCCGCCGAGCGCCACGAGGCCGAGCAGGACGGAGACGAATGTACCGGACCGCATGTCAGACTCCGATCAGCCTGCTGCCGTGATCGACCAGGAGGGCGGCAAACAGCAGGAAGAGGTAAGCGATCGAGAAGATGAACAAGCGATGCGCGGC
>Ga0193717_1001021_pt1 | contig 17665 bp, 17 predicted proteins | sample U2c2metaG_FD_145900 | JGI IMG/M metagenome (GOLD analysis project Ga0193717, IMG submission 145900) | Soil microbial communities from a riparian zone of the East river system, Colorado, United States - U2c2 | ecosystem: Environmental > Terrestrial > Soil > Riparian zone | place: USA: East River... | reverse complement strand
CGGCGGGGTAACCGTGCCGGGCCAGGAAGCGGGTCAGGTTCGGGGCCGTGTTCCAGGCTCCGGTGGAGAGGTAGAAGATCGGCGCACCAGGGTGGTCCGCGAGGAGTTCGGCGTACATCTGGGCCATGCCCGGCACTACCCGCCGGGCCTGCTCGTCCCGGACGAAGGTGTTCCAGGCTGCGATCAGCGGTCGCGGCAGCATCGTCAACATCACCGTGTCGTCGATGTCGCTGACCAGCCCGAACGTCGCGTCGGGGTCGGGCACGAACACCTTGCCGCGAGCCTGCCGGTCGCCGTGCACACCCAGGCTGATCTCGTGCCAGCCAGGCGGCAGCACCACCGGCACCGTGAGGTCGATGAATCCCCCGCGGTCGGTGAGCCCCTCGAAGCTCTGACCCGCGACAGTGACCGAGACCGCCACCTTCGTGGCCGGCGCCGTGACGAAGACCCGCCACCCGCGAACCACCTGGTCCTCGTCCTGCCGGGGCTGCATCCGCGGGTCGCGGCTGAGCACGACGCGGGCGAGCACCCGGGTGAACTGCTGGGTGCCGTAGCCCACGTGCGGGATGATCCGTTCCCGCCAGCCGCGGCGGCGCAAGATGGTCTGCACCCCGAGGTTGAACCAGTCCTCCAGCCGGGAGGAGTAGTGCGGACGGCCCATGCTCGAAACCTACCCGGCGGAGGGGCTCGTACGCCTACCGACGACGACTGTCGGTGCAGACCTTTACGGTCTCGATATGACTCAGACTTCTGCTGGACTCGGGATGTGCTTCCCGCGGACCTTCCCCGCCGCCCTGGTGACGGACGTCGCCCGCCGGCTGGAGGCCGGTGGCGCGGACGAACTGTGGGTGATCGAGGACTGCTTCTTCACCTCGGGGCCGTCGCTGGCGGCCGCCGCGCTGGCCGTCACGGACCGGCTCACCGTGGGGCTCGGCATTCTGCCCGCGGTGGTGCGGACCGCTGCCGTCACCGCGATGGAGATCGCCACCCTCTGCGCGCTGGCTCCCGGGCGGTTCCTGCCCGGCATCGGCCACGGGGTCCAGGAGTGGATGGAGCAGATGGCCGTCCGGCCGAAGTCACCGCTGACGGCCCTGGAGGAGGTGACGGTCGCGGTCACCCGGCTGCTCGCCGGAGAGAGCGTGACGATGGAGGGCAAGACGGTCCACCTCCGCGATGTGAAGCTCGAAGCGCCGCCGGCTGAGGCACCGCCGCTCCTGCTCGGAGTGCGCGGTCCGAAGTCGCTCGCGCTCGCCGGACGCGTCGCCGGTGGTGTCGTGCTCGCGGAGCCCGCCAGCCCGTCCAACGTACGAGCCGCCGTGGCGCAGGCGGGGTCACCGGAGGGTTTCGTGGTCGCCGTGTTCAGTGCGTTCTGCGTGCGGAGCGACCGCAAGACGGCGTACGAGTGGACCGCGCCGTGGCTGGCCGGGCTGATCGAGCAGAAGAACCCAGGGCTCGCGGCACTGCCGTTCTACGACGACCTGATCAGCCGGTACGCCGAGTTGGGGGTCGACGGGCTCGTCACGATGCCGACGGACTGGTGGATCGAGCTCGGCCCGATCGGCACCCTCGACGACGCGGCCGCGCACATCGAGGCGCTGGAGGCCGCGGGTGCGCACCACATCGGCTTGTTCCCGGACCCCGAGGTCGAATACGGCCTCCCCCAGCTCGACTACGTCCTCGAACTAGCCAACCGCTAGGAGCGGCGTTTGGGGACGTGGGGGCGGTAGGGGGAGACGGTCGGGTCGTTGGGGATCCAGAAGCGCCAGGGGCGGTCGGCTGCTTCGCGGAGGCCGACTCGGGGGCCGGTGGAGGGTTCGCCGTCGAAGCCGGGGCCAGGGAGGAGCTGGATGGGTGAGGTGCGGGCCAGGAGGTTCGCGCCGTTGGCTTCCCGATCGATGCCGAGGGCAACGCACATCCGAGCCGGGCCGCGAGCTAGGTCTCGATCTGTGGTTCTTTTGCCGTTGGTGGGGTGGCGGCGGGTGCGGGCCAGGTCCACGCCTTCGATGATCTCGCCGGCGCGGAGAAGGACGGCCGATGGTCGGCCGTCGGGACCCGCGCTGATGTTCATGCAGAAGTGCATGCCGTAGGTGAAATAGACGTAGAGGTGCCCGGGTGGGCCGAACATCACGGCATTCCGTGCGGTCTCACCGCGGTACGCGTGCGAGCCGGGATCGCTCGGGCCGTCGTACGCCTCGACCTCGGTGAGACGCACGGCGACCGTGCCGTCCGCGGTGGTGCTGCGGAGCACCATGCCGAGCAGCCTAGGCGCCACTTCGAGCACCAGGTCAGCCAGGAGCGCACGACGTACAGGCATGCCCTAGGTGAGGCGGGCTGCGTAGGTGGCCGTGCGGGTTTGGAGTTCGGTCAGTTGGTCGGCGACGCGGTCGCGGGCGGTGCCGCCGCGGCCGTTGCGGGAGGCGATGGAGCCCTCGACGCTGAGGACCGAGCGGACCTCCGGGGTCAGCAGCGGCGAGATCGTCGCGAGGTCCTCGTCGGAGAGATCCCACAGTTCGATCCCACGCTTCTCACAAGCCTGTACGCAAGCTCCGGCGAGCTCGTGTGCGACCCGGAACGGCACCTTCTGCCGGACGAGCCACTCGGCGATGTCGGTCGCCAGGGAGAACCCCTGCGGTGCCAGGTCTTCGAGTCGCTCAGTGTTGAACCGCAGGGTCCGGATCATGCCGGTGAACGCGGGCAGCAGGACCTCGAGGGTGTCGACCGAGTCGAAGACCGGTTCCTTGTCCTCCTGCAGGTCGCGGTTGTACGCCAGCGGCTGCGCCTTCAGCGTCGCGAGCAGGCCGGTCAGGTTGCCGATCAGCCGGCCGGACTTGCCGCGCGCCAGCTCGGCGATGTCCGGGTTCTTCTTCTGCGGCATGATGCTCGAGCCGGTCGAGTAGGCGTCGTCCAGTTCGACGAAACCGAACTCCTTGGTCGCCCAGAGGATCACCTCTTCGGCCTGGCGGGACAGGTCGATGCCGACCTGCGCGGTGATGTAGGCGAACTCGGCGACGAAGTCGCGCGCGGCCGTCCCGTCGATCGAGTTCGGCGACGAGTTCGTGAAGCCGAGTTCGGTCGCGACGAACTGCGGATCCAGGCCGAGCGAGGAGCCGGCCAGGGCGCCTGAACCGTACGGCGAGTCGGCGGCGACCCTCGCGTCCCACTCGGCGAGCCGGTCGAGATCGCGGATCAGCGGCCAGGCGTGAGCCAGCAGGTGATGCGAGAGGAGGACGGGCTGGGCGTGCTGGAGGTGGGTCCGGCCGGGCATCGCGACGCCGAGGTGTTTCTCGGCCTGCTCGGCGAGGGTGGTCACCTGGTCGAGGACGAGGCGGCTGATGATGCGGCCGTGGTCGCGGAGGAAGCTCTTGAAGAGGGTGGCGACCTGGTCGTTGCGGGACCGGCCGGCGCGGAGGCGGCCGCCTAGTTCGTTGCCGAGGCGGTCGAGGAGGCCGCGCTCGAGTGCGGTGTGGACGTCTTCGTCGGTTTCCGCTGGGAGGAAGGTGCCGATCATGACGTCGGCCAGCAGGTCGTCGAGTCCCTGGAGCATCTTGGTCAGGTCGTCGTCGGTGAGGAGGCCGGCGCGGTGGAGGACCTTGGCGTGGGCCTTGGAGCCGGCGATGTCGTACGGCGCGAGGCGCCAGTCGAACTGGGTCGACTTGCTCAGCGCCGCCAGGGCGTCAGCCGGGCCGCCCGCGAACCGGCCGCCCCACAGAGCCGCGCTCTCTCCGGTGGTCATTTTCCGATCCTCTCAGAAGGCTTTGGTACTACGGTGCGCCAGGTAGGTGCCGCGTCTGGGTTGGTGTCGCGGCTACAGGAGGCAGTAGTTGTTGAGGTGGTGCCCACGGTGCGGCTTCGCTGGCGCTCGCCGCTACCGACCCTAGACCTCGGGTTTGGGGTCTGTGCGGGCTGCTAGGTTGAGGAATCTGGTGGCCAAGGCTTCGCCGCCGGTGGGGTTTCGGGAGACGACCATGACGGTGTCGTCGCCTGCGATGGTGCCGAGTACGTCGTCCAGGCCTACGTGGTCGATTGCCGACGCGAAGTACTGGGCCGCACCCGGCGGGGTTCTCAGGATGACCAGGTTGGCGCTGCCCTCTGCCGAGACGAGTAGCTCGGATGCCACCCGTGCCAGTCTGGCTTCGAAGGCTGCTGCTTCGCCGGCGCGCGGCGTACGGTCGCCGCCTTCGCCTGGTACTGCGTAGACCAGTTGGCCGGCCGAGTCGCGGACCTTGACCGCGCCGATCTCCACCAGGTCGCGGGACAGCGTGGCCTGTCCGACGACCAGGCCGGCCGCCGCCAGCAGGTCCGCGAGTTCGGTCTGGGATCGCACTGGCTGCCGTCCGAGCAGGTCGACGATGCGCTGCTGCCGGGCGGTCTTGGTGGTCGGTACCGCGAGACTCATGAGGCGAAGTTCCTCGCCAGCAGCCAGGACAGCAGGGCCTTCTGCGCGTGCAGCCGGTTCTCCGCTTCGTCCCAGACGACCGACTGGGGTCCGTCGATCACCGCCGCCTCGATCTCCTTGCCGCGGTAGGCCGGCAGGCAGTGCAGCACGATCGCATCGTTGTTTGCCTTCGACAACAGTTGCTCTGTCACCGCATACGGGACGAAGGGCGCCTCACGCAACGAAGCCTCACCCTCCTGCCCCATCGACACCCAGGTGTCGGTGGCAACGACATCCGCGCCGGCCACGGCCTCCAAGGCATCTGACGTCCAAGCAGCCGAACCACCCGTGGCTGCGCCGATCTCACCAGCCTTCGCGAGCACAGTGGCGTCGGGCTGGTAGTCGGCGGGCGAGGCAACGACCACGTGCATACCGGCCGTCGCTCCACCGAGCAGATACGAGTGCGCCAGGTTGTTCGCGCCGTCGCCGAGGTACACGAGCTTCAGCCCGGCCGTCGACCCCTTGTGCTGCCGGACAGTGAGCAGGTCCGCGAGGATCTGACACGGGTGGAACTCGTCCGTCAACGCATTGATCACCGGCACGTTCGACGCGCCGGCCATCTCCTCGATCCTGACCTGTCCCGAGGTCCGCCAGACGATCGCGCCAACCTGCCGATCGAGGACCCGGGCAGTGTCCGCGATCGGCTCGCCGCGGCCCATCTGGGAGCTCTGCGCGTCGATGATCAGCGGTACGCCGCCGAGTTCGGCGATGCCGACGGCGAACGAGATCCGGGTCCGGGTGGAGGTCTTGTCGAAGATCACCGCGACCGTCTGCGGCCCGGCCAGCGGCTTGTGCCCGAACCGGTCCGTGACCAGCTGCTGGGCCAGCGTCAAAACCTCGTCCTGCTCGACCGGGCTGAGGTCGTCGTCGCGCAGAAAGTGCCTCGTCACGCATCCTCCAAAACGCAAGCGTCGAGCAGTCCCGGCAGGGCCGCGACAAAACTGTCAGCGTCAGCCTTGCTCAGGATGTACGGCGGCGCCAGCCGAATCGCGTCGGGGATCGGGTTGTTCACCACGAAGCCGGCTTCGAGCGCGAGCGCGGTGACCTGGTCCGACACCGGCCGGGTCAGCTTGATCGCAAGCAGCAAGCCGCGACCCCGGACCCCCTCGATCAACGGGTGGTCCAGTGCCTCGATCGCGGAGGCGAGGTGGTTGCCGACCGCCGTCACGTTGGCGAGCAGGCCGTCCCGTTCGATCACCGTCAGTACTGCGAGGCCGGCGATCGAGGCGACCGGATTACCGCCGAAGGTCGTGCCGTGGTTCCCCGGCTGCAGCAGCTCGGCAGCCGCGCCGAACCCGAGGCACGCACCAATAGGAATGCCCGCGCCGAGCCCCTTGGCCACCGTCACCAGGTCGGGGAGGATCCCGGACGGGAAGTGCGCGAACCAGTCGCCGGTCCGCCCGACGCCGGTCTGGATCTCGTCGATCCACAGCAAGGCGCCGTGCTCGGAGGTGATCCGCCGAGCCGCCTCGAGGTAGCCGTCCGGCGGGACGACCACCCCGTTCTCCCCCTGGATCGGCTCGAGAACCACAGCTGCCGTCTCGTCGTCCACCGCGGCGGCGAGCGCGGCCGCATCGCCGTACGGGACGAAGGTGACGTCGCCGGGCAGCGGGGCGAACTCTTCGCGGTACGCCGGCTTCCAGGTGATCGCGAGGGCGCCCATCGTGCGGCCGTGGAAGGCGCCGATGGTCGAGATGATCTTGGTCCGGCCGGTCTTCCGGGTGATCTTGAAGGCGGCCTCGTTGGCCTCGGTGCCGGAGTTCGTGAAGAACACCTTGCCAGGGGCATCGAAAAGCGACAGCAGCTTCTCGGCCAGCGCGATCTGCGGGGCCGAGGCGAAGAAGTTCGACACGTGCCCGAGGGTGGCGAGCTGGCTGGTCACCGCCGACACCACGAACGGGTGCGCGTGGCCGAGGGAGTTCACCGCGAGCCCACCGAGCAGGTCGAGGTACTTGCGGCCGTCGGCGTCCCAGAGGTAGGCGCCCTCACCGCGGACCAGCACGCGCTTGGGTGCGCCGAACGTGTTCATCAGTGCGTTCGAGTACCGCTCGGTGAGCGCGGACTGGGTGCCCTCGACGGTCAGCAGTTCGGTCATGACGGAATCACCTGGGTCCCACTTCCGGCGTCGGTGAAGATCTCGAGCAGCAACGAGTGCGGCACCCGGCCGTCGATCACGGTGGCCCGGGAGACGCCGGACTGGACCGCCCGCAGGCAGGCCTCCATCTTCGGCACCATCCCGGACGCGAGCGACGGCAGCAGTTCGGCCAACTCGGCGGCGTCGATCTGGGTGACGATCTCGTCGCTCTCGGGCCAGTTCCGGTACAGCCCGGCCACATCAGTCAGTACTACGAGCTTCGACGCGCCCAGCGCCACCGCCAACGCGGAGGCGGCCGTGTCTGCATTGATGTTGTGCGCCTGGCCGTCCTCGTCGGGGGCGATCGTCGACACCACCGGGATCCGGCCCGCGTCGATCAGGTCGATCACGGCCTCGGGCCGGACATCGACCACGTCGCCGACCAGGCCGATGTCGACGGACTCCCCGTCGATCATCGCGCCGCGCCGCTCCGCGGTGAACAGGCCCGCGTCCTCGCCGGACATGCCGACGGCGAACGGGCCGTGCGCGTTCAGCAGCCCGACCAGCTCGCGGCCGACCTTGCCGACCAGCACCATGCCGACCACGTCCATCGCCTCGGGCGTGGTCACCCGCAGCCCACCGCGGAACTCGCTGTCGATCCCGAGCCGGGCCAGCATGTCGCTGATCTGCGGACCGCCGCCGTGGACGACGACGACCCGGACACCGCAGTGCCGGAGAAAGACGATGTCGGACGCGAACGCCTGCTTGAGCTCGTCGTCCACCATCGCGTTGCCGCCGTACTTGACCACGATCGTCTTGCCGTGGAACTCCTTCAGCCAAGGCAGTGCCTCGGTCAGCACCGCGGCCTTCTCGACCGCGCTCGCCTGCGTCCTTGCCGGGGTCAGGGTCATGAGGAGTACGCCGAGTTCTCTTCGACGTACGCGTGCGACAGGTCCGTGGTCAGCACGGTCGCCGAGGCGGTCCCCGCATGCAGGTCGATCACAACCTCGATCTCCGGGCCGCTCAGGTCGGCCTCGGACCGGTCGACCCCCTTGCCGCCGGCCACACAGATGGCCGCGCCGTTGAGCGTGATGTCCAGCAGGGACGGGTCGAAGGCGGTCGGTGCGTTACCGACGGCCATCGCGATCCGGCCCCAGTTCGGGTCGGAGGCGAAGAAGGCGGTCTTGCAGAGGTTGTCCTCGGCAACGACCTTGGCGGCGGCGATCGCCTCGGTCTCGGTGGCCGCGTTCTGCACGGTGATGCTGACGTACTTGGTAGCGCCCTCCGCGTCGGCCTGTAACTGCTTCACCAGGTCAGCAGCCAGGGCCGTGAGCGCCTCTTCGAACGCGTCCGGCGCGACGGTCACTCCCGAGGCTCCTGAGCTGAGCAGGAGCACGGTGTCGTTGGTCGACGTACCACCGTCGACGTCCAGCCGGTTGAAGGTCTTGCCGACCGCGTTCCGCAGTGCGTGGTCGAGGTGCGGCTGATCGAGTGCCGCGTCCGTGGTGATGACGGAGAGCATGGTCGCCATGTTCGGCGCGCACATGCCCGCGCCCTTGGCGAAGCCGCCGATGCTCCAGCCGTCCGGATGCGTGAGGACCGCCTGCTTCGGCACCTTGTCGGTCGTCATCACAGCGGTCGCAGCTGCGAGACCATCCGAAGGACCGTTGCCCAGCGCATCCACTGCCGCATCGATCCCGGGGATGAGCTTGTCCATCGGAAGGCGCTCGCCGATCAGCCCGGTCGAGCAGACGCCGATCTCGGCCGCTCCCACCCCCAGGACTGCGGCCAGCTTCTCGGCGGTCTGGTGGGTGTCCTGGAATCCCTCCGGCCCGGTGCAGGCGTTGGCGCCGCCCGAGTTCAGCACGACTGCCTTCAACTGGCCGGCCGTCAGGACCTGCTGGGACCAGAGCACGGGGGCTGCTTTCACCTTGTTCGTGGTGAAGACGCCCGCCGCCGCGTAGTACGGGCCGTCGTTGACGACGACGGTCAGGTCCGGTTTGCCGGCCGGCTTGATCCCTGCGATCACCCCCGCCGCACGGAAGCCGGCCGGCGCGGTCACTCCGGCGCTCCGATCGACTTGGATGGCTGGGGTGACTGCGAGGGTCACGGTGCTACTCCTACGAGGGGAAGGGCCAGAGTCTCGTCGAGACCAGCGGCCAGGTTCATGCACTGCACGGCGGCGCCGGCGGTGCCTTTGGTGAGGTTGTCCATCGCGGCCACGACGACGACGCGGCCGATGCGCTGGTCGAGCGCGACCTGTACGTGCACGGTGTTCGCGCCGAGCGTCGACTGCGTCTGCGGCCACTGCCCTTCCGGCAGCAGGTGCACGAACGGCTCGTTGCTATAGGCATCTTCATAGGCGTTCCGCAGCTGCGAGGCCGTGATGCCGTCGGCAACAGGTGCGCTGCAGGTCGCGAGGATCCCGCGCGGCATCGGGGCGAGCACCGGCGTGAAGGAGACCGAGACCGGCGAGTCGGTGACCGGAGCCAGGTTCTGCTCGATCTCCGGGGTGTGCCGGTGCACGCCGCCCACGCCGTACGCGGTCGCCGAGCCCATCACCTCCGCGCCCATCAGGTGCGACTTCGCCCCCTTGCCCGCTCCCGAGGTCCCGCTCACCGCGACCACCACCAGCTGGCCGGGATCGACGAGCCCACCCTGTACTGCGGGGAGCAGAGCCAGCGTGGACACCGTGGGATAACACCCCGGTACTGCGATCCGGTTCGCGCCGCGCAGCTTGTCCCGCTGGCCGGGGAGTTCCGGGAGACCGTACGGCCAGGAGCCGGCGTGCTTGCCGCCGTAGAACTCCACCCACGCCTCGGGCTCTACCAGCCGGAAGTCCGCGCCGCAGTCGATCACGGTGACGTCCTCGCCGAGTTGTTCGGCGATTTCGGCGGACTGTCCATGCGGGAGGGCCAGGAACACCACATCGTGTCCGGCGAGGTTCTCCGCGGTGGTCTCGGCCAGCACCCGGCCGGCCAGGGGGGTGAGGTGCGGGTGGTGCGCGCCCAGCGCAGTACCGGCGTTGCCTCCCGCGGTGAGCGCTCCGATCTCGACCTCCGGGTGCGAGGACAGCAGCCGGAGCAACTCTCCCCCGGCATAGCCACTGGCACCTGCGATCGCGACCTTCAGGCTCATGTGAATGAGTATGTCATGGATCGGATGAATATCCAACCGCGGGTGTGGTACCACGGTACGACCACCGGGGGCCGAAATCAGTCGCCGGTACCACGGTTGGCCGGATTCCCGCTCCTAGTTTGGGCAGTGAGGCAGCCGGGAGGCCCGGCGCCCGTGATCGAGGGACGACGGATGATCGAGGCACATCAACTGACCAAGAGGTACGGGGAGACGACTGCCGTGGACCGGCTGGACTTCACCGTCCAGCCGGGCACCGTGACCGGATTCCTCGGCCCCAACGGCGCCGGCAAATCCACCACCATGCGGATGATCATCGGACTGGACGCACCCACCAGCGGCTCGGTGATCGTCAACGGCCGCCCGTACGCCGAGCACACCGCTCCCCTGCAGGAGGTCGGTGCGCTGCTGGAAGCCAAGTCGATCCACCCGGGACGGTCCGCGTTCGACCACCTGATGGCACAGGCCTACACCCACGGCATTCCGCGCCGGCGGGTGGAAGAAGTGATCGAGATGACCGGCCTCGAGTCGGTCGCGAAGAAGCGCGCCGGGGCGTTCTCCCTCGGCATGGGGCAGCGGCTGGGGATCGCGGCCGCCTTGCTGGGCGACCCGGCCACGGTGATGCTGGACGAACCGGTGAACGGGCTCGACCCCGAGGGCGTGCTGTGGATCCGCAACCTGCTCACCGGGCTGGCCGCTGACGGCCGCACTGTCTTCATCTCCTCGCACCTGATGAGCGAGATGGCCCTGGTCGCCGACCACCTGATCATCGTGGGGCGCGGCCGGCTGCTCGCCGACACCACTGTCGACGAGCTGGTCGAGCAGACCCACGGCGACAGCGTGACGGTGGCGACCAGCGACCCGGCCCGGCTGCGCGAGGTGCTCGCGGGACCCGGTATCGAGATCACCGGGCGGGCGGGTTCGGAGGAACTGCAGGTGAGCGGATTGACGGCCCGCGAGATCGGGCTGAAGGCGCGCGACACGGGGATCGCCTTGTTCGAGCTGACCGCGAAGAAGGTCTCGCTCGAAGAGGCGTTCATGGATCTGACCAGGGATTCGGTCGAGTACCACGGCAGCACCGAGCTTTCCGGGAGGGCAGCATGAGCGTCATCACCTCGCCTCGCGCGACGACAGAGGAGCCGGGCAAGGCACCGCGCCCGGAGTACAAGGTGACGGGCCGGCGCGTACTCCGGTCCGAATGGTCGAAGCTGTGGTCCCTTCGCTCGACCTGGATCACGTTGGGACTGGGCCTGCTGTTCCTGGTTGCCTTCGGCTTGATCGCGGCCGCGCGCTACAAGTCCAGCCTCACCTCGGGCCGGCAGATGGATCCGGACTTCGCTGATGCGAACGCCCTCACCCTCTCCCTGTTCGGCGTCTCGCTCGCGCAACTGGCGCTGGGCGTGCTGGGCGTGCTGGTGACCGCGGGTGAATACAGCACCGGGATGATCCGCTCGACGTTGGCCGCGGTCCCCAAGCGACTGCCGGTGCTGTGGTCGAAGGCCACGGCGTACGGCGTGGTCGCGCTGATCGTGGGCCTCGTCGGCGCCATCGCCACCTTCCTGATCGGCAGCCAGATCCTGTCCGGCACCCCCGCGGAACTGTCGCTCTCGGACTCGGGAGTCGTCCGCAGCCTGCTGGGCGCCGGCCTCTACCTGGGCCTGATCGGCGTCATCGGCGTTGCGCTGGGCTCGCTCCTGCGGTCGGTGGCGGGCGGCATCACGGTCCTGGTCGCGGCCATGATGCTTGTTCCGGGGCTGATCACGCTGCTGCCGAGCGCCTGGCAGAACAACATCGAGCCCTACCTGCCCAGCGTGGCCGGCGGGTCGATGTACGCCTTGGACAAGGCTCCGAACACGCTGTCGGCGGGTGCCGGACTAGCGGTGTTCCTGGGGTGGACAGTGGTCGTGCTGGCCGCTGCTGCCTGGCGGCTGAAGCGAACCGACGCCTGAGATTCACCGGCCCGGCACACAATGGACAGGTGACACCCGTGACGACCACCTCCACGAGCCAGCCGCCAGGCGCTGAGCTCGACACGCTCTGGAGGCACCCACTGGTCATCCGGCTGGGCCGGTTCGGTCAGCGTTTGCGGCAGGCAGACGTACGGCGTCCCTGGGTGCTCGACCTGATCGTCGTGGTGCTGGTCATCGTGGTGTTCTGCGTGCCGGACCTCGTGATGGGCGGCGAACACCCAGGCGACCTCACGACTGGCTTCGAACAGCTGCCCCTGGCCGCGATGCTCGCAGTACAGGCCGGGCTGGTGCTACCGCTGTTCCTGCGGCGACGGGCGCCGTTCGCGGCCTTCGTCGCCATCGCAGCCGTGTTCCTGCTCCAGTTCTCGCTGGACTCGTTTCTCCGAGCAGACATCGCCCTGCTCGTCGCCCTCTACAGCCTGACCCTGCACGGCCAGCTGCGCCAACTGCTCATCGCCTGCGCGATGACGGCGGCTGCCTTCGTGCTGCTGGCCGTGCGGTTGTCAGGTCCGGCGTCGGTGGCGGAGGCGCTGTTCTTCCTGTTCGCGGCCGCGACCGCAGCCGTCGCGCTCGGACTGGCGGTCCGCGTCAGGCGGTCCCAGCTCGCCAGTCTGCGCGAGCATGCGGCCCGGCTGGAGGTCGAGCGCGACCAGCGGGCCAGGCTGGCCGCGGCCAGTGAACGCACCCGGGTCGCGAGGGAGATGCACGACATCGTCGGCCACAACCTGTCGGTGATGATCACCCTCGCGGACGGCGGCGCCTATGCGGCCGAAGTCACACCTCGGCGCAGCGCGGAGGCGCTCCGGCTGATCGCCGACACCGGACGTGAGGCGATGAGCGAACTGCGGCGGATGCTGGGCGCGTTGCGCGAGTCCACCGACACCCCCGAGCTCAGTCCCCAGCCGAGCATCGCCGACATCGACGGACTGTCCGCCCGGATCCGCGCCGCCGGACCAGAGGTGCTCTATCGCACCACGGGAGATCTCGACGGACTCGATCGCGGCGTGCAACTGGCGGCGTACCGGATCGTGCAGGAGGCCCTCACCAACACGCTCAAGCACGCCGGACCGGACACCCAGGCATGGGTCTCCCTGAGCGTCGAGGACCAGCGGCTGCAGATCGGCATCGAAGACACCGGCCCACGCTCCAGTACCTTCCGGCCCGAACAGGCAGGCGACGACGGACACGGCCTGATCGGGATGAGAGAACGCGCTGCCCTGTACGGCGGGGACGTCACCGCCGGCCCGAGATCCGGCGGCGGATGGATCGTGGCCGCCGACCTCGCGCTCGCCTCGCCCTCCGAACCAGCCAAAGGTGCCCTATGACCACAGTGCTCATCGTCGACGACCAGCCGCTGCAGCGACTCGGGTTCCGGATGCTGCTGGAGTCGGTCCCCGACACCCAGGTGGCCGGTGAGGCGTCCGGTGGTTCCGAGGCGGTCCGCCAGGCTGCCGAGTTGCGTCCCGACGTCGTTCTGATGGACGTCAGGATGCCCGGGATGGACGGTATCGAGGCCACCCGGCAGATCACCGCCAACGGTGGGCGCTCCCGCGTCCTGGTGCTGACGACGTTCGATCTCGACGAGTACGCGCATTCCGCGCTGCGGGCCGGCGCCAGCGGCTTCCTGCTCAAGGACGCGCGGCCGGAAGAGTTGCTGGCCGGGATCCGTGCGGTCGCCGCCGGAGACGCCATCATCGCGCCGGCTCTGACCCGGCGCCTGCTCGACGCCTACGTGCATCACCTCCCCGCCCGGGTCGAGCAGCCGGACGACAATCCGAAGCTGCGCAGCCTGACCGATCGCGAGCGCGAGATCCTCGTTGCCGTGGGCAAGGGCTGGACGAACGCGGAGATCGCCGAGCGGCTGGTGCTGTCGGAGTCGACCGTGAAGACGCACGTCGGCCGGGTGCTGTCGAAGATCGGCGCCCGCGACCGGATCCAGGCGGTCATCTTCGCCTACGACCTGGAACTCACCCGACCCAAACCCGCCGGCACCGACTGACCGGGGCGCGCCGGAACGACGCACCCCGGCGGTGTTGTCAGGGAATGGTCTCTCCGAGCGCCAGGATGGCCGCGGGCACGAGGAACGTGTAGACCGACGTGGCCGTCAGGATGGCGCCGAGGACCCGGCCGGGCAGCTTCCCGTACGTCGTCGCCGCGACGGCCAGGAAGGCGATCACCCAGACGACCAGGATCGACTGGAACATCCAGCTGCCGTCGAAGAACTTCCACCAGAACAGCGGCACGATCGCGACCGCCACGGCCAGGTTCCCGATCGGCCGCAGGTCCAGTCCCTTGATCAGCGAGACACCGAGACCGGTGAAGAACGTTCCGTAGAAGGTGACCAGTCCCCCGAGCGGGATGCCGGTCGGCCCGGGCACGGTACCGACGATCACGGCGGCCTGGAGGAGATCGAGCAGACCGGCGAGCAGGGTGATCCAGCCGACCGTGACGAGCGGATTCGGCCCCTCTTCGTCGGCGGGCTTCGCGCCGAGGCCGAGAAAGGCGAGGCCATTCACCCAGACGGCGAGACCGGAGATCACGAATATCACCGTGATTGGTGGCATGTTGCATCCCTTCTTTGTTTCTTCGGGTAATCGGGCCGGTAATGGCCGGAAGAAAGCCGGCGAAGGCCGCATGCCACTGCGATTGTGCTAGCTTGGAAAGCGTTGCGGCCAGGCCCGATCGATCGACGGCGTACGAATGCACACTCGGTCACCGTTGATCTGTGTCAGTTGGACTGCTGTGACGTCGCGGAGGCTGCCGGCCAGGCAGGACGGACCAGGTCCGGCCGGCCGGCGGCCTACGCTGGGAATTCGATCAACCAGTTCCTTTCGCCGGGCTTTCACCACAATTGTCCGGGGCGTGACCTGTTACTCACCCATTGACAGTTGATCGAGAGACAGTTTCGCAAGCGTGTCATCCGAACTAAGTAAACGTTACGAGAATGTCGCCGATGTAACGCGTGCGGAACCCTGCCGACAGCCGGCTGACGGTGGTGACGCGGGTCATGTCACAGATCCGCCGGGAGCCCGTGTCCTCGGGTGAGAACCTCGAGGAGGCGGAGATGGCCAGAATCAGTCTGGAGTACCGGCGGACGCCGTTCGTCCGGGTGCTGGAGTGGTACAGCAAGCGCAAGTACGGCGAGTTGCTGGATCCGGGGAAGGTCGCCCTGCACAATCGGCGGGTGCTGACCACGACGCTGGCCGTGGAGGCGACCGCGGCCCGGTGGAACCAGCTGGATCCGACCCTGCGCGCGCTCGCCGGGATGGTGGCGTCGGCCGAGATCGGCTGCAGTTGGTGCCTGGACTTCGGCTTCTGGGAACACCATCACCAGGGCATCGATCCGGTCAAGTTGCGCGCTGTGTCAGGGTGGCGGGACAGCGAGGTCTACACGGAGCTGGAGCGCGCGGTGATGGAGTACGCCGAGGCGATGACGGCGACCCCGCCGCGGGTCACCGACGAGCAGGTCGAGCGGCTCCGCCGGGACCTGTCCGAGGGCGAGTTGGTCGAGCTCACCACCCAGGTGTCGCTGGAGAACTTCCGCTCCCGGACGAACGCCGCACTCGACCTGACGAGCCAGGGCTTCAAAGCGTCCTGCGAGTTGAGGCCGGCGTGACTCCTGAGGAAGAGCTCGCCAAGGAGTTCGCGGAACATCGTGGCGTCCTCGTTGGCGCGGCGTACCGGGTGGTGGGGAGTGCGAGCGACGCCGAGGACGTAGTACAGGAGGCCTGGCTGCGGTGGTCCGTGGCGGATCGCGGTGAGGTGCGGGATCCGCGGGCGTACCTGATCCGGATCACCACCCGGCTTGCGTTGAACCGGCTGCGGCAACAGAAGTCCAGGCGTGAGCAGTACGTCGGACCGTGGTTGCCCGAGCCGATCGCGGCCGAGGACGATCCCGCCGTGGTCGCGGAGGTGGCGGACTCCGTTTCGATGGCGATGCTGGTGGTGCTCGAGACGTTGTCGCCGCTGGAACGGGCCGCCTTCGTGCTGCGTGAGGTGTTCGACCTGCCGTTCGGGGAGATCGCGGAGACACTCGGGCGGTCGGAGTCCGCAGTACGGCAACTGGCGCATCGCGCACGGGCCCATGTGCATGCGCGGCAGCCGCGGCATCGGGTGGACAAGGCGAGGCATACCGAGGTGACTGCGAAGTTCCTTGAAGCCACCTTGTCCGGGGACCTCACGCGGGTGATCTCACTGCTCGCACCGGACGTCGTGCTGGTGAGCGACGGCGGTGGCAAGCGGCAGGCCGCACTCCGGCCGCTCAACGGTCCGGACAAGGTTGCCCGCTGGCTGATCGGCGTACGGCAGGACGTGCTCGCGGCCGACCTCGCACTGCAGCTGACTTCGCTGAACGGCGAACCGGCCTTCGTCGCCTATGCCGGCGACGAGGTCGACACCGTGGGCTTCCTGGAGGTGGACGAGCTGGACCGGATCACTCAGATCTACGTCGTCCGCAACCCCGACAAACTGACCGGGGTCCCTGGACCCAGCTGAGCGGGAGCGGAGGGCGGAGGCCAGGTCGGAGAGCGACACCTTGAGCGAGGTGCGGCTGACGGTCAGTTCGACCAGGTCGGTCCAGCGCGATGCCCCGGTACCCCCGCTACGATCGCCTGGAGGCGGCAACGGAGGGGGGCGTTGATGACTCGTCGATCGGAGCAGCGGGACGCCAACGAGCTGCGAGGGAAGTTCCTCGCCAACCGGGACAAGGTCCGGTCGTGGACCGTCGGCTGGCAGTGTCCTGAGGTCGACTGGCCCGCGTTCCGCGAGATCCCCTCGCCCTGGGTGGTGCGCCGGGGGGAGGAACCTCGGTGGCTGGAGCGCGACGCGCCGTTCATGGGTGAGTACCGGTGGTTGCTGGAGGCGCGACCGCGCGCGGGGACCGGTGTCACGTCGGTGAGAGGCAACTGGTTCTTCCGCGAGCGGCATGAGTTCGAGCGCTTGGAGATCGAGTTCCAGAGCGTGGCGGATCCGGCGTACCTGGCCGAGAAGCTCGCGTTGGGCGCGCATGCGGCAGCCCTGAAAGGCTGGCAGCAAGACGACGTGCACGGAGTACATGCCTGGCTCTTCCAGGGTCTCGACACCCGGCCGATCGGCGACCTGGTGAGCGGGCAGCACCGGGAAGGCTGGATCCTCTTCGAACTCAAACGCTGGCCGGCCCCGACCACCCCGAACGAACTCAAAGCCAGTCTCACCATGAAACCGACAACCACCACCCTCGACGGCTCGCCTCTGACTCCCGACGGCCGATCCACCTAACCGGGTGCAGGTCACTGGTCGTCGGTCTCTTCGTCGGGTTCGTTGGTGGGGTCGTTGGTGGTGGTGATGGGGTGGGTGCCGGTGTGGTCGACGCGGAATTGGTATCCGTTGGGTGAGGTCCAGAGGAGTGCTCCGTCGTCGAGGGTCTCGACGTGCCAGCGGGCGTGGGTTTTGAGTCGGTGGTGGAAGCGGCTGGCTGGTGAGAGGTTCTTGGTGCTGGTTTGTTCGGGGGGTCCGGTCGGGTCGTAGGCGACGATGTGGTCGAGGTCGGTGTGCATCGTGGTTTCGGTGGTTCCGTAGGGGAACTGTTCAACCGGGTGGGTCAGTTTCACGCGTTCGCGGATCCTGATCGGGATCTCGTAGGCGTTGACGTGGAACTTGTCCTTGAGGTCGATCACGGGCTTGACGACGACCTGGTCATGGCCGAGGAGCTCACGCAGCTGGCTGGCCAGCAGGATGCCGTGTTCCTCGACCCGAAGGATCCCGTCGCCCGAATGCAGGGTCTGGTCGGTCAGGTGGACATAGACCTCGGTCCGCGGCCGGCGCCGGGTGCCGGCGCCACCGAGCCCGGTGCTGTGGGCTGCCTGCTTGATCGCAGCGAGCTTGCCCGCGAGCCCACGCCGGGAGAACGCCTCAACTCCACCGGCGCCCTCACCCCCTGCACCGATCTCCCCGCCCTCCCCGCCCTCCCCGCTCTCGCTGTCGGCGTTGATGGGATTGGTGGCACTGGTGGGCAGACGGGTGCCTTGACGCGGGACGGTAGCGCTGGCGTCGGGTGGTCGGGGGTGTCGCCAG
>Ga0193717_1001020_pt1 | contig 17674 bp, 20 predicted proteins | sample U2c2metaG_FD_145900 | JGI IMG/M metagenome (GOLD analysis project Ga0193717, IMG submission 145900) | Soil microbial communities from a riparian zone of the East river system, Colorado, United States - U2c2 | ecosystem: Environmental > Terrestrial > Soil > Riparian zone | place: USA: East River... | reverse complement strand
GACTTTGGGTAGTCTATTCCAAGTGCGCGGGCGCCAAGAGCCGCTCAGATGCTCTTCAGATCGCCTGCCGCGACCACCGGTCCGGTCGGCTGGCCGGTCGGCGAACCGCCCGCCGGCTCAAGGCTGACGGCGAGCACCGCGCCCTGGGCGAGCTTCTGCTGGGCCGCGGGCGGGACGATAATATGCGCTGTCGTACCAGTCGGAATGACACCCATCGAGACCGGCGGGTTCTTGCCCTCGATCATCCACAGTTCGAAGTCCTTGCCGGCGGCACGCTCACCGGAGACGTGCGACAGGCCGACCTCGTGATGCGTGGCGTCATAGACGGCAAGATATTTGACATCGCTGCCATCGGCGGCCAGCGAGGCGACGAGGCGCGCCTGCGGCTGCTCGACCGGCGGGTTGAGGATGGGCACGGCAATGTAGATCGCCAACGCGGCGACCGCCACCGCGGCAAGGCCGCGCCAGAAGGCCAGGCTGGACCACAGCCCGCCGCGCGATTGAGCGGCTGCGGTGACAGTCGCGGGGGACGCGAACAGGCGGCTGTCGATCGCAGCCTTGACCGAAGCCGGCGGCTCGATTTCCGGGTAGGCGGTGGCCAGCGGCGAAAGATTGACCTCCCAGCCGTCGACAAGACCGGCGAATTCGGTCTCCGCATCGATGCGCCTGGACGCGATCTGCCGCTCGTCCGCCGACAGCACGCCGAGAACGTATTCGGCGGCGAGCAAATCGTCGCCTCCACGTTCCGGTCCGGTGTCTTCCGCCAGCGTCATCTTTCCAGACATTCTCTGAGTTTCAACAGGCTGCGGCGCAGCCAGGTACGCATCGTGTTCAACGGCACGCCGTGGCGCTCCGCCAGTTCGGCATAGCTTTCGCCCTTGAGATAGGCACCCCGAACGGCCGCCGCCCGGTCTTTTTCCAATTCATCCAGGCAATGATGGATGCGCTCAGCTTCGCCGCCCGCCACCACCATCGCTTCCGGCCCCGGCGCCGGATCGGCCACGTCGAGCGCGGCATCGATATCGGTGGCAGGCTTGCGCCGCGCTCGGATGCGATCGATCGCATGGTTGCGCGCGATCGCCACCAGCCAGGAAATCGGGCTCAGGTCGGAGACGGCAAAGCGGTCCGCCTTTGTCCATATCTTGACGAATACTTCCTGCAGGGCTTCTTCCGCATCTCCGCGGTCGTTCAATACACGAAGGCAGACGCCGAAAAGTTTCGCGCTGGTCTGCCGGTAGAGCAGATCGAACGCGGCCCGGTCCTTCATCGAAGTCCGGACGATCAGCTTGGTGATGTCCTGCGGCGTCATGCGAGCCAAATTAGGCAATTGCGATGTATTTGCAACGACGGAAACAGTCTTGCGCACCTAAAGTTCCCGGCTGCGGCCGCCCGGGTCTGTTGGTCGATTGCCGATGAAATCGCCAGCGGCTCCATCTGTGCGTTTGAGCATGATCTCTGGACAAACAGTTTCCGTTTGTCCGAGAAAACCGGTTTCCACTTTTCGGGATCATGCTCTAGCTTGCCCTTAGCGACGGGGGAACGCGTATGTCGGTTGAACGTATACTGTGGGCGCAAGACGCAACCGGCCTCGCCGATCTGGTCCGCAAGGGCGAAGTCTCGCCGGTCGAACTGACCGAAGCGGCGATCGCCCGCGCCGAGGCCACCCGCCCCGACATCAATGCCACCGCCGAGCCGCTCTATGAGGCTGCACGGGCGAGGGCGAAGACTGTCGATCGTTCGCTGCCGCTGGCCGGTGTTCCCTTCGCCATCAAGGACCTCGGCATCGCCATCAAGGGCGTGCCGACGCATGGCGGCAGCCGCATTCCGGCATGGCTGGCCGATGTCAATTCGGTGCTGACCGATCGCTATCTCGCCGCCGGGCTCATTCCGATCGTCACCTCGACGGCGCCGGAATATGGGCTGCGGCTGATGACCGAATCCAAAGCCTTCGGCATCACCCGCAATCCCTGGAACACCGGTCACACCAGCGGCGGCTCGTCGGGGGGTGCCGCGGCTCTGGTCGCTGCCGGCGTCGTGCCGGTGGCGCATGCCTCGGATGGCGGCGGCTCGATCCGCGTGCCTGCCGCCTGCACCGGGCTCGTCGGCCTGAAGACGTCGCGCGGCCGCATACCGCTGACCCCGCTGGTGAGCGAAAGCTGGTACGGCATGGTCGTCGACCATGCGCTCACCCGCTCGGTGCGCGATTGCGCGCTGCTGCTCGACCTCACCCACGGCCCCGACCTTTTGTCGCCTTACGCGGCGGTGCCGCCGAAAGGCAGCTTCGCCGCTGCCGCCGCGCGCGATCCCGGCAAGCTCAGGCTGGCCGTGTATCGCAAGTCACCGCTTGGCCTGCCGATCTCGGCCGAGACGCTTGTTGCGCTCGACACGGCTGTGGCGCTCGCCCGCGAGGGCGGCCATACGGTCGAAGACGTCGACCTGCCCTTTATCGGGCGCGATTTCTTCGCCGATTTTGCCAGCAGCGTGGCCTCGGCCGTCGCCGGCACGATGCGGGCCGAAGCGCTGCGTGTCGGCCGTTCCGTTCTGGGCGACATCGAGCGCGCGACGCGCGTGATGGCCCGCTTCGGCGAACTGGTGTCGGCCGGCGACACCTATGCCGGCCTGCAGCGGCTGCATGCCACCTCGCGACGATTGATCGCGGAGACCGCGCAGTACGATGCCGTGCTGATGCCGGTCATCGCCCATCCGCCGCTCGTCTGCGGCGGCATGGATCCCAAAGGCGCCGACGAATTCATCGAAAACCTGCTCGACAAGCTTCACCTGACGCCCTTGCTCAAGCTCAAATCCTTTTTCGGCCAGCTGATGGATAAGAGCCTCTGGTTCACCCATTGGCCGGCGATCCAGAATGTCAGCGGCCAGCCGTCGATCGCGCTGCCCGTCCATGTCACCGACGCTGGCCTGCCGCTCGGCATCCAGGCGGCCGGCCGGCTGGGCGACGAGGAGACGCTGCTGTCGCTTGCCGCGCAGATGGAGAAGATCTCGGGTTGGCTCAGCCGCAGGGCGCCGCTGAAGGTGCCGTCATGATGACGACGTCGTGAGGCGCGTGACTATGACAGCAAAGCCATTTGCGGCTGGCGCCAATTCCCGCTAAGACGCCGCCGTCCTTTCCAAGTGCATGTCGCCCAAAAGTGTTCAGCGGTTTTGGCACAACGACAGGCATAAAACCAAAAGCGGGAACCATGCCGATGACGGAGATAACCGCCACCGCCGAAATGCAGGCCGCCCTGCTTTCGCGGGCGCTGCCCTACATGCAGCGCTACGAGCACAAGACGGTCGTGGTGAAATATGGCGGCCACGCGATGGGCGATATCGAGCTCGGCAAGGCCTTCGCTCGCGACATCGCGCTGTTGAAGCAATCCGGCGTCAACCCGATCGTCGTCCATGGTGGCGGCCCGCAGATCGGCGCCATGCTGGCCAAGATGGGTATCGAATCCAAGTTCGAAGGCGGCCTGCGCGTTACCGACCAGAAGACGGTCGAGATCGTCGAGATGGTGCTGGCCGGCTCGATCAACAAGGAAATCGTGGCGCTGATCAACGCCGAGGGCGAATGGGCGATCGGCCTGTGCGGCAAGGACGGCAACATGGTTTTTGCCGAAAAAGCGCGCAAGACGATGATCGATCCGGACTCCAACATCGAACGCGTGCTCGATCTCGGCTTCGTCGGCGAGCCGGTCGAGGTCGACCGCACCTTGCTCGACCTTTTGGCGCGCTCCGAAATGATCCCGGTGCTGGCGCCGGTGGCGCCCGGCCGCGACGGCCATACCTACAACATCAATGCCGACACCTTCGCCGGCGCCATTGCCGGCGCCTGCCAGGCGACGCGGCTGCTGTTCCTGACCGATGTGCCGGGCGTGCTCGACAAGAACAAGAAGCTGATCGACGAACTCACCGTGGCCGAGGCCAGGGCGCTGATCAAGGACGGCACCGTCTCGGGCGGCATGATCCCCAAAGTCGAGACCTGCATCGAGGCGATCGAGCGCGGCGTCGAAGGCGTCGTCATCCTCAACGGCAAGACGCCGCATTCGGTGCTGCTCGAGTTGTTCACCGAACACGGCGCCGGCACGCTGATCGTGCCCTGAGCGACACCCTTGGCAGCTTGCTGCCAATCGCTCAGGCGGATTGGGGAAGGCGCGCGATGACTTTGATTTCGAAATCGAAGCCCGCAAGCCAGTTCACGCCGACCGCGGTCCAGTTCGTATAGGGCGGTTCGCCGAACGCCTTCAGCCGAACGGCGTCGATCGCCTTCCACTGCGTGGCCGGATCGGTGTGGAACGTGGTCACGTCGACGATGTCGTCGAACGTGGCGCCGGCAGCCTTCAGCACCGCCGCGAGATTGTCGAAGGCAAGCTGGACTTGGCTTTCGAAGACCGGCTCGGGCGTCCCGTCCTCGCGGCTGCCGACCTGGCCTGAGACGAACAGCAAGTCGCCCGATCGGATCGCCGCCGAATAGCGGTTGATTTCGTAGAGAGCCTGCCGACCGGCAGGGAAGATCGCGTCGCGTTTGGTCATTGTTTCACTCCATTCAAACAAGGCAGGCCACACCTCCCGACGATCGCGACGTGCTTCGCCAAGAAGGCGAGAGCCGTGCGCAAGGCTTCAGGGTTTTGGATCGCTGCGCTCCAGTTCGGGACGGCTATTGACATACGTCCCGTATGTTTGATGTGGATATATACGCCGCGTATGTCAATACACATACGCCTCGTATGATCTCGAAATACTGAAAAGAGCTGGTTCAGGCATTCGGCGAAATCGTGATCTCAGGCAGAGCCGGCTTGCGCGGCGGGCGTCGAACGGTCATCGATTCCTCCTCGGCGTCCTGCGGCGCGCCCCAGAACTCGGCAAGCGTCGGCCCGTCTTTCACCCGGCCGTCGCGGACCAGAAACCCCCAGACTTCGCGGAACCAGACGCGGCGGCCCATCTGCGTGTACCAGCGCATCGAATGCCGCTGCTCCGGATCTTTGTGAAACAGGATGCGGGCCAGTGCCTTCGGCCGCGACTGCACCGCCAGTTCGATCAGCTTGACGCTGAAGAACAGCATCCATGGCTTCAGCCGCGTCATCTGCAGCACCTGGTGCTTGTAATCCCACAGGCGCGCGTCCTTTTGGATCACCTTGCGGTCCCGCGCGATCCTGAAGAACGGCGTCCAGCGATGCGGCGTCACATAGAGCGCCTGGATCTGGTCCGGGTCGTAGGCGATGAGCTGGCGAAAGCCGCGCCACAGGTCGCGAAAGCCTTCGTCCTCGAAGCCGGCCACCCAGGTCGCCATCGACAGGATGCCGTGCAGGCGCAACAGCCGGATCGCCTCGCGGTCGGAGGAGGTGCTGCCGCCCTTGCGGATCAATTGAAGCGTCTGCTCGTCGGTGTTTTCCATGCCGAGCAGCCAGCGGATGACGCCCGCCTTGCGGTAGAGATGCAGGATGTCGGCATCGCGCACGATGTCGTCGGCGCGGGTCGAGCCGACGATCAGCACCGGCACGTTCTGCGCGATCAAGGCATCGAGAAAGGCCCGCCAGGCCTTCTTCGAAACCGTCGGGTTCTCGTCCGCGAGGTTGATCAACTCGACGCCGTGTTCGCGGTGCAGCCAGGCGATCTCCTCGGCGAATTTCACCGGATCGCGGTGCCGCCAGCGGGTCCAGAAGCCGCGCTGGCCGCAATAGTTGCACAGATGCGGGCAGCCGCGCGAAAACTGCATGACCACCGCGCGCTTGCCGCCCCAATAGCTGTAGCGGCCATGATCGATCAGCTCCCAGCCGACACGGTAGGCATCGAGGTCGGCGATGGTCATGGCCGGCTGGGTGGCGAAGGGACGGCGCAGATCGTCGCGAAAGGCAATGCCGGCCACGCTCGCCGGCGGCTGGCGCATTTCCAGCGCCTCGACCAGCGCCACGACGGTCGTTTCGCCCTCGCCGCGCACGATGAAGTCGAAGTCGTCAGTCGCGGCCAGGATGTCGCGCCAGTGATAGGTCGGAAAGACGCCGCCATAGATGATGATGGTCGCCGGCTCGCACGCCTTGATCATCCTCGCGATGAGCAAGGCGGTCGGATGCGCCGAGGTCGAGCCGGAATGGCCGATCAGGACGAAATCGGGGTGATCGTCGAGCGCATTGCGCACCACCATGTCGAGCGGCATCGGCCCGAATTCGGCATCGACCAGCCGCACCTCGTGGCCGGCATCGAGCAGTGGGCCGCCCAGTGCCAGCAGGCCGAGCGGCGGCAGATGGTCGTCCGGCACGCGGCTGCCGATGGCGGTGTGCGGCGGATTGATCAGGACGATTTTCATGGCGGACCTCTTCGGCTGATGGTCCGCGGATGTTGGCCGGCGATGTGGTCGCCCGATTGGCCCGTTTCAGCAGTTTGCGTGCAGCTTTCCCGCAGGAATGCCGGGGAGAGACGAAGTCACCGCCGGAGATGCCCAAGCGGCACGTGGCCGGGCCCCTTGATGTTCTGCAGCACCAGCTGGGTGTGGACGTCGCGCACGCCGTCTAGCCGCATCAGCCGGTGCATGACGAAGGCGTTGAGCTCGTCGACCGACGGCACCATGACATGCAGCAGGAAATCGTGGTCGCCGGTCATCGTCCAGCACGAGGACACCTCGTCCATGCGCTGTACGGCGGCAATGAAGCTTTCGGGCGAGCCGTCGCTGTGGCTGGTGAGGCGCACCTCGATGAACACCTCGACCATCAGGCCTACCGCACGGCGGCTGATCACCGCGGCAAAGCCCTTGATGATGCCTGTCTCCTGAAGCGCCTCGAAACGCCGCGCGCAGGGCGTCGTCGACAGGCCGATCTCTTGCGCCAGTTCGGATACCGGCTTGCGTCCGTCGCGTTGCAGGACATCGAGCATCTTGATCTCGAACTCATCGAATTGAGGCATTTTCACTCCGTCCAGATATTTTCTGAGTGAATATTACCTCGAATCTTGCACTCGAGCCATCATCGAAACCGATTTGCCTCGGCAAATCGGGTTAGCCTCCCGGCACATCTGCCATTCATGATTTGCTGGGAGAAAAAACCATGACGACGATGAGCGTTGCCGAATATGCCCGCGACTGCGCGGCGCAAGGGTTGCGCGGCGACTATTCGGTCTGCCGTGCCGATTTCACCGTGGCGCAGGGTTACGATTACAGCGCCGAGGAGCAGGCGGTGTGGCGCACGCTGTGCGACCGCCAGACCAAACTGACGCGCAAGCTCGCCCACCACTCCTACCTCGACGGCGTCGAAAAACTCGGCCTGCTCGACCGCATCCCCGATTTCGACGAGGTCAGCACCAAGCTGCGCAAGCTGACCGGCTGGGAGATCGTTGCCGTGCCGGGTCTCATTCCCGCGGCGCCCTTCTTCGACCATCTCGCCAACCGCCGCTTCCCGGTCACCAACTGGCTGCGGACGAGGAAAGAACTCGACTACATCGTCGAACCCGACATGTTCCATGATTTCTTCGGCCACGTGCCGGTGCTGTCGCAGCCGGTGTTCGCCGACTTCATGCAGATGTATGGGCAGAAGGCCGGCGACATCATTGCGCTGGGTGGCGACGAGATGATCACCCGGCTCTACTGGTACACGGCCGAATATGGCCTGATGCAGGAGAGCGGCCAGACGCTGAAAGCCTTTGGCGCCGGCCTGATGTCGTCGTTCACCGAATTGCAGTTCGCCGTCGACGGCAAGGACGCCCACCACGTACCGTTCGACCTCGAAACGGTGATGCGGACCGGCTACGAGATCGACAAGTTCCAGCGCGCCTATTTCGTGCTGCCGTCGTTCGACGCCTTGCGTGACGCCTTCCAGGCCGCCGACTTCGAGGCGATCGTCGCGCGCCGCAAAGGGCAGTCGGCGCTCGACCCGGCCACGGTCTGACGGCTTAGAGCAATTCCAGGAAAAGCGCGTAGCACTTTCCCCATGCGTCAAAACAGGGTGTTCAGCCTGCCTCGGCCTTCAGCCGCGCCAGCTGGTCGCGCTGGAGGTCGAGTGCGGCGCTGACGAAGCGCGATATGGTGCCGAGTTCGGCGTCGCTGAAGCTGGCGATGAGCTTTTCACCTTCCCGCGCAATAGTGCCGTAGTAGCGTGCCGACAGGTCCCGCGTGGCCTCGGTCGCCTCTATCACCACCTTGCGCCTGTCATCGAGACTGCGCGTGCGCGTCAGCAGGCCACGTGCTTCCAGCCGGTCGATCAGCGCGGTGACGGCGGCCGGCGTCAGCCCGGTCACCGCAGCGATCGCGCCGGCCGATTGCGGGCCGCCATGGAGCAGCCCCAGGCAATGGCGTTCGGCCATGTTCAGCCCAAGCCGCGCCCCCACGGCCTCGTCATAGGCCTGCGTCGCGTCCTGCCATTGCATGATGGCAAGGCCGATGGCTGTCGCCATTTCGGCTCGATTTCCGCTTGACGATTTTAGTTCGATCATCTAACTATCAATCTGTCTAACATTTAGACTATCGCAGCAATATGCGGCTGTGGCGCCCACAAGGCAAGAGCCAGCCGCCGACAAGGAGTGAAAAATGAGCTTGATTCAACAGCGGGCGCCCCTCTCGCATGAGGAGGAGTTCAAATACGCCAAGCTGGCAATGGAATGGTATGGCTGGGGCTCCCCCATCGGCCTGGGCATTCTGCTCGTGGCGCTGGCCGCCGCCGCCGTGCTGGTGCGCATCGCCGTCTACGGCTTCTGAGCCATTCCAGGAAAAGTGTGAAACGGTTTTCCCGGGAAAAGCGCGTGGCGCTTTCCCCTCAGGGAATTGCGTCAAGACCAAGAGGCCGTGCCGCGCGGAGGCCGGCGCCATCACTGGCGCCGGCCTCCATGGAACCGTCAGACGGTGACCACCTTGCTCAGATGATCGCCCAGCCGGCAGGCCAGCGCGGTGATCGTCGTCGTCGGATTGCATTCGCCCGACGTGCAGAACACCGAGGAGCCGCCGACATAGAGATTGTCCATGCCATGCACCTTGCAGTTGGCGTCGACAACGCTCTTGGTGACATCAGTACCCATGCGCGTACCACCCATATGGTGATGGCCCGCCGTCTCGTCGGTGGTCGGATAGTCGTCGCCATTGGTGATCCAGTCGGCAATGCGCACCCGGCCGAGATTCTTCTCGATCATCGTCGTACCGAACAGTCTGAGCCCTTCGAGAAGGGTCCGGCGTTCCAGCTCCGATTTCTTCCAGTGCAGCTCGATGCGCGGCACCCCGGCATGGTCGACATCGGTCTTCGACAGTTCGACCTGGTTGGAGGCCAGCGGCGCCTGTTCCCAGGCGACATAGAGCTGGGCCGCGCAGCGCAGGTTCTGGCTGAGCTTGGAGGACATCCATTCCGCCATGTCGGGGGCGGTACAGGCGAGATCGGCGATGAGGCTCTTGACGCCCGGATACGGCGTCTCGATCAGCCGGATGCCGAAATTCATGATCTGCAGGCGCTCCATGGCGGCAAGCGTCGGCGAGAAGAAGGCCTCGTTGACGGCATCGACCTCGAACTCGCTGTAGTTGGCCAGAATAGCATTGCCGCCCTCGAAGGTCGGATGCTCCATCCAGTAGCGGCCAAGCGCCGTCGCATTCGGCACGACGCCGCCGTTCGAGCGCTGGTTCGACCACAGGAGCAGCCGCGAATTCTCCAGCCCGCCGGTGCAGACGATGAAATAGTCGGCACTGAAGGCACCGGCATCCTGCCCGTTCGACCACAGCTTGGCGCCGGTCACCCGCTTGCCGTCGCCGGCCAGTTCGGTGGCGTAGGTGTTGAGCACGACCGCGATGTTCCTGCTCTTGTCGAGCTCGTCGGCGAATTTTTCGCCGAAGCGCACCGCCGGGCTCTTGATCAGCTGCACCCAGCGAATGTCGTCGGAAACCGGCACATCCGGCCGGAAATCCGGAAGTTCCAGAATATCGTGCACTTCCGCCAGATAAGGTTCGATGTCGGTGCGGCGGATCGGCCAGCCGGTATCGGGTGCCCAGGCCTTCGGCTCGAAATCCTGTTTGTCGAGCACGCGGCACCAGCCGGCCCAGTGGTTCGAACTGCCGCCCATGAACCGCAGCCGGGTGATGTCGAGATCGAAGTAGAAATCGCCGACCGTGGTGCCACGGTAGAAATCCTGCGACTCGTCGCTGAATTCCCTCGAACCGGCCTCCAGCACCACGACCTGAATGCCGGCAGCGCCAAGCTTGCGGGCAATGGTGGTGCCGGCCGGGCCGGAACCAAGGATGCAGACCTTGGGTTTGAAATTGGCGGCGCGAAACGCCTCGTAGCTGTCGAAGATCATGCCAGGTCACTCCGCTTCAGGATCCAGCCATTGACCTCGACGATCTCGTTCGGGTCGGCCCGGGATGGATCGCTATGGGAGGCGTCGGCATCAGGCGGCGTGCGGAACAGCGACAGGGCAGGCAGTGCGATCAGCGCCTGCACGATCGTGCGGCGGGACATTTTTCTGATGAAGAAACTCATGACAGGTCTCTCGGGTAGGGGCCTCGATCCGCGCATGCGTTCCCCGAACGGCACACGCATCGTCACCGAAGCCAGTATCGTGCCAAGCTTGGCGGCAAAGCAGCGAACAACCGGTAAACGCCGCAACCGAGTGCGAACAGGGTTAGAATTTCCTTAACGGGCAGGATCTGGCGGATCGGCCGCCTGATCACGCCGCCTCGGAGATGTCCGTATCGAGGATCGTCCGATTGCGGCCCCGATGCTTGGCCTGGTAGAGGCGCTGGTCGGCGGCGCGCATCAGGTCCGATACGTTGACGTCCTCGCCACAGACGGTCCCGCCGATGCTGACGGTGAGCGGAATGGTTCGCTCGTCGACGGGCCGAAAACGGATCAGCTCGACTTCGCGGCGAATGCGCTCGGCGACGCGCTTGGCTTCCTGCTCGGTGGCGCCGATCAGGAAGGCGCCGAACTCCTCGCCGCCGATGCGGCCGAGCACATCGCCGCTGCGCACGCCGCGTTCGATCGCGCTGGCGATCAAAAGCAACGCGTCATCGCCGGTCAGGTGGCCAAAGCTGTCGTTGATCCTCTTGAAGTGGTCGGCGTCGATGATCAGCAAGGCGCCGCGATCGGACTTGCGGCGGGAACCTTCGAGCGCGGCAAAGAAGTTTTCCCGGTTGAGCATGCCGGTCATGTCGTCGCGGCTCGCTTTTTCCGCCAGGCGGCGATGCGCGGCGGCGAGCTGGGCATGAGCGCGGGCAAGGTCGCGATGCGCGCTTTTCAGCCTGTCGCTTTGCCAGAAAGTGCTTGCGCTGGCGGCCCATGCGAGGACCAGCGGACAGAGTGTAGAGCTCAGCCAGATCGTGCGGTTGAGCGGAAATCCCATCGCCGGAACGATGATCAGCGTCAGCAGGAGAGAGGCCGCGACAGAGGCGAAAGCAACGGCGGCGGATCTCAGAATGATGCTGTTCATCGCTTGCTCCCACAGGTCTGTCTCTGTGCCAGCAAGCCCTGAAGGCTACCTTTCCCGGATGCCTAAAATTTGAATCGTGACGCCATTTCCGCCACTCTCGGCGCGCGGAAGTTGTGGATAAAGTCTCTTTCGGAATGCCCGTTTCATGCCATAAGGATCGCATGACCACGCTCCCTGACCCCGCCCGCTTCGCCCATGTCACCGATTGGGTGTTCGACCTCGACAACACGCTCTATCCGCACCATTCGAATCTGTTCTCGCAGATCGACGTCAAGATGACCGCCTATGTCGGCGAACTGCTAGCGTTGCCGCGCGACGACGCGCGCAAGCTGCAGAAGGAGCTCTACCGCGAATACGGCACGACGCTGAACGGGCTGATGACGCGCCACGGCATCGACCCCGATGATTTCCTCGAGAAGGTGCATGACATCGACTACTCATGGCTGGTGCCCGATCCCGTTCTCGGCACCTCCATCCGCCAGCTTCCGGGCCGCAAGTTCATCTTCACCAATGGCGACCGCAGGCACGCTGAACGCACCGCGCGCCAGCTCGGCATCCTCGACCATTTCGACGACATCTTCGATATCGTCGCCGCCGGGCTCAATCCCAAGCCGGCGCGCCAGACCTACGAGAAGTTCGCCGAACTGCACGCCGTCACCGGTCACAATGCGGTGATGTTCGAGGACCTCGCCCGCAACCTCTCGGTACCGAAGTCGCTGGGCATGACTACGGTGCTGGTTGTGCCGCGCAATTTCGAGCCGACCTTTTCCGAGATCTGGGAGCGCGACCCCGCCAACGAGGACGACGTCGATTTCGTCACCGACGATCTCGCCGGCTTTCTGACGGCCATCGTCGAAGTTGTCGCCTGAGGCTTATCCGCGCTCGGCGGGCCGCTGCCTGCTCTCACAGATTGTAGAAGCGGCTGATGATGCTCCAGGCTTCGTCGGCGGTTTCGACGAAGTCGATAATGTCCTGGTCGCCGGGGCTGATCGTGCCCTGTTCGGCGAGGAAATCGAGATCGATCGCCCGTTTCCAGAAGGATTTGCCAAACAGGATCACCGGCACGCGCTCCATGCGCCCGGTCTGGATCAGGGTCAGCGTCTCGAAGAACTCGTCCATCGTGCCGAAGCCGCCGGGAAACACCGCGACCGCCTTGGCGCGCATGACGAAATGCATCTTGCGAATGGCGAAATAGTGGAAGTTGAAGCAGAGCTCCGGCGTCACATAGGCGTTCGGCGCCTGCTCGTGCGGCAAGACGATGTTGAGGCCGATCGACGGCGCACCAACGTCGTCGGCGCCACGGTTGCCGGCTTCCATCACGCCAGGCCCGCCGCCGGTCACCACGACATATTCGCGGTAATATGACGCAGCCGACTGCTGCGAGCAGAGACGGGCGAATTTGCGCGCCTCCTCGTAATATTTGCTGTTTTCCTCGAGGTTCTTCTTTTGCGTCTCGTTCTTGGCCGCCCAGGCCTCGCCGCCGGGCTCCGGCAGGCGCGCGCCGCCGAACAGGATCACCGTCGAACGGATGCCGCGTTCGGCCAGGATCATCTCAGGCTTCAAGAGTTCAAGCTGCAGCCTGACCGCGCGCAATTCGCGCCGGGTCATGAAGTCGGGATCGTTCCACGCCAGCCGGTAGGTCTCGGCACGCGTCTGCGGCGTGTCCGGCACGCTCTTCGACCGCTCCAGATCCTCGTCCGAATGCGGCAGCGGCGTCCACCCCGCCTTTTCCATAGGAGTCATAATTGCCTTACCCGTCCAAATTTTTCAGTTGCGCCGTCCCATGGCGCAGCCGCGATTGACCCCCATTGAGCCTTAACATAAGCAGGTTCCGCAAAAGTGTCCGGCGGTTTTGCGACAAGAACCTGCTACATGCAAAGACCCAGGCAGGCAAAGCCTGCCAAGGTCCGCGCGACTTTCAAAACAGGTTAAGGCGCAGCCCCTTAACAGCTTGGTAATGGAGCGAATTCATGTCGAAGCCCGATCTGGCGAGCCTCGAAAAGACCATTGAGAAGGCCTTCGAGGAACGCGACACGATTTCGACCGCGACGCGCGGTGAAACGCGCGACGCCATCCAGTCGGCGCTCGACCTGCTCGACCGCGGCACTGCCCGCGTCGCCGAGCGGCAGGCCGACGGCAAGTGGCATGTCAACCAGTGGCTGAAGAAGGCCGTGCTGCTGTCGTTCCGGCTCAACCCGATGGAGATCATCAAGGGCGGTCCCGGCCAGGCCGTGTGGTGGGACAAGGTGCCGTCGAAGTTCGATGGCTGGAGCGCCGTCGACTTCGAGAAGGCGGGCTTCCGCGCCGTGCCGTCGTCGATCGTGCGCCGTTCCGCCTATGTCGCGCCGGGGGCCGTGCTGATGCCGTCCTTCGTCAATGTCGGCGCCTATGTCGACTCAGGCACCATGGTCGACACCTGGGCCTCGGTGGGCTCCTGCGCCCAGATCGGCAAGAACGTGCATCTGTCCGGCGGCGTCGGCATCGGCGGCGTGCTCGAGCCGATGCAGGCCGGCCCGACCATCATCGAGGACAATTGCTTCATCGGCGCGCGTTCAGAAGTGGTCGAAGGCTGCATCGTGCGCGAAGGTTCGGTGCTCGGCATGGGCGTCTTCATCGGCCAGTCGACCAAGATCGTCGACCGTGCCACCGGCGAAGTCTTCTACGGCGAAGTGCCGCCCAATTCGGTCGTGGTGGCCGGTACGATGCCGGGCAAGAACGTGCCAGGCGAAAACTGGGGTCCCAGCCTCTACTGTGCCGTCATCGTCAAGCGGGTCGACGCCAAGACCCGCTCCAAGACCTCGATCAACGAATTGCTGCGCGATTGATCTTTTCCGGAAACGGACGCACCTTCCGCCAGCGCGACAATGGGTCGCGCCTGAAGTGACGGAGGGGTGACATGGACTGGAAGTATTTGCTCACAAGCTATGAAGGTCGCATCAACCGCACCAAGTTCTGGGCCTGCGTCGGCGTTGTTTTCGTCGGCGGGATCATCGCGATGGGCCTCGACAACATACTCGGCACGACATTCAACCAAATGCCTTACGGCTTTATCTATTTGCTCTACGCGCTCGCCATGCTCTATTCGATCTTCGCTGTCTACGCCAAGCGCTGGCATGACCGCGGCAAGTCCGGCTGGTGGAGCCTGATCATTCTGGTGCCCTTCATCGGCGCGATCTGGTTCCTGGTGGAATGCGGTATTCTCGAAGGCGCCAAGGGTGCCAATCAATATGGACCGGACCCGCTTGCCTGACAGATCAGATCTCACCTGGCTTTTCTTCAAAACATCGGGCCGCGTCAGTCGCGCGGCCTATTTTCTTGGCGGCTTGCTCGTCGCCATCATACAGGCCTTTCCGCTCTACCGCTTCACGCTGGTGCCGGAAGGTTCGACCGAGAGCAGCATGTGGTCGTTCATCTTCTTCGTCGCCTTTATCGCCTCGCTGTGGTCGAACATCGCGCTGGCGGTGAAGCGGCTGCACGACCTCGACAAGCCGGGTATTGCCGCGCTGATCCTGTTCGTGCCGGTGGTCTCGATCGTCGCCTTCCTTGTCTTGTGCCTGTTTCCAGGGCAGCCTGGGCCCAACCGCTATGGCCGGCGCACCAACGAACCGGCGCAACCCTGAGGGCCGATCGGACATGCGCTACCGCACGCTTGATCCGAAACTGATCATCGACACCGCCGAACGGCTGGAGGGCCGCGTCGCCGAGCGTTTTCCAGAGGCCGGACTGCGCGGCGTCGCCGCCGAACTGGTCTCGCTGTCGCGCGATCTGGCCAAGGCGGCCAAGGCGCTCGAAACGCCGATCTGGTGGCTGCGCGGGCTCATCATCGCCGCCGTCGTCGTCGGCGCGCTGATCTTCCTGTTCGTCGGCACCATCCTGCCGCTCATCCACATCTCCCAGGCAGACGATGCGGTTCAGTCGGTGCAAGGCATCGAAGCCACCATCAACATGATGATCCTTGCCGTGCTCGGTTTCCTGGCGTTGATCCGCACCGAGGAGCGCATCAAGCGCAAGCAGGTGTTTCGCCAGCTGCACGGCCTGCGCTCGCTGATCCATGTCATCGACATGCACCAGCTGACCAAGGATCCGGCAGCCCTCTCGGCCAATTTCAAGCCGACGGCGCACTCGCCGGCCCGCATCACGAATGCCGCCGACCTGGCGCGCTACCTCGACTATTGCTCCGAAATGCTGTCGATCACCGGCAAGATCGCAGCGCTGTTCGCGCAGTCGGTCAATGACGACGTGGTCATCGACGGCGTCAACGACATCGAGAACCTGGCGTCCAACCTGTCGCGGAAAATCTGGCAGAAGATCACGTTGATCGACGCCCACCCGGCGGTGCAGCAACCTGCTCCGGCGTCAGCCCCGGCGAGCCAAGCCGCTCCGATTCCGCCGCGCGCACCAAAGCGGTGATCCGCTGGACCATCGGCGCCGGCGTGCCGGTTTTTTCCGCCAATCGCAAAATAGCCCCCTGCAATTCGTCGATCTCCGTCGGCCGGCCGCGCTGGAGATCGTCCCACATGGACGAGCGCGCTTGCGGGTCGATCGCCAGCATGCGCCGCGCCAGCAGCTTGAACAGCCAGTCCGGCAGCCTGAGCACTTTCGGCAACAGTGCTGGCCGCAAGCCGGCGATCCGCGCCGGCTCGATGCCTGACACTTTCATTGCCGTGAGCGCCTCGTCGATCTGGCCGGCCAGGATCAGCCGCCAGCGCCGGTCGGCGAGTTCGCTCGCCAGCGGCAGGTCCGACAGCGCCACCAGCGCGTTGTTCAAATTCATCAGCAGCTTGCCCCACAGCACCGCCTTCATGTCGCCATGGGCTTCGACCGCAAATCCTTCGACGCCGAGAAGGCTGACCAGGCCAGCGTCTCTATCTTCGACCATAACCTTGCCGTCGCTGGCGCGGTGCACGCGCAGCGGCAGTTCGCCGTCCGGGGACTGCACCACATTGAACGGCACCATGCCGGCCAGCACCGTTTGCCGGTCGAGCCTGGCGCGCAGCCTGTCGGCATTGTCGACGCCGTTCTGCAGGCTGACCACCACCGCATCGGGGCGGGCATGGGCCTTGATGAGCGCAGCCATATCTTCGGTGGCGCCGCTCTTGACGGTGACCAGGATAACGTCGGCCTGCGGCAGGGCGGCGGCCGCATCGGTGGTGACGGCAAGCGCGTCCGGCTCGATCGAGCGATCGCGGCCTTGCAGGTCGCTGACCCGCAATCCGCGCCGCCGCAACGCCGCCTCGATGCGCGGCCGGGCCAGCAGGGTAACCTTGTGCCCGGCAAGCGCCAGGCAGCCGCCGGCATAGCAGCCGATGCTGCCGGCGCCGGCAATGACGATCCTTTTGTCCGCGTCTGCCATCCTGTCGCTCCGCACCGGCCCCAAACTATACGACATGAAAACCATAATGTCGGCGGTATCGTCCGCCATTGGACTGGCCCCTATGTCTGGCCGTGACAGGCCCTGCGCTTTCGACTATCGCTTTTGCCATGACGCTGCCGACCGATCCCGCCGAAAACCTTGCCGCTCTTATCCGTTGTGCTTCGGTGACGCCCGCCGAAGGCGGCGCGTTGGCCGCGCTGGAGACGATGCTGGAGCCGCTCGGCTTCCTGATCGATCGGCCGGTGTTTTCGGAAGATGGCACGCCGGACATCGAAAACCTCTATGCACGGCGCTCCGGTAACGGCCCGCATCTGATGTTTGCCGGCCATACCGACGTGGTGCCGGTCGGCGACGAAGCCGCTTGGACGCATCCGCCCTTCGCCGCCGAGATCGCCAATGGCGAAATGTACGGCCGTGGCGCCGTCGACATGAAGGGCGGCATTGCCTGTTTCATCGCCGCCGTGGCGCGCCATGTCGAGAACAATGGCGGTCCGAAGGGTTCGGTCTCGCTGCTGATCACCGGCGATGAGGAAGGGCCGGCCATCAACGGCACCGTCAAGCTGCTCGAATGGGCGGCTTCCAGGGGCGAGAAATGGGATGCCTCGATCGTCGGCGAGCCGACCAACCCGGATGCGCTCGGCGACATGATCAAGGTCGGCCGCCGCGGCTCGATGTCCGGTGCCATCACCGTCAATGGCCGCCAGGGTCATGTCGCCTATCCCTTACTTGCCGACAATCCGGTGCGCGGGTTGATGAGCCTGGTCGACGCCCTGCTGCATCCTGTCTTCGACAAGGGAACCAGGGATTTCCAGCCGACCAACCTGGAGGTCACCTCCATCGATGTCGGCAACCCGGCCACCAATGTCATCCCGGCCAAGGCAACCGCGACCTTCAACATCCGCTTCAACGACACCTGGA
>Ga0193717_1001019_pt1 | contig 17688 bp, 10 predicted proteins | sample U2c2metaG_FD_145900 | JGI IMG/M metagenome (GOLD analysis project Ga0193717, IMG submission 145900) | Soil microbial communities from a riparian zone of the East river system, Colorado, United States - U2c2 | ecosystem: Environmental > Terrestrial > Soil > Riparian zone | place: USA: East River... | reverse complement strand
TGGAGTTCCGACCTGGACGAGTGCATCGACGACGGCACCCTGGCGAAACCGACCGTCTGGTTGTTCGGCAACGAGGCCCACGGGCTGCCCGACGGTTTCGACGCGATCGTCGACCGATCGGTGAAGGTCCCGATCTACGGCCGCGCCGAAAGCCTCAACCTCGCCACCGCCGCAGCCATCTGCCTGTATGCCTCAGCCCGCGCCCAGCGCCGTACCGAGTGATGCTCTAGTCGAGCCAGAAGCGGGTCAGGATGATGCCGGTCACGAACAAAGCCCAAGCCGCGATCACCACCACGTGATAGCGGCTCAGCACCTCCATCGTGCTGCGGAGGAAGGCTGGTGCCGGCGTCAGGTTGTAGAGCGTGACGTACCAGAACATCGGGATGGTGACGGCCCAGACGACCATGCAGTACGGGCAGAGCGCGCCGATGCTGTAGATGCTCTGGTACATCAGCCAGTGCAGGAAGATCGCCGCCAGGGTGACCCCGACCTGCAGACCGAGCCATACCCAGCGCGGCAGCTTGGCGCCGGTGAGCAGCACGACGCCGAGAGTGCTCACGATCGCGAAGCCGGCGATGCCGAGGTACGGATTCGGGAAGCCGAACAACGCGGCCTGCGGTTGCGACATCACCGAACCACACGACAGCACCTTGTTGATACTGCAGCTTGGCGTGTACGACGGGTCGATCAGCAGCTTGTACCGCTCGACGGCGAGCACGAATGCCGCCACAAAGCCGATCGCACCCCCAACCGTCAGCAACCACGGCACAACCCACTTGGGCGGCCCCACCGCCGGCAACGGCTCATCAGCCGGTGCTGCTCCTGCCGGGGGAGTGAGGTCAACCGGCGAGTTAGTCATCCAGAGCCGCTTTCAGTTCGTCGGAGAATAGATCCGATTCTGCCGCACCGATTCACGGTCCGGGGCCGGGGGTTCCTAGACTGCCTGCAGCGGTTTTTCTGTTCGTGGCCCTGTAGACCCTGGGAAGAGAGCTATGTCCGGTCCCAATAAGAACTACGACCCCGTCGAGGTGACACCTCTGCATGCCGACGAGGTCGAGCGGACGCGCGACGAGGCTCTCGACGCCTTCGCGAAGGCTGCCGACCTGGGGGCACTGCAGGAGGCGAAGGCTGCCCACTTGGGTGAGCGGTCGCCGGTCGCGTTGGCGAACCGGGAGATCGGGGCGCTGCCGCCGCAGGCTCGTAAGGAGGCCGGGCAGCGGATCGGATCCGCCCGCAAGGTGATCAACGAGGCGTACGCGGGCCGGCTCGCGGTGCTCGAGGCCGAGCACGAGGAGCGGATGCTCGCCACCGAGCGGGTCGACGTGACGCTGCCGTGGCACACCCCGGAGCTCGGTGCGCGGCACCCCTTGTCGCTGATCTCCGAGCAGGTCGCGGACGTCTTCGTCGCGCTCGGCTGGGACGTCGCCGAGGGACCCGAGGTCGAGGCCGAGTGGCTGAACTTCGACGCGCTGAACTTCCAGCCGGACCACCCGGCGCGGCAGATGCAGGACACCTTCTTCGTCGAGCCGGTCGGCTCCGGCAAGGTGCTGCGGACGCACACGTCGCCGGTGCAGGCGCGCTCGATGCTGACCCGCAAGCCGCCGATCTACGTGATCTGCCCGGGCCGGGTGTTCCGCACCGACGAGCTGGACGCGACCCACACGCCGGTCTTCTACCAGGTCGAAGGCTTGGTGGTGGACGAGGGCATCACCCTCGCGCACCTCAAGGGCACTCTCGACCACTTCGTCGTGTCGATGTTCGGCGAGGGCCTGGAGGCGCGGCTGCGGCCGAATTTCTTCCCCTTCACCGAGCCGTCGGCCGAGGTGGACCTGAAGTGCTTCGTCTGCCGCGGTGCATCGGTGGGCAACCCCGACCGCCCGTGCCGGACCTGCGGCAGCGAGGGCTGGATCGAGTGGGGCGGCTGCGGCGTGGTGAACCCGCGCGTACTGCGGGCCGCCGGCATCGACACCGACCGGTACTCCGGTTTCGCGTTCGGAATGGGGCTGGAACGGACCCTGATGTTCCGCAACGGCGTCGAGGACATGCGGGACATGGTCGAGGGTGACGTGCGGTTCAGCCGCCAGTTCGGGATGGAGATCTGATGCGGGTCCCACTGTCATGGCTTCGCGAGTACGTCGAACTGCCGGCCGGCGTGACCGGCCGCGGGGTCGGCGAGAAGCTGGTTCGCGCTGGGCTCGAGGTCGAGACCGTCGACGAGGCCGGTGCCGGTCTGGCCGGGCCGCTCGTGGTCGGCAAGGTGCTCACCTTCGACCCGGAGCCGCAGAAGAACGGCAAGACCATCCGCTGGACGTCGCTCGACATCGGCAAGGACGAGCCGCAGTGGGTCGTCTGCGGTGCGGACAACTACGAGGTCGGCGACCTTGTTGTCGTGGTGCTCCCGGGCGCTGTGCTGCCGGGTGGTTTCGCGATCTCGGCGCGCAAGACCTACGGCCACGTCTCGAACGGCATGATCTGCTCGAGCTCCGAGCTGGGGCTGGGCGACGACGGTACGCACGGGATCGTCGTACTCGAGCCGGGTGAGGCCAAGCCGGGTGACGATGCCATCGAGTTGCTCCAGTTGCGCGATGACGTGCTCGACATCGCGGTGACGCCGGATCGCGGCTACTGCCTGTCCATCCGTGGAGTCGCCCGCGAGGCAGCCACGGCGTACGGGGTGGAGTTGAAGGACCCGGCGGCGCTGACGCTGACGGGGAGCGGGACCGGCGGTTATCCGGTGCGGGTGGATGACGCGAGCGGTTGCAGCGTGTTCGTCACGAGGACCGTCACGGGGATCGACCCGAAGGCGCCGTCGCCGCGGTGGTTGCAGCAGCGGCTGGTACTGGCCGGGATGCGGCCGATCTCGATCGGCGTCGACGTGACCAACTACGTGATGCTCGAGCTGGGTCAGCCGATCCACGGGTATGACAAGGACCGGCTGAGCGGCGACATCGTCGTACGGCGTGCGTCGGCCGGCGAGAAGCTGATGACGCTGGACGACCAGACCCGCGAGCTGGACACCGAGGACCTGCTGATCACCGACGACTCCGGCCCGATCGGCGTGGCCGGCGTGATGGGTGGCGCGTCGACCGAGATCTCGGAGTCGACCACCGACGTGGTGATCGAGGCCGCGCACTTCGACCCGGTCGTGATCGCCCGCTCGTCGCGGCGGCACAAGCTCTCCTCGGAGGCATCGCGCCGGTTCGAACGCGAGGTCGACCCCGAGCTACCGCGCTACGCCGCCCAGCGCGTAGCCGACCTCCTGGCAGAACTTGCCGGCGGCACCATCCAGTCCGACGAAACCGTCATCGACACGCACCCGCTAGCTGAGCCGGTGACCATCCGCGCAGATCACGCCGCCCGGGTCGCAGGCGCGGACATTTCCGCTGAGGCGGCCATCCGCCACCTCGAGTCGGTCGGCTGCGCAGTCCTCCCAGCCCTGGCGGATGCGGTGCCAGCAGCCCTGGCCGCAGGGATCAACGCCCCCGCGCTCCGCGCAGGCGCTGCCGCCCAGGCAGCACAGGCAGGTGCGTCGGCGACCGGCGCAGGCGTGGATCTGCTGACTGTGACTGCGCCGTCGTGGCGGCCGGATTTGCGGGATCCTAATGACTTTGCTGAAGAGGTTATTCGGCTGTTCGGGTATGACAACGTGCCGTCGGTGTTGCCGCCCGCGCCGGGTGGGCAGGGGCTGACCGTTTCGCAGAAGCGGCGGCGCCGGATCGCGACCGCGCTGGTCGGGGCCGGACTGACCGAGGTCGTCTCCTACCCGTTCGTGGGCGATGCCGACTTCGACGCGATGGGTCTGCCCGCGGACGATCCCCGCCGGAACACGGTGAAGCTGGTCAACCCGATCTCCGACGAAGAGCCGTCGATGCAGACCACCCTGCTGCCGACCCTGCTCCGGACTGCCGAGCGCAACGTCGGCCGTGGCGCCACCGACCTGGCGATCTTCCAGACCGGCCTGGTCTTCCTGCCGCGCGAAGACACGAAGCCCGCGCCGCTGCCGTCGGTCGAGCATCGCCCGAGTGACGAAGAGATCAAGGCACTGAACGACGCGTTGCCCGAGCAGCCGCTGCATCTCGGCGTCGTGCTCACTGGTTCGCGACTCCCCACCGGCTGGTGGGGCAAGGGCCAGCCCGCGGGCTGGGCGGACGCAGTACAGGTGGCTCGGACTGTTGCCGCATCGGTAGCCGTCGAGCCCGTACTGCGCAACGTAGAGCTCGCGCCGTGGCATCCGGGCCGGTGTGCCGAGGTGTCGGTCGACGGCAAGGTCGTTGGCTACGCAGGCGAACTGCATCCGAAGGTGTGCCAGGCGTTCGGATTACCTGCCCGGTCGAGTGCGGTCGAGCTGGATCTGGACGCGCTGATCGCGGCTGGCCCGTCGTCGGTCGCGGCCAAGCCGTTCTCGTCGTACCCGGTGGCCAAGGAGGATGTGGCGCTGATCGTCCCGGCCGAGGTCTCGGCGGCGGACGTGCAGGCGGCGCTGGTCGAGGGCGCGGGCGAGTTGCTCGAGTCGATCCGGCTGTTCGACCTCTACACGGGTGAGCAGATCGGCGAGGGCAAGAAGTCGCTCGCGTTCGCGCTGCGCTTCCGGGCGCCGGACCGGACGCTGAAGGAGACCGAGGTCGCCGAGGTACGGCAGGCCGCGGTCCAGGTGACTGTCGAACGCTTCGGCGCCGTCCAGCGGGTCGGCTAAGACCCGATGGCGCATCCCAGGGTGGCGGTGGCCGCGCCCAACGCGGCGGCAGCTGAGGCCGGGGTCCGGCTGGCGGCCGAGGGCGGCAACGCGGTCGACGCCGCGATCGCCGCGACCCTGGTGACGATGGTGAACGAGATCGGCGTCGTCTCACCAGCGTCCGGCGGCTTCGTCACCCTGCAGCCGGCCGGCGGCGAGCCGGTCACCATCGACGGCTGGGTGGAGATGCCCGGCCGTGGTCTTCCGTCCGAGCGGTTCGGCCGAGGGATCTGGGACATCAGTACCGAGTACGGCGGCGGTACGACGACCACGATCGGGCACGGATCCGTCGCCACGCCCGGCGGGATGAAGGCGCTCGACCTCGCGCACCAACGGTCCGGCAAGGCGCCCTGGAGTGAGGTGGTCCAGCCCGCGATCGACGTCGCCCGGCAGGGATTCCCGCTCAGTCGCACCTCCGGGTACTACCTCGGCTACACCCACGAGATCGTCTTCGGCTGGCACCAGCCGAGTCACTCGGTCGTGCACGACGACGACGGCTCGGTGATCAAGGCCGGCTCGATCGTGGTGATCCCCGAGCTTGCCGAGGCGCTCGAGCTGATCGCCCAGTTCGGTGCGGAGACGATGTACACCGGCGAACTGGCCGAGTTGCTCGTTCGCGACATGTCCGAGAACGACGGGATCCTGACCGCCGAAGACCTCGCCGCCTACGAAGCCGTAGTACGGCCTGCCCTGATCGTGCGGCAGAACGGCTGGCGCCTCGCGACGAACCCGCCTCCCGCGGTCGGTGGTGTGGCGATGGCCGCGATCCTCGCTTTGCTGGAGGGAGTACCGGCGGACGGCGGCTGGAATCCGGCGGAGCTGGAGCGGCTGGTCGAGGTTCAGTACGCCGTACTCGGTCGCCGGCTGGCTGAGCTTGGCGAGGAGGACATCCGCCAACTGGAAGGCCAGAAGCTGCTCGACCTGGCGTCGACCGGCGATCTGCGGGCCTTGAGCTCACCCAGTACTGCGACGGTCTCGGTGGTCGACGACCAGGGTGATGCCTGCGCGATCACGGTGTCGTCCGGGTACGGGTCAGGCGTGATGACGCCGGGAACGGGCATCTGGCTGAACAACGCGCTCGGCGAGCAGGAGTTGCTCCACGGCGGCGCCCACAGTCTCGCGCCGGGCACCCGGCTCACCTCGAACATGGCGCCGAGCGTGGCCCGCCGCGAAAGCGACGGCGCGGTGCTGGCGATCAGCTCACCCGGCTCGGACCGGATCCCGACCGCCCTCGCGCAGGTCTACGCGCTCTACACCCACGGCGGCCTCTCACTGCAGGAAGCCGTCGAGCATCCCCGGGTCCACGTCCGCGTCCGCGAGGAGGTCGTGGTCGACTACGAGGACGACCTCGCGGTGTCCGGCACGACCAACCTGCCGACCCGCCCGATGCCGCCGCACTCCATGTACTTCGGCGGAGTGGCCGCCGCCTTCTGGGACCCCACCGACGGCCTGATCGCCGTCGGCGACCCCCGCCGAACGGGCGCGATCGCCCTGTCGGCGGCCGACTGATCATCGGCAACTAGTTGCCAGTTTCTGGTTGGGCGCATCTTTTTGGGTGTTTGGAGCGTTAACAGAAGAACTTAGTGGTCTAGATCAGCTTCAGGAGGCTTGCCGGTCATGGGGGACGTCGTACCCGAGCTCTCCGTCGTCGTGCCGATGTACGACGAGGAAGAGGTGCTGCCGATGTTCTTCGCCCGGATGCACCCGCTGCTCGACGGGCTGGGAGTGACATATGAGGTGCTGGTGGTCGATGACGGCAGCCGGGACGCCACCGCGTCGATGCTGCTCGCGGCAGCAGCCGACTGGCCCGAGCTGCGACTCGTCCGCCTGCTCCGGAACTCGGGTCACCAGGCAGCTCTCTCGGCCGGGTTCCGCCGGGCCCGTGGCAAGTACTTGGTCACGATCGACGCCGACCTGCAGGACCCACCTGAGGTGATCGCCGACCTGTTGGCCGCCGTCCGGGACCAGGACGTCGACGTCGTGTACGGCGTCCGCTCGGATCGTTCGAGTGACTCCTGGGCCAAGCGGACCTCGGCGCGGATGTACTACCGGTTGATGTGCCGGCTGGTCGGCAAGGACATTCCGTTCGACGCGGGGGACTTCCGGCTGGTGTCGCGTCGCGTGGTCGACGCGGTGAACGGGCTGCCGGAGGACGGCCGGGTGTTCCGGCTTGTCATCCCGTGGCTGGGATTCCCCAGTGCCGAGGTGAAGTACGTGCGCGCAGAGCGGGCCGCAGGCACGACGAAGTACAGCCTGAGCAAGATGCTCCGGTTGGCGTTCGACAGTGTGACCGCCTTCTCTGCTGCACCACTGCGGCTGGCGACCTGGCTCGGCCTGTTCGGTGGCCTGCTGTCCGGCCTGTTCGTGGTGGGGGCGCTGGTGATCAAGCTCGCCGGTCGGAGCATCCCGGGCTGGACGTCCACGGTGCTCGCGGTCGGCGTGATCGGCGCGATCCAGTTGCTGTGTCTCGGCCTGCTCGGCGAGTACGTGGCCCGGCTGTTCCAGTCCAGTCAGAAGCGTCCGCAGTTCCTGGTCGGCTATGACAGCCGCGAGGATCAGGGACATCAGACCCTCGAGCAGGAGCCGGCCCGAACTTGACCCTCCTCACCACCCGGCCGGCGGCACGGTTGCTGCCCTGGGTACTCCCGCTTGCCGTCGCGGTGATCGGTCTGCTGCGGCTGGACGTGCCGCTGTGGTCCATCACGCGCTATGCCCTGTACTTCGGCGGGTGCGTGGTGCTGCCCGGCGTACTGATCCTCCGTGCCCTGTGGCGCAGCATCGGGAACTGGGCTGAAGATGTCGGACTGGGCGCAGTCGTCGGCGCCACCTATCAACTGATCGGGTGGGCGCTGTTCACCGCACTCGGCTGGCAACAGTGGCTAGTGGTCTGGCCCGCTTTGTTGATCGTTGCCTTCGCAGCGGTGCCAGGTCTGCGCTCGCATTGGCGGATCGCCGAACCCCACCCACTGCCGATCGCGTGGACCTGGGGCCTAGTGATCGCCGCGACCGTGCTCCTAGGTGGGACCACCTTCGGCGTACTGGCGTACCACCCGATGCCGCCGGACGGTACGGCGTACTATCCGGATCTGCTCTACCACCTGTCGATGGTGAACGAGTTGATGCGGTCGGTGCCGCCGCAGTGGCCGCAGGTGGCGGGGCTGTCGCTGGACTACCACTGGTTCGCGAACGCCGACATGGCCGCCGCGGTCGACATCACCAGGCTGTCGCCGATCGAGGTGCTCTACCGGCTGTGGTTGCTGCCGATGGGCGTGGTCGCGCTGCTGGTCTGCGCAACGCTGGCCCGGACGGTGAGCCGCGTTTGGTGGACCGGAGTACTGGCAGCGGCCGCGCTCGCGGGACCACAACTCGGGTCGCTGATCGACACGAACGTGGACCTCGCGCCGCCGCTCAGCCTTGTCAGCCCCTCGCAGACCTTCGGGATGATCACCGGCACCGCGGCGGCGGTGTTCTTGATCGAACTGCTCTTTCGGGGCAGCCGTAGGCCCGGTTTGTGGGTGCTGGCGTTGGGCGTGGCGGTCGTCGGCGGTGGTTCGAAGCCGACGGTGCTGCCGATCCTGGTCGGCGCGGTCGGGCTGTCGGCGCTCTACCTCCTGATCCGGGACCGGAAGTTGCCCGCTCGCTTCATCGCGGCCGGGTTGTTGCTGGTGGCATCTGCTGCTGGCACGCTCCTCACCGTTGCCGGCAGCACCAGTGGCTCGGGGATCCAACTGCTCGCGATCGTGAAACTGCAGGCCGGGTACCGCGCGGCTACCCGCGACGCGACACACCCGGGCGAAGGCGGCCTGATCCTGCCCGCTCTCTCCTCCGGGCACCTCTTGTCGGTCGTCGGCGCTCTCGTGGTCTTCGGTCTGATGCTGGTTGCCCAGGCGACCGCCGCCGCGGGCTACGGCCTGCTCGGCCGGCGGGAACTCCGGCAGGATCCCCTCGGGTGGTTCCTGGTCGGCGGTCTCATCGCCGGCTGGGCCGGCTTCCTGCTGATCGATCACCCGTCAGCAAGTGAGTCGTACTTCGTCCGCAGCGTCGTGCCACTCAGCCTCGCGGCGGTCGGATGGATGGCAGCCGGCTGGGTGAGGAAGGTCGCCGACAGGCGTCACGCGGCCATCACGGTCGGGCTGCTGGCAGTCCTGCTCGGTGGGCTCTACGCGTTCGTGTTGCTGTGGGCAAAGACCCGTCCGGTCGGCGATCAACTGGACCGGGTCGTGCTGGTGGCTCGCCCGTTGATAGCTGTCTTCGCAGTAACCGTGGTGCTCGCTCTGCTCTGGCCCGTGCTGGTCAAACGTTGGACGGTCGTGGCCGGGCTCGGGGGAGTGCTGGTGTTGCTCACCATCCTCGTGGTGCCATCGGCAACCAACTTCGCCTCTAACCTGCACCTGAACGGCGGCAAGCAGGCGAAGACCTTCAACTCGAAGTTGTGGCAGGTGTATCCGGACGAGGCGGGCGCCGCGCTGTGGCTGGCGAAGAATTCCCGGCCGACCGACGTGGTCGCGACCAACACCTACTGCCGCCCCGCCGGATCACAGCGGCCCGGCTGCGACGCCCGCGGGTACATCGTCAGTGGCATCGCCGGTCGTCGCACCTTGATCGAGGGCTGGGCCTACACGCAGCAGGCGATGGCCAGCCAGGGCGTCGGCGGTCGGCGCTACACCAATCAGCCTTCGCCATGGCCGGACCGCGTCGACCTGACCAACGAGGCGATCGCCGCGCCGACTCCCGTAGTCCTGCGGCGGCTGCGCACGCAGTACGACGTGCGCTGGCTGTACGCCGATCTCCGGGACGGACCAGAGTCGCCGGAGCTGGTCAGACTGGCTCACCTGCGACACAGCGAGGGCCGAGTGCGGATCTACGAACTCGCTGGGTGATTGCCCCGTAACATCGTGTCGGCGTCGAGCGTTAGCTCTACGCTGGCCCGCTCGCCCCGTGGCCGACGCATGCGGAAACGTGAGTGCTCGGGAGGGCGGCGAATGGCGGGGAGGCGGTCCGGCAAGTGGTTGGTCTCCCTCGTGGTGGTGATGGTGCTCGGCGGCTCCGGTTCGGCCGTTGCGTACCAGGTGCCCAGGGAGCCTTTCAGTCAAGGGCAGATGGCGATCGCCAAGTTGCCGGGCTCGGAGCTGGCTCAGACGATTTCGGTGACCGGTCAGACAGAGTTGTTCGATGCAACGACCGCCGGGGTCCGTGGCAGCACCGACAGCACCTACTCACCGGCGATCGCGCGCACGACTCCCGCCGAGGACATCGTCGTCAACACCGGCACATGCGCCTCGACCGGCAGTTGCGGTAACCGTGGCACGGTCACGATCACCTTCTCCCAACCGGTACGCGACCCGATCCTGCACCTCGCCGGCATCGGTGGAGCCGCGACCCAGACGGTGAACGGTCGGCCCACCGGCCAGTCCGAACTGCACTCGGTCTTCCGGTTGACCACCGCCGGCCTCAGCCTCAGCAAGGTGGGTCAGGGCAACAACCTCGCGGTGGCGGGCGACACGATCACCGCGGCGAACCACGACGCCGGGCCGAACTGCCTCAACACCGACACCGGCGAGGGACCAGACTCAGCAGCTACCGGAGCTTGCGGCTCGGTCCGGGTGAACGGCGTCGTCAAGGCCGTTGCCTTCGACATCACTGCGATGTTCACCAAGAACGCGAAGCTCCCGGCCTTCAACACCCCTAGCTCCGGCGACGTGTTCTCCCTCGTCGCGTCCACCGGCGAGGACTTCGGCGACGCGCCCGCCTCCTACGGCGCCGCCTGGTCCGTCCTGAGCGACGTGCGGCTCGGTCCGGAAGCTACCGAAGACAACCAGACCGTTGCCAACGGCACCACCGGTCCAGCGACCCCGGACAAGGCCGACGACGGAGTCGCCGTCAAGCCACTGCCGACCACCGCCACGACGTACTCCGCTTCAGTCGCCCTCACCGGTACTACGAAGAGCGGGCGGGTCTGCGGCTGGATCGACCTCGATCGGAACGGGTCGTTCGAGCCGGTCGAGCGTGCGTGTGCCACCTTCGCCGCCGGGCAGAGCGCGGCAACCCTGAGTTGGCCGAAGCTCCCGCGTCTGACGGCAGGATCGTCGTACGCGCGGGTGCGGGTCGGGTACACGGCTTCGCAGGTCGAGAAGCCGAGCGGGGCGGCGGACTCGGGTGAGGTCGAGGACTACCCGTTCGTCATCGCGCCGCCGCCTCCACCGATCGCTGTGAACGACATCGCGACGACCGCCTACAACACCGGCCTCACCACCGAGGTACTCGGCAATGACAAGCCCGGTGATCCCAGTGCACCGCTCCAGCCCGGCTCGGTCTGCCTGATCGACGGCGAGACCTGCGCGAAGATGATCCATGTCGTGGCCCAGGGCAAGTACGTGGCCAAGGCCGACGGTGAGATCGACTTCGAGCCCGTGCCTGGATTCGTCGGGGCGGCCAAGCCGGTCACCTACCGGGTTGCCGACAGCAACGGGACCACGGCCAAGGCGACCCTGACCGTCACCGTTTCCCTCCCGGCCAAACCGGTCGCGAACCCCGACATCGCCACGACCCCGCAGAACGTCAGCCTCGCGCTCAGCCCGCTCGCCAACGACCGCCCGGCGCCAGGGGTGACGTTCGACCTCGCCTCGGTCGTCCTGCGCGATCCCGCCTCGGTGACGATCAAGGACGACTTCAAGAAGAAGGTCGTCGTTCCGGGCGAAGGTTCGTACACGGTGAAGCCGACTGGCGGCGTCGACTTCGTGCCGCTGCCGCAGTTCACCGGGGTGGCGACGACCATCGGCTACCGGGTTGCCGACAGCACCGGCCAGCTTGCGGAGTCGACCCTCGCGGTGACCGTAACGCCGGTGATCCCCAAGGCCGCCGGTGACTCGGTGAGCACGCCGTTCGACACCAACGCGGTCATCGGTGTGCTCGACAACGACCTGCCCGGTTCACCGGACGCGCCGCTAGACCCGGCCAGCCTGAAGCTGGTCGAGCCGGGCACCGGTCACGTCGTCGACAAGGTGACCGTCGCCCGGCAGGGGACGTACCAGGTTGCCGAGGGCAAGGTGACCTTCGAGCCGGTGAACGGGTTCCAGGGCATCACGACCGGACTGACCTATCAGGTGCTCGACCTGAACGGCACCGCCGCGCGAGCGCAGATCGTGGTCTCGGTCGACGCGCCCGGGCCGCCGGTGGCGAACCCGGACACCGCCACGACCCTGCAAGGCGTCTCTGTCTTCCTCAACGTGCTCGACAACGACAAGCCGGGCCCGACCGGTTCGGCGTTGCTCCCCGATAGCGTGCTGCTGGTCCCGCCGGTGAAGGCCGAGCCGGTGAAGAGCCTGCTGGTCCCGGGTCAGGGCAAGTACTCCGTGAAGTCGGACGGCCGGATCCTGTTCGAACCAGTGCCCGCATTCCACGGCAAGGCCACGCCGGTGAAGTACCAGGTTGCCGACGGCAACGGCGCGATCGGTGCGTCCACGGTGGCGGTCCAGGTCACCCGGGTCCAGCCGGACGCGACGGACGACACTGCCAGTACGCCGTACGACAAGAACGTCATCGTCAGCGTGCTCGCCAACGACACGGCAGGTGATCCGGCCGTGCCTCTGGTTCCCAGCAGTGTGCGGCTGATCGATCCGAAGACGGGCAAGCCGCTCTCTTCTGTGACGGTCGACGGCGAGGCCACCTTCGTCGCCAAGGCCGATGGCACCGTCGAGGTCGATCCGGTGCCGACCTTCACCGGTGTCGCGGCGCCGCTGACCTACTCGGTGACGGATGTGAACGGCACGATCGCGACGGCGACGGTGACCGTCACGATCGCCAAGCCGCCGGCGCCGATCGCGAAGCCGGACGTAGCGACCGGGAAGCAGGATGAGTCGATCAAGCTGGACCCGCTCGCGAACGACGAGTCCGGTCAGGGCACAGGGCTCGATCCGCTCAGCCTCGTGCTGATCGATCCGGCTGACGGTTCGCTGAAGAAGCTGGTCAAGGTCGCCGGACAAGGCAGCTACCAGCTCAACCCCGACGGCACGGTCACGTTCGATCCACTGCCGGCGTTCACCGGTTCCGCGACGACGCTGAAGTACCGCGTCTCGGACTGGTTCGACCAGGCTGCCCGGTCGACCATCACGATCTCGATCACGGCGATCACCCCGACAGCGACGGATGACAGCCGGACCACGCCGTTCGACACGACCGTCACGGTGCCGGTGCTCGCCAACGACAAGGCGGGAGATCCGTCGGCGCCGCTGATCCCGGGCAGCCTGGTGCTGAAGGATCCGGCGGACGGTTTGTTCAGGACAACCGTGACGGTGCCGGGCGAGGGTGCGTACAAGGTTCAGGGCGGTTCGGTCGTCTTCGACCCGCTGCCCTCGTTCACCGGCTCGACGAAAGACCTGATCTATCGAGTTGCCGATGACAACGGAACCACCGCTTCCGCAGTACTGCGCATCTCGGTCGGCGTGGCCCCGATCGCCTTGCCGGACAACGCCTCGACCCTGCAGAACGTCACCGTCACCGTGAACGTGCTGTCGAACGACAGCCCGGGAACCGACGCGGAACTCGTACCAGCATCGGTCGTCGTGCAGGCTCCGGTGGCGCAGCGCGATGGCTTCGGCAAGAGCGTCACGGTGCCCGGGCAAGGCACCTACACCGTGCAGTCCAGCGGTGCGATCCAGTTCGATCCGCTGCCGGCCTTCCGCGGTCGGGCCACGCCGATCACCTACCGGGTGTCCGACTCCAACAAGAGCACCGCGACCGCGACGCTCGGCCTGACGGCGACGCCGGTCTTCCCGTTCACCGTCGACGACACCGCGATCACGCCGTTCAACCAGCCGGTCACGGTCAAGGTGCTGGCGAACGACAAGCCGGGTGATGCTTCGGCGCCATTGATCCCCGGCAGCGTGGTGCTGAAGGACCCGGCCGACGGCGTTTTCCGGAAGAACGTCACGCGACCCGGCGAAGGCAGCTACGCAGCGGCCGCTGACGGCGCGATCACCTTCACTCCGGCGAAGGACTATCAGGGCCTCACCAGCCCAGCGACGTACCGGGTGACCGATGGAAACGGGACCACGGCCGAGGGACTGCTGTTCCTGACCGTCGGCAAGGGGCCGGAGGCGAAGCCGGACACCGGTACGACGAAGCAGAACCTCGAGCTGACCGTGGATCCGCTGGCCAACGACAAGCCGGGGACGGACGCCGAACTGGAGAAGACGTCGGTCCAGGTGTTCGGGACGAACCGGGCGTGGGGCCGGACAATCACGATCGCCGGGCAGGGCACGTACAAGGTGAACGTGGTGACCGGGAAGATCGCGTTCGACCCGGTGCCGACGTTCAGTGGGCCTAGCTCGATCGCTTACCAGGTGACGGACACAAGCGGGAACAAGGCGATGTCCACGGTCACTGTGACGGTGACTGCGATCGTGCCTGTCGCGGCCGACGACAAAGCCGACACAGCGTTCGACACTGCTGTGACCGTGCCTGTGCTGGCCAACGACAAGCCAGGGGATCCGAGCGCGCCGCTGGTGCCGGGCAGCGTCCGGGTGATCGATCCGGCCACCGGTGACCCCGTGTCGAGTCTTCGGGTTCCGGGACAGGGCACGTTCACCGTGCAGCCGGATGGTGGCGTTCGGCTGATGCCTGAGGATGGATCGACCGGTGCGACCACGCCGGTGACGTATCAGGTCAGCGATGCGAACGGGACCGCCGGGAAGGCGACGCTGACCGTGATGGTCGGGGCGCGGCCGGTGGCTCACCCGGATCTCGCGCGGACCAAGCAGCATCTACCGGTCACCTTCGATCCGCTGGCGAACGACAAACCCGGCGCTGGTGCTTCGCTGGATCCGGCGACGCTTCTGCTGGTCGATCCCCAGGGCGCATTGGTTGCCAAGGTCACCGTTCCCGAGGGCGAGTACTCCGTTGCTCAGGGCAAGATCACCTTCGCTCCGGTGAAGAGATTCACTGGCACCACGCGGCCGACGGCGTACGAGGTGAAGGACAGCAACCGGAGCTCGGCGCGCTCGACCGTCTCGGTGACCGTGACCCCGATCCGTCCGGTCGCGGTCGATGACGCGGCTTCTGTTGCCTATGGCACCGTGGTGACCGTTGTGGTGCTTGGCAACGACAAGGCCGGCGATCCGTCGGCTCCGCTGGTCCCTGCTTCGGTCGTGCTGCGCGACCCGGCGGACGGGACTGACAAGACCACGGTGACTGTCCCGGGCGAGGGCACGTTCGCGGCCCGCCCGGACGGCACCGTCGGATACACCCCGGTGAAGGGCTTCACCGGTACCACCAGATCGCTCACCTATCGGGTGACCGATGCGAACGGGACGTCGGACACGGCTCGCCTGGAGATCACCGTCGGTGCTCCGAGCGGGGCGAAGGCCATCCCGGACAGCGGTACCGGCAGCCCCGGCAACCCGGTGGTCGTGAATCCGCTGCTGAACGACGCCGCCACCCTCGGCGCGGTCTGGGATCTGGGCAGCATGTGCCTGGTGACCGGGCCGGCCACCTGTGGGAAGCAGGTGGTCGTGCCGGATGTCGGAACCTGGACGGTCGGGGCCGACGGGTCGGTCAGGCTCGTTCCGGAGCGGGACTTCATCGGTACGGCGAAGCAGCCGTACCGGGTCGCTGACACCAACGGCGTGACGGTGGACTCGCAGGTGAAGGTGACCATCGGGGCCCAGGCGGCCGCGCAGGTCCAGGTGGACAAGACCGAACTGCCGGACACAGGCGGTCCCTCGATCCTGCTCCTCACCCTGGGCGGACTGCTCGCCGCGCTGGGCATCGCGTTGGTGGGGATAGCCCGCCGATAGCAGGGCCTGTCAGTAGTTCGCGCGGTAGCGCAGCAGCACGATGCCGGACTTGAACGGCAGCGTCTGCACCAGGCTCAGTTGCCTGGTTGCGCTGTCGTCGGCGAACAACCGGCGGCCGTGGCCGAGCACAGTCGGGTAGACGAACAGCCGGTACTCGTCGACGAGGTCGGCGGCAATGAGTTCGTGGACGAGGCTGATGCTGCCGGTCGCCACGATGTCCTTGCCCTGTTCTTCCTTCAGCGCCTGGATGTCCACCGGCACCGGGCCGCGCAGTACGGTCGTCGGCTCCCACTGCGGGTCCTGCAGTGTGCTGGAGACGACGTACTTCGCGACGGTATTGAGGTAGTCGGTGATGCCGGTCTGGTCGTCGGTCTGCAGGGGCCAGAAACCGCGCATGTCCTCGAAAGTCCTGCGCCCGACCAGGAACGCGTCGGCCGCCTCGCGCTGGCGACGGATCTCCTCGCCGAGATCCTCCAGGTCTTCCGTGTCAGCCGGCGCGAACCAGCCGTCGGTAGCTTCGATCACGCCGTCGAGCGTGATGTTCTGGGTGACGATCAGATCCCGCATGGTGATGACCTCCTGCTGTTCGGCCTCTGTCACCACGGACGTCGGAGTGGTCAGTCAGCGCTCGACATCAGGTTTTGAGGTCTGTGACCAGCATGATTTCGTCGCGGTAGTCGTCGGGGGCGACCCGGACCGCCCGCGGATGGGTGCCGACAACGCGGTAGCCGAGCGGTTCGTAGAACTTTTCCAGACCGTTGCCGTCGCGGATCGTCAGTTGCAGGTGCTCGAGGCCCAGGTCAATGGCCGACTGCCGGAGACCGTTCATCAACAGCCGCCCAGCCCCACCACCCTGGTACTTCGGATGCACCATCACCCGCAGCACCGTCCGCCAGTGCTTACTGAGCTCGCCGTCCTTGCCGACCAGCAACCCCATCCCGACGTACCGCTCCCCGTTGTGCAGCACCCCGAGCAGATCCTTGCCACCGGCAAGCCGCTCGAGCGCGAGGTCCAGCGTCTCCGCCACCAGAGGCACCGGCGCCGGCGCGGTGAACCCCACACTCCCGCCCGCATCGGTAGCCGCGATCCACGTATCCAGCAGATCAGCCCGCAGCCCAGCGTCGAACACCCCGTCCGCGCCGATCACGACGTACTCCATCAAACCCTCCCAAATGCGACTGACTTGCAGATGGAGTCTACGACCACCCCACCCCAATCTTCCGGCTCCCATTTCATCAAGTCCGGTACCCGGCGGGCATGGCAGTCTGGCGGGATGGAGAGTGTGTATGAAGCTGCTGGTGGTTGGGACGGAATGCTCCGGCTGGCCGGAGCCTGGCATTCGCGGGTGATGGACGACGAGATCGTCAGCCACGCGTTCAGCCATGGATTCCACCCACAGCACCAAGAGCGATTGGCCGCCTACTGGGCCGAGGCGCTAGGAGGCCCCACCAAGTACTCCGACACCTACGGAGACGAAACCCTGGTGGTGCGGATGCACAGCGGAAACGGCCCGCACGAGGAGATGGACCAGCGCGCAATCGCCTGCTTCGACCAGGCTCTAGAGGACGTCGGACTGGCAGCGGACGGACCACTCCGGCGGGTACTACACGACTACTTCGCCTGGGCCACCACAGTCTCCATGACCCGCTACTCGGGCTCAGCGGACAACGTCCCCGACGCCCTGACCATCCCACGCTGGTCCTGGACCGGCCTCCAGCCCTAACCGCACCCCCGGCTCGCGCCGAACCCGGAACACACGCCGCCCGAAGCCTCCTCGCCGGCGCCACACAGGACCGCCGCCGCTGAACTCCCGTCACACAACGGCCTTACGCCCCCGCACCCGCACCCGCACCCGCACCCGCACCCGCACCCGCGTCCGCGCGTGCGCTGCACAGACTCCGTGCCACCGCGCCCGCCCACCCGCGTTTCACCGGACGGCAGGCCACAGCGCCTGCGCTGCGCAGACGTCCGTGCCGCCACGCCCGCACACCCGCGTTTCACCGGACGGCAGGCCACCGCGCCACCGGCGCACCTCACCGGACGACGTGCCACCCCGCCTCGTGCTAGCCCGTGCGCCGCACTCCGCGCACCGCGCACCGCGTACCGCGTACCCGCACCGTGCAACACCGCACCCAGCACCACCGCACCGCTCACCACCGCCAC